>Ga0179593_1505182_pt1 | contig 12600 bp, 13 predicted proteins | sample CZODoug2_1_08_16_FD_185931 | JGI IMG/M metagenome (GOLD analysis project Ga0179593, IMG submission 185931) | Vadose zone soil fungal communities from Angelo Coast Range Reserve, California, USA - CZODoug2_1_08_16fungal (PacBio error correction) | ecosystem: Environmental > Terrestrial > Soil >... | reverse complement strand
CTGAGTTGCCGCGGCGATAGGTCTTTCCAGTTCTTGGCAAGTTTCCACGTGACCAGCACTTTCCCCCCCTTTCCTCAGTCCCGCCAAAGTAAGGAAAGCCGGACCCTGATTTCCGCGGTCCCCCAACGTTTTACTTCCTGTGCCACGAGTCTTTTAGTCTTTGTTCCCAACCCCAGGGCACACGCGCGTCTTTCCCTTTTCACACAAGGTGGTTAATGGAGCTTTTTCCAGACCCTTTCTGAACGAGGCTTTCAAATCCCCCTTTCCGACCGTTCGTTTATCGCAGTTTCTTCTTGGGCTAAACTGAAGATATTCTTTTTCATGAGGATGCTCCGCACAGCACGGAATTGCTCCCCCTGGACAAGACTTGTGTCTTCAACCAATTCGTGAAATATCTTCCCTTCTATAGAGTGTGTCCTGATCCTTCGTAAACATTTTATTAGTGGGCTCCCCGATTCCCTTCATCCTTAGTTGTATCTGTCACGTTACGTTCAGCCTTTATTTCCCTTGTTAGTTTCACTTTGCCATTGTACGTGGCCAAAACCTTTTCAACTTCTGTACGGCCATTAGCGGTTTACAGTGGTTGGCGGACGCGTTTTGCCCCCCTCCTTTCTTCAAGATAACCAGAGCCAGTGCATACGTATTTCTTCTCGGCAACATTGTACGGCGAATCTCTCTCAGCGCATGCTTTCCACATTTTCTGTTCTCTTTTCTCTTCTGCTGAAATGTGCCTTCGGGTTTCCCTCGGAGGCCTCTCCTTTTCTTTTCCAAGGTCCTTTTCAGGGTCGCGGACGGTTCTTAGCTAAGGATCGCTTTTCCTCCTGGGGGAAGCCGTGGCAACGGTTCTTTCCCCTGCCCTCCCCGCCCTCTTGAAGAACGTCCAGGTCGGTTGCAAGAAGAATCCCCAATTCTCCCTCCCCTCATTTTTCTTGGAGAGGCTTCAGGTAAGAGTAGGGGATAGATCTTCCAACCTTTCCCAAACCCCCGCTGACATGGACACATTTCTTGATTGCTGGATGAATTCTCTTTAAGAAATTCAGTTCTCTCCTCCTGCTAAGATGTTAACTGCCTTCCCTTTCCAAAAACTTTATTCCTGTTGGTCTTTTGGTGTCTGTACGTTGTTCTTTGACAATACTTCTTTTTCTCCCTGGTGGTCAGTCCACTTTTTTTTGATCTTGGGAGCGCAGTACCTGGCTCTACCCCCAGGGGCTCAGATTTCCCCGCGCCGCAGTTAACATCTTCTCTCAACGACCGATCGATTTGCATCTTTCTTTCCTTTAAATCTCCCCCCAAGTGGAGAGAATATCAGTTTGCAGCTTTTCCCCCACGATACCATGCACCAACTTTCGTTGTCTGGACTTCCCCCCTAATCTTCAGATGGCTGTATTTTCTAGACCTTCTACCGTTCCACTAGTTTCCTATGGCCGCTATCCACCTCGTTATTCTTCCATATCGATCTTTTTTTCTGTTTAATCCTGTCTTTTACACCCTCCAAGTCGCGGCCCCTCACTCCCCCTCCCCTTCAATGATCGGCTGAGCGTGTTCCTTTCTCTTCCCCTCACAGAATTCGACTCGCCCTATGCGGTCCCGCCTAAGCCCCCGATCCGCACTCAGTTTAACGCTATTCCTGAATGTCCAGTCTCCGTGACAACTAGGGTTTCCCTCTATCTTTCTTACTGACCTACGTGTGTGAAGATATCCCTAGTTGACGTTTTTCTTTCCCTTTCTCCCCTTTATCTGTTTCCTTTCCGGTAGTTGGCCGGGAATTTCGGTTTTTCCCTCTTTCGGCGCCGAGTCTTTTTGATTACTTTGGAAGAACTGGCCCCTCTCCAACTGCGATCGCACCCGAAACATCCTCCCTGTTTGAGTGCGAAGCGTCTTCAGGCTCGTACCTTCCCCCTCCCCCATCTTCAAGTCTTAAAATGTCGACGACATTCCGTCCGTCCTGTGGCGCGTTTTTCTTTTTCCCTTCTGATGCGTGTCGGCTGTATTTCGTTGCTACATTGCAATCGCGCCTTGATTTTAGTCAGAAACACGGTGTCCCGCGCCATTATGACACCCACAACCCCCTTATTTTCCCTCTGGTTGAAATAGGACTATTTCTGGTTTCTCGATCAAGTCCTTTTTCCTGCCGACCGTTTTTCTATAGTCTCGGGACTTTTGCTCGTAGGTCCTTGACCCTCAGACGAGTGAATTCCCTCACCACCCTGTCTGACTGCGCAGTCTTTACCGCGGTTTTTCTTTAACATCTTTCCTGGTCAACTTCGGTAGCCAACCCTCTTTTCCACTGCCGACCCACTTCCCCATTTCCCAGATGACAGGTCCGACATTGTCCCTTCCCCCCCTTTTTTCCTAGCCTCTAAGGAGGACCACTTCCTTGTCTATTCTGCTACTACCTAGGTTTATCTCATAAGTCTCCTTTTCTCACTTTTAAACCCCCTCCTGAAGGTGTCTGTCATCGGGAATGTTTTTTGGTTCTTCTCCACAGTCCCATCGCAGAACTGACCTTTTCTCCACCATCCCATGTACCAGTTGCATTCTGCTTTCAACGTACATGGAAATGGGCATTTTTTTTTTCCGCGTCTTTAAGGTGTTTCCCAGCCGATTGCCCTTCTGCCCTCCCTTTTCGTCTCCCCTCCCATTTTCTCTCAGACGAACCTGTTTCATCGCTTTCCTTCTGTGAATGTCCCCTTCCACGCAGATGGGCTGTTAGGCTCGGCAGAATTTTTTCCCTCCAGTTTCTCGACGATCACAGCTAAATTGTCACAGGCGGCCCTTGCTTCCAAGACTAACTGTTGCAATCCGTTTCCCCCTCCCTTTTATGATCCTTTTAGGTAAAGGTAGTGAGGTCGTCTTTCACCCGTTTTCTTCGTTCCTGCCTCCTAAGGGGATGGACAAGGTTTTTGTGAGGCGACCGACATCCCTTTTTTCCAACCCAGTGGATTAGTATACTTGTCCGATCAACAAGTTCGTCGTTTAGATTGAGCTCCAACTTCCCCCCTGTTGCTCTATCGGGCCACAATTTTCCGCAGTTTTTTTCTAAGGACTCGCGAAGTGTTTCCTTTCCCCCTCCACCCCGCGAGAGAACTTCTTCATTCCGCGGCGCAGATCAGCCCTTCTCGACCCCCCCAAGTCAAGTAATCCAGTTTCGCCCAAGAATCCAATGCCGATTCCAAGCTGCGGTCCCTTCCCCCCCTCTTTTCGTTAGAAGTGTAGTTGTATCGAGTATCTTCCCTTTCCACCGACGTGTGCTCGTTCGAGTTTTATTACGAAAAACTTTTGTTGAACCCTGAACCGACCCAGTGTGGTGTTTTCTTCATCCCAAATACTACACTTCGTGAAACGTATTGGGGCCTTCTTTTTTTTCCTTTCCCGTTCACAGTATGTTTGTTGCGGTACCCTTTTACTTTGGCCCCTGGGGGCTCAGGCCGCTGGACCTCCGTCAAGCGGAACTCAGCTAGATTCCCAACTTCCCTCCTTTTTGTGAGGAGTTGCCTCGGGCTCTTCTTTTTTTCCTCGGCCTGCTCCCCCCCAAATTGCAAACGTTCCAGGCGCGTACCCCAACCCCTGTTTTTTTTTTTTTTTTGTTGGGCAGAAAATCTTGTTGAAAAACGTTCGGGCCTCGTTTTAACCCCCTTTTCAATTCCCTTTTTTAACCCGTCAAGAGTGGCATTTCTCTTCCTCCCCTAACGGACGCCACCCCTTCGGTTAGGGGTCATGTGTGTTCCCCCCCCCCCCTTATCATAGAATGATTGCAATTTTGAATAGAAAAACTCCGTCGATTTTTATTTCTCAAATGGGCCTCCCCCTCTCCCTTATTTTAGCAGAATTCAGTTTATTTTGGTGCTTGCATGTAAGCCCTTTTTTTTCCCCGTTTCCTTTTATCATGGATTCGCTCCACGAAGCCTTTTTTAATGTCTCTCCCTTTCACAGGTCATTGTCGCGAAACCCTAGCGATTTTTTTCCTGACCCGGCTTTCTCCCACCTGCTATCTCGTGTGGCCGATCCTTTTTCCCCCTTTTTTCGTGGCATCCTCATACGTAAGACTGTTGTATCGGTCAGTCCACTTCCAGAATGAAGGTGGAAAACGGCCTTTTGCCCCCTGTACCCCCAAACTTGTCCCTCCCCCGGCCAGGCTCGACCGTCGGTGGTTCTCAGCCTCACCTTTTCTATCAAACTGCAGCCAGTCAGGTCTTACTTTTCAGTCTCTCACCCCAAGCCTTCCTCTCTCCCATTCAGTGTTCCCCCCTAGCGCTTCTGAAACTTTTTTGTAGGGAGTGAACCTGGATCTCACGCCCTCCCTCTTTATGCAGGGGGTCTGGATTTCCGTTTTTCCTTTTCCTTTTTTAGTCCCCCTAGATTGCCAAGACTGGCGGGAGCCTGCCCTTTTTTTTGCCTTTTTCGTCCCCTGAAACTCCCCCTTCACCAGCCGAATGCCCAGTCTTCCCTTCCGGTCTAGAGAATATGTCACCTCTCAAATTTTGATTTTGTAGTTCTTCTTTTTTTTCTTGTTCTCCCTCGATGCGTTCAATTTTCCGCTTCAAACACCCTTTCCCTCTTCCATGACCCTCTTTTGTTGCTTGAGGAAAATTCTTCCCTTCTTTCCTTCCCACCCCCTGTTAGTTAGCAGCCAGAGCCCCTTCGGTTTCTACGAAGCCATTATTGCATCAACGTGTGCCACTTCTCTCCCCTTTTCTTTACCCTGTGCGCCATATGGTCTTCCCCTTCCTGATGGCCTCTTGGGTTTCCGTAACAACTTTGTTGATCCCTTCGTTGGTGACAGCCTTTTCCGTGCGCTCACAAGTCCCGGTTGGTGCTCTATTCGTTTGACAGACGCATGCGAAGCCCAACCCTTTTCTACTCTTTCTGAATAGATTTTTAGCCTGCCTTATCGATAAGTTGCATTTTTCCCCCCCTCATACCCTTCCAATTGCCCGGGTTGATTCCTCCCCCGAAAAGTTTTTTCTTTCAGTGTTACCCGAATACTCGCCTTTCCTTCTTTTTTCAGTTCCAGTCCTGACGCGAGTACTTCTGGAATTCTCTTGGCGAAAGTTTTCCTCCCCTGATTTTTTCTCTCCTGGTTGTCCATTCCTTTTATCTTAAATCTCGCATCAATCTCGACGACCGCTCTTCTCCTTGAAAGGTCCTAGATGGCTTCCAGTAATTCTACACTCTCGCCGCTTTTCTTCCCCCCCCTAAATGAAGAAGCCCGACCAGCCGCCTTTCTTCTCACTCATCGACCTGTTCGTCACCTTCCCAAATAGGGACGACTCGCTTTTTCTTCCCTTCCCTTTTTTTTGTTGAGTCGCTTTTTAAGGCGCTTATCTCGTTTTAAACTGCCCCCGGGCTCTTCTTTTGGCTTTGGCATTTTTTCCTTTGAATTCCTGTCCTTTCTCCGAGGTCGACTGCTGTTCACTTCTTTCTCCTGGCAAGCGGCGCTGGCGAACGAACACTTTTTTCTCCTTTAGGTCTCGGCTTCCCTCGGATTCACGGCTACAGCTCACTCATTCGGCCCCAAGACGACTTATTTTTCCATGTCTCCAATTTTTTAAGTACTCATGTGTCTTGAGGTCTTCTCCCCCCGTGAGGTGCGATTATTCTTCTTCTCCCATCGCCTCGTCCCCCTGCTCTTTTGCTTCAGACAAATTTTGTACTTTTTCCCCTCCTTTCTTTTCAAAAATCCGCCGAGTTCCCATCCAGGCTCCATACTTTGTCTGGTCTTTCTTTCCCCCTTAAGTCTGAGCTCCATCTCTATGAGGACTTTCGAGCCCTGTGAGAGCTGTCCATGAATCTGCCCACCCCAACCTGAGCCCCTTTTCAATCGCTTTTCAACCCTTTCCCCCCCAGCCGGCACAACAGTGTAATGCATCTTTCCTTCCCTCCCAGTCTTGTCAACAGTCAACACGAACCTCCTTTTTTCTTTTTTTCCCCCACCCTTTAATTGTTGTGTCCCCACTCGCTTTCCATGTCTCTTTCTTAACAAACATGGTCCCTTTTTCTATTCCTTTTCCCAGAGAATTGAAAACCCCCTCATCCGTTTCCTTCTCCCTTCAAGTTTGCCATAGCGCCGCCCCTCTTCTTTCTTCTCTTTTTGCAGCACCCTCCAATTCCGGCAGGTGACAGTGTAATTTTAATGCCTTTTCCCTAAAACTGCTGGTGGACAGGGTTTTTCCTCCCATTCCAATGATGATTCTAATCGATCCCTTTCGCGAAGCCTCTCTTTCCCCTGTTATCGACAAGGCCCTTCAAGCTTTGGTCAGGGGAATCAATAACTCCTTGAGCTTTCCTTGTTTATGGATCCTGCCTCCTTTCCCTTACTTTGGCACCCACGTTCCAATATCCGAAATGGCCGTGCTCTGTCCCGAAATGTCTCTCCCCCTTTACGTTTGCCACTTCCGGGCCCTGAGTTCTTCCTGACTGGTACTTCTCCTTTTTTCTTTTCTGGCTCGACATTTCTAATGGCTCGGTAGGACTTTTTGGCGGCCCCCGTTCCAATTGCCCCCGTCCGTGCCCAAGTCCATGCGGCTTCTGTTGATTCCCCTCCAAACATCTTATTAGCCCCCCCCCTCCTTCCTCAACGGATTTCCCTTGAAGGCCGATCATTTTTTTCAACTTCACCCTTTTTTTTCCGTGTAGTCGGGCCCAGCGTTGCCCTGGCAAGCACTCAATCAGCCCTGCAAGCCCTTTTTCATCAGAACTTATTGTTCGCCAGTGGAATCCCGTTTCTCCTCCCCTGAGCCCAAGTATTTGGAGGTACATCGAGGATTCCAGTTCCCCCTTTTTCCCCCCCCTCTCCCCCGTACAGAAATGTCTCTTGTATTGTCCCCCCCCTACGACAACGGAAGGTCAATGACACACGCCTGCCCTGTCCGTTATGGAGAAACCTCCCCCTTTCCCACTGTCGTGAAATTAGCGGAATGCGAGTTTAAAACGGCCCGAGAACCTTTCGTTCACTTTTCTCAATCTCTTTCTGCCGGGTTTTCCCGTCGCCTGGTTTTTGACATTTTTTACATTTCTTGGCTCAGGCGCGTGTCCCTGATCTTTACCTAAGATACTATATCCCCTACGTTTGTTTTTTCTTTTTTTCTCTTCGGTTCGAGGCCCCCGGTGCTGGGCCTGGCCAGTTTTCCCTTCCCCCCGTTCCAGCGCACTTCCCCCCCTGGCAGCAAACTTGCCTCAGTAATTAGCCAAAACTTTCTGGGTTCCTTTCCACAGATTAGAGTAAGTTTCAATTTTTTCTTCTTTTTTCACAGACCCGTCTCGTTAATTCCCCGTTTTCATTTTTTTTTGACCCGTCATTCTCTTGACGAACTTGGGCCTAACCTTCCCCTCCCTATGGTATCCCACAACTCCATTTCCCCTTCCCCCTTTTTTTTGGCCCTCTCGTCAGTTTATTTTCAGATCTTGGTCTTTTTCTGGTTCTTGCCAGCATCCGCTGTGTTGAATGTTCCGATCCCAGCTTCCTCATCTTTTCCCCATGACCCCTGAGAAATAGGCTCCCCTTTTTTTTAGAGTGTTTCCCGTCCTTTTTTTCCCTTTTTTCTTCGTTGGTTGATGGTCTTTGTCTCCGGTTCAATTTATTCCCGCCCGGCCGTGGTTTCCACCAACTGATTTTTTGCCCTGGTCCCTTGTTCCCCTCCCCCCCCCCTTAATACTTAGTCACGGCAAGTTTCGATCCCCTGGTTTGCTACGAAATTTCTAAAGCCCCTCACGCACTCTTCATAACGCGGCTTTTTTTGAAGTGGAAAACCCCTTCCTTTTTCATAGTTTTGGACCTCAATGTCCCATTTATTTTCCCTTTGACGTACATTGTAGGACCGTTCCCCCCTCCCTCAAATCTTTCTTGCTTTCACTTCCATGCATTTCTGGATGTCCCTGTGTAGATAGCCCTTTTTACGAGGCGCAGGACGAGCTTGACCTACTTTTTCTTTCCCCCCCTACTTTCCAATTGTTTCTGAACGAAGCATTCTACTTCCCAGCCTTCCCCCCGTCTGCAAGCAGCCTGCACCCAAGAACCATTACGAAGACCTTTTGAGTTGGCCTCCTGGTAGATTGGGTCGGCGGCTTCCCTTCCTTTCCCCCACAAACCACTCTTCCAATGAGTCCTTTTTTTTTTCTCTTTTCACTAAACTAGTATCTTGCTCTGCAAGGCCATGTTTACCTCCTAGCTCATTCTTCCTGTTGACCCACAACCTCTTATTCCTTCTCTCACCTCTTTGAGCTCTCCTTTTTCTCATCGTTGAAAGTTCGCCTTTGACCCTTCATTGCTTTTCACGATGTGGCCCTTCACACTTTTTTGTATAGACTCCCTTTTATCTTTTCTTCCCCTCTCTGCCATTCTCCAGGGTGGTTGCTTATTTTCCCTTCTCTCTTTTAAAATCTAGTCTCCCCCGCTCGATAGGAATAGGCCAGTACTATGATCTATGCCAAAGTATTCTCGATATTCGAGACTCCTTGTCCGCTTTCTATCCCCATTGGAAGGTTTTCGCCATTTCCCAGTTGACATCGTCCGCCTCAATAATCGTTTCCGCCTCATGTGTTTCGACCTCCTGACGTTTTATTTCCACCTTGCGGACTCATTCTAGTGACGTAGTCTGACTTTTACTTGTTTTTCCTTTTCCTTCGAGGTCCCACCCAAACCTCCCCCTCCCCGACCTCCCTCTCGTCCCCCTCTTTCGGTGCCCCGATCTCCAATTGTCCATCTTTGCCAGTTTTCCAGTAACCCCTTCCTCTTGCGAGCCAGCTGGGCAAAACCACGAACTCGTCTCCCCCTCCCCAGCTCGTGATTGCAGCCAATCGTTTTGACAACTAGGGGCGCCTCATCTCTCCGTTGTTGTTTCGACAGAGCCTCTTTTTCTTCTCCGTGGCGGCCCTTCCGATCTTCTGTCTGTGAGGTTAGGTTCTGTTTCTTTTTCCTTGCATTTTCCCGTTTAAGATGGCATTTTCGTCAACTGGCTTTCCCCCTGATCTTGCTGGCTTTCTACTTGGAGGGCCTCTCCTTTTAAGGCGATGATTTTCCGCTTCTTTCCCTCACCCAGTTAGTCCCGATAGGGAATTGCTCCTCTCTTGTTCTCCTGTGGAATTCCTCCCCATTCAGTTTCGGCGAGTCTTAGGTCTTCTCTCAAAGCTGCCATCTCCTGATCTTTTCGGGGTCTTCCGCCAACCCTTTTTTTTTAATTTTCTGACAATTCGCTTTTTTTCCCTTATACCTGTTGGTTTAGATCACTCCCCTCCGATGACGTCTTTACGTCTCTTTTCTGTCCTTTCTAAGATGATGCAGCCTTTCGAAACACCCATTTCTTTTTTTCCCCTTGTGTCATAATTTCAAACTACTTCCTTACCACTTCGATCAACCGTTTTAACTAGGAGCACAGCCAAGGTCTGTCCCGCCAAGGACTGTTTGACGCACTGGCCTCTTTTTTCTAAATTTTACTAGCATTTTTTCTAGATAGATTTACCCTTCTGCTCTCTTCTGCTACCCCTTTAAAGAGAATAAGAATATTCTAATGACAAACAATCATTGAAGGTGTACTTTCTCCTAGTTTTTCTTTTCTGTCTCGTTAAAGAGATTTCCCTCGAGAGAACTCTTTGAATCTTTTCCCCCCTAAAGTCGACCTCTGCATTATTTCTTCTCTTTTTGTTTTTGCCTGGGCTGTTTCTTTTTTTTCTTGCCCCCAGCCCTGGAAACTGGGCCTGTTGAATTTCGTGAGTTCAGTTGCCCCTCAATTTTTTTCTGCCGAAGTAGTTTGCAGCAGAACTCTCTCCTAATCGCCCAATGTCGCCAAGGACTCTTTTCTCCTGTGTGGAATACCCCCCCCATGATTTTGATCGGTTTGTCTTCTCCTTCTCCTAAGTCAAGTCAGCGACGATCATATCCCCTGGGCTTTCCCCCGAGAGTACCCTTTTTTTCTCCTGCTGGGAAATTTTTTTCTGCCAGTCTTGTTTGACTTCTGTCCTCCACTTTAGTGAGGATCCTTTGTGTCGGGCGTTACAGTTAATTTTCCTTCCTTTTTTTGTGATGACCAATTTCCCCGCGTTTTGCCAACCCCAGGGCCCCTTCTGATATGGAAAGTCCTGTTCTAAGTATAACTAGTTTAGAGCCTTCCTCCCCCCTTCTTCTTTAACACCTCTGTCGTTCACGAATTCTTCACTCCTTTTTTCCCAAAGGCTTGATTCCGCTGGTATGTTCCCCCCATTTCCCAATCTTCTGTTCGCACATTTCATCTCCCAAAACTAAGTTTCGCTTTTTTTCCCCACTTTTTTCCTCCTCGTCTCCACTACGTTCTTGGTGGTTGTTTTCGTTAACTTTTCCATCGACGTGTCGTTAGTTACCCCTCGTTGCGAACGGGCATCACGACACAACTGACGTTTTCCCTTTTTTCTTGACAGGGGCGTTTCTTTTTTTTTTTTTTTTTTTTTTTTTTTTTCTTTTTTTTTTTTTTTCTTTTTTCTTTTTTTTTTTTTTTTCTTTTTTTTCGTTTTTTTTTTTTTTTTTTTTCTCTTTTTCTTTTTTTTTTTTTTTTTTTCCTTTTTTTTTTTTTTTTTTTTTTTTTTTTTTTTCTTTTTTTTTTTCTTTTTGAGTCCCACAACTCCCCCTATGTTTTTTTTTAAACGACCGTGGAAATTTTTTTTTTTAAACCCTGGGCCGGACCCTTTTTTCTCATGCGCATATCTTTGCTTTTCAAGTTGGGTCCCTTTCCTGGACGTTTGCCCCCCATGGCCTTTTTTTTAAGGAGCGGTCTAGCGGCCCCTCACTCTCTTTCTTCCCTCCTAGTTGTGAGGAGTGCCGCTCCTCTTTCCGCTTCGCCCAGGCCATTCTGCCCGTTCCCAGGCGCCTTCCCTGTAAGTTTTCTCAGCTTCGTCACTTTTTTCCTCTTTTTCACTCTTCAACCATGCTTTCACGGGTAGTTCTGTTCCCTCGTTGTAGTGAGTCCTTTCCTAAACGTTCAACCGCCCCCCCCACACTTGTTCTTTTGTCTTCGCCCCGTAAGTGTAGTCGTGGAGAAATACGGCTCACCTTTTCCTTTGCACCCGCCAGTATGGTTTGTCTTCCCTCTCTTTTGAAATCACTTCCCGAGTCTTGCGCCGCGGGATTGTCCTTCTCTTTTATTATGGCGACCTGAAGCTACAGAGCGGTAATGGTCTTGGCCTGCACTTCTCTTTCCTCTTTTCCGCCTTCCCCCAGACTTTGCTTTTTCGGGAAACATTCTTAGTTCTTCCCTGTTCCTTTCGACCACGGATTAGCTGTGTGACTCTCCTTTTTCCGGCTTCGTTTTTCCCCTAAAGTTTTTCGAATTAGAGGTTGTTAAGTTCCAGAATTTGCCTCTTTTCAAAACTGAGTTGGCCCTCCAGTGTTTAAAACCCTCAAATCCCACTCCTTCAACTCGAAGACGTCGGTCTGGCGACGAGCCTCACGACCTTTTTTCCTCATACCACTCCCCTCTTCTTTTTTCAACGGTCTCCTCTCCTTGGCAACCAGCGGTTCATCCCTTCGCTCATTCTTTGCTGAAACTTTTCTTTTCTCTTCGCTGTCCCCTTTGGAATTTTTTTCTTAGTTACGCGCCACTCTCCCCCTTTTTTCTTTTCCTGCCCGGATCTTCGTGTCGAAATGGTTTCGTCCGCTATTTCTTTCCGAGGATCGCTTGCCTTTCCCTTTGCTTTTCCTTGAGGGCCCTACCGGTTCTTTTCCCCCCCATTAACTCAACATTAACAGGCTGACAAGTTCCCATTTGTTTCAAGCGCCTTGCCCCCTTTTCCCTCTTTTGCTGAGGGAGTCTCGAGGTCTCTCCGTTTCCGTTTCATTGCCCTTTCCCCCAAAACATTCACGAACCTGACCTTTCCTTGTAGTGTTTACTGGCTTTTTGGGAATTATTTATTATCAAAGAAAACTCTCTTTTCTCCTCTCTTCCAAGTTTCCATCTCCTCCTGATCATAAGTGTTGCCCACCTCCTACAAAGTCTGATACACCCTTTTCCTTCAACTATGTGGATGTCTTTCGTTTTGACCCTTCCCTTATGTGCTCTAGTTTCTCAAAAATTTGTTGGCGACGGCCGCAGTTTTGTTGTTGTCCAAGTTTGCACAATGTTGTCGTTTCCTCCCTATTTCTGACCGCCTCCTCCAGTTTCCATTAGGTTTTCCCTTTTTTACCGCGACTTGTCCTCTTCTTCCCTTCTGATCTCGCCGAAGTAGGCGCCTTTCTTCTCCCTTTTTGTTTGTCTGACCAGATACATTCCCCCCGGGGTCTGAATGCAAGTCTTTCACGATTGGAAGCTTGTTTGATCTTCAAATAATCGACCCGACGCTCAGATGGGTTCTTCTGTCCCTTCCTTCCCTTTTTAAAACTCCCCGATCTGTTGGCAGTTTCCCCCGTCTTCCGAGGTTTCAATTCCATGTAGCCGTTCACCTGAAGCTTTCCCCCTTCGCTTCCCCCCAACTTATCTAAGCTGAGGGAACATGATGTTTTTGCGATTTACGTTTTTCTTTTTGACCAGTTTCCCTTTTGAATTGCTCGCCTTTCCCCGGCCCCTAACTCCCTCCTCCCCTTCCCCTGCGGAGGAAGTTAACCTTTTTTGGGCGTTTCGCCCTTTTTTTTGGTTTTTT
>Ga0179593_1501044_pt1 | contig 12600 bp, 21 predicted proteins | sample CZODoug2_1_08_16_FD_185931 | JGI IMG/M metagenome (GOLD analysis project Ga0179593, IMG submission 185931) | Vadose zone soil fungal communities from Angelo Coast Range Reserve, California, USA - CZODoug2_1_08_16fungal (PacBio error correction) | ecosystem: Environmental > Terrestrial > Soil >... | reverse complement strand
CTATAACCTGGACTTTTTTTCCCCCCCTTCTCTCTGTTCCTACTAGGTTGCATCGATATGAGCGACTTCCCCAGGTATGTAATGTTTCTGTGGATGGTCGGGAGTTTATGACGTGTTTCAACTATTTGTCAAAAAAGCGGTGGCCACCCCGCTGTCGTCGGTTTAAATTTTTTTTCCTGAGCTCCCATCCGTTTTTACCGATCTTTTTTTAATCTTTTTCCCGAAAGCGTGAGTACTTTCTCCCCCTCGTTAGCTTCCCCCTGAAAGACACTGCTTTCTCCTAAGTGATTGGGCCAGTTCGAGCCTTGAAGAATCCACCAGCATGGGTTCGCCGGTCGTTCCCAATAGAATATCTCTTAAAGATCTTATAGTGGCGATTTTCAAACCTTTTTACTTTGGTCCTTCTCTTCTTTTTTTCTTCTGGGGTCCAAGATTTGTTGATCCAGGTTTTTTCGATTTTCTTTAGGTTTTTCTATTACCCCCTTCTTTTGTCTTCTTTTTTTCCGATGCCTTGGTCACGTTCCAGCTCCTGGTCTCGAAATTCTTTTATGGCAGTCGCGGCCTTTTCAATTTGCCCCGGGCTTCTCCCCTCCGATTCGAGATCAACTTTCTCCCTCCCCTAAGATGTCTGTCTCTGAAACTTTGGACTCTCAATTTAATGTCGAGGTTTTCCACACTTAATCTTCCCTCTCCTTTTTGGAAGGGTAATGATATTTTTTCTTTTTGATTTCCCCCCTCTTTGGCTCCTTGAGTCTCCTTTCCAACCTTATCCAATGTAATGCACGCCCCCCTCTACCCACCCTCCACGTTCACAGAAGGAAGTTTCGGTTCTTCAGGGTTCAAGCCAGGTACCTTTGGAATACAGTCCCCTCCTCCCCCCTCTCTCGTACATATCGCAGTTTGACAGCCTTTTGGATCTTCCTCATCGAGTATCCATTTCCCCCTCTCTCCACCTTTTTCAGAGGATCAACGGGGTTTGCAAGATTTCTCCCTCGTGCCCCCCAAATAGCAGATCACACACGATTTTTGTGCCTCCCGGAATATTTTCCTCTTTGAACCCGTTTCTCTTTAGTCCCTCCCGCGTCCTCTGAAGTCCTGCTCCTGGAACACTTGCGTCCCTTTGGCCTAAGTGCGCATGACGATTGATTATGTAAAGGCCCACCCCCCATTTGTAAATTTTTTCTTTTTCTTGGTTGTTAGACTTTTCTCGCATCTTACCTGACTTCTTTTCCCCCTTTTTTTCTTGGAGTCGCTTTTCTCTATTGCCAGTCTTCCGTCTCCTTTTTGTGCTTTGTAAGGAGGGACTGACTTCCCCCCCTTCATTGAGATTTTGCTGTGTCGAGGCAAGCATTGTGAGGACCTTTCTTCCGAGGTTTCCTGCGTAATACGCAGCAAACGGTGTCCTATAACTTTCCTCCCCCCTTTTCCCCAAAAAAAAAAAAGTTTTCTTAACTTTTCCCCCCCAGTTGTTTCGTTTCTTTTACCCCTTCCCCCCTTCAGTTAACCCCCTCGTTTATTATGGCTACGACCTGAGAAAATACGGTTCTTTCGAAGGTGAGTCCTACCCCCCCCATTTGTTGCGCCCCTTTAAATTCCTCCTTCTTTCCCCGGCATTCTATTTTTTTCTCTTTATTTCTTGTAATCTTTCTAATCCTGCCATAGTCCTTTTCTTGATGGATGTTGTGACTGCAGGTTCGTCCTCCACATCGCTACATTTTACTCCCCCTCTGTAATCCCCCCCCTTTAAACCCCTCTTCTTTGAATTGAAACCTCTTCCCGGCCAGCGTTACTCTTAGCGGCCTTTCTTCCCTGATTGTTTATTCGAAAACATATGCAGAAAGTTCCCCTTGGGGCATTGCCTGAGACCAAAATCTATATGTTCTTTCCTGAGTTACCCCCCCTAATTCTTTTCCGTTACTAACGTCTCTTCCCAAATGCCCTTGTAGCCATAACCTTTCTCGTGCGTGATATCCCGGCCCCCTTGCCCCCCTTGTCCCCTCCTTTCAATTGTTGTCTCATCGGTTTTCTCCTTCAATATGCCATGAGCGGTTACCATTATATGGGTAGGTCCCTTTGTTCATAATTTCCCGGCCTCCCTTCCGGGAGTCCCTTTGCCGTGCTGCCGCATCCCTTCGTGAACACGCCCCGAAAAAGATGCCCCCTATGAGGTCTTTTGCTCCCCCCGTCGGATTTTCCGGGAAGAAACCACCAGATGCCCCATCACACTTTCCCCCTAGGCACCAACTTTTCTGTTATCCCCTTTGTGCTGGCCTCCTTTTTCCGTATCTGTCCCCCGACAATCTTCAAATTGTGGACCTTAGTAAGCTCTAATCACCCTCACATCTGACGACCTGTACTAAGCCCACCCCCTTTTGGTGGAAGTCCTTTTTCCATAATGCCCCCCCAATGGTACCCCCGGGTTGAGGTGGTAGGACGGCCGATTTCAGCGGATTGGGTACCGCACATTTGCTTTTTCACTGGACTCGACCCTTTTACCCCCCCTTCTCTTCCCCCCTAATATCGCTTTTAGGTGTGTCCCCAATATCGCTTCGCATTTTGTCCTTAATCAATATGGGAATAACTTCAGTGAATATGGTAAGGTTTTCCCTCCTCAACCCCGAGTCCCTACTCACCTTCAGTATGGTCCCTCCACAATGACAGGACTGCATTACTCTGACTGTCTTGAGAACGGATCATCCGGTCTTTGTTCTTCACTTCGTACTAGGTTTTCTTTTCTTCTCGTGTTCTTCCAGAACATCCTTCCCGGAAAACAGGGACTTCGCTCCCAAATTATCCCCCATTCCCTTCCTCTTGCGTTTCCACCCTGAAGTGCTGTGTTCCAGAAGGTTTACAGACTTGCACCCTGACTAATGCAGAATGATCCCCCCGTCCCCCATCCGCCAAAATCCTCCATTCCGCGTGTTTCCTCCGACATCGCTTTTTGAGACGTTGAAAATGTGTCCTCATTTCCCCCTTTTTTTTCCCTGAGTCTGGCTATGGACTCCTTTCTCTGAAATCTAGAGCATGCCCCGACGCGAAATGAGCGTGTCTTTTGTTTCCGATATTTTGAAGGCCTTCTTAATCTTCGTTCGCCACTTCTTGGTTGGAGAGTCCCTTTGTCAATTTTCGTTGCGGCGTTTCACAAGACCGACTTCGTTTTTTTTTTCTTTTGATAGATTCTCGACGCCACTTTTTTCCCCCTCCTGACCCCTTCCTCTCATCACTTGCGTTCTCTTCATCCCGCTTCGTTCGCTTGAAAGAGCGCTGAGTTGATCCCCACTGTTGGTTGATTTCTCGGTCCCCCTCCCTCATTTTGTTTTCCTTATACGGCCAAGTGATTCTCTTTTGTCAACCGTTCTTTTTCTCCTCCTTTTTTTTTCTCCCAGTATCCAACCTGGGAAATTCCCTCTCGTGGATCCATCGGGTGCGTTCTGTTTCCCCGCACACTCTGAAGCGGGACGCTATTGCCCCTTCTGCCGTTCCCTCAGAGTGATTCTTTTGAACAATTCCCCCCAAATATCGGTCCACCCCTGAGCCTTTTCCTAGTTCTGGATTTTGGACGTCTTTACGAGTGCTAATGCTCCGCTTCTCGAAAATCCTTCTCTCGGGGGACACAATTTTCCCCATCGCACCTTGCGAGTCACTTTTTCGTCTCGCGGCTTTTGTGCGTTATTGCTTCTTCCCTGCTTCTAATCGAGGCGTGTGCGCTTTCACCCTTGTTTCCTTCTTTTCACATCTTTGTGGAAGCCTCTTTCCTGGTAGCTTTTGAGAATTTCCTTTCTGGTCTTGGCCCCCAGATTTCCCTTCCGATTGCGTGGACACGGTCCAGACTAACTCCTTCCCCCTCCCTCCCCTCCTGATCCTTCGCCCAAGTTTACGTTCTAACTGGCTTGAGATGCTCCCCTGCATCTTCCTTCCTCTGGTCAATGTGAGACTAGAGTTTCTTGACTTTTGTGTATTTTTCACCTTCCCTCTTGCCGGACGTACGAGCCCTCCTTGGAGTAGCCAAGCCGACGCGCCCAATGGCCTCCCTTACGCTCAGCGGCCTTATCCGTCCTAAAGTTTCTTCCCTATTCCCGTTTTTCTTATGCCCCCAATCGCGATAGATCCCCTTCTCCCCCACAACGGTTCCATTTTGGGAATTTAAATACCCCTCATTTTTTCCTATGGTCCTTTCTCCGATTACCTTTTTTTCTTTCCCATTGCTCTTAATCCCCTTCCCAAATTTCCTTTGAGGAAAGAAACCTACTCTAGGAAGCGACAACAGCCCGACACATTGGTTCGCCCTGTTCCTTTGTTCCCTTGCTTTTTTATTAGGCAACGCGGACTTTGGTTTTTTCCTTCCCCTCTTGTGCTCTTTTCTTTTCTTTCACATGTATGGTTGCCTTCCCCTTCCTCCTACCCGGTTTCGCCGTACCAGAGGTTCACCAACCGGAACCTGATACGGTTTAAAAAAGATATGGCATTATTTTGTTCTCTCACCACATGTTGCGTACCCCCCCCCCTCTCTGAAACGGCCTTCTTTGTAGTCTAGCATCCTACCTTAGAACCAATTTCCTGTCTCACGTTCCTTTTGGTCCCACCTCCTCTTGTTCTTAATCTGAATTCTTTTCCCTGGAAAACCGCCCCCCCCGATTTGCTCTCTTCGAAAGGCAATCCTTTTCAATTTTTCATATTGTAGCTTCCTAAAACTAGTGGCTGGAACCCCTCCTCCCCTACTGAGCGACTTACCGGCCCTATGTTTCCTTTCACCCTACGTTTGGTTTTTTCCTTTCTTTGAGTCAGATTGAATTTTTTCTTCCCCCCTCCCCCGAATGGTGACCCCCCCTCAGACTTTGAGAACAAACCCGCCCCCCCACATTCGATGAAGTTTTCTAAGATTTTGCTGTATACCCCTCTTACTGCTCGTCGATTTACGGCCTTTTCCCCCTCCTTGCCGTTTTTTGCGGAATTTGGGGGGTTTACACAGGTTTTCTCCTTCTCTTTCTTTAGAGATTGACCGACTTTCCATATACGTTTTACTTTTTTTTACTTTTTCCCCCCACAACCATACTTGTTGGTGTCTCACCACTTCTCCCCGCTTTTAGACCTTTCGTATTTCCGTCACCGTTTGAAATTTTTTCGTTAGCCGGCTGACGTTGCAGTCACCACATGCTTTTCCCCATTTCTCCCCATCAACTTCAGGGTTTTGAGTCGGCCTCACTTCCGCCCAAACAATAATGCCGACTTCTTTTCTGTAGCGCTGCTCCAAGCCATAATCCTTCTCCAACAGCCTTAGTGTTGAGAAACCTTTCCTGGCGCGGCCCCTTTCCCCCCCCCCCACCCTCCCTCCCGTAGTACCCCTTTTTTCCGTTCCCCTAACTCAAAGTGCATTAATTAGCTGTGAATCAAGACTCTTCCAAGCGAGCAGATCTTCCGGTCTTCTTTCCCCTATTTTTTCATATACGATCAAAATATTTGAGGCACTATCTGCCCCCCCCTCGTTGTTTATCTCTCTTTTTCCCTTGCCATCGTTGCCAAACCCCGGGTCTCCCCTTAAAGGTTTGAAAAATATGATTCTGATTTCCTTCTTGCGAGACCTCCAGAAGTACTATTCCGACTTCCTCTCTGCGTAATTCGTGTTTCTTCTTTCCTCGGTACTTTTAACCGAGAATCTATCGAAACGTCTCAAAGTTTAGCTTTTTCGAGGTTTCGTCCCCTCTTCCGTACCCTTCCAGTCAAGGGGTTTCGCTGTTATTCCTTTTTTTCCCCCTTGACCCCCCCCCTAAAGGGCTTTCCGGGTTTGTCTTCCTCTGACTGGATCCTCGACATTTTCCCCCTCTCTCTGTCCCGCCAGTTGCATGATTGAGCCAGTCCTGCCTTTGAATTATTGGATTTCGATCTCCTCTTTTGTGGGAGTCCTTCCCCTCTCTTTCCCCCCTCCTTTTTCGACTTCCTTGACATTTCCTTTCCGATAACCACGTCCTTTTTGTTCTGATCCTCCTTTCCCACTACGAAGAATACATTCTTTCAAACCCATTTGTTTCCCTGTCTCGCCAAGATGAAGTTCCCATCCAGGAGAGAGACATTTCTTTTGTCCTTCGCTCTAGACTTCCAGGTCGTTCTCCTACCGTGTGCTCCCTTTTCCCCAGTTTTGTTTAATTTCCCATTTGCCTTGAAAGTGACCATTTTTCCTTTCTCCTTTTTTTCAGTTGAGAATCGAACTAGTGTGTTTCCCCTCTTTCTCGAGTCGGGTTCTTTTTTTTTCCACACAGCTACCTCGTTCCGGCTCTTCCCCTTTCTTTCCTGGGAGGAGTTCGCCCGTTCCCCTTCCTCTGCCACACTCTTTTCATCACCATTCAACGGGACCTCTTCAATCCTCACACCCCCCCCCGAAAATGAATTTTTTCTTCAGGTCCGTGTCTCGATGGCAACAGACAGAGCGACGTTCAAAGAGATTGTATAGACTTTTTTCCCCCCCTTTTTTTTTTTTTGTTGTTTGCGAGATGACATGGACTTGCTTCCACTCTTCCCTTGGTCTTCTTGATTCATCTCTTTCCGCTACCCGTTTCCTTTTCGGGTATGGCAGGGGTCTTTCTACTGAGTGCCGTTAATGTGATGAAAAATCTTTGCCCCCGCACTGTCCTCGATACGGAATTTCCCGCGAGGCCGAAGATGTCGGTCTCCCTTTCCCTTCTCGTTCCTTTTTTTCTTTTTGTAAGAGTTAGTCTTCCCCTTTACTACAAAATTTCTCGTCACCTTTTTTCTTTTCTACCGCTTTAACTCTTTTTCACTTGCCATGGTAGTGCCCCACACTTTTTTCCCTCAGACCGCCTCTGGTAACTGCTCTCTTCGATGTTCCCCCTTTTCCTTCGTTTTTTTCCGAGCTTTGCGGTCTCTCATTGTCCCCCCCGATTTGGTGTGGGTTTTGGTTGTGTTTAGCCTGAACGATTCGTCTGTCTTTTTCCGGACCCCCCCCCCTGTAGTGTTTCTGATTAAGAGACCGTTCCTTTTTTTCCTAGAAAACAACCTTTCTTTTTTCCCCAGTCGATTGTCCGTTTCAAATCCCTGCCTCTCCCAGAAAAAGATTACGTGATCTCTTTTGAGCCCCACTTCGAGCCATCAGTCAACTGGCGGAAGCTGCAAGTTGCTTTTCTGCTTCCCCTCAAACGTACTACCGTTGATTCGTATCTTTTCCTTTTCTCATATCCCCTTTCACAACCCTTTGGATCACACTTGTGCCTCCTTGGACACCACGTTTTCCCCTGCCTGCTACACCCCTCTTTCCCTTTTTTACATACCTCTCCGTTTTCTTTCCCTCCTGTCCCTCATTTTTCCCGCAAGGCCTACGAATTATTACCTCTGCCGACTCAGAGTCCGCGTGCTTCTCTTCTTGCATCGTATTTATCTCATCTCCGCCAACCCCTGACGGTTCCTCTTATGGGTTTTGAACGATGGCACCTGCCCCCCCCCCTCTCTTCCCTATCTTGGTTTTGCGCTCTGTTTTCGATCTTCTTCTTGAAACCGGCTGGTTGTCCTCAGACGCGGTACTCTTTTGCTCTCTTTCCAAGGCGTTCAAGGGGTGGCGATTGTCTTTACTGGTTTCCCCTGCACCCACCGCTATATTTCTTTTTTTTTTCCTCCCCGCCGCCCTGAAAGATTTACAGCCTTGTTCCAGGATGTTCGGCTTCGTCGGCGCGCCTTCCGCCAGCATGTGTCATTAGTTATGGCATGCCCGGACTTCCTCCATTTCCTGTGATTGCGGCTTTATTGGCCCCTCCCTTTTTTTTTGCCTGATTATTTTTTGTTACACCGCCCGTACCGGTTTTACGTACCCCCCCTTTTCACAAGCGAATTGCGCCCCATTTTTTTCGGTGGAGGTTACAATGTCCCCCCCCACTTGCGTACCCTTTCGTCTTCTTTCCCCCCCCTCGAATTGAACATCCCCGCCTGTATGTTTTCCGGCATTTCGACCCCCCCCCTTGTCTAAAAAGACCGCGCGGCTGGGTCCCCCCTTTCCTCTTTTTTTCAGTTCATTTTGAGCCCCGCCTCATATTGTTCTCCCTCTGATTGTGTATTCTGTTGTAGAGTGCGGGTTCGTCCATTCCCCTTTTTTCTACGCGACACAAATCCCCCTTTCCCCCCACGCGATCTGTCCCTTTTCCACTTTCATTTCGTAAGATAAATCTGAGGAGTTTCCTCCCTGCCAAGTTGTACAATCTCCCCCCTATTCAGGACCCTCCCCTCTTAATTTCTTTTTCCCCGGCAGAGCCAAACTAGAGTTGCGGTTTTGATTCCCTTTTTGACCTTCTTTTCCCTCGGGAGAACTATCATGTGCCAATTCCTTGTTCCCAATATGAAGGTATTTGCCTCTACAAACTTGCTTCCCCGGAATCATTTTTTTGCCTTGTGACTTCAAAATAAATTCCTTTGTCAAGTTTCTCGGGTAGCTTCCCTTTTTGGTTTTTCCTCACCCTCGTCAACGCCGGAGTCGTCTCAAGAAAGAAAGTCTTCCCCTGCACGAAAAGAGCGGAGGTCTTTTTTTCCTAACCACACGTCTTTTCGAGCCCCCAGCCCCCTCCCCCTGGCAAGAGGCAAACAACAGGAGGTCTGCATTGTTTTTGTTTCCGTCCGGCCGTATGCCGCAAGTCAACTTGTCAAACACTTTATCCGCATTTCCTCAACCCCCATATAATGAGGATTACTACGTCCACTAAAGGTTCTTCCTCGTTTACTGTAATCCTAAACTTTTTTAACCTGGGTTTTGAGATACGGTTCATGCTCTTTTGTTTCTACCCAACAGACTTTGTCGGGGACGACTTATTTTCCTTTCACTCTATCTCGCATGAGTAGCCTTTCTCTCCTTTCTTTTGCGACGCATTTTTCCTTTTTTTTCGTCCTTTCTTCCCCTCTGCCCGTTTTTACGTAACAATTGCGCCTCCTCCCCCGTAGTATGAAGCTTACGATGAGGTAGCTCCCCCCCTAATCCGTCTGCCGTTCGCGGAGTCTTCCCCCCTTTTTTTTTTGGCCTCTTCGTGTTCACACTCAACCGGAACTCCCCTCCTTACCTCTCCTCAAACCCCCCCTTTACTTCTCCCTCTCCCCGTGCTTGAAGAAAAGCCTTTACACGCCCGCTTATGATCCCCCGTCCCCGCCCCTCCAACAATAGTTGCCTTTTTGCTTTTTATCCACGTGTTGCTCGTTTAAGTTGTTCCCATCTCCTACTTTTCTTAGCTGTCTTCCTTTCTTTCTCTGACCTGTATCCTCCTCCTAAATCTCCCAGTCTCTCATCTGGAGCCGTTGTCCATATTTTGATGAAGCGTGGAGCTCTCTTCTCTTTTTCCAATTTTTGCAGCGCGTCAACTTCTTCTCTTTTTGCGTTCCCACCCCCTGAACGAACACCCCTACCTCCTCCTCGTTATGCTTTTTTGATATGTTCGACTATACTGACCCTTAGTCACTCAAGCTGCTGCCCCTCCTTCGATTTAGATAATCCCGCCTTTCCTCGCTTCCTCCTCTCCTCTTTTCCCCTTTTTTTGTTGAGCTCGATGTTTTTCGGCCTTTCCCCAGACTCCTTTCCTTCGTAATCGCAAGTTCTCTCTTCTGTAACGTATGGTTACGTGCTTTTCGTCTCCGTTCCCCCTTGCCCTTATCACGATCGAGGAGACCGGTGTGCCTCTTTTTTTCCTCACATTTTAACTCACGTCGTTATCTTCCACCCTTTGGCAACGCGAAGGAGCGCTTTCCCCTCCTTCCTTCCCCAAATCTCGGACCTGCTGACTCTTATTGCTTCCTTTGAATTCTACGCTTTTTTCCCCTCGAAAAGCTAACCTCGCTTCAGAAGCAAGCCGAACTTAAAGTCTGCGCGTGGAATTTTCCACTCTCCCCCCCTAGGCATCTGTTTTTTTTAAACCGTGCCTTATTTCCTCTGCTATTTTTGGGCCTATTGAACTTGCTAATCTGCTCCTTTGATTTCTTGCCTGTTTCAAACCTTTCTGGCGCAGCCGTTATTGGGAAGCTCTTTCTCCTTTACAACTTTTCCTTCTTTGGCTACTTTGTCTGCCTCTGTTTCCATTTGTGCGTGCCATAATTTTACTCTTTCCTCGAATTATCCTTCCCTCCCCCTGCAGACCCTTTCTTTATGTTAACCTCTCTTCTCCGCCGGACTTTTTTTCATTTTGGCTACGCTTGGTTTATTGGAAACAGGGTCGGGTTCCTTCTCTGTCCGAATCCTGCCAAAATGGCCCCGAACCTCTCTCTTCTTTCTCCCAGATGCGACTCTGTCTCCTGGTCAGTAAAGTGGACACCCATTCCTCTTTCCGGGACCGAGCGGCCCCCAATAGACTCTGCTAGCCGTCTTCCCCCTTTACCTTTGTTTCCAAACTTTCTAAACACCCCCCCCCCCCCCACCATTACCTTTCACATGATGGATTTTTTCCATCCGTCATTATGGGGTTTATTTTCCCCACCTTTTCCTCCCCCCAGGTTCCCCTTTCCTTTTTCCAGAAGACTAGTTCTTTTTTTCACAACCTTTGCCCTCAAGCCTTGCATATGGAAAGTTGTAGAGTTGGGTAGATCTGGTTCTTTATCTTCCCCTTTCCTTGTGTTCAATTTTTTTTTTCTTTCCTTTGCTTTGGCTGGTCCCTTCTGGCGTGCCCTCATCCAAGTACGACTCATGCCTCCTCGTTCTTCATTAGGGGGAACCTGTCCCGCCCTTTTACCCTCCTTGTCTGGCCTATGATTTTGAAGTCCATCAACCCCCTCTTCACAAACCCCTTCCCGTTGGCGGTATAGACTTTCCATACCTACCGTTCGAAATCTGAACCTGTCTCCCCTTCCCTTTTGGACCAAGACTTTGATCAGTTCGTCCTGGTTGCCACCCTCCTTTCTCATCCGGGCAAAACCTACCCCCATTCTTTTTTCTGCTGTGTGTCGCAAGAATCAGAATTCTGTCCGATTTCGCGGGCTTTTAGGTCTTTTTTCCGGGACCGTTTTCGTTACTTCCCCGATTTTCCTGCCTTCTCGCGTGGTTCCCTTTTTCCTTTTGATTCCCTTGATCCCCCTTTTTAGAGAAATGAGAACAAAACATCAGTCTCAAACACCAGATCAACCCCCCTCTTGCTTTTTTCCAGATACCTTTCTCCCAAAAGATGAAACTTCCCCGATCGACGCCTTTTTTACAATCTCTCGGGATGTGGTTCTTTCCCTTGTATTCCACGTGCCGCCTCTCCTTCTTCCGATTTAGATAGGCCCCTATAACTGGGTGATTACCTTTCTTGCATTTCTAACTCCCCCCCCATTTAAACCATGGGGGCCACTCTGAAGGCTTTGAGAATATCCATTTTTTCCCCCCGTCTACTGCCACCCTTTTATCTCGTTACTCAATAGCCACTTACTTCCTTTTCCCCCCCATGGCTTTTGCCAATCGACCGCCACCTCTCCCTTATTTTAGTAGTCCTAATTCGCAAACAATAATCCTCCCTTTTTAAGGACAGCTTTCAAGACTCTGTCTCCCAATTCTTCCCACCCTATTGTCAGGCTTTCCCTCGTAAATCAACCTCACATCCCTTTTGAGTACCAGGGACATTACCGTAATCATATGAGCTTTTACTCCCCACATGTGCCAGCGAGTTCCGTCCTCGATCCCGCTTTCCCTATTAGTTCTTTGTCAATATACCCGTACCCCTTTTCCGGCTTGACCCTCTCGTTCCACTTTTTGCCCCCTTGCTCTTCTTTGCACGAGAGCAATCACCCTCTATGCAGCTCATAAGTTCGACATATGTGGCTTCCCTCCTTTGCCTCTCAGAGTCAAGTTATTCTCGATAATTTCTGGCGAGGCCTTTTTTTCTTCAATTTTTTTCCTAGAGGTTTCCATGTGCTGAAGCAGACGACTCCTCCCTCTTAAACCTGTTAATTCTGCTTGCATTTAATTGTCTCCCTTTTTAAAATTCGTACCTCAGGTCTCCCCTCTTTTTTGTTCCTCGTGAGAATATTCTCCCCTACCTCGAAGGTCCCTTTGTAGTACTTGGATCATCGACATCCCCTTTCCCTTCCCCCGCCGTTCGTTGTCAATTTTGCTGCTATGCGACTCTGTCTGTTGAGTCGTAATTTTTTTTCCCCTTTTCCTCGCCTAACTTTCTCGCTTGTCCCGTCTAGTCGCCACTCCCTGACCACGACAATGGTTGGCAGGAGCGACTTGATTTAGCCTCTTTCCTTTCCCCCCCCCTCTTTCCAGTAGTCTCTCCCTCTTTTGGACCCCAGAGAACGTGGAAAAAACCCCATTTTCCTCCGGCATACCTTTTCAGTCTTTTCCCCCTAAGTGTGCGCCTCCTTGTGAAGTCGAATTTTCCTTTCTCTGTCTGCCACATCCCCCTTTGACAGGTTCTACCGCGGGTTTTCCCAGTTTCGCTTTCTCTTTTGGGGTGCCCTTCTCCCATTCTTTTGTGTGGGGGACATGATTTCCCTCCTTTTTTTGCCTCGCTGGGAGATAGTCGCCCCTTCTCGTTACGTTTTCCACTCCACCACAACCCTTTCCCTCTTTCCAATCCCGCATACCCAAATGGAAGAAATAGGCGGTCGTATTTACCCCCCCTCAAAAGCGTTCTCTTTTACAAGCTAAGC
>Ga0179593_1414745_pt1 | contig 12600 bp, 10 predicted proteins | sample CZODoug2_1_08_16_FD_185931 | JGI IMG/M metagenome (GOLD analysis project Ga0179593, IMG submission 185931) | Vadose zone soil fungal communities from Angelo Coast Range Reserve, California, USA - CZODoug2_1_08_16fungal (PacBio error correction) | ecosystem: Environmental > Terrestrial > Soil >... | reverse complement strand
CGTGACGTCTTTCATGTCTTCTTCTTTCCTTTCATGATCCCCCTTTTTCGCATTTGGTTATTGTTCCCCCTTCTTTTCCAGCCGGTTTTCTCTTACCGCTTTTAGGTTGCGCCGTCCCGGTCTGTCGGCGGTTCTTGATATCTTTCTCGTCCTTTTTCGTTAGTTTGACCCTTTTTGGTTTGTTGTGACTTTTCCCTTCTCCCCGTGAGTACGCATCTCAGCCCTCAATGCAGGGTAAGCCAATCCTTGAGCACCCTTGTCGAGTTTTTTTCACCATCGTAAGTTTTTTCTTTCTTCCGTTTTTGGTTTCTTACTTTTTCGTTTTTCCCGTGGCGTTTCTGCTTGGACCAAATTTGTGAAGATGAAAAAATTTCTCGTTGGGCGAACTGGTGTTTTTTCAGTCACTTTCTTCCTCTTTTTCCTTCTATTAGGCCAATCCCTATGGACCGGTTCAAACGCGGTCCGTGTGATTGACTCCGATTCCCCCCTTAGAAGCCCCCCCCTCTGTTTTTTTCTTTTTCTGCATCCAGTTGACTGTATTAGCTGCTGCCCTTATTCTCCTCTATATACGCCGCCTTGCCCATGGTCAGAGCTTTGGCCTTTCATATCAAATACGAATCCTTACCTCCCCCTGTGATTGAAGACTAGGGACCACAAACGGATCCTCCTATATTCTAGATCGTCCCCTTCCTTTTTAGTTTGATATTCTTCCAGTTCCTTGTTTCCTCGAGCTTTTGTTTCCGTTCTTTTATTAAAAAGAAGTCGGCATCCTGCATATTTCCCCCCTTCTTATACCTTTTTCTTTTCTCTCCCCCCCCTGTTGCGCCTTTGAATCCTTTGTTCTATTTCTATACTTCGAAGTAGTGGGCGCCTTCAACCGTCCGATGTGCTTCTTCCCGTTTGCACGAGTCTTGCATGGTTCATGATCCAGCAAGGTCCACGCTTTTCAGGTTGTCCCCCACTTATGAGGAGTCCCTTGTGATCATTTTAGACATTTAAAAACTAGTTTTTCCTCCCCCCTCCGCTTTTACTTGCAATGTTCAGTCTATTTCTCGTTTTTTTTGGTGTTTTTACTTCTACTCCTGGAAGAGCCGAGGGTGATCCAGAAATCGATGATCCCCCCTTGTGAGTACCTTCCCTGATACGGATGCCGAAGGGCCTGATTCGCCTCGTCGGCCCCCCCGATCCGATTGTCTTCGAGTCCTTTAGGTAGTGCGAGACGTGGTAATCTCTACTAGACCTTTCCGGCCGTTTGTCCCTTCCAAGAATTTTTCCCAAACATGTCGCTTCTCCAGATGTCTTGCTATGGGGTTCTGATTTTTTCGTTGGTGTTCCCTGCTGGTGCTCGTACCCCTTTCTCTTTTCGTTTCTCTTTCCTTTGCTTTTCCTATTAGTCAATGGACAGTTAGAGTCGTTCCTTAGTTTCGGCTGTCTCTTTAGATAGAATATTCATCTTCCTTTTATGTTCTCACCCGCCCCTACTTGTTCGCTCTTCAAGACTAGTAGAGCTCGCCTTGTCGATATCGCCAATGGTGCCTCCCTTGTTCCTCAGCCACTTTGTTGAGGACCTGTCCCCCAAAATTAGTTCCAACCCTCTCTTTTTTTTTTTCCATCCTCCTACGGTGTTGTTTCGGTCCGTGTATTTTCATTCCCCCTTCTACCCCGCGGGATTGATGGTCCCTTCCAGACTTCTTTCAAAGATTTCGGGTCGCGTTCCTTTGCTTTCTCCTACTTATTGGGTCGTACGAAGCGACGACCAGTTGTTTTCTCACTAATCCTTTTGCGTTGTTCCTCTCTATCTGTGCTTTACTTGCCGCAAACCCGGAGGCTCCTCTCCCTTTTTTCCTTCCCCCCCTCCACAGACTTTCTCCTTGCTCCCCCCCTCATCGCATGGTTCTACCTTCACCGCCCTTCCCCACCACGAACATCGAAACATATCACTCCCTCGGCTTCTTTCGACTGGCTTGTACTTATTGTTTTTCTTAAACTCCTCCCGAACCCTCGTAGATGATCTCATTTGTGTCTTTGGTCTTTGTTTCCCCCGCCTTTCCCCTTCCTTCCCTCCTTTCCTTCTCTTGCCGGGCCTCGATCGCTCCCTTCCTTCTACCCGCCGGATCCTGGCCTGCCAGGGTCCGGTGGGTTTCAACCCCTCTTCTTTCCCCTTCTATAAGCACATCCCTTTGACCACGATTGTCCGTCCTTAAAGTGGACCCCCCCGTTCTATTTGTCCCAATTCCCATGACCCCCCGCTCTCTTGAAGTTTTGTCCACCTTCAGACTTACGTTGGTTTTTCCTATCAAAGCCTTCTTTCTTTGGAACTTTCCCTAGTACCTTTCTGCAAGAACCCTTGCTCCGTCTACTTTCTATCTCACCCCCTTTTAGTTTGGGAATATTGGTTTTTTGAATCCCAGTCCCCCTTCTACATTCGGACACTTGCTGTAGTCGATCTGGTAACTACTTCTGTCCCATTTCCACAACTGTTCCCCCCACGCTACTTTCACCACGGCCCCAGTTCCCTTTCTCCAGAATTTACCCTAACTTAGTTTCTCTTACTATCTCAGGAAGCAAGTTTAAAGAGCTTTTTTTTTCCCCTCCTTTCTCGAGGTATTTGTCTCCTCCGGATTTGTGCGTCTCCCTTCCCTACCTGTTATAGTAATCCCATATCGCACTAGGTAAGAATTATTCTAATAAAGTCACTGGGATTATCCCCCCCAACCCATCGGCTTCTCCTTTCTGACCCAGTTCCTGCATTTCCCCCCCCCCTTTTCCCTATTGTCCTTTTTTTTTTTTCCTCTCTTTCAGGCGCCTCATTATCGTACACCTTCGCCTCCCCCACCCCCCATTTCCACGAGCATTTCCCTAAACCCTTTCCCCCCACTGCCCACACCACAGCGCGAAATACAAAAAAACCGCCCTCCTTGCTTCAACCACCCCCCTTTTTTTTTAACGGAAACCACACCTTTCTCTTGCAACCAAATCTTTCCCATGTCCCGGTGCTATCGGATTGGCATTACTTTGATTCTTGGCCTTTCGTCTCTTAGACCAGGCAATCAACCCCCCCTTGGCCCGTGTAACCTCTCTCTCCCAAGACCATTTACTGTAGAATTTTATCCGCTACGACCTTGCCAATCCCCCCCGCGTCGGTTTTTTCCCCGCAACCCGGGTTTTCTGTTTGTTTCCTCAAAAACGGAAGATGGTCCCACTGTTGCTGCTGATACGTCCGAATCTGGCTACGGCGCGCGGACCTTTTTCTTTTGTTTTTTCCCCACATCCGTACCGTTTCTATGATACGCGACGCTTGTCTTTCATCTCCCCGCCGTTCCCCACAGCGCTATCTCGTCAGACGCTTTTGCTCATTCACCCGCCGCCCCTTCAAACTCGGTGGCTCCGGATATGTCACTTTCGACTGGGTTACCCCCAGGGCCCCGGACAGAGTACAGGCCCCTATACCCCCATTCTCGTTTGAACCATTGCTACTCCCCTCCTGGTTGGCAATCAAACCCCACCCCACTACCTATCTCTCACCTGCCCTTTCGGACCTTTTCTTCTCCCCTTGCCGTGCAGTTTTTTTTTTTATTTTTGAGTTACTTGTTAAGGTTCTTTGAAACCACCCCACAAGTGGGCGCAACTATTTTCTATCTCCCCATCTCTATCACGTTTTTTTAATCTCCCCCCCAAACGACCTGTAGTACTAGGCTCCTCTTTAACTGAAGGGGTTGCATGCCTGCGCCTCTCCCAGCCCTTGGCCCCTTCTCTACGTCCCGGGGTACGCATTCCCACATAACTACCCTTTTTCATTGTCTCTCATTCTCATGAGAAGAACCGTTAGTCACCACTCTGGTCAATGACCGAGCTATTCCCAAAAATCCCCCGACGGTCGTGCTCCCAGTCCGAATACCCCTCCTCTACAATTTGCATGCCCTCCTGAACCCCAAATGTTCTACGCTATGCAGATGCCCCCCCAGAAAATATTGTTCGAAAGTGATATTTTCTTAAGAGTCTTTTGGATATACCCCTCACACTCACCTTCCCCGGTAGTTTTCCTTCCCCCCTTGTCCTGGGGCCATCCCCCACTGTTTCCTTTCTATCAGAGGCTATACTTACACACAGCGCCTCAGGCTCCCCCCGGATTCAGTTAGAAGGCGACTATTCATCCCCTCCTCTTATTTTGTTTTTACTCCAAACCTAATTTCTTATAGGTCAGGGGTTCCTCTTCTCGGACACACCCCCCTTAAAATTAGTTGGCGTGTTTTTCTTGCCTCCCCCTGTTCCCAAATTTGCACCCACCAGTTTCCCCCCCCTTATCGTGAGGCCCTCGTAGGGGACCTGGTCGTCTGGGACCCGCCACATCAAGTTCCACAATGTTATCACCCTAACACCAATTTCCTAACGTGACGACAGTGGGTTCCACAGTACTATACGTTTTTTTTTTTTCGAGAGATTGGCAAACCACCTTTTTCTACAGTTCCCCATGGTGATTTAGAATCAAAGCTTTGATTTTTCAGGGAAATTAATTCCCCTTCCTTCAGCCCTTGCTCCGTGACGACGTAGCCCTGCTTGTCCCACCCGTTCTTTTCTTTCCACGAAAAAGACACTACATTGTAGTAGTGGGGCATGATCCATGCCCCCTCCCCATCGTAGCACGGGTCTGTAACCTTTCTATGATTGTGAATCGCTTTAAATTTACGGCGTTCCCCCTCCTTTGGATCCTTCCCCTGTTTTGGGCGTCAGAGCTTATATAGATCATGAGCGTGTTCCTCTCGTCTTGCCAATTTTTCCCCCTTTTGGATGAACCTCAAGATTCTTGATTCGTTATAGGGTGGCCCCCGACGCGTAGGAAAACCCCCCGCCTGCGTACTCCCGTTCTTCTCGGACCTCTTCCTCTCCCTTTGGCGTATGGCTCGTTCCCTTACCGAGCTTTTTAGCGCGTGTAACGAAGTGCTTCTTCTGGTTTTTTAATGATCTGTCTCGCTTCCCCGTTATTCCTCTTTTGTCTCCCCCTGGGGTCAGGGCTTGAGATTAGTGATCCCTCTGCGTCGGGTGCCTTTGGGAATTGTAAGCCGTGACTTCCTTTCTCTGAAGCACTTTACTTTAAGTTCGCGGCTGACGACCACCCCCCTTACCCTGTACCTGCTAGCATTAGTAGCATGTCGGTGGTAAGTTTGACCCTTCCCAGACCCCGTTCTCTCATCTGTTTATTTTTTATCGCGTCCCCAAGATTAGGTCAATGGGTGGTTTCACACGACCCCCTTTTTTCAATACCTCCTCACCTAGCTGAGGCCATTTATCGAACGTTCTTCTTTTTGATAAAGTTTCCTTTTTTTTTTGGTTCTTGCCGAACCCCCCGAGGTCTTACTATAATTTTATCTCTTGTTGCCTTTGTACGGGTCATGACTATTCGTAGCTCCTGTCCCAAAGTTCGCCCAACTTGGAGCCATTCACGGATTTGGCCCCCCCGATTTTGCTAGTTTCCGGCCTCCTCCTCTTACCGCTAGTAAGAGTCGCGGTTCTGGAACTGAGTTGTCGCTCCCGCTTGAGATTACTCGGTTCTTTCCCCTGGATGGCCTACCCCGTTCGCTTGAGCCCTTAGCCCTTACTTCGGTCATTATTTAATCATCACATTGTTCTCGCCTGGGCGGCCACTTCGGTCTTTTCGCTTCCCCCCCCTTCGCTGCGTCTCCTTTTTTTTGACCCAGGCGGATGTTTGATGTCGTTACTATCCCCTTCCATTTTTGTCCTCTTCTGGTTTGAACGGTTTGAGTGGGTTGGGGAATTGGGCCCTTTTCGACTTCGTGATCCCTCCCCGTTAAATCCCCCGCGAATGGCCCCGTAGACTCCCCTTATCTGGTGTCTTTTTTTCCACCTCTCCGGTGGGTTTTCCTTTTGAGGTTTGGGTTTATTTTGCCGATGTCCCTTTTCTTTCTTCTTGGATTGGGCTTTTGTCCCACATTTTTTTTTTCCCCTGTCCAAGGTCCGGTGTCTACAACCTTGTTATTCATTCGAATTCTCTCTTTGTTCTTCCGCTCTTTCCGACCAAATGTCCTGCAAATTTTTTTCCACTTGCCTCAATTTCCTACGAGATCGCCGCCGCAGCGATGGTGTTTTCTTTTCCTCCCCGTTCCTTTATTAGTCCCCTGCTCGTTCTACACTCCTACGTTTAACCTTTGGCTCTCCGTCTGGCTTTTTTACGATCAAACTATATCTCTCCCTGTTGCCCCTTAAAAATTCCCTTGTTGGGCACAAGGCTTCACTCTATTGGATATTTCGATCGCATTCCCTTATGGAATTTGTTTTGTCGTCCGTCTTTTTGGTTTTTCAGCCGTCTGAAGCTTTTTTTTTGTCTTATTTGTATTTTTTTCTTTTTCAACGACCAGTCATTTCCCATCCTGCAGTCCTGCCAATATCACGTTGTTTCAGCCCTCACCCTTTGCTCCCCCTTTTCGATTCTGTGTTCGATATCAGCCATTTCCCTTTTGGCTGGGACAGGAACACAGCCGAGGGACTTTTCCCCCCCCGTTGGCACAGTTCACGGTTCTGAGCCCCCCCCCTCATGCCTATAAACGGCCCAACTTGTATTCGTGCTAATTGTTTCATTTCCTTTTAAACCCGATTGTGCCCTTGATCTTTTCTGTATCCTTTCTTCGGAGCGACTTCCCATTGTTTCAGGCTCGTTTGGGTGCAGACCTCAGGATCTGGGCTTTCCCTTCCCCCCATCGGCTGTCTCCTAGGTCGCGATCGGCTTCTCGCTTCGTCATTAGCGACTTCTCTTATGCGCCTGGTCGGCAACCGGCCATCAGTTCATCTCCCCTCGATCCTCCGACGTTCAGTTCGATAGTCATTAACCCCTGACTTTCCCCATCCCCATGTTAGCGCTTCTCCCGATGTGTTAATTGTTCGGAGTTCGTTTGATGGTGAGCTCGTTATCCCTTAGTTTTTTCTAGTTATCGCTTTTAGACTTTTCCCCTTAAAATTCTGATCCCCCCCCTTGTCCCTTGGTCGGCCTTAGTAGCTGATTACATCTTTCCCCTGGTTCCTTCCTTTGCACCCCCTCCCTTTTTCTAGTCCGAAAAGATTATTAAGAGCTAGACTTTCTCTACAATCCGGAAATCGTTGAATAATCTCCCGCAATCCGCTTTCTATGTCAATTCCCCCCTTCTCCCCCTCTCTTTTTCCTTTTGTTAAGATCTTTGCTAATTTTTTTGCATTTCCTCCTAAAACGCTGCTTTGCGAGGAAAGCAATTCTCCACCGCTTTCCGGCTTTTTCTCCTCCTTTCGAGTTCTATGATTGGCTTGAGCTTTCCATTTTTTCGTGCGTTTCCATTTACTTACCTTGCTGAATCAGTTTTTCATTCTCCCTTGACTCCACCCCGGAGGTCTACCCTCGACCCGTTCCCTCCTTAAAAAAGCGCTTCAAGAGCCTGAAACAATGGTTTCCCCCCTCTCTCACAGCCATTACAACGACATACTCCCAACCCTTTTAAAGCACCCCTCTGGCTCAGATCCTGATCTTAACTTCTTGCCTGGCACTCTCTCCTCAACTCTGTACTCTATTCAGTCGATTGAAACGTCGCTATTTCCTCCCCCCGGCGGTCCTCACACCCGAATATCTCTCGTCGGGCCCGCCGCTACGGCCTCTCCAGCCTTACCCGGAAGGCCTCCCCCTTTGCCCCCGCCGGTGTCTGTCACCCCTTGCTCTTCAATCTTTCCGCTACCTATTAAATCTCCCCAGTGATTTCGTCCATAATTTATTTTTGCACCCCGCTATTCCCCTTAATAAACAACCTGATCACGCCGTTAAGGTTTTTTCCTTTTCGCTCTGTTGATGGTTTCGCTCCGAATGCAGCCTGTGGGCAAACTTTCAGCAGGTCCTCGTTGGGGTAGGCCCCCCTCCCCACCCTGTTACCTTTCTCTCTCCTAACCATATCCCCCTTCAGGGTGTTGCTTCTATATACAAAGACAACCTTCTAGATATGGCCGTTTTTCCGGATGGTACCTCTCGTTTACCCCCCTCTGCACCACGCTCTAGTTACCAGACACTTTTCGCCTCCTTCCTTTCCCCCTCCTTCCCTTTGCGATCTACTAGCTGCATCGTTTTCCCAAGATCTTTTCCCTTTCGTTACATATTTATTCTCTTTCCCCAGGCACCCTCTTAATCAGATTTCCCCGTATTTTTAATAACGAGTAGCCCTTAGGCTCACTGCTTGTTACATTCATTGCTCCTCCCTTCACCAACCGCTGAGACGTGCCCCCGATGACCCCTTATCTTCGTTTACCAACCCCCCCTTCTCCACATAGCTTGATCTCCCTTCTCCACTTCTTTTAGTCATTTGATTGAAACAGCTTTGAGCCCAACGCGCCCCATTGGTCAGCTGCAAAAAGGTCCCCCCCCTCCCCCCATACCCGCCTACAACTACCAAGCCATCGTCTTCCCCCAAAAAACAGCTCCAGAACCCCCTTTCCGCTCTTTTGAACCCACTCGGCCCCCTTGACCGTGTGGATTTGGCTTCCCCTAGTTCTTTGCATGCTCCGGTCGCGCCTTTTTCCTCCCTGGCACAGTCCACCCAACTGGCCCCCCCGGTTTCCCCGCTCGATTCCCCTCCTCCTACGTGAGCTATCTAGCATCCTTCGTCCATTGAATTCCCGGTTTTTTCACCTCGCGGTTTTACGAAACCCGGCTTTTCCTGCCGAGGTTGTCCCCAACAAACGGCGACGCCACTGTGCTTTCTTATAACCGACGATCAGGGTGCTTTCATTTTTTAAACCTCTTCTGTTGTAATTCCCCCGTCCGCCCGAGACTGGATCGTCTCCTTAATTGGGTCGATACGCTTCCCCCCTCGCTCTTCTTCCTCCCCGCCTAGCTTTAGTCTTACCTGTTCCCGACCCACCCACGGTGTCCTGCTTTGCGTCAACTTTCTACGGTCCCCGTTGGGCCATTCCTACCCAAGGGTCACACAGGACCCCAATCGGACACATTCTAAGATGCCTCTCTCCCCTCTTTTTTCCCCTTAAAAAAACCCCAGCCTATATACTTCTGTCCTTTGGCCTTGACCTCCCCCCATTTCCCGGCGGATGGGCCTTCCTCGTATTTCTTGGTTTCATCCCACAGTTCCGTCCCTCTTTTTCTGCTATCCCCTCCCCCAGACTCTTTCTCGGACCTCTGATTTCCCTTAAAACCTACCTTCTGCCGAGGCGATTCCTGTAATGACGTTTTTTTTTGTCATGCCCTGCCGGATTATACTTCCCTATACTTCAAGGAGGTTCCGTTCCGGCACCCCCCTCCCCGAGTCCTTCCATGAGACCCCTCTGACCTGCACTTTTTCCCCTAACCATTTTTTCTTATGCTCGCTAGGAGATACTCAAAAAAGTGCATAAGAGCTCGGCGATCGCGCACGACCCTTCCCTGGCCTATTCCCTGCCCCTTTTCCTCTACCAATGAGTGAAAAGACACCACCCCCCTGGCATCCCCCCTTCTTACTTTTAGCGGCTTTTTCATTATACCGTCCACGAATGGTCTTGTCCTCCCAACAGTGGAAGACCTTTTCACTCTCGCCACACGATCCTTTTCTATCTCCAGTTTTCTACCGTCCCGAGACGCCTTTTTTCCACCTTCCCCTTAACGAGAACCTGGCCGAATCCCTAATTCCTTTTCACGACCAGACTTAGACGCCTTTGTTTCGGATCTGAACCCACCTACATTTCGTTTCTTTGGGTTCCGACATCCAACTTTCCCCCCTTTCAGGGTTCCCCTCCTATTCTCTACCCCTGGAAAGTTGCTTTAATGTCGTGTGAAGGAACCTTTCAATTTACACTTAGTCACCGAACCTTTCACAAGTGATTTGGCTTCCCATCTCTATTTCTCCCTTTCTTTTTTTCTGAGAGATTGCCCTTCCCGCACTTGATTGGAACTTTTTTTTTTTCTTCATAACGTTGTCCATTGGGCCTGGCCAAGTTAACTCCCATGCCCTGCCGTCGTTACCTCCCGAAGAAGGAGGAACCCCCTTCCATTGTCCTGTGACCGGGTCTGTCCCCGCCTTCAACAACCACTCAACCTACTGGTTTTTTCCAGATCCGTCTGGAAGACTCGTAGACATTCCTTTTGTTCTTTAACAGCTTATGATGGTTACATTCTCGCCCTCAGTCCAACATTGGAAGCACGGTGTTTAGAATTAGGATTTTTGCAGTTACCTCCCTATTTATTGATAGAGCGGTTTAGTTGCAGGCCTTCCCCATTTTTGTTCTCCGGCAGATTTCTGTATTAGGAGTCCCAAACGCGGCGAACTTCAGCCATGGCGACTAGTCTTTTATGGACATGCGCGTTCCCCTGTTTCCGGTTCCTCCCTGTTCTTTTTGGGTACGCACGGGATAAATGCTCTTCTGGTTTTCCCAAGATCGCTCGCGCCCCTCGTTTGTCGTCACCGTGCCTTCTCTTCCTCTTTTGACCACCCTTAGTGGGCTTCTTGGTGTTAAGGGCGCTCCTCGGTTACCCCTTAATCTGATAGAACGGTCCCATTCCTTCGGTTCCTTTCCCCCCCTTTTAGTGTTAAGATCGCTTCCCTTTCGGTAGGTTGTACCGTTTTTCCCGACCGTATATCTGTTTGACTAGCTCCGAAAAACCACTATTTTTTACTTTTTTTTTTACCCTCCCTCACCTTTTAAATACTCGAAGGCCCCACGCTGGGCCATTTTCCTAGCGGCTGTGGCTAGGTCGTGTTTTTGTGTCTTCCTAACCAAAGGTTCTTCCTCTTGTCAATGCTTCCTGTTTACTCAGTTTGGCCCCTTTACTTGGGGATGACCCCCCTTGTCGTAGCCTTCCAGTCTATAGCGATCACTCCGAGACACCTATTTGTTCTTTTGCGTTCCTTAAAAGCCCTCCCGTTCCAGCGTACCGGCTATCAGCGAGCCGTTTTTAGTGGAAATGGTTCGCGTTCAAGCCCGCCTTCGCCTATCTCGCTGGCGTCTTCTTAACAACGAAAAGGCCCCCGATCTCTATCCTTGTATAGTTAGGCCATTCAGCCAGCACTTTGTTGCGCCCTTGGGGGTTCACCACACCGTCGTGATTCCCGAGGTGAGTCCCCCCCCCACTCTGGATTTTCTAACCACCGGGCGAGGCTGCGGGGGAGATACTCCCGAAATTGGTCTTTGTTTCCTCTCCCCTGTTCCCTTTTGTGTGCCCGTTTGTTGGACTTTTCCCCTTGAGTCCTTGCTTCGACCTCCCTTCACTGCCCCAGTTAGGTTCCATTTCCCCCCGAGGTCCACTTTCTTTTCAGTTTTTTCCCCCACAAACCGTCCAAGGTTTTCCTTTTTTTTCTGTCTGTAGTGGGCTTCGCTTTATTTCGGTCAGGCTTTTGTTCATTGTGGACACCCTTTTGTTTTCCGATGACACCGCCTCGTTTTATGAAATGTTTTGCAGTCGAATAGAAATGCGGTGCCTCCGAGCCTTTGCAACACACCCCCCCCAATAGACCCCCCCTGTTGAAACCGACGGCTCCCCATGATCCGGCAGTCTCAGTCCTATTTGTTTACTGTCGCCACTTGGCCGTATTCTCATCTTCTTAACTCTTTATACTCCGTTTAAAATTTTATGGATCTTCTGGACTTAAGCCCCCCCCTACTCATCCCGCTTTTGTCAAAAAGCTTGTGCGTTTCAACCAAGGTAAGGAACCGCCCTCGATTTAGTCTCCTGCTCCCACCCGTCCTAAACAGGAATGCGGCGGTGACTTGCATGATGCACGGAAGACGGGCGATCGTCCACGCCTCTCCCTCGGGTTTAGATTGCTTCCTGTGAACTTATTTTTATGGTACCCACAGTACTTAGGGTCAAAGAAGGCATAAGGGATATCTATAATCGTTTTTGTGCTAGAGAAGCCCCAGCAATTACGCCTCTAGCCACCATCTGTGGTAGATAGAGTATACGGTCAAAAGCTTTGTGAGGTCTTGAAACAGACTCTTATTGCCCGTTGGCGGAGATGTAATGCGTATGCTCACCGAATGTCAATAGCTTCAACGTTTTTTCCCAACCTACTGAGGTCTCGTTACTTGTTTCTTTTTTACAATTTCACCCTTAGGAGCGTTTCCAATCCTGCTGGCCAACTCTTGTTCCTGTCTCTTCCGGGCTGATGAAGCGCCTCCGTTTGACTACTCGAGGATCCCGTGATTTCCCCAGGATCCGGATTTGAGAGGATGAGCCTCCCGAGTTCCTGTCGCGAGCGCGTCCGATGTACTTAGTCTATTCATGCTGTCACCCTTTTGCATCCCTTCGCCCTTAATCCTCTTACGCTTTCCTGAGTAGTGCAACCCATGACGTTTCCCAGACCTTCGCGTGGCGACCGTTTTCTTGATGTTTCTTTTTCGGCCAAAGTTTTGGTGCTTCGTTATACATTGCGCTTGTTCGTGGTAGCTTTCGGCTCACAGCCAAGCTCGCTCTTTCCGGGTTTTGGTCAAGTAGTACTATCGATAGAAATCTTTCCCCGCCGGTAATTAGTGCTCACACGCCGAGCGTCTTCTCGCCCCCTCCGTAGAGATGTGTCTATACAACCTCCCTCTTTGACTACTTATGGACCTCGCCCTTATGTTTCCCGATGTATTGCAAAAGTATCACCA
>Ga0179593_1755413_pt1 | contig 12601 bp, 11 predicted proteins | sample CZODoug2_1_08_16_FD_185931 | JGI IMG/M metagenome (GOLD analysis project Ga0179593, IMG submission 185931) | Vadose zone soil fungal communities from Angelo Coast Range Reserve, California, USA - CZODoug2_1_08_16fungal (PacBio error correction) | ecosystem: Environmental > Terrestrial > Soil >... | reverse complement strand
TTCTTAAATTAGCAGCCTCTTCGCCCCCTGCCGGCTCCTTACCCTCCCCCTTTTCTGCTGCTTTCCCCGGCACACATGATACAGTGGGTTCTACCGCTGTCTTTTGATGACCTTGCGGATGGTACTGGCGTATTCCTTTCGCACTGGATGTCACCTTTCCTTTAAGGCGGACGTTTTGTTGCCCCTCGCCGCTCTCCCTTTGATTTTGTTGATAGCTGCGTTCTTTTCCCAACCCCGTAACACATTATTCTTTTGCGGTCCTGGTGGGGCGGTTTTTTCCTAGGGAGCTTTTTAACCCAGATCTTCTTCCTCCTAACCTCTCCCCCGCGGGGGGGGTCACCACATTCACTATGGAAAGCCCGACCCTGTCTGGAAATCTTTTTTCCAATGACGAGGTCTGTCGCGCAAGGCTCCTCGATTTTATCGCCGTCGCCTTCCCCCAGGGACCCAACCGATTCTTCGAGTGCGCATTTTCGTCACTCAAGGCCGGACCTTCACACATTCTTTTTCTCCGAGCCAATTTCCCGATTTTTCCCGATGCTTTTTCTTCCGGGACCCCCGGCTCATTTTCTAAGGGACCCCCCAATTGGTGCGATCATCGTCCATGCCACAGCGCTCCAGCTTTGCTGCATCCAGCTTCACGGTGGCCCTGCCCATTCCGGTCGCTTTTTTTCGGCTTCCCAGCAATCAATGTGACTCTTTTGGTTGTTTTGCTTTGCGGTTTCGCATCGTAGCTATCCCCTGGGGCGCTGTCAGGTTTTCATCTGGTTTCTTTTTTTTCCTATCCATGGGCCGCGCGCTAGAGCTAGAATCCTGCGTCTTCTATGCTCCTTCATTAAATGTTTTTTTTGCGCCGTAGCATTGGCTCTCCTTTCACCCGCAAAAGTAAGTCCCCTCAATTTTTTTTTCAGTTCTGGCCTTCCCTTTCCTTGCGGGCCCATGCTTTATTTGTTTTGCCTGCGCAGTCCACAGACCAATACGAAAGGGTCAGAAACTGACCTTTCATCCGCTATCGATTATCTACATCCACCTGCACAGCCACCATTTTTTTTCTGTTTTCAATGTTTTTTCCGCGGTCGTAATGCTTTTCTGCCGGTCCTCCTCGACTGGTCTTCCTTCAATCTCATGGACAACACTTTCGTTATTCCCGGCCCCTCTCCTTCGTTGGCAACTCGTCTTTGCCTTTTTGATATCCCCAAAAAGGTCTCCCCGGGGTTACCCCGATGAAAACCCGATGCCTTTATTCCGTCTTTCGACCTTTCTTTTCCTTTTTGTCATGACCTGAACTTCACCGATTTTGTCCAGTTCTGCCCTCTAGCCATTTTTGAACTCATTAGGAAGATCGTCCCCCACCCTTCCCCACCTTTTTTTCCTGGACATAATTTTCGTTTTTTTGGCCTGCGATTTTTTCTTTTTTTTCCTCCCCGCAGGTGTTTTACTCTTCCCGCAAAGGGAGCGCCACCCTTTATGGTCCAGGAACAAAAGGTTTTAGTGTCTGATTAATGTTCTCTGCCCCCTTCCTTTCGTTTCTTTGTTGTAAACCTTTTTTCCTCACACGACGTTCCCTCCAATGCGGATTCTTTTGGAATCAGAGCATCATTTGTTTTTTGTTCCCGATGTGTTTGAAACTCTTTGTCTTCTGCCACTCACTAGCGGTTCGAAGGTTTGTTCCACCGTACAGTGATTTGGGCCGCATCCGAGTAGTTCTTTTTTTCCTCGACCTTGTTGATTCGACTACCGCAGGAATTTTAGCCCCCGCCCTCTGGGACGCTCCCGCTCACGCTCCTTTCACGATAGAGGTGTCTCTTTTATTTCCTGCCCCATTTCGGCATTGGTGTTTCTTTTCAACAACATCACTTCTTGGTGCCTCAATGATATGGAATTCTCTTTTTTACTGATGTCGGAGGATTCCCCCCCTTGTTTTTTTTGCGTTTTTTGAGTGAGAGTCCCCCCCGGCGCTATCCCCAAAATTAAAAATTAATGAGGATGCATGTCCTTTTTCGAATTTCCTTCTTTTCTTTTCTTTATCTTCGTGCCCTGGATCGGTGCTGGCGCACCGATATCGCTCCCTTGCGCTTTTCAGGAACCTCTCCCTGCCCGAATTTGGAACCGAAATCCACCCTTCTCCAGTCTTCAGCAATTGATTGGTTTCACGCGCGTGCCGTGTCGTTCCTTTCCACCTTCTTTTTGTTACGGGGCTGTCTTTTTGTCTGGTATGTTACGATATCGCCCCAAGGTCTTGTACATTCGGGATAACCTTTGTTCCGGTTTTTGGACTTCCCTCCTCGTTGATTTTTTCGCTAAAGGTTTTTCCCCGCAGGCTGTCACGATGGCTTGCGCACCTTTGGAAGACCCCCCCGTTGGCTCGTTTTTTTTCTCTACCGGTCCCGTCAAAAGCGCTTTATGACTTCGCGAGCCTCGGCTTTTTTGGCGCCCATTTCCGTTGTTTTTAGACGATTTTTTAATGGATGCCCCACACACGGTTTTTCGACTTCTTCTGACGTTGTAGCCTTGCCTTGTTAGCCCGCGTCCCCGAGGGCTCCACCACAAGGTGCCCCGATGGTTTTTTTTTTTAAAGTCCGTCATGTGCAGGTTCTTAGTGCAGTCTTTTTGCCAACCATGCATACGTCTCCCTCTTTCGTTCGAATTAGCAGTACCATCGAACTGTTTCACTCGACGACTGATTTGGGTAGACATTCTTTTTTGCAGCATTTTTTTTTGGTCCGACAAACAGAGTCCAGCGCCCTCCCGGGCGGCGGCCCGCTTGCTTTCTTTGACACACGTTTCTATCTCTTTTCTTTCCCTCTTGCTACATAAAACTTTTTCCAGTCAATTCGCAGTTTTGCTCCGTCCCCCATGCTGCTGTCTTGGCCGGCTTTGACCGAAACCCTTTGGCTGCTGCACCACCCTGATTTTCTTTCGCCTGCTTTTTTACGACATGACGGCCTTTTATGTTCCTGGCGTATTCCCGAATGGCTGAATTACGTTTACGCGTGTTGGTGTGCAAGGGATAACGAAGCTCACCTGCTGGTTTGTTGATTTACATCCCCCCCAACCTGATACTCCTCTTTCTTGGTGAAGGGGACGGGGGGGCGGGTCTTAGGTCCTTTTACGCTCCCCCCGCAGCGCAGGCTACACGCCGGCCTTTTACACCTCGTGTGGTACACTTTTTACATCATCGGCTTCACATTTTAGCTTTTCCCCTTTCCCCCCTCTTTCACGTTCGAGATTTCCTGAAGCGACTTTTGGTTCGGAACCCCCACAACCCATTCCCCAAGAGAGGCCCAACTTTCCAGAGTTTTTCCCGCCATCGCGGCCCGGCCGGCCCTTCCACCTTTTTTTTTTTCCCCCGAGCCAATCTCCGGGAACCGTCCCTGCCGGGTCAGACCCTGTCACATAACGGTCTATATTTTCGGTCGTTGACCCCTTGGCCTTCTGCACAGCGCGGCCAGCTGCAGATTTAGGTCACGTTTTGACTCCCGCGCCCGTCTGCGGCGACCCGCCCCAATTGCTGCCTACGCCAGGCGGGATGTTATTGCTTTTTTTTTTTTTGTCTCCCTCCTGGGCGCTTTTTTAAAGGAGGTGGGAAGGCTATCTGGCGCCTTTGTCATTGGCCCGAGATTAGTCTCTCAGAATCCCGCTCATGTTCCCGGAGTCTTACTTCCTTCCTTTTTATTTTTTTTATTGCATTGGCTCCCCTTTCTCCTGCAAAGTGCAGGCATTTTCAATTTTGGTTACTCCTCCGCCTCTTCTTTCCTCATTGAGGTCACCCCTGAAGTGATGCTTTTTTTCTGCGAGTTGACACCCAATGCACGTCTTCATGAAAAAACTAGCGCCCCCACGGATCCTGCTTTCATTATCGAAACTCATGAGAACTCTTTTTCCATTTTCTTGGTCTTTCACCTTTACCGACGCCGAATTATCTTGTATGCCGGTAGTAGATCGCCCTCACAGGTTCCCTTTTTTTACCCCTAGAGCCCTCTCCCCCAAAACCCCTGATGGATGAACGTTCGGTGGATGTCTCTCCCACGTCTTTTTTTTTTTTCTCACCCCCCTTACAGGTCTCACCCCACCCGGGGCCCCTGAAACACGAGGTCTGGATTCGCCCTCTTCATTGCTTTTAAGCTTCCCTTCCCCTGCCAGAAAACGTTCACAGTGACTTGAGCGCAACTTTTTCTCCTCTAGTCGAACTAAAACTTCGGTTTTGTACATTCTTTTTTGGCCTCTTGACGCGATTTTTTTTCTTTCTAATTTTGAGAGCGTTTTTTCCCAAGGAGCCTCCTTTTGTGAACAACACCGAAGTTTTTGCCTGCCGTTTCAACCATTTCTCTCTGGCCTCCTTTGCGGTGTAAACGTGCCTGTCCAACACACGACGTCCATTTTTCGAGTCATTTTTTCATCGTGTCGCCCTTTGTTTGAGGGACATGTATTTTTTGCCATCAAGCTTGCTTGGATCGACGTTGCTGATACCCGACGTGCTCCGTCCGGAGGCTGTTCTTTTTTACCCTTTCATGATTAGACCTTTCTTTGCGATCGACTACCGCCTGTTTCGTCTTCCTCGTTTTCGCCTCTTGAAAACCTCCTCCCAAGCAAACTGTCGGATTTTTTTTGAGTTCAGAGCATCATTAGCGTCTTCGGTCGCTCTCCTTTTTTCCTTTCGTGGTCAATTGACCTCAAATCACTTCATGGTCCTGATCTTTTCTAATGATCGTCTGTTTTCTTCTTACCCCCACCTTCCCCTTCCTTCTCTCTTTCCCAGGTTGTTCCTATCCCATCCGGCGCTTATAAAAAAACCATGTGAATGATTGTTCAGTCTTTTTTCCTGCGACTTTTCTCTGATCTCTCCCTCTTCCCTTGCTCGGTGAACCCACTGGCGCACATGACTCCCTCTTCGCCCGGCGCTTGGAGGACGCGACGCGGTACCAAACCCTCCCAGCCTGAGCTTACGGCAGAAATTGATTGCGAGTTTCCGTTTGCCTGGGGTTCTCTGATCCGCGTTTTTGGGCTTCCTCCCTCCTTTGACGCGATGTTCTTTCCCATACGCCCCACACCGGATTTGTTGTCCATTCAACCTAGTCCGTGTCTGCCCGGCACGGGACTTGAAGACGTTTAGCGCTTCTGTCGCTACTTTGATTCCCTTCCTCCGACGCTTTCTTTGCCCTCTGAAGAACTTTTTTTACATCGTGTTTTTTCGATTTCCGGCCAGACCCTTTCTGTTTCGCCTTTTTTTTTCGCGCTTTGAGTGGTTACGCCGCCGACTCGGATGATGGGTGTCCCCCAAAACGAGGGCGACTTCTGGCGGCTTTTTCTCGGAGGTTTCTCCTGCGACCGTCGTTCCCCAGCCAGGTAACCCCTTTCCGAGGATCGTTGTTGGCTGGTGTTCCAGAAAGCCAGCTTCAACTCCTGTTTTCTAATTCTCCTTGATACTTGGCCCACCACCCTTTCTTTCCGTTCCTCCAGTGTTACCCGCTACTTAATCGAACTTTCCGGTTTCCGACCCCTGCTGTTCAGCCCGATGATGTTTTGCATCTGCATCAAGCACAGAGCAGGGTCTTTAAGACCCCAGAGGAAGGACCCCTCCTGGGTTTCTGCCCAAGAGATGAGGAATTCTGCAACAGTGGTACCTCTCTATCCCCTACTATTTTTTTCTGAGAGCTCAGAAACGTGTTTTACCCTTCTCTTTCTAACTCTTTGGCGCCTAATGGGCTCGGCGGCTGGCCGTGTTGGAGAACTTTTTTTCTTCCCTCCCATGCTCAGCAGCCTTCTTACCGCCTGAGGTCCTCTCAAATCAGAAGTTCCGTTCCGTTCTTGTCCTGGTCCGCCCTTTTCCCTGTCCCCCGACTTCTCACTGATGGATTTTCCCAGGGACTGCACCTTCCAGCACCTGCTGGTGTTGTTGACTCTCTTGTACACCTTACCCCCCTCGTCCCTTCTTTGCTGGGACATTGTTTTTTTTTTTTTCGCCCTCGGGGCAGGCGCGTCAGCCTCCGCGGCCGGTAAAGACGGAATTCCCGACCTCGTCCCGCCGATCCTTTTTCGTCGTCACCCACTATTGGAACTTTCTTAACTCCGAGAGTCTCCGCGATCATCCCCCTTCTTCGACGTTTCCCTCCCCCTCTCCAAAGCTCCCAAAGAGGCCCACTCAGGCGCAAGCCATCTTCAGTAAATCCCACTTCCGCAAGTGCTTCGCTTTCTTTCTTTCTCCGGCTCCACCTTTCCCGCTTGGTACATACCCGGGACATCCCTATGTCGCAGTGGACACAAAAAATCCCTTGTTTTTTGTCTATCCGCGAGTTCCAGTGTTTTTTTTCTTCGACCCCTCTCCCGCCGAGGCTGCGGAGGCCCCACGCATGCTCGCAGCGGGGCTGTTGAAGGCGTCCGGCCCGTCGCTATATCGTGCCTGTCCATGATTGAATGGCTTCCTGTCCAGTGGTGTTCCCCTACAATTTTCGGGATTTGATCCTTCCCTCTCTCATTATCCTTCGCAAATTTTTATTTTGTATAGTCCTGTAGCATGGACCTACTCCTTTTCCACATGCAAATTGACCGCATTTTGGGCCTACTGTGTTCCGACCCTTCTTTATAATGACATCATTGAGGGCACACATTCTAGGGATGTGGTGATGTGCACCCAGACCCAGACGCGGGTATTTGTAACATACATGACTTCTCATCGCCCTACCATAACCTGAGCCCGCCGAACCCGTTCTCTTTCTTTTCCCCGTTAGCCTATAGAGGGCGAGAATTATTTTTCGGTATCCCACCCCCCGGTCTATAGGATTTCAATAGATAACTTTGACCCTTCCTAGCTTTTGCGGCATCGTTTTTTTCCAGCAACTCGATCCCGACCTTGAGTTTGTTTTCTCCAATCTTACCCAAACCATCCGGGCGACACGATTCAACCTGCCTATGAGTCCTGGTCCTATCGGCCGACGCCTTTTTTTTTTTACTCGCAAACTTCTTTTCTGGCCAGAGACCTTTGGTGAACGCATTAGGCTTCGGTTTTTACACCTCGGTTGTGTTCCTGACCGAACATTTAGCCCTTTTGGCGCTCCTCTTGATCGATCTCTCTTTTTCTTGTTAGATTTTCGCAACCTTTTCTTCTCAGTGACAAACCAACACCGAAGGTTTTTCTGACCTCCTTAGTTCAACATTTCTCTCTTTCATGTCTTGGTTGTTGTACTTCATCATCTCCAGCACTTTTCTGGTCTCTTCTTTCTTTTGTCCAGGACAGGAGCATCGTTTTTCGTGCCCCTTCTGTGTGTGTTCTCCATGTATTGTTTTTATCAACGCGAATTTTGTCTTCCCCAACGACCGTGAGATCTCTCCCCGAGCTCAGGATTTTGACCTTTTTGGATCCCCGTGTTCTTACCCTTACACTCCCCCGCCCATAATTCTCGCCATCTTCCAGCATACTTTGAAACTCCAGACCAGCTTGGTCCTTTTGTCCTTTTTTGATTTTAGCTAATCCCCTAGCGGTGTTCCTTTTACTTTTGGCAAATTCGGCATTTTTTCCTTTTTAAATTCCCCCCCCCCACATCCCCCCCCACTTCTGGGTTGCCTACAATGGAATTAGCCCACCAGTTTACGTTAACCAAATTGACCAATGTTTTTGTTCCGCGCTTGAGAGTCCTTGCTACGGCGCTCTCAATTTTGAATGAAGGATTTTCTTTTCAGTCTCATGTCCTTTTGCGCGTCGGATTCTATTCTCGTGTTGACCAACCCCTTTTTGCCAGACTTCCACATTCCCTCCTGTCTCTCAACGGGGATTCATAGCGACCATGTGACGCAATCATCTTTTAGGCACTAATTCTTTCTGTTCTGCCGCGAGGCGGTGGTCGAGCCAACGTGACCTGTCTGGATTGCAAGTTTCCTGATACCTCTCTCCCTCTCCCGGTTGTCCCGGGTATTACCCGGCAGTTTGAGCCCGTAGGTTGGCTCGGTTTGTGTGCCTTTCTTGTCTTACGGCCTCTTTCTCTGATAAAACTTTGTTTTTTTTTGATTTGGTTTTGCGGATCCTTTGGTCGCCAGGCCCCTTCGGCTTCTGTTTTCCTTGTAGGTTTTTTTCCATATTTTCTTTTTTGTGTGTTTTTTTTTCTTCTCCCTTTTTTTGTTTTCGGAAGAGGTTGAGTGTCCAAGAGGTCGATTCCTACCTTGTTATCCGTGGGAGGCTTTACCGCTCCGCCGATTGCGCCCCTCACCATTCCCGGCTACCCTCTCTGGTTGACCGGTGTGACCAGAAAGCATATCCCCTCTCTTGTGCGGATCTTCGTGCAGTTTCAACACCATTCCCTATTTGCTTGTTCGTCCCGGGTTTTTTCCATCCCCCTCGTACCATCGAACAGTTCCGTCACTTCAGAGTTGTCGTGCCAGGGTTGAAGCCCGCTGTTTCGGTTTCGCGAGCTTTTTTTTCGACACCCTTTTTTTTTTGCCAGCGCCTGCAGCAGGGGCGGCTTTGCGTTCATTCCTTTCCACACGTTTTCTAACGAGGGGGGCCTGCTTCGTCCTTTATTCTAGAACCTTTTCAAGGAAATTTTAGCTATTGGCCGCGGGGCTGCTGTTTGCCGGCCGGTTTGTTTGAACCCTGCTCTGTTGCTTCCCCCCCTTGAGACCCCGCAGGACTGGCATTCCTGCCTTTCGGCCCCCCGAATTTACGCTGCTCTTTTATGGCGTCCTCTCTCCGCTGGCCCACTAACGTACGGCGTGTCTGGTTTTCCAAAGGGACCACCCTCCCCCCCACAATGGGTTGCTGATAGTGCTTTCTTTCACCCGTGTACCCCTCTTTCCCCCGATTTGCGGGTGACGGGTACTTTTTTTTGCTGGGTGCATCGGGCTCTGAACCGCTAATTTTGCCCCGCTTCTCTCCTTCGACTTCGTTTTTTTCACGCACCTCACCCGGAGGCGGAGCCTCTTTTGCCCCCTTGCGTTTCAAACGGCCGAGGTCCTCCTTGAATTGTAAAGCTCGGTTTCGCCCCCCCGCGCCCCCCGCGCACCAAAGGCCCAACCTTCCAGAGTGAGCAATCCTGCGGCTCAGTACATTTCTCGGTTCCCTGCCGACGGCTCTTCCCCGTCCGCTGTTTTCATACCCGGTCGTCCCGGCTATCTTCAGTTTCCCAGGGACAAAAATCCTGTTTTTCGATATCTGCCATCCAGCGCGTACAGTGCCTTCCACTCATTCTTCTAGCTTCCCTTTGCGGCGACCCCCAATCAATGCGAATAATTTTCGAAGGCGGGGTTTTTCGGCTGTTTCTTTCATCCCCTGGGAGCCCTTTTTCAAGCGAGTCGGCCTATTTCTGGGCTCCAGTGGTGTTCTGGCGAGAGTCTATCAGACTCCTCCCTCTTCTGTTCCCGTTTAATCTCCCCTCCCATTTTTTATCACGTAGCATCTCTCACCTCCAGCTTACCTGCAAAGAGCCTGCCGTCCTTTCAATCAATACGTGACCTCTGGGCTTAATCCATCATTTAGGGCACCCCCTTCTGTGGTTGATTTCTCCCGTTGACCACCCCCTTTTTGTATTGCCTTCCTCCACAGGCCCTCCCCCGCTATCGATATCTACATCACTGATCCCATTTTGGTTCTGGAGGTTTTCCCAGTTTTATTTTAGTCGAGGGTTTGATCCCTCCCCCCCCTGCATGGTAGGTATCGAACCAGGTCTATCAGGAGTCAAATAGATACATGGACCATTGGATCTATTCCCCCGTTAGGCAACTCGTACGCTATTGATGTTTTTGTCCACCCACATCAGGTCTTCAAACAGCGGGGCAACGATGAAAAACACCCTGCTTTCTTGATTCCTGCCACTGTCTGGTTTGTTTTCTCCCCATCCTTTTCCTTTAGAACCTGGACCGTTTCTGAGAGAAATGGTTGAACCATTAGGGCAGATCCTCCAAATTGTTGTTCCTTCTTCAAGTTTTTTCTCTACTCTTGCCCCGATCTCTTCTTTTCCTCCTCCCTTTGTGCGATCCCCGCTGTCGCGCCAACTGCTAGGTCCAGGCCCACAACCGAAGGTTTTTATTTTCCTTTTTTCCCTTTCTCTCTGCCTCAATTTCTTGCGGTTGTAACTTGCATGTCATTTCTTTTCCCTTTTTTTTGTCCTTTTCCCTTCGCCTCGTTGTCTCTTGGTACGCCCCTTTTGTTTAAGAACGTATTTTTTTTCGTCCAACTCCTTGGATGCAGTGCTGATACCACTGAGAGTCATCGAGCTGTAGGGCTTATCTTTTCATATAGATTTTCCTCCTACTTCTCAGAATTCGCAATCATTTGCCCTTTATAAGTTTGACCCGACATCCAATGGTTGTTTTGCTTAGCTAAGTTTTTTTTTTTGCTTGACTCCCTCCCTTCGCTTCTTTGTCAAATGCGTCCCCCCCTTTTTCACCCTCATGGGTGCCTCAATCTGACCGCCAGAATTCTCTTTGAGGACGTCTTATTTATTGTTTTTGGGCTTTTTTTCAGGTACGCTTGAGATCCCCGCTGCTCTAAAAAATCCGACATGTTTTCTTGCTTTCTTTCTTATTGATTTTTTCCCCAGCCCTGCTCGGTGAACCAGGCGCCCAGATCCTGCCCTCTTTCTCGTCTCCAAGGGGAAGGAAATAGCGACTTGAGGCCGCCCTTCCCCCGTCCTTTGATTCCCCTAATGGCCTTTTTTTCCTACGGAAAGGCCACCCCTTTATGCAGTCCGCGTGTGCATGGACGTATCGCCCCCCAAACAGATTTTTTGTCCCTTTTCCTCAAATTCGGTATTTTTTGACACTTTTTTCGCCGTCGCGATTGGTTTTTTTTTTTTCGGTTTTTCCACTGCCGGTTCTTTCCCCCCTTCGCCGCGAGGGCTTGCGCTGGCAAGACCCCTTGGGTGCTGATTTTTTCGGGACAGCCAAAGTTTCTGCATTCGAGTCCTTCTCCCATTTTTTCCCCCCGTTCCCTTGCCTACGTTCCTCTTTTCTTTTGACCAAAACGATAGAATCTTCAGTCGTGTCGCTTTTTCGAGGCTTTCAGCGATCTTTTTCACCCCATCGTTTTTTTTTTTTTTTGCCTTTTTGACCAGAAAGGCTATCCCCCACAAGCAGGTGAGGCTCCCTTTTTTTTCTTGTACAACCATCCATCGTCGACTTTTCCTCCAGTTGAAGGAGGACCAGTACTCGTTTTTGTCCCTTTACTTTCGACTCTCCGGCTTCTGTCATGGTTCCTTTCACGGTTCGTCCTCAATCACGGGCAAGCGCCCCCCTAGAGGAGGATTCCCCAAGATTTCTTATTTGACCTTTCGCCTTCTTCCTTTTTTTTTTTTATTTGAGTTGAGAACTGTTCCCCCCGTAAATTCGAGCTTTTCCCGCCATGTGCTGGCGATGGCCTTTTTTGCCTTCTGCTACCCGGGCCCCCTGATCAGCAGCGGGCCTCTTTTAGGTCGCGAACTCGAATTCCCCGTTCGATGGTACTCGATTTCCGAAGGCGTTTTTTTTCCAAGGGGACTGCCGACTGATCCGCAAATTTATGTTGTTGAAGTGATGCTCTTCTCAACCCACTCATCTCGTCGCTGCGGGTGCTTGGGTGGGGGCGGGTTCTCGCTTTTTTTTTCCACCTTCGTCCACGCCCTTTTTTTTTCTCGTTTGGTCCCTCCTTCATTTCCGCGGCCGGCGGCGTCACCATTTCATGTATCCCTGTTTTTCCCCCCCATGCCGAGGTATAGAAGGCAGACCAGAGACTTTGTCCCGTTGACCTCAAAGCGTCCCTCGTTCTTTTTTCACTCATTTGGCGCGTAATCTTGCCGGCAAGTTGTCCCCCACCCCGCTCCCCTCCGCGACGGAGTGCACCTTGACGGTAATACCCGTTTACCGGCTATGTTTTTTTTTTCCTCGGGACCGATATATCCCGTCCAGCTCCTGCCTCCCGAGGTCCCGGCGTCGACATCGTCCCCTTTCCCTCGACCGCATCCATGATGCCTAAGCTCGCAGGTTTTTTGTTGTGATTGCTGCGATTTCCTTTTTCCCCTTTTTTATATGGTTTTTTCTTTTCCCTGCTCAATTTTTCGAGATAGATCTAGAATCCTGACTCGATCCTGTTCCCTGCGCCGACTCCCTTTGACCTTTCTCTCTTTGCCGTGATTGGCTCTCACGAAAGAGTCCCCCCCCAAGAGCCCCCGGCCTTTTTCTTGACGATACGCCGTTTCTGATCCTTTTGTGCACCAATTTTCTTTTTGATTCGAAGTTTGCAAATCCCAATGCCTAGGGTATTGAAGTCCTTCGACCCTTAGTCCCGCTATCGATTATCCTAATCGAGCCCTGCCCTCCCCAGTTTCTGGTGTCTTTTCCCTTTTTGGAGAGGTTCATTCTTAGATCGACCTTTATACTTTCCCCCTATCAATGAGAACCCCAACAACTCTTGAGTCCTTTTCCCCGCCCACGTTTTTATCCCCAGCCAACTTCGATTCGAGTCCGAGTGTGGCGACTCAACATACAGTTCTTTCCACTTTACCCATGATGTCTGATCCTTGGACAGTTTCAATCATCATTTGCTTTCTGTCCGGTGCCACGTTTCCCTCCGAAAAGGATGAGGCCAGAGGTTGAATTCCTCTTTTAAGATTTTTTTTTGTTCTCCCCCGGTTTTTTT
>Ga0179593_1635470_pt1 | contig 12601 bp, 10 predicted proteins | sample CZODoug2_1_08_16_FD_185931 | JGI IMG/M metagenome (GOLD analysis project Ga0179593, IMG submission 185931) | Vadose zone soil fungal communities from Angelo Coast Range Reserve, California, USA - CZODoug2_1_08_16fungal (PacBio error correction) | ecosystem: Environmental > Terrestrial > Soil >... | reverse complement strand
AATCAATAAAATTTTATGATGGAGTAGTCTCTTTTCCAATCCTGCCTTTCCTTTCTCCCAGAAGCTTGGCCTTACTGCTTAGTTTTTTCTTTTCCGTAGACGGAATAGGAACTCGGACTATCGATCGATGACTTTTGTCGGTCTGCCCGTCGAAATTTCGAAACTTTTTCCCTTCCCAAATCTTTGCCTTGGGCGCTGCTCCCGGACTATTTTTTTAAAGTAAGGGCTTTCTACGGTTCGACACCCCTTTTTTTTCTTTCCCAGAGATTTTTGATACTCCCACACTTTACACGTTTCTCTGCTCGCTCTAAACGGAAGCTTAGAATCGCGGCCCCCCCCCCCTTACACCCCTTCTCCTTCCCGATAGGTTTGCAATTTTCGTCCACTTCGAGCTCCCGCTTCAAACGATAGCTCTTCGAAACCTTTGCGCTGTCCTTTTCTTCCTTCTTCCTTTCTTTTGAGCGGCCCCGTGTGTGCCAGCCTCAGCACGACGTTTTGAAACGGGTTCGCCCGATCCCCTTCACAGCCCCGCCTACGCCATCCCCCGGACTGACGCCCACCCCCTCCCCTTCGATTGCCATGGGCCAGCCAAGCCTTTACCACTTTCCCTACCATATCTTTTCTCTGATCAGTCCCCCTCGAATGGCTTTGGATGGATCCTCGGGAGGAAACCACCTTCTCCCTAGAGCGTCTCCTCCTTAACCCCCAACCTTCCTTTAGGTCCTTGCTGACGAGCCCCCGTTGATAGAGAGAGATAGTCAAACCTTTACTTTTTCCTAGTGGCCGATGATCCCCGAGTCTTTTGAGCGTATTATCGGAGTCCCCCCCTGCTGAAACCCCTCTTTCTTTCGTGTCCCCTCCATGGGTCTCGGTCCTGTATGCCCCTTATCCCGTTTCGAGTTTTCTTTTTCACTCCAGACCCACTCCCCGCTGGCGGCCCCGATCTTATTGCAATTCTGAAAGAGGACGAACACTTCCCGCTTTTTCCCGTTGGTCCCTTGCCCTACGATGTCTCCCTAACCTTACATAAGACCCCGCCGTCGCTTCTTTTTCTAGTCACCTTCGGATGGCTCAGCGACCGAATCTAGAACAGAATGCCTCTCCCGCACTGACGATTTTTCTTCGATACCCTTCTCTCCCTCGTTCGTGCCGATTCTTTTTTTTATCGTAAGACAGGGTTGTTCATCGTGATCTCTATTGCTCTTTCCACTTCTCCCTGGCTTTCCTTTCCCTGCTCCCCTCTCCCGTAGGCGCCTTTCGAATCAGAGATTCTCCGAAATTTTCCCGAAGTCTTCTCTTTCCCATAGGCCGGATCTTTTCCCCTCGCGAACTTGGGTTAGGAATAGAGCAGTACCTCCTTCGACATGTTTTTTTTTCTTCCATTATATCTCTCCTTTTGTTTTTCTTCGCTTAGTCAGCAGTGGTCTTTTCCCGGAGCGGTAAGGACTCTTCCTACTTTTGACGGCCCCCCCGGCCTCTTTGTACCCACCTAAACCCCCCTTTCGCGCCCCTTCTCCTTTTTCGTTCCCACGAGATAAGTCGCTGTCTCTGCGGCGCCTTTCCTTCTTTACTTTCCCTCTAGAGGTCCCTAAACATTCGTCATTGCCAATTTTCCCCCGCTTGAGGATTTACAACTTTTCAATCCCTTCACGCCGTCGCGATGCGCGCGTGCTATCGAAGCGGAGAAGGCCCCCTCTCCCCCTTTCGATGCTTTTTGGTGCTCCTGGCGCCCCCCCAGGTTTGGACCCTCCTCTCCCCCTCGGCGGGTAGCTGAAGTGAGATTATGTGATTTTCATCGTCTTGCAAGAGCCCTTCTCTCGTACAAGCTCTTGTCGGACCCTCTCTTCTGGCAAGACTATCGCTAGCAGCGCACCTCCATTGTGTTTGCGACCTTTTTCCTGCGAACCTCTTTTTTTTCCCTTTCCCCCCGGGAATACTGCCCCATGGTGCTGTTCACGTGAAGGACAAAAAGATCGTCTTCTCCCGATAAGACGCTCAATTTCTCAAAGGGGTTTTTCACGGCCACGCCTTGACGGTTTCTCTTCGACGGCAAACGGCTTCCTCCCGGGGCGGACCGTCTTTGTTTCGTTTTTTTCTTGAGACGTTTCAGGATTTTTTTTTTTGCCCCGCACTTTGCCGCCCTTCGCCCATTTTTCGTTTTCCAGTTGTTGGCAACGTCGATCCGTTCGGCCTGTCCGAGATTGTTCCTTTTCCCACTTGAGTTTTTTTGCAATTTTTTGGTTCCGCCTGATTCTTGCGGGGCTTCTTTTGCGCGGTGGCCTTCTCCAAGGGGCGAAACTCCCTTCTTTTCTCGTCCCAAACGTTTTTTCAGGCAGCGTTTTTGACAGCAGCCTGTTTTTTTGCGCCGACCTCTCTTTTCTGTGGAAGCTCGTTAAGGAGGAAAAGAAGCTGAAAACCTATTTCCCCCCCTCTATGGGTGGCGTTTTCAAGCTTTTTCTACGCGAGTTCCTTTTTTTCCCCTCTTTTTCCCTTTTTTTCTCTCCCCAGCAAAGACCTGTTGCCGGAGATACTGTCGCAGCCGTTCCCCTTTTCCGCCAGGTTTTTCCCAAAAACCTCCCCACACGCTCAATCTGTGACGTCCTCCCTTGAAAGGAACTTCTTACCCCCCTTCGCGGACATACAAAGTATCCCCTCTCTATTTTCCTTCGACGGCCCGCGAAGTCTTTCAGCTTCTGTTGCGACACCTTCCCCCGCTCGGCGCCTTCTAAAAGTTGCACACACTCTTAAAAAAAAGCTCTTTCTCCTCCTCCGGTGTTGTTTCCCCATTCAAGTTTGTTTCTCAGAAGCGTTCCCTTTCCCTTTCCCCTTTTGGTTCGCCTTTCCCCCGGTCGAGCCGTTTCCCCTTAATGAGCGAGATGCTGTGTTTGACGTTTCCTTTTTCTTTCCTCGCGGATGACTTTTCTGAATGGTCGACCAGTTCCCTCCTCCCCCCCAAATCTTTTGAGTGTGGTCGCTCTTCCTTCTTCTTCTTTTTTTTCCCCTTTTAAAGCGTCCTTCGGTATGCTGCATAGGCTCCTTTCTTTGTCTCCCACACTTTACCCTGCGATCGACGTCGCTTTTTCAACGTTAGAATCAGTCCTTGTTCCCTCTCCTCCTCCCACCTTGTTTTTGCCTCTCCCCCTTGCCGCCTTCCCCCGCTCCACCTTCCCTAGATCGGTCCCCCACAGACCACACAAAAGATGTCTGTCCGTGTTTTCTTTCGCCTCCGGACCCACGTGTTCCCGCTCTTTCCATGGAGTGCGAAAAGGGGTCGCCCTTCTCCAAGAGAACAGACACACCTCCCCCCCCTAAAAGGTTTCCCTTTTACCCTACGGCTGAGAAAACCGCCCTTCGTTATGTCCCCCCTTCCAGCCCGGTGGACCAATTTGACCACATCCTGACCAAGGTTGCTGATCTTTTTTCCCACCGCGACCTTATGGATCGCGATGTCCACACCGGATTTCTCCCTCTGTCAGTTCCCCCCTTCCCCTCAGTCCCAAACCTCCCCTGACGGTCCGCCTAAAGCAGCTCTCTCCGTTGCCTCTTTTATAACGTTCCCGCTGTGCGTTTGACCCTTTCCTCTTTTCTCTCCGCCGTCCCCCCCCCCACCTTAGAGCTTCTTGCGCCTAAGAACGATCTTTCCCTTTTAACGGCATTTTCCCCTGGTATCCTCGTTTTCGTAACAGGACTTCCCCCCCCTTCTGGTCGCCGCTGCGCTCGCCCTTGCATCGGGCGCCTTCGAAAAGACTTCTCTTTATATCTTTCCCGAGTACGAAATCCCCCATAAGCCTTCCCCTCCCTCCGAGGAGATGAGCTTCCCCCCTTATGAGCGACAGGCCTCCTCCCGCATGAACGAAGCAGAGAACTCTTTTCCCTTTCTTTCCACTCCTTGCCTTTTGAGTGGTCTTCTTTGGTCTTTCTTCGCAGCGCGTCGGCGTATTTAATCGATTTGATATTTTGGTCGCTCTCCTCAAGACGTTTCTTCCCCCTGCCTTTTCCCGGCGATCACAGGGATCTGCAGCGTCCCTCCTCCCCCCGTCGGACCTGAACGAAATGAAGAAGAAGACCTCCCCCCTTCCCGTACAGCGGATAGCAGCTCTTGGTTACTTTTTCCCCCCTTAATTATAGTCGTTCCTTCCGGCAGACCTTGGGGTCTCTAGACATAGAATCTTTTCCCCGTACGCCCCCTGTGTCCATCCTCATGACATTTTCCTCTCGTTTGTTGAGACTCTCTTTTTCTCGCTAGTGTCTGTTATTCCTACCCGGTCCTCACGTCCTCCCCTATTTTGTTCCCCAGGAAAAACCGTTCGAGGCGGACGCCGCTTTCGGCCGACCTTTTGCTTCGGCGCAGACGGGCCCCCAGTCTTTTTCGACGTCCCCCTTTCAGAGTTTCCTCCAGTTAAAACCGTCGTACCCTCCCCTTGCTACGCTACCATTTTCTCATCAATCGATTCCACTTCTGCCGGCAGCTCTCTGGCCTCCCTCTTCTTGACGCGGAGGTTGTCCGGGGCAAAATCGCCCTCTTCTTCTGCGCTCTCCCTCCGAGGGGATGTCTTGGTTTCTTGTGAAGTGGCTCAGGGGATTTAGATTTCCCGAGCTCTTCACCGGTATGGCGACTCTTTCCCTCTATGCAGAGATTCCCTCTCGGACCGACCATCTTTGATGTCTGGTTCGACTTCTAAAAGGGATACAGGCCTGCGACCCCTTTTTTTTCACGAAACAGATCGTTTGATAAGACGCTCAAGTTGGGGCGCGGTATCCCTTTTTTTCCCGCTCTCCTGCCCCCTCCCGGTTCACTTTTTTATATATAGATAGACGGAAAAAGGCTCTTCCTTAGCGGTCCTTTGTTAAGGTTTTCCCCTTCTCTTGAATCTCTTTCAAATCGGGTTTTTCCCTCCCTCGATCATCCGAGTCCTTTGCGACCAGTTCGCTTTTTGAAAAGTACAGATCAGACCTTCCTTTCCTCTCTTTCGGGTTCCTCCCCGCTGCCATCTCTCCTTTAGGGGTTGCAGTTCTTCAGGATGGGGAGCTGCTTCTTCTGCTGGGATTCTTTGTGTGGATTTTTTCAAACTCTTGCTAGAGTCCCCCCTATAGAAGAGTCGCATCCCCTCTTGACAGCCAGAAATCTTTTTGGTCGTCTGGTCTGATCTATCGCTTTCTCCTATTCGGCAAGATTTTGACCCACCCTCTTTTTCACCTCGATTGGGTTTTCGGCCGCGTCAGCAATCGGATTCTACGGTCGTCTCCTTCCTTCTATCGCATCGTTTGAGATCCCCTGCGCTCTTTGGTTTACTGCTCCTGCCGTGCGTTCCTCTGACGGGAAACCAATAGCTCCCCTCTTCCCACACGCTATTGGGACCTTAACGTTCGACATTCTGCATACTTAGGTCATAGCATCTTCCTCTATTCCTCCCGTCAAAACCTCATATACGAGAAGCTCCTTCTCTCTCAGATTTTCCCCTTGAATTGACTCTCCTTAAACATTTTCCCCCATATTACTCCTTCTGCTTTTTTTTCTTTGTTGTTGTTGTTCCCCTTGAGATAATCACTTGTTGGGAAACTTTTTCCTTCTGCGTCGCATTTTCTTCCTGCTGTTCGCCCCCCCCCGAAGCGTCCTGTCCTTACTGTCTCTTGAGTGTTTTGCCGTTTTCTCTAGAGAGCTTTCTGACTGTGCCGCGCTATGTTTCCAGCATCCTTCAGTAACACTCTATCTTGTCGTCTTTCCTTCTTTCCCCAGTAAGGGTTTGCCCTGAGACGGCTTTTTCAAGGCGGTATGATAAGACTACTCTCTTCCTTCTTTTGCTGGTGACCTACTTCCCTCGAGGAGATCCCCCCGTTCCTTGCTTTCACGCGCCGACGCACAAAAACTTTTTTTGGCTTTAAGCCTTGACGATAAAAGGGAGCCTTAACCTCTTCTACCTAGGAAAATTTTACAAAATCTTGTATGTAAGGCCCGGACGTTTTTTCCGGGACCCTTTGGAGTGCCCTCCCCCTTCATTTCCTACCTTTTGTCGCACGAGGCCCCCTCTCCCCAGCCCAGTCCGCCTTCCCGTGAAGCCCGAGATCCTAAAAAAGAAAACCCCCGGCGATGAAAGGGAGCCTTAGAGCTGCCCATTTGTCTTCAGGACTCTTTTCTTCTTTTCCATTGCCAACCCTTATTTTGAGACGCTCTTCTTTTCGTCGATGGTCCCAAAGGTCTGTATTCGAGTCACTGAGCTTTCCTTACCCGTCAAAGGAAACACCCTAAAAGGAACTTTTTTTAGCTTTTTCCGTCTAGAGATGATCCCCCCCAGTGCCCCGTTCAAGCGGGCCCTCTGACAAATAGCCTTTCCAGTGTCCCCCCAACCCTAGTTAGAGGCCGACGAAACGCTTGTTTTCCGTACTTTTCTGAACCAGTCTCTCGGTATGAACTTTAGCCACGGTTCGGACTTTTTTTTTAGCCTTCCTCAAGTCTGGCGATTTCCGTCGTTCCCTCTCTTCTTTCTGACGCGGCCCAGAAAAGACCTGCCTGATTCGGGAAGAGTTCCTTCCTCGCGCCTATGTCGCCACATAATAGTCCCCTCTCTCTCTGAGATTGAGTCCCCCTTCCTTTGGAGAGACAGCTCTCCCTTTCGCCCGAATGACCCGCGAACGAGTCTGTTCCCCGTCCCCCTCCCGTAGATCATGCTCTCTCCGACTTTCCGGTCCCTTGGAATCGTCGGCGGGTCTGTTGGTTTCTCTCCTAATAAAGAATGGGATTTTCAATTAAGAGTTTTTCCCCTGACCTACGACTCAAGACTGCGTACCTTGATGTCAGTCTTAGACTCAAGCTGAAGAAGCGAATCTTAACACAGAAATCCCTCCCCTCCCGGCGATAGCCTTTTTCCTGTTTTAGGCGTTGTTTAATTGGTCGTACCTTTCGTCTATAAGGTCGAAACTTCTTCAAGACTGAGAATGATCTCTCCTTTTTTTTCATTTACAAGTGTGAGATCACTAATCTTTCCTCCTTGGGCAGGATTGTACGGACTCCCCCCCACAAGTGTCTCTCCGAATCCTTGGTCGTTGATACGAAACCCAAAGGAGAGGAGAGATTGTCCCTTTTTTTACGGTAGTATGGCTCCCGAATTGAATTTTCTTTAAGCACTTTCGTCGCCCTTGAGTCGTCCTTCCCAAAGCTTCCTGCCAATCCCAGTATTGCTTTTCTCTCCAAAAACACTTTTCCCCTAAATCTTCCCAAGACCCGGCCTTCGATGGCGCGTTCCTCTGATCGACGCGTCGACGGGGACCTTTCCTTTTCGGCATGTTCCTGGTCATGTTTCTTTTTTTAGATTCGGTCGCTTTTAGCTTTCCCCCCCGATACTCAACTTGTTTTTTATTGTGAAGTTCCTTTTCTTTCGATCTGACTGTCGGATATCTCTTCCCGAAGCGACACCTGTCTGGCCGCGTTCAGACAACTTTTCAAGACTTCTAGCGCTCCCCCCTGCCTGTCGTTTGGTAAGTCTGGTCTAGCAAACCGCCCTTGATCAAAAGGTGTCATCAATTCCCCCCCCCGTCGAAATTTCAGGGCCCCCCCGATTTTCGTCAAGAAGATCCAGGTTGGGTAGAGGTCCTTTCCCTCTGTTTTTCATTGGTCCAAACGTTTTTTTTCTATAGATCGCCAAGTTTCAGCGGAGGAGATTCCCTTCTTTGTAAGGTTTCGTTCCCTCTCGGTCCAGTCCCACTTTTCCGCTTGATCAATCCGAGCTGTCGAGTTCGCGGTTGGGAAACGTCCCCAGAAATCAGTAATGTATCTCTTTGGGAAACCATAAGCTTTTGGCTCAGCCGTGGCTTGTTTTGTAATTCCGGTATGTTCCCTTTTTTTCGTCGTGAGGGGCGGCCTTGATGTGAGCGTTTTTTCAATATTGAGAAAGGGCGCCCCTTTCCGTGTGATGGTCCACCCGGTTTAGCCCTCTTGAATTACGCTTGAAAGCAGAATATGTTTCTTTTTTCCGTATATTCCTTTTGGAAGGTGGACTCCGGGACAACGATCTTCCCGAGGCAAACCGATTTGGGCGGTCCTCTCCTTCAACGGATTCTTTTCTTTCTACGTTCTCGCTAGATCTGACCAGTTTATTGACGGTCAGTCCTCCCTTTGTGAAGCCTTCTTAAGACCTGAAGGGACCCTCTCTCCTGACCGCATTCCGATACCATTTTCGCCACGTGCAAGTCTCCCTTCTCTTCCCTCCCAGTCTCCTCTTTTCTCTCTTCTCTTCTCTGGCAAAAAACCACTCATCTAGGCCCCCCCCCGGAAGGATAGATCCGACTATGGATGGCTCCCTCCCTTTCATTGCCCTCGTGACCCTTTGATTATCTCTTACTTACCATAGTTGTGTTGTTGCTCTTCTTCCAGGATTCTCAAGTGGCTGATGAAACTTTTCCTTTTCCTTGCGTTCCTTTGTTTGTTCTCCAGATCACGTTTCCCCTCTGACTCTATCTTGAGTGTTTTGCCGTCGGATCCTAGAAATAGCAGCTTTCCCCCCCCCTTATTTTGTACGCTTTTCGAATTTTCGAGTCCCCCAACTTTTTTTGTTCTGCTGCTTGCTATTTTTTTCCCTTCCCTTGAAGAGACGGAGTCGTCTCCGGCCAGGTCTTTGCTTTATCCCACACTCCTTGCGATCGACGTCGGAGATACTTCTCTCCAGTCAATTGATCCCCCGCCGTCATCGATTGCAGGTCCTATTTGCCTGATTCCTTTAGATTAACAAAGCTTTCCCTCTTCTCGGCGGAAAGACTGCCCCTCTGATGGATGTCCTTTCTTCAGGCGACTTCCAGTTTCTCACCTCAATTTGAGCAAACTTGAGTTCCCCCGCGCCCCTCCCCGGCCGCCCTCTGAAGAAACGAAGCTTCCCCCCTTCCACCACTCCCACCCGCTGCCATGTTCCTCTCACCAATTTGAACGACCTTCGTAAAGAAGATGGTTAGAAGTTTTTTCCCCCCGCGATTTTCGACTTTCGATGCGTCACACAGCTGTTGTTCTCTTGTAAAGATTCCTTCTTCCGGCAAGTCACAAACCCCACCCATGAAGTTTTTTCCCTCCCTCCCCTCTAAGATTGCGCTTCAAACAGTGTCCGTTCCCGTTTTTTGAGAATAGAGGCCCCCTCCCCACTTGAATAAGAGACCCCCCCCCTTGATAGTGATGATTTCCTCCCCCCCTTTTCCGAAAAGTATGTCTGGTTTTTCCCAGCACCAGGTTCCTCTTTTTTTCGGTCGGACCATTTGAGTAACGTGGGTATAGTTTCACATCATCCAGCCCTCAAAGTATTTTCCCTGATGGTAGGATCCCTTTCCCCCTCTGGGTCCAGCTACAACTTCTTTTTTTTATTTCTTTCTCCTAGAGATTGCCCTCCGATGTCGAACATCCCCATAATCGAAAAGTTCCCCCCCGCCCAGTCCTCGGTCTTTATTCGCCATTCCGCTCTCTGCTATGACCTCCCTCCCAGCGAACTGACATTTTCGTCTCCCCGCGTCGATCCTTCCGCGCGCCCCTCGTGCCCCTCTCCCCCGTGGTCACCCGGAGAGACCTTCTTGGAGCGCTCAGACTGACGGTTTTTTTCCCAGGTTTGGGAAACGAAGGTTGTCAGGCTTTCCGCGCGTAAATATGATTCCTTAGGTCTCTTCTTTTAAATCCCAGTTTCTTCTTAGCGGACTCTCAACACCGCAGAAAGAGGCCCCCTCTCCCTCCCTGAGGGTTGTTGCCTTTTCACCTCGAGTATTTTTTTTTGAGACCATTTGTTCTAAGAGAGACTCCCTCCCAGTCTTTCCGAGAATTCCTAATCCTCCTTTGTTGTATCGATGATCCATCTTTTGCGTCAGCAGTTTCGGAGCGTTGAGGATCGATGGCCTACCCCTTCTACCCCTAACTTTACCGATCGGCCCCTTTTTTTTTTTTGAAAAACCGGACAAACCGGAGAGGAGAGTCTCAACAGTTTTCTTCCGTACGATACTTCTTTTCAGATTGGGCGCCTCCCCTCATAAGATCCCCCCCGTCTTTCCGTCCTCGATTGGGGAGACACCCATAAAACATGCCCAAAGTCTTCTTCTTTTTACCCCCCCCGGCAGTTCCTACCCCTCCCCCAGAAGATGATCCCTTATCCTCGCTGCGCATGATAGACTCGTTACGGGGAAAATAGTAGTTCCCTTCGACTTTTCTCGATTATTTACTACCCGCCATTTTTTCTCTATCCATCGGAGGGCGTCTTCTTTTTGAAGTTTTTATTTAGACTTTCTCTCTTATTATATATTGGACCCTAATTTTTGGTATGAGTTCGTCCGCGTCAGCCAACTTTTTTCGAAGCTTTTCCCGCCCTTCCCAGCCTTTCCTGGAAGTCGTCTCGAAAACGATCGTGCTCAACGTGCTTCCCGGCCCCGCGACCTTTTTCTGTTCATTGCAACTTTTACTTGCCCCCTCTCCGAAGATCCATGTTTGGTTGACCGGAGCACGTAAGTGGTCCTATCCCTGACTTCCGTAACTCCTTCCAAAGCGTCCCCTGAGGCTGCGCCGGACCCTTATTTCCTGGTTTGGGATTTCCTTGTTCTCTCTTCCGCTCTTTCCTTCGGTGGTTTCTCCGGCGATCCAAGCGTTCGTGCGCTGCCCTGTGCTCAAGCCCATCCTCTGTGTAATACTTGTCGGTCCCCAAATGGAAATTTTTTTCGGAACACTTGGTCTTTACTTTCCTATTGAAGCTCCTTTCTTTGGGGGAGAAGGGGCTGTTCAGTTTGTGGAATCATGTTTTCGACCCTCGTCCCCCTTACCGTCCTAAGAGTCTCTTCCGACTTCCAGCCCGCATCTTTTGTCGTTCAACTGACTATGGTTCCTTGACGTCGGCAAAGAGCTGTCCACCCCCTCGCGGCCCGCTCTGGGTGGCGTACTTTCTCCTCAGGCACACGTCCAGCCTTACCCGATCGCTAGTTTTAAAGTGTGGGAGATAAAAAGCCCCTCCCTGCCCCCTCCCTTCTCCTTCTGAATCTTCTCCCGCACTTCCCCAAAATAGCCGGAAGCAGAGCACTGATCAATTTTTCCACGTCGCCTGGACCTTTCCCCCCCTCCTACATTAACCCCACCAAAAACACGACAAAGTCATCCCCCCCCCCCCTTTCTCTATTCAGTCCTCCCCCTATCTAGTCTCCCTTCTCTAGTTTTTTCCCCGCACCCTGCAAGCGTCCCTTTCCGATAGGAGACGACGCAGACCCCCTTTCACCAAACTTGTGTCTCTCTCTCCTTTCCCCGTTGTTGTTTCGAGTCTCCCCCCTTTGATTCACCCTTTTCGCCGCTCTCGAGCGTTTCAATTCCGTGCCTTTTTTCGTCCTCCCAGAAGCGTCTTCTGCTCGAGCTTGTTCTTTTTCTTCTCCTCCTCTAAAGTTGTAGGTATGCCTTAATTCTGGTCAAAGGTTCCCGTTGGCGACTCCCGAGTTGGCTCTTTTTTTCCTGGCTGAAAGCGTCCTGCCAGGTTGTATTGCTCCCGGACGAGCGGATTTTTTATTCCCCCACCCCGTCTTCTCTCTGAACTTGAGAAGACCTTTTAGAATCCCGTCATGTCCCCCCTCTTTCCGACTCCTTTTGGACGAGTTGTCCTCTTTTTGCCTATTACACTTTCCTATCCTTCAAGATTAACCTAGATGGAGCCAGAGAAAACACCACTTGCTGTAATTACGGAGTCCTCCCGTCCCTTTTTTGAAGCTCTCCCGAAAGTCTGCCAGGGGGGGGTTTTTTTTTTCCCGACCTTGTAGATCTGCAACACGCGCACCCCCACGTAAGCAACAAGCACTCCCAGAAGTTTATCCGGATCCCCTAACCCCTTCCCTTTGCCTTTTTTATCCCTCCCCTATCTTTGCAAGAACATTCTTTTCCCAGGAAGATGGTATGATCTCTTCCACCGCGTCCTGATCGCGCTTCTTTTTCTTCCCGATCAGTCTCAAGTCTCTTCCCCCCTTTTACCCTTTCCCTTCCCAAACCTTCCCCCTACGGTAAGCGGTCCGCTGACGATTTGAGCGACCCCCCGTGATCCCCCGATTCCATTCCTCCCATTTCCTCTGTCAAAACCTGATCCTATAGGCGCCCTACGAAAACGAGCTTGCCTTTTACCTCCGGTTACGCTCCCTTCCCCTTTTTTGCGCGTTTTAGCGTTCCCCCACATACCAGTTCGCAAAGTCTGGTAGCAGCTGTTCTTTCCCTTGCAATCTTTCCCCAGACCCTCTTTTCTTCTTCTCCGCGCCCAGACGATGTCGAACCTAATCGCACGGCACCACTCCTCCGCTAGTCGATTGTCCCTTTTAGGCCCTCCGACTTTTTCGAGTGACCGCGCATCTCCCAGATTTGACGTCTCGTGATAAGAGCATAGGAGAGCCCCCCTGTGAAGTTCCTCCCCTTTTCCTATCCTTGCTTCTCCTTTGGTTTAGCGATCAAGGACTGGGATTGTAACTGATTGTTAACTCCCTTCCTCCCGGTTTCCCCGAACAGTAACTCTTTTTTTCAGTAGGATCGAAGAGCAGTCTCCTTTAGTCAGGCCCTCTTCGGAGACTCTTTCTCCCCCCCCCTTCCTTCGTCGGCGTGTCGGAGACCTCTGAATAGAGCTTTTCGCTCCTC
>Ga0179593_1363890_pt1 | contig 12601 bp, 13 predicted proteins | sample CZODoug2_1_08_16_FD_185931 | JGI IMG/M metagenome (GOLD analysis project Ga0179593, IMG submission 185931) | Vadose zone soil fungal communities from Angelo Coast Range Reserve, California, USA - CZODoug2_1_08_16fungal (PacBio error correction) | ecosystem: Environmental > Terrestrial > Soil >... | reverse complement strand
TTTCTTGCTTCCATTGTTACCCCTGTCTCCTTTTTCTGCCAGTGATTGTCCACATCTCCGTGCTAAAGTGGAAATCATCTCTCTTGCGGGCTCGTCCTTTTCTTCCAAGTTTAGCAGTATTGTTGCAGGATGCCGAACCATCTTCCCTCTTTTTCCGCTACTTTTAATGCGAACAAGGCTCCCTCTCTACCGTTTGATTTGAGTCCACACCAATTGCTAGTCTCCCTTGTCCGAGACCCAATTAAGGCGGCCCTTTCGTTTTCTGCTGGTCTTCCCTTCTTCCCTCTCCCTTTTATCAGCTCTTTGCGGTTCTGTTAAGCCTTTTCTCTTTTCTGTGCGACCAACTTCCCCCCCTGAAGCTCCATGGGGGTCCTTCCGTCTTCCCTGTCTTTGTAACCGTCAACTATTGCAGTGAGTGTCGACTCTTCCCAAGAAACGAACAAACTTCCCCCCTTTTTGGTCCCAGCGCCCCCACGGAACCCCCCCCTTGTTTCATATATCCCCTTACCATTTCTAATCGTTTTGAACCCCCAGGGGGTTTGTATCAGTACTTTCGCACTTGACAGTAACCTTCATTTGATACCTTTTTTTTTTCCCCATCTTTTTGGTTCCCTTCCTTTCCCATGGCCGGCCCCAACCCCTTTTCTCTTTTCCCTATTTCTTCTTGGAGCGTCAGACTACACCCCTTTCTGTCCTTACCTCATGGTCCCCCCTCTCCACTTAAGGTGCGTGGACAATGTCCCCGCTTTTTTCGATGGTTTGTTTAACTGTCGAAATCCCTGAGTCCTCCTTTTCTGGTGCTTCCTTTCTTTTTTGCTTTTTGGTTTTCCCTCCCTGTAACGTATCTTAAGCCCCACCTTTCCGGTGTTTTTCTTTTGACACACTGCCGATTGGTTACTGTGAACCCACTTTGTTGGAAACTCACCTCTTGCCGGTCATTTGATGGATTTCTCAACTTTTCCAGCTAATTTTTGATCAACCTCTTCTCCCGATGCAGCGGTTGATGAAACGAATTCTTCGTCGAAGCGTTTATAACCTGTCAAATTTCTTCCTTTTACGCTTCCTGATCAATTTTTTTTTTTTCCTGGCCTTGTTTTTCATGGTCGTTTGCCCCGTTTCTCCTTTCTCACGCCTTTGTCCCCGAGTTTTTGCAAGTTTCCCTTTTTCCATAGCCGGGTATCAAGCAAATTTCTTGTTTGACTTCCCGCCCTCTTAAGAACCTCCTTCTTTCCCCTGAATTACTAACCTCTTTCCTCCCTTCCATCTATGGCTGCTACTTCCTCCGCTTCAGTTCAAACCTTGAAGTTTTCCCATTGAACTGGTCGGTGATTGTGACCCCCCTCATTATCATTAAGGACAACCCCCTTTTACAAGGTCTTCTCCTACTCCTATCTATTATCAGCCAGTACCCCTTATTCTTGAAGTAAGAAGTCGAGCGCAGTGGCCCCCTTCCTGAGTGCCTTCCTGTCTCTTTTTTTTCCGACAATTTCTGAGGCAGCTTTTCCTTTTCTACCCCAAAGCCATCTTTTGAGTCAGTGAGAGAGTTTGCGACCCCGCGCCCTTTTTCCCTCGCGCCGTTTTCCACCAATGTCCGGTTACATCCTATCACCTTAGCACTATCAGGTTTTTTTAACTCTCCCTCCCATCAGAGTCCCCTCTGCAAATTTCTCTTTTTCGTCCCCATGTTATTAGCGGCTTTAGTCCTTCCGTCCCAGTCCCGTTGAACGTTTGCCCATCGATAGTTTCCTCACCTTAAACTTGTTAAGATTCCTTCTCACGAAGTTTTTTCCGCTCTGTCTCTCACGCTGTTTAATCGTTGCTACCTTCTCATCCGTTCGTCTCCTTTAAGCTGCTTGACGCGAACCTCCCCCTTTTTTTTGCTCTCCCCGAAACCCCCATCTCAACGTTGAGTGCATAAATGTCTTGTTGTTCCAGTCACTGTTTTTTTTTTTTCTCGGTGCTTTCTTTCTTCTTCTTCTCCAGTCATGGGCTTTGTGTTGTTCAGTAAGCCGTTATTTTTACGGTTTTTTGAAAAACCCCCTCTCCTCCTCGCATTCTAGTTTTGATTTTTTATTAACTTTTGTTTTGCTGACTCAAACGGTGCTTTTTTTCCCCTCCTTCCCTTTTTTCTTATCTTTCTTGAGTATCCCTTGGAGGGTAATTCCTCTCCCTTTTTGCTTCTCCTTTTTCCCCCCATAGCCTCTTTGGAGCCGAATGGGCAGATCCCCCATATGTTGCTGGTCTAGGTCCCCTTCTGCATTCTGTTTTTCTGTTTTCCTTTCTCCTTTGTTCTTTACGGGTGATTCTTCTTTCTCCTTTTTTTTCCCTTTCTGTTGCTATCGCTCTCATCACCGGTACCCCTAACTTCCCGAGATCCCTAATGCCTTTATTCTCCCCTCTTTTATGTTTTTCCTCGTTTTTCTTTTGCTTAGTGTTTTCCCCCTTCACGGTTTATTTGCTCTTTTTTTTCTCCCGATGCCCTCTTGAAGCAAAATGGAATTGGATGTTGCCCGTCACCCCCGTTAGAATGTGTCTCCAAGCATCTTTCCGCGGATTCTCTTTATCCTCCAAGTAATCCCCCCCCCCACCCCCCCCCCACCCACCCCCTTTCAGAATCACTGCTACTATGAACCCTCTCTTTCGAAGGCCCAATCGTCACATAGCCATACCACACATTTGATTTAACTCCCCCCCAAATATGGCGCCCCCCCCTCCTTTTTTGCTTTCTGAGTTTGGAATTCACCTGTGCTTCGTACTTCCTGCCTCACGTCAGGGTTTTTACGGTCGCGATTTCTAATCAGCTGCTTCCTTTCTGGTCCAACTGAATATTTTTTCCATTTTCCCTCCAATTCCTGGTCCGTCTGGTGATCTTAGGTTGTTCAGGATTTTTTCCGTTGGTACTTCTTTAATATCCTTAGCGTTCACAGGTTGAGGACTCCCCATCGAATGTTTGAGTCTCGGACTCTCTTGCAAATACTTACCCCTCCCCTTTCTAAGTTTGATATTCGTTTTTCTCTTTGATGTTCCCCCTGGTCCCGGTTTTTCGGCAGGAGTTCGAGACGTCTTTGCTCACCAGAATCTTTTTTTTTTCTCCCCACCCACGGCTTGGCAAAGTCTGCCTTGAACGGGACCCTCCTTTTCAAAAGATGACCGTAGTTTTTTTTTTCCCATTTCACATGTTCATTTCCCTTTCCTCTGTCGTATCCCCCTGAATCCTGGTAACTGGATGTTAAGTGCTCCTCTGCCGTGGTAACTTCCCCAGTTTTTTCAGGGAATTCCATTTCGCTCCCTCAATCACCATTCAACGTTCAGCCTTTCCCTCTTTTTTCCCGGTCCCCTTTCTTCTTCTCCAGGGTCTGACCAGGGTACGCCATAGCCTGGCGGCCTCGTTCCGAAATATTTCCGTGCGGTTTGTTTTTCCCGCGCCGTCCTTTGCAACCGTCCTCTTTTTTTCCGACTTCTGATCCTTTGACGAATAGTGGAGTTCCAGTAATCAACCGCTTGTGCCAAAACCTCCCCTCTTCTCATCTAGCTTCAGGTGTTCCTCCTTCCCTTTTCCTCTCATTTTCGTTCCCCCCTCTTCGCTTTCCTTATCGCCCTGCCTGCCCGCAACTTCTCCCTCATTACCTTCTTCCTTGCTCCCCCTCTTCCCCCTTCCCTCTTTTCAGGCTTTTGACCGCCGTCCTCCTGCTTTCCCAATTCCCCCGTTCTTTTCCTGATACCTTGGTCCGATCCATGCTGCTCGTATTATCCTTCCTTCACTCCTCCCCCCCTCTCCATACTCCCCTGCGCCTTCGTTTTCTATTTTCCGACCCCTGTCCTTCGTTTCTGATTAACCTGTCTCTTCCTTATCCCTCCCCTCCCCTCACCTCTCTACTTCCTCACCCCTTGCAGTTCTTCCACTTATTACTCCTTTCCCTTCCCCCTCTCCCACCACTTCTTTCCTCTGTTGCCTCTTCCTTTCCCATCCTTCTCTTCTTTACCCTCGATACCTACTCTTGTTCCCTCCCCCTATGCCCAGTTACTTCGCTCTAGTACGCTCACTTCTTCCGCGTCGACTCCCGCTCCCCTCCCCCGCCCCTTTGGTTATTGCACCGAGCTTGCCACATCCACTTTCCTTCCCTTTTTCCGCGCCCCCCCTCTTCCTCCCTACCCTCCCTCCTTCCCCCTTGCCTTTCTTTTTCTTTTCGTTACCTCTTGCCCCGTCAACCCACTTTGCATTTTCTTGTCCTCTATCCTTCCCCCTGTGGCCGACCCCCGTTCTTCCCTCTCTTTACTCTTCTTGTCCTTCCCTTCCCCTCCTTTTCCCCTTTTTGCGTTGAAGACAATTCGCAAAGTTTTACTCACAGGGACAATACTCCCTATCTCCAGTACCCCTTTTTTCGGCGGTGACATTTCCGCTGCGGGTGGAGTTTTGTGCTTTCTCAGAACTACATTCCCCCCTGTGCCCTCTTAATTTAAGTGAGGCTTTTGATTTTTCCCCAAAAGTTTGATTCCGATACTGCTGTGTCTATAGGAGCGTGATCTCCCACCCCAAGTGTTCACTTCCAAGGCATTTTTTTTCCCTCCCTTAATTACTTACCCGGGTTTTTTCGTCCCGACCTTTGAGCTTCTGACACCCCTCTTCCAGTGCTCCCAGAAACAGAGTAGAATTTTCAGGGGAATTTGTTTTCATTTCCCCCCCCCCAACCCTTCCTTCTTCTTTGCAGATTCTAATTGTTTCCGCCTGGTTGCATTTCACAGTTTTTTCTCCCCCTGTGCTGCACGTTCCCCCCTCTATAGGTTTTTACACTCCAGATTTTTCCCTAACCTCCTTGATTTTCTGACGTCATTGTTCCCGTGGTCTTCACTGCATCGATTAACGGGCGAGAACAAGTTCCCTTGTCCATTCCTCTTCTAGTTCAAATATGTTCCCCTTTTCTTTGTTGAATTTCTCCCTTTAAACATCTTTATTTTTTCTTTTGACATCTTCAAGTTTGTTGGCTTCTTCAGCTGTATCAGTTCGAGCTTGCCGCTGTCTTTTCCCCCCAGGACATTTCCTCGATAGCCTATTCTTTGATCGCTGTTTCTAAACTTCTTCTTTCTTCATAGCTTTCTCCCACTCCGACCATGGCTCCTCCTCTCTTCCCTTGGCTTAGAACCTCCCCCTTCCCTTCCACCTTTTGCTTACGCGCGCGATGATCTTTTATTCCTCTTTTAGCCGAGCTCCCTGACTCATTCTGCCTTCTCCTTTCCCGCTCTGTCCCTTTCCCCCTGGGATTACCATTTTTGATTTCCCGGTCAGGTGGCCACGGGATTAACTGTCCCGCTCCTCCCACTGTCGCTTCTCCCCTGAAAGGTCAACTTTCCTGTTAGCGCGACTTCCCTCTCCTCCCCCCCCAAACCTGTTTTTCAAAGATGAGCGGACGCTGGTCCCAGCAGCGTAATCTTCGATTTTTTCTTTTTTGATCCTTTCCCTCCTTCATCCCCTCTTTTTTGTTTGTTTCTATCAACGCTGTCCTTCCACTCGTGGTTCTGTCTACTATTTCAAACCCTGTTTTCAAGTGCCGCTAATCTCTTGACAGGTGTTGCTAGCGTTTCTTTTTCTTCTAGCTATTTTGCTTTTTTCCCTTTTCCCTACCAATTTTTTTACAGGTTTGTGTAGGGACTGCTCCTTTACCCTTGTGTTCCCTTTCCCCCCTGAGCCCCTGAGTTGACCCGTGTCAGCTCTAGGTGGAATTTGAACCGGGCAGTCGTGTTCGAGTTATCTTCCCTTTCCTTTTCCTCCCCAACCGGATTTCGCTTTCTTTTTCATTGAACCCCCCCCCCCGTGGACAATCCGCGTTCTCCTCGCCTTCTTTCTGCTTAGGATTTCCCACTGTCTTCTGCTTGGGCTCAAATATGAATATCTTTTGATCCAGTTTTTTTTTTCGGTGATGGAGACCGTCCTTCTTCTCTTGTTTTTCCCCCCCGGAAAAATGACTCCCTTTAATCTAGAATACTTATGGAAGCTTACTCCGCCCCACATCGCTTGCTGAGGTGCGGTTGTTATGTCACTACCCCTTCAACCCAAAATCCCCTTTTTTTCTTTTCCCTGAGTTGTCTCCACCCCCCTGATAGAAAGTTCTTCCAATTTTCCATGACTGTGGTTTTTTTTTCTCCCTGGTCGGCGATCCCTTGAAAGATTGATGTTTTATCTTCACCTCTTTCCCTTTCAAGTCTTTTTTCACCCTTCTGGCTCTTTGTCCTATTTCGATCTGGAGCGTGAGACACTTTTCCCGACCCTCATGGACACCTAGAAATTTCTCACTGCATATTCCCTGCTTCCTGCGAGTTCGGTAAAAATCCCGCCTATTCCGTTTCTGTGAGCGATTGTGCGCTTTGGGTTTCCTCCTCCCAAGGTCACTCCTTGCCTCTCTCTAAGAACCCCCCTTTTCCTTCCCTTTTCCTTATGCTTGCCTACCTCGGTGACTTCCTGTCCCCCCTTGAGTATCCGGAATATTCTAGCGTCACGTTTTCTCCTGGCGGTAAGAACTTGTTCCGCGTTCAGTCTTTGATTCCCGCCGACCCTCTTCAGCGGTCAGCGTTTGATGCAACATGGACTCGCGTTCTTTTTTTTTCCCTCAATATCCCCCATGTCCTTTTTCCCTCCCGGAACTGGCTGACCTTTCGTTTTGACATTTTTCCCTCACTTGGCTGCCTCATGGTTAAAGCCCTCTTTGTTAAAGGGCACTCGTGCTTTCGTGACCCTTCGTCCTTCTTCGGTTGAATGACCACACTTTTTTTGCACGTGCTGTGTCAGTTCAGCCTTTCGGAAAACCCTTTACGATTGCGCGACAATAGATGCTTCATCCAAGTTACCCCCCCTTCTTTCCAGCCTCCCTTTCCCCTTTCCATTTCCGTTTTCATGAAGCTTGTTTGACCGTTGTTTAAGACTTAGTCTAATTTAAGCGTTCCCAATGGGGAAATGTGTTTTCCCCCTTCGTCTTCTTTAAACTATATTCGACCAACTTTTCAATTGCCAGCCTTTCCCCCGTCGCGCCCTCTCACCTTCACTATCCTCTTGAGCTAGCAGGTTATGTTCTTGTCCTTCTTCCGTCTGGGTTCCCTCCCTTATGGTCTTTGGATAAAAACCTACCTAATATGGCGTCTTTTTTTTCTTACCGGTCCGAAGATTCTTTTCTTCCTCCCCCTCCCTTGCTCTTCCCCCTATCATCCACTTGACTTATTACCTATAACTCGGCTTGCGCCACTAACCCTCACGGCTCCACATGCGCTTTTTTGTTGTCCCTTCAACCCTTTGTCTTCCCCTCGAGCTCAAATTTTTCCTTCCCTCTTTACATCCACTCCGAACCTGTTTCCCATGCGTATTTTGAGCCCTTAAATTGTTCATTAAGGGAACTTTCTCCCCTTGACCTCTGTTTTCCGCGAGGATAAAGAAATGTATACAGCGCTTGTTAGTACTGTCTCCCCCTATCCCCATCCTTTTCCTTCTCTTTTTGGACTGGAGCCCTGCTTACGCCGTTGAATTTTGTTGACTCTTTCGCATTTTTTTCCCCCTTTTCTTGCTCCCTTGTTAGTTGTTGATTGGACCAAGGGGTGTCTCCCCTTTTAGTTGGCTTTGCTTCTCCTCCTTCTCACGTAGGTTCTTTCCCTCTCCCGTGATCCAGTTTTACCGTGTTTTCGAAACAGAATCTGACGATTAGGTCTTCCCTTAGTGCTCAACGGTGATTTTCCCTTTTTAGTTGAATATGTACCTTTTTCACTTTCGTTTCCTCTCTTTCTCTATCCTATCATAACGCCCCCTCAATCTTATCTGGAAATCTCCCCCCCCCCCAATATGCGCTGCTTTTCCCGGGACGATGGCTGGGTCTCTTTTTTTTGTTTCATTCCCCTTTTCTTTTTCCTCTTTTTTTATCCTTCCGTTGTTTGTGTAGTCTCCTCAGCATCTTTATTGGTAATCTCCGCGACTCCTTCCCTTTGCCCATTACCGTATTACGATGACCAGACTAGCCTGTTTTTTGTCCCGTTTAGGTCCTTAGTTTTTTTTTTTTAGTCACGCTCCAAATGATGGATCTCTCTTTTCCTCTCCTTCTCTCCCCCCCTCGTGCCTATCAGGAAGCCCACATGTATTGCTTGTCTGCTTTTTCACCTCTGTTTAGATCAGCTACGCCACTCTCTTTGCACTCGTCCCCCCCTACGAACTTCCTCTCCTTCTTTTTCGAACCGTACTCCCTTCTCCCCCACTTGCTCTGCCCTCTAGTCGATTATCCCTTGCAGTCCCCGTCAGCACCCTTCGCCAAACCTCTTTCCTTTTACCATCAACAACCAAATACCCTGGAGCCGCCGTTCTAGCTTTGAATGGTATTGGACGGCACCCCCCCCTATGCTTTTCTTTTTCTTATGTGAATAAAGTGACCTTATTAGGGGTACATTTCGAAGGCATCTGTTCTTTCCTTCCAATAGCTTTTTGGCTGCCGTACTATTCCACTGTTTTTCAATCCCCCCTCTTTATTGTCACGTTCTCTTCCTTGTTCCCGGTTCTCATTCATCAGTGCTTTGCTTCCCGCAGTCACATGTTGAGGCCTGCCCTTTGTGATTCCTTTTTTTTTTTTTGCTAAATCACTCCCCTGATTCTGTGCGAAGTAAGTACTTTTTTTTTATCTGATGTTGTTTACCCCTTTCTCTTTCCCAACCCTGCTCGCCGTTTCCCTCTCAACTCCTTTTGAACTCCCAGATATTTTGGTGGGCTATGATTGGTATAATTTTTCTTTTTCTCTTTTTGTATTAATCACTGCCCCTTTCTAGTTTTTGCTCATTTTTTTCCCCCCTTGCGGGATTGTAGGTTTTCCTTCCTATTGAACCCCTTTCTTTTGTCCCTTTGCACCTTTCTTTCAGTCCCCTCCGTCGCGACGTGGCCCCACCTTTTCCCTTTTGGCTTAAATGAGGCTACCCTTTTCAATCACCGGCCCCCGTCTTTTCTTCCCGCTGGCCAGTCTCTTGTCAGGTACTTGAATTTCAGTTGTTTCCCTTCAAAGTTTCTATAGTATTTTTGGACCATTTACAGACTTCCGACAAATATCGTGCGTTTTCCTTGGTCGCTCGGTCCCCCTCCTCCTTTTGCTTCTGAGCGAATGTGAAGGGCTAATCCTCTCAACTCTTTCCAGCGCTCGTCGTTCCTCATGCGATTTCTTTCAGACGCGTACCATTTCTGCCGGAACGCCCATTGTCCGTTTTCTCGACTGTAATCCCAATGGGTTTCAGGATTTGGTATTCCGCTACCTCCGAATTCCTTTGTTTCCTTCCAACGTCTCTTCCTCGTCGGTGTACAAATGGCACCTGTTTCATGTTCCTACCTTTTTTATGCCGTGGAGGTTTTCCTAAGTTTTTTTTCCCTCCTCTTCGGTTTCCTACCGTCCTGCCCCACCAGTTTTTTTTGGGGCGCTGTCCCAATCGCACCAATGCCACAGAGCTCCCGCAAACGTTTCTTGGTTTTCCGTTTACACTCTGCGTCGTCCGTTGTCAATGCTAGACCCCGTTGCAGGTTTCTTTTCTGCCCCGTCCACCGTGCGCTTAGATTTTTGCCAGCTCGAACTCTTGGGCAAACGAGGATTGTGACCCGCCCTCCCTGCTCTGGATGATGAGGATATTGCTTCCTCTTTTAACTTCTCCCTTCTGACTCTTTCTCCCCACTAAACCTTGCCAAGAGAAGGATTCCTCAGTGGCGTCCTCCCCTCCCTTTAGTTTTTTGTTGTTTCGTTGCCTCATCCCAGCCGGGAGTCCAGTTTTTCCTTATGTATTCTCTCCCGCCCTTTTCTCAGTTTGTCATTTTCCCCGTAGAGGCGAGATAGTCGGTATGCTAGAAGAGCTGTCTCCACGTGATTGATTCACATTTTCGCCCTCCGTCATTCGTCGCAGTTTCTTTTCTTTCCGGCGTTCGCCCTGCCATTCAATTACTTTTTGTTTTAACCGGCGCTTGATATTGTGACTTTCGCTTTCGGTAAGTCCGGCTAGTACCTCAAAATATTTTTAATCTAGCCTCCTTCTGGGTTAAACCTTTTCCTGCCTCTCCTTCGTTTGTCCAGGCCTTCGATGGGCCTGTCTTCCTGTAGAACTTGTATCCAATGGCGCGCCTCCACTCGTGAGAAGAATCTCTCTTCCCCCCAAAATAGGGTTTTCATTTTATCTAACCTTTAACGCGTTTTCTCTTTGAATCTTTCTTTTTTCCCCCAACTTACTTTATTAAGCGTTTCCTCCTCTCATTCTCTTGTTGAGTGGTTGGGAGAGAAACGCTTTCTCATTGATTTGGCTCGTTTTATCTTCCTCATAGAACGTCCCCTGATGCGCTTTCTTTCACCGTTTCTGGTGCTAGAGCCTTTTACCTATGGGCGATTTTCTCGCCATTTCTGACAAAGTGAGAAAGGTTTTGAAGTTCCTCTCTTTTCTGTGGTCCCAAGTCTTCCTAGATCGTTCATTAGTTTTTTCTCTCCACAATCCTTTCCTTTTATCATGGCCCCCTCCTTTTCTCTGAGCGAAGTAGTCGAGTCATTTACTCTCCTACACAACCGGCTTCCTTCCTCATCTGTTCCACCTCTTCCCCCCATTGTAACCATTGCCCGTCGTTTTCTCTTTCCCTCTGCAACTTCCCGCGGTACCATGTATCTGCTTGGTTTAAAGCTATGTTAAGATACTTTATCAGCTATTCCTTCGGGCCTTTATTTTATCGTCCGGTGATTTCCTCCTTCCCCTGCAACTCCCTTTGGTCCCCCCCCAGCTCGGAAATTCCTGAACAGATGTACCCTCGCGCTTGACAGATTTGCGGAGTTCTCAAGAACTCCCCCCCAAATGTTTTTCTCGAATGTCCAATAGATAGGTACTTCTATTTCCTTTTCTCATTGAATTTCGATTTTTCTTTTGTTTTTCGGATTTTTTAGTCCCAACAGTGCCTTCGAGAAACAACTTGTAGTTCTCTCCTTTATCCATTGCTTTGCTTTCCAATCTGGCCGCAGTTGCTCACGTTCGGATTGACAAGCACCGACCCCCACATTTCGGGTCGAAATCCCTTAACCTGCAACGCTCCCTCCCTGAAATTCTTTTTTTCACTGGTTCCTGCGGGGTTCAACCCTTTTTCACCTCGATGACGGCGTCTCCGCTTGGTTAGCCGCGTTTTGCTTTTTTTGGGTCATTCGAAGTTTCGTCTTCCCTCCCCCTACTTTGTTCGGCAGTATTGTATGAACTTGTTTCTTTTGATTTGAAAGACCCTGCTTCCCTCGACACTCTCCTTCCCTGCTTTCACGGATGGCCCCCTTTTAATCATTCACGAAGTTTGGATTCAAAATTTCTCCCGAATCTTCCGCCTGTTGATTACACCCTGAAGTATCTTTTTCCTTGAGGCTACCCTTTTTCTCATGAAACCCCCCCCATTTGAATCCTCAGACCGAGATTTACGTGATCTGGCTGCCTTCCTTTTACTCCGGCTTGCCGATTTATTTTTTCTAGGCGTAAATTTTTTTCCATCGATCCACTTCCTTCCCTCCATGCGCGTGTCGAAACTATTTTTGTTTGGAACTCCCCTGTCGCGACCATGGGTAATTTTTCCCTCTTACGTGACCTTTTCCTTGTGCCTTTCTTCTTTCCCCGTTACGACCTCCTCGTATCACTTTAGTTAAAAGGTGCCCCGATGTTTTTCATTTTTTTCCAAAAGAATTACCCCCTTTAAGGACTCTTTTTTTTACATTTTTAACGGAGCCGGAAGTTCTGATTTATAGTCTTCCAACAAACTTATTCATCGCTGCAAGTCTTCCGGGACCCGTTAAGGTTCGAAAACGTCTTAAGGTTAATGTTTCCGTTCCGTCAGTTTTTCCCAGCAGTATTTTTTTCTTCCCCCCCCCTGACATTCGGAGATAAGTTTTCTCGAACCTGTTTTTTTTGCTTTTTCCCTTTTCAACCTCTGCATTACAGTAACCTATTATTTAATTAGACCTATATTATTGCACCTCTCTTTCCCGTGCCTCCAAATTGACTTTTTTTTTTCCCCTCCTTTTTCACCCTTGTCCGCTGCTGGTGAGCAACCTTCCCCTTCCATCACTCCGCTTTGACCTGATGTTTTCCGACTGACGTAAAGTTTTTGAGAAGGGACATGGAATGAAAAGCGCGGCATAAATCACTCTTTCTTTCTATTCTTTTCCGAGAACTGTCTATCTTACCCCTCCACCCTGATTTATTCATTAGTTTCTTTTCGCATTCCCATTTTTGTGTACTACACCTAAAATGTGTCGTGTGATCTCTGGGCCCTGTATTTTTTTTTTTTAGTAAAGGTTCTTTCTTGCCCCTTTCGCTCTCGTCTTTCCCTCTCTTTTCGTTACGGTTCTTTTCCCCCCTCCTGACGAGTAATTTTCTGGGTTTTGCAGTAGTGGAGTCTAACAAGGGGCGGTGCTCCCTTCCCCCTTGTTTCCTTGATAGTTCTTCTTCTCGGGTCGGTCGATCCTCATGTCACTTCCTTTGTTCACTCGGTACCTTTCTTTTTTTCCCTAGCCCCTATTGACGATGTGTTTTTTTCTAATATCTATGTTTTGCGTGGAATGGTTTTTTTTTTTATGTTCTTTTTTTTGTGGGTCCTTCT
>Ga0179593_1309793_pt1 | contig 12601 bp, 10 predicted proteins | sample CZODoug2_1_08_16_FD_185931 | JGI IMG/M metagenome (GOLD analysis project Ga0179593, IMG submission 185931) | Vadose zone soil fungal communities from Angelo Coast Range Reserve, California, USA - CZODoug2_1_08_16fungal (PacBio error correction) | ecosystem: Environmental > Terrestrial > Soil >... | reverse complement strand
CTGATTTGTTGCCAGTTGCTCTCTTACTGCACAGTATCCGGCGGAATGTTTTCCCAACGGTGAGGAGGACCTCCGACGTCCCCCCCCCCCCCCCCCAGAGAAGATTGATTCCGGAGAGAAATTATTTTTTAAAAGAACATAAATCGCGAAAACCGAGAAGCGTATGGCCCTCCCTATGATGTGCAACAGTTTGATTTTGCCAAGAAAGCGCGAGTTGTCAGGATCCCCCGGCTCCGCGACTCCCCGAGAGGGCAAGTGTATTCCGGTCCCTTTTCAGGTCAAGTCTCCTTCTTCGCGTCGCCGGCAGGTCTGCGCTAGTGTCGACAAGAACTGGATCCACGTTTCCGTTTCCTTTCCCCTTCTTTTTTTTTTTTCCCGAAGGGAAACCACATGCGTCTGACTTTCTTGAACCGGCCTTCCTACTGTTCCAAGTGTACGGTCCTTCTCCGACCAGCTCACGTGTTTCAGCCTTCCGTTTTTCTGAACGCGATTCGGCTCGGACAGTCACGGCTGCTAACTCATGCAGGCCCCCTCTCTTCCAGGGAAACGCTCTTTGCATTAATGAGTTGCCCGGCCATCCTTTCTTCTATCTTTCCCGCTTAAACTGCCCTTCTGCTGATCCCTCACCTTCGGCTCTCTTTATTTTCTTTTTATCGTCCCTAACGCGTGCTGAGCCTTATGTACCCTTCTTTCTCCTTTTCATTGACTTCGGGTTCGGAAGAGGCTTTGTGTCAGGGAGTTCAGGTTTGTTAGCTGTTCTCGGCACAAAGACTTCGTGCCGGAAACCTCCTTTTTTTGTATTGATTCGAACTACAAAGAGTCCTTTAGGTAAGTCCTTCCTTTGCTCTAAGCCAGCGGTAATGAACTGGGCTTACTCAAATGTCTGCGTTCCTGTGCGGTGATAGGGGTTTTTCTTTCTTTTATCTCACCCCCGTCGTCTCTGGCTGATGACCAGCGGACCCGTATTGTAGCCTGTTTCCCCTTCTATTCGAGTGAGACAATGCTTTTTTCATATGTCCTTCCCCCCACACACCGGCTATTTTCTATGGAAAAAAGAGATTACCTACCTTTACCCCGTTTTTGTTTATTTGCCAGTCCGCACTTACGAACGAGGCCCATCCCCCTCTTCCCCAGACCAACACGATTAGACCATACAAGGCTCCGGGGGTTTCTCTTCTCTCTCCCACCCCTTGTCTCCAGGAAGCTAACTACTTACCGCGTGCATCACTCTCCTCGCCGCTGCAACCTTTCAGTGGTACCTGTTTTAGGGTCGGTCCCCCTGTTTTCAGGCAGAGGTTCTGTTTCTGCCGCTCCCCTTTTCCCTGTTTACTCTGCTCGTGTCCCCCCATACGTTCCAAGTCTGCCATTACTGCTTTTCCCTATCCAGGCTAGGACGCGCTGACCCACCGCGGCTCGCTTCCGTTTTACGGGTATTCTCCGTTCGAGGTCCCTCTTCCCTCCTTGGGTGGGTCATGTGTTCAAACTCATGGCACGTCCACTAAATCCTTTTGTTCTCCCCACCCTCACAGAGTCAGTCTTTCAAGAGGGTTCTCGCGTGCCTCAAATGCCCCGCTAATAGTTAGTCCCCCTTCTGAAGAGAGTTTTGAGATTAGTGAGGGGGGTTTGGGTGGGTTTTTTTTGTGGCGAGATTTCGGCGGAGCCGTTCCATCTCCGCCGAAGGATTACATAGCGGGATGCTTCTCCCTTCCCTCTTGGACGGAATGCCCTAGAATGGAGTTGGACGCTCATTGGGCTCTCCTTCTTTTCGACAGCGATGGTTGGCAGTGTCTGCAGTGTCGCGGGGCGCCTCATTCTAGGCAGTGGGAGCCTCGCAACCATCTATCCCTCCCGCAACGGTTTGTGCATGCTTACTTTTTCTCCCCATTCTTTTGTCTTGCATGCCTCCTTAACGTTTTGTTCCGTCGTTCACGTCGCTGTTGAGGGAACAGCAGAGTATTCGTCTTTTCTTTTCTTGCCTTCCTGTTTTTCGTCTTCCCAAAAAAAAAGGCTTTTCCCAATGAATCGCGGATCCTTTTCTTCCCTCGATTCAACATCTACGACTGTCGTTATGTTCTTATCTTCCCTCCCAGTCGGCTTCCGATGGATCGCGTATGAAGGACAACTGTGCGAGTTTCTCTCGCTCTTTCCCTCCCGGGGTTGTGTTGTCTGAATCATCCGGCATCTTTCCCTTTTTTCATGATTTAGCATCCGGAAACTGTCCTTATTATTGACGTCGCGCCGTACTCAGACTAAGCAATTCGTTCTTTACCTTGCTCGTCTCACTTCATGGTGAAGTGCCTTCTGATTTCCAATTGTTCGAAAGCCTTTTTTTTTTTTCCCCCCCCTTTTCTTGAAGTCAGGATAGATGAAACCCCCGAAATAATCTTGGTCTTCACGAAACTCCGTAGTACGGCCTTTCCCGCTTTGCAGATTTGGTAAGGAAATGACCCATCCGTTCCCCCCCGTCCGTAGCACGTTCACAACACCCCTTTTTTCCTTTTATGTCAGGCTGGTCGAGGTTTTTCTTCCGATTTATCAAGTCTGCGCCGAGCCTTCGCAACCTGCTCCTCAAAACATCGTTTCGCTCTCTTTCCTTCTTTTTCGATACCCTTGAGTACAATCAAGGCGAGGGGCCAGCGTAATTTTCCTTTTTACTTGGTTACTTGCCAACTTGCGCTCCCCTTCTGTCCTCACGGCTTACGCCCGAAAATCCTCCCTCACCTATCTCAACGATTATTTATTCCCTGTGGATCGCTCTATGTTAGTTTTTGCGGCAAGTTATCGTGTTTCCCCCCCCTCGGCTTTTGATCCTTTTTACGCTGGGTTGTCGCTCAGCACTTATTTATTATCCTTTGCCCGGAGTTACCCTGACCCAAACGCCATCTTAACGGTTCCCCCTCTGAGAACTAATCAATTGTCGACGATCCGCCAGCCGCGTTTCATTTGCTCGTCGAGGCGTTTTGCCCTACGTATGTCGACTTTACGAGTGGGACCTACCTATGCGCAGAGTCGTGCCACAGCGAGCGCCTCCCCTCTCCCCACCTCTGCCTGAACATCGGGACCGACCCACTCCTCCCCTGAGGTTGTTTGGTTTCTTTGCATGTGCCCCAGGCGTTCCCTTTTTTTCCTCAGAGGGACGTATTTAGATTTCTGCGGCCCGTCGTGCTCTCTCGCCTCGATCAACATTTAGCCGTTTCTTCCCCGATTGTTTTTTCTTCCTCTGTTGATGGGCAAGTGGCAGTTCTTATTGATTCACCTTCACCTTCGGTGTGCACTTAATTCTTAGGATAGATGGGTTCACTCTCCCCGATACCTCGCAGAAAATGATGCTACCTGTCTATACAGGATAAGTCGTTTTGGACACAGGCTAATTACGTGCAGATGGTGCATCTTTATGGCAGTCCGCTCTGTCGCATCAGTCATCCCCTTCTCAGACAACTCCATCAGTACGGCATGTCGGTGATCTTTAGGTCCGTTGGTTCCGTGCCGACTTGCCTTTCTATTCAACGAAATAAACGTCGCAGACACTACGGTTTCTTAGTTGTTTCCTGCCCACTCCTCCGCGTTTCTCCTTTGACGCAACGACGGCTCTTTGTCGGAGTTTGCGAGAATCCATGGGACTTCGACACCCGACCTAGGAACAAGCCTTTCCGCAGTTGCCGCCTTCTTATTTCATTGCATTCCTTGTCCCAGAAGACGGCTAATGCTCGGGCTCGCGGCGGCAGAGACCCAGCCCTTCCATGTTGAAGGTAGGATTGGTCTTTCCAGTCTCACGCGGTGAATGCCATTCGTCCCATGATTGTTTTTGTTTGGAGGGGGGAAAAATCTTAGAAAGTGGGTTCTGTTAACTGGAACGACCCTGATCTTCTGGTGTTCTCTCTTTTTCTTCATAACGTGAACCTACGATTACTCCGTCCAGTCATCGGCCTTGTATTAAAGCACAGTGACGCTGGTTTTTCTTTCCCGTACTGGTTTTATAAATCAGGTCCGTCAGGTTTACAACAAGATTCTCTGGTTCCTATCCTTTAGGAGCGCGGCAAGGTTCTCCTCACTTCTTTGCACATTTCTTGGTCTACCGATACGGGCCTGCCTGGATAGACTCTTTCCCCATTCATATTTTGGACTTGACCTGACTTTCCTTTCTGTGTTTTCAATGGAGGGCGAGTCTGCGCCTCCCGAGTTCTCCTTTATCCCCCCACGTCTGGAGGGCTTCTCAATCTGAAAGAGGACGCGTTCTCTGGGCCCGTCTGCGCGTCTCGGTGTTAGTTTTCTGTTTCTTTGTCCCCCTCAATCCCTTTTTGATGAAGGACGGACAATCGGCGGCTAGTTGATTGGTCCCGCCCGTTGTTACGCCATCAGTTTACAGTTCCAGGAATAATCGAGTAGCCGCTTTGCCCCCCTCCTCTATCCCCCCCACAATCCTCAACAAGAGAGATGCCGTTCCCCCCCCCCTAGATACCCGGTCGCCGATGCACCTTTCTCCCCATTCTCTTTCACTGATTACAATAGAATGCCACCGGTCGTTGCATCCCCCCCCCCCCCCCCCCCTCGGGTAGTCCTCCCTGCGTAGCCCCCTGTGCCTAGTTCAATGAGTTGCCGTCTTTCGCGGCAGAGCCTCTCACTCAGTTTCGACCCCACGCTTTTGCGTTTCAGCCGATCGTGCCGCCCGATAGTGCCGCGCCGATCGTTTGCCTCTGTCTCCCTACCTGGATGTTCCCATGCTCCAACTCACTTTGGCATTCACGTCCCCCCTTTTTATCCTCTGCCCCTCTTTTCAGGCGCGTCGTTCACACCTGGAGCTCGAACTCGTTTAAGTCTTTCCTCTCCTTTGTTTTGAGATATGAATAGAATCGGTTCGAGCTCCTCTTTCCTCTGCCCGTGTGGATACGTTCCTTCCTACGACTTTCTTGTTTGAGCCTACTGAGTTTGGCATGTCCCTCCCGATCCCTCTGTAGGACGGCCCCCCGTTCGGCGCGCTCGCTGTCGGCATTTTTTCTTCCGGCCGCGGTTTAGAATTCGCCGGATTTGGCGCTTTCGTCTTTTGAGGATTTGGAAAATCATTGTCTGGAGGGAGGCCAGTGTCGCGCGTTCCCTATTGAATGCTCGAAAGGTGTCCTTTTTATAGTCCCTTTCTGGTTTTCTTTTCGTTTGCGCTGCGGTCCCGCGACGGGGGATTCGATTGGTTGGCAGCTCTCCTTTTCGTTGTGATGTATGGAATATCTTTTCCCAGCGGCCCTTTAGATAATTCCAGTCGGCCCCTGCGGTCATTTCTCTTCGTTTTTGAGGCCCATCAAGACGTAGCTCGATTTCTTTTGTCCTTTCCTTGGCGGTGCCAACATTAATCCCGGACCTCAGAAAATTTTTGTTCCTTCCCTTGTGTTCCGGGCCAGATCTCGCGTCGTTTGCAACCGGCGCGGCTCGCCCTCCCTCCTCTTTGTCTCCCTCTTGTCAGCCGCGCTCCGCCCTCGAGAGGATTATGAACTGTATTCCGCTTCAAGCGGCACAGGATGTGCTCTCTTCTTTTTCGGCGTCCTAGTGTCGACCCACGAATGGGCATTGCTTGCAGTTTCCGGAGAAGTTTTTCCCAGCTCCCCTGGAAGACCACATCGTCGACTTTTTTGGACCCCCTTCTTTGTCGCCTATTCCCCCTCATGCCCCACTGACCAGTTACGTTTCGGAACGCCCGATCTTCCCTTTTCGATCGAAATTCCCGCGCGTAGTCCACCCTTTTTATGCACCATCCTTAGTCGGCAGGGGAAACGCGCACGTCCCTTGTCATAGTGCCGGCACGGTGAGGCTCTCTGGCCGATTCACCCCGTGTTTAATATTCATGATAAGGACTCGATTTATGTTCGTTTGGTCTCGCCTTCCAGTTGATGATAAGGCGGCTGGACTGGAGTTCGGAAAACTGCTGAACGGATTAGATCCCTTCATTTCCTTTGTCCCGACGTCCTTGTTCTCTTACCCCCCGCTTTTCCGTCCCATGCTGGCTGGTCTTTACATCAGCAGCCATCAACGCTCATGATTCTTTTCTTCCCTTCCTGGATTTAAAGAAAGCTTCACGGTCCCCTTTTGATCCAATGGACCCCAGAATTCCTTCCCCCTCTTGCTGCTGTCGGATGCTCGGATCGCCCTGGGTCGCGGTGGGTGGTTGTGGTTGGTGGGGGGGGGTTTGTTGTTGGAGCTGCTCTTAACTATTTTTTGGTTCTTTCCTTACCTTGAAAGGGCCGGCTTTCGCTGCGTGCCGTCGACAGGCGCGGTTAATCCCTGTTCTGGGTTCTCAATCATCTGGGGAGTGAACACTTTTGATTCATTTTCCCCCTTTCTTTAATTGTTACTTTGCAGTACCTTTTCAAGAACTGTGGAACATGCCAACCGGAAAGCGCTCACGTACACACCCCCCTCTGCTCCCTCCCGACTTTTGATCGATGATCGAGCAACGCTGACGCCAAGGTTAGTACTCAATTCCCTTTTCTCCGCTTAATGAATCGCTCCGTGCACCCTCGTCCGTGTTTCCTTGAGTTTTTGTGTACAGAGGTTCAGTAGCGGTGCGGTTTTCTTTATAGCTGTGGAACGGCTTAGAGTCGGCGTCAGCTCGTCCCAGTATCCCTGGGCGATCTTTGGCTCGATGAAAACCGCGGCTGAGGGATCTCGCAGGGATTCTGCCGTCGACGGGATATACTTTCCACGCCTCTTTTTTCTTTTTTCAACTCATTGCCGGACTTAATAAATCCTTGGAGGAACCCGCCCCTCTTTTTCCTCGTTTCCACGCGTTGTCACAAGAACTTGCCGCAAAACGCCCTTCATATTCTTCTTGAGAAGATCGTTGAGATAGTGATGGTTAGGAGTTAGGCGGCTTTTTTTTTCATTGCCAGCCCGATTTACGACGAGTCTCAACGTTCCCTCTATGTCCTTCCTTTGGGTCTTGGTTTCATTGTGGATAATCCGGCACCCGAGTCGACCCCTCCGGTTCCCAGTGGGGCGGCTCCTTGCCCTCACTTGGATCAATCGGTTTTTTTTCTCTTTCTCCGGAATCCCGCAACAAGGTGTGTTCCCTGTGTGTCATGGAATTCTTTCACGTTGTTGTATTGGACGGACTCTCGCCCAAAAGTTTCCCTGTACTCCCCCTCTTTCGTTGAATTGCCCTAGAGTATTCGACCTTTTTCTCTTTTGCTTCCCCCCCCTTCTCTAATTGTGAATCGCGGATCATTGCATTTCAACCTTCCTGCTTCCGACCCTTTCATTTAATTTTTTCCTTTGCTGAGCGACGCTCATCGTCTGCGCCTTTCTTTTTTTCTTTTGGAACGCTTGCTAGGTTCTATTTTCCTTCCTTCCCCTCTTTTTTTGAGAGAGCCTCGGCATAGTTTCCTGCAGACTTTCTTTCATCGGCCTTCCCGTCCTCGATTCTTCCTCATCAATCAACAAAGACGCGAGTCTCTATCCCTCCAAGGCCAGGGTGAAGGTCAACATCCCCGCTCATTCACTTTCTTACTAGTTGCAGCTAGAGATTCTTCCTATCGAAGCACAGGTCGAATCCCTTTCTTTTTCCTTCCCTTTTAATCATCGTTCGACGGATCCTTTATGCGATCCAGTCATCCAATACAATCGTCACCCCGTATTCCCAGTCCTTAAGAGGGCACCACCCTTTTTTGCGATTTCGGGATTGGAGTTCCTGTGCTTCCGATTGAACGCCACTTCCGTTCAGAACGCTCCCACATGAAAACTCCTTCCACCATCGCTCGCCGGTGACGTTCTTTGATTGCCCAATTATTTCCCACGCCCCTGGATTATGTCGTCCGTCCGTTAATGTTTACTTGTGATCTCCCTTCTCTCATACTTCGTCTGGTCAGTGACGAGGAAACTTTGCCTCGCCACGCTCCCTCAACTCTAAAACGATCTTCTTCATTCATTGGCTCGTCTTAGGGGGTTTCTTCCGTTTCTTTTTAATACCCGGTTGCTCCGTCTTACGGATGTGCTTGGCGCTCCCCCCCTATTTTTTTCTTATTACTTGCAAGGAGTTTACCCATTAACAGCCAGCTTCTGTCCTTCTAGAGAGACGCGAATCCCTTCGAATGTCCCTGCTCCTACGGTTTTTCAGTTTACTTACCCCTGTGCTTTCCCCTTCCCAGGGTATGTCGCATGGCCCGCGCTGGACGAAGACTCTACTCTTTCGTTGAAACGCGATCTAGGAAGATCCCTCCCCCTTGCTCAACGCTGCACAGACCACTCAAGTCACCAAACGAGGTTTTGCAAGCAGGACCTTCCCCCCTCCTTTGATTGAACGCGGTCGTTATTTTCTCTTTCCTTTTTCTTTTGGGCTCGACTCTGATTTCCAAAAGGAGACGTATAGGCTTTTTGGTACCCGTCCCCCGGGTTGCTTGGCCCTTTTCCTTTCCTTTTTGTTTTGTCCCCGAAATATACACAGGTTTATTAGGAGTCGCTGTTACACTAGCCCCAGTCTAAGTGATACGCCATCTTCGTTTTTTCCTTCCAGTGGCGCCGTTCCGGCCCCTTTCACTAAGTTGATTGTTCATCTTTCTGGTCCGTCTATGTCTTGTCGATCCGAGCCTCTACTCCCACCCCATCGAGCTACCGGGCATTCGGTGCATTCTTCCCCCATGTTCTTGTCGATGGGATTTACTCTACGAACCCTGCTTTCTCCCAAGACCCTTTCCCCGGTGAGAGTTGAGTTTTCTTCTTCCAGCCAAGCTCGAGGTTACTGCACTCCTCTGTTGCCGAGAAACACTGCATTCGTCCCCTACCCCAGGCACTCCTTCCGCAGGGCTTCTTAGTCCTCTCCGCGGTTCCTGTAAGGGCTAGCCCCCGTCGTGCACAGAGAGAGACCCCCCTCCCAGGAAATGGATGCCTGCTTCTTTTTTTCCAGATTTCCGCGGGTTCAATCGGGCAGATCGCCTGTCCCCGCTGTCCGTCAATCTTTAATTTGCAACGGTTGCTTCTAGGCTTCACTGGACGCTCTTTTTTTTTTTCCTTCGTACCGTTTTCGGCAGCCGTGTGGAATTTCCGAGCGACTTTATGATAGGCCGTGTTGACAAGACTGTGATTTTTTTCCTTCTTTCCGACGTACTCTGTTCCAAAAGGCCCGGCAGGTTAAACAAAGGTCGACGAATTGTTTCCTCCAGTTCTGCAGCGCCGGCCTTCTCTTTTTCTGATCCGTCGAGACCAGTTCTTGTCGAAATTGATAGCGCTGCCCCTTTGCCCCGATTTTCGATCCATCGACTCTTGAAATGAATCGGACAGGGTACTCTGCGTGCCCGCGTCTTGCGAGTCGCGGCCGACCCCTCTTCCCTCTCCAAATCTCGGATTATGGTCGACTCCTCTCGGGCACATAGTACTCGCTTCTTTCGGTCAGCGCGCCGGTTTTCGAGAGTTATTGTTTTTGGCACCCGCCATCCGTCGCCCAGGAAGACACTTGCCTACGTTTTTTGTTTTTTCTCCGCACTTCGCCATTTCCGCGGGCCGACGTTGCCGCTCATCGCTTTCTCCCGCTTTTCAACCCGTTATTCCCTCATCAAAATCGAACCAAGTAGCTGCCCGTTCCCCATTTCCCCCGTTTCTCCCGATGCAACGTCGGCGCGCTCCCCCTACCCCTCTCATCCAAAGTCGCACTAGCAGACACCGGTCGCAGGCCACCTGTTTTTCTTTCTCCGGTTGCCATGCCAATGAGTTTGTTTTCACTCCGCTCAAGAGGCAGCAAGCCTAGCAATCTAGTCGAAACCACGCTGCGTCCTCACTCCCCTTTCAGGCCGCCCTTTATCCTTCTGATCCGGTGGCCCAAGCGTACTACTAACGGTCTTTTTTTTTCTCCCCTGTCCAACCAAACGTGAGGCTTCACGTAAGTCGGGATCCCTCCCATACTTCCTCGCTCCGAGATGTGTAAACTGGAGCTCGCAAAGCTTCAGAGTCATTCTATAGTTCTTTTCCTTTTTCTCGAGTGCGAATCGGGTTCGAGCTCTTTCGAAGCCGTCCGCTCGAGAAGTAAATGTTTTCTACTTACTTGTTTAGCCGAAGTTGTATTTTTGAGCTCTTCCCCCTACCCTTTTCCCCCTTTTTATTCAAGATCAACTTCGGCAGAGGGCTAGCTGCGGCTGATCGCTCTGTCTCCATCGTTTTTTTTCTTCTCCTTGTCTTGGCGCTCTGCCTTTTTCGTTTTTCACCCCCCCCCCCCCCCCAGGCCAACTCATTGGCCTGTCGTGTTTGCTCAGTAGCGAAGGATATGCCTGTATCGGACCGTGTGTCTTGCTATGTCTTTGCTGCTTTTTGTTTCTTTAGCTGCGTTGGTAGGAGAAAGGGGGATTAGATTTTTGCTTTCTTCTCTCTGTTGATGGATGGAATATCTCTGTTTCCCAGCTTTCCTCCTCTTTTTCGTCTTCTTCTCATGCGTCCGTACGGTGCGGAGGCCATGCAGAGTAGCGCCTTTTGTTTTTTTCCTTCTTGCCGTCCAACGCCACACTTACCACTAGCGCAAACAGAGACGCGCTGACCTGTGCCCTCTCCCCTCCGTGAACCCGGAGCGGATCGCCTTTCGAGTTCGGATAACGAGGTCTGCCTTCTTCTCTTAGCGGGAAATACAGGATTGTACCTTCAGGTTTGATTTCCTCCTTTCCGTGGTTCGGCTCTTTTCCAAGAACTTGCATCGGCCGGCTGCAGTTCTCTCCCTTGCTTTTGCCGAACTGAACCCACATTCTCCCTTTTGAAACCGGCCTTCCCCTTTTTTTTTATTGATCGCCCCCAGATTTAACCTCCAAGCCGAAGCCACGTAATGTTGTAAGACCCGGCCCGATCTGAACCTCTTGTCTGTCAGGAAATTTTCACGGTGCCGACCTTTTATCCATGAAACAATAACTCTCTGGTACAGGGAAACGCTTTCCTTTGCCACTTTGCCTTCCCTTCTTTTTCCCACGTTGTGCGATGCGACGATTTCACGCTGGAGCTGCTCCTTCCCCCTTGCTACTTTTTCTCGATTCTAACGCCCGGTTGTTGCAGACGTTTTCCTCTGCTTTCAGGCCTCTTATTGCGACTGCAACGGTTTTGAATGCGGAAAGTCTTTCTTCCAGTCTTTGGTGTCGACTCATGATTCACTGCACAAATCGTCGTGCCAGTACTGAGCCTTGGTCTTGCTCTGCAATCACCATGCCCCCTTGTCTTTGCGGCCTAGTTCTTCTCTTCGCCCTTTCCGGCACCAAATGTTAGTTCCTTCCAAAATGAACCGACCTTCCTTTCTCCTTTTCTGGGGTCGGGCCTGCTGTCGGATCGCCCCCCCACAGTCTTGACTGAGGCCAGTGTCAGATGAAGAGGCCCGGCTAGTACTCTTTTTTCCTTGCGTACAGTGCGCGTCCTTTAATCCATTGCTCCTTTCGGATAAAGGATAGGGGAGAGTGTTCCCCCTCTATCCCAATGCTTACACATTGATTTGAATATTTTCTTTCCATTCTCTCCTTCCCTAAGTGCCACATGCCAAACCGCCCTCGTCACGCCACACTCTCTCACGGTAAGTGTGGATAGAGGCGATCTCGCCACTTCCGCCATTGTTTCAAGCTTTAATCAGTTCCCGCTTCACCCTGACGCCTGTCCATTCCTTTGCACCTCGTCCTTTTTACTTAGTGGTAGGGTCCACACGGTCAGGCATCGTTTCAGGTTTCTTACGCTTGTGGCACTGCCGGTCGACCCCTTCCCTTGACGCTCGTCCCCCTTTCGACATCCTGCGGGCCTACGCTTTTTTCTTCCCGAGATCTAAGAAACGCTCCTGCTCTCGCCCCGGATTCGCCAGGTCGCTCGTTCATTCACGTTCCCTTTGCTTTGAAACTAATGAAGAATAATAAATTTTTGCGACCCCCAGACAGGTAATGACGGGAGCCAAGGTTCTTGCTCCCTTTGCGTCAAAGACGCTAAGACGCGCCCCGTTCTTCCAGAATTTGAGATAGTGAGGGGATTCTGGCTCGTTCTTTCCTGAAGGAGAGGATTCCTCTTTCCCCCCCCTTCACTTGAGGACTGCCAGCTTCATTGTGTCTTTGGGCCCTTTTTTTTCTGGTTAATCCAGTTACCGATAGCTACCCAGAGATTTGGGATGGAGTTTCGCTTGCCTTTGTCAGCTTGGAATTCCCTCTGTTTTTTCAGGAGCCCCTCCCCCTCAGTTTAACATACCCTCCCCAAGTGTTGTGCCCCTTCTCCTTGATGGTTCTTTTTAAGTATGTGGTCTTTGCCTGACTCAAGCACCGTTTATTAGCTTTGAGTCAGTCGACGTCTTTTGTTGACGTCCCTCAGAGTCTTGAAAGGTTCTTATCTGAGACTTACCTTTTTCGTCTTCCCTTTCACAATGAATCTCGGTGATATTGAAATTCACCTGGCTGCAAGGCCCCTCCTTCTTCATTTCCGCTTCAGGTTTACTTGATTAGCCTACGACTCCTTCTTCTTCGCCTATCTTTCTCCCTTTGTTGGGGGGGGGGGTGGGGGGGGGGGGGTTTTTTTTTTTTTGGGGGGGGGTGGGGGGTGGGGTGTGTTGGTTGTTGGGGGTGTGGTGGGGGGTGGTGGGGGGTTTTTTTTTTCTGTGTTGGGGATCGAGTCTGCCTTTTCCCATGGCAAG
>Ga0179593_1240895_pt1 | contig 12601 bp, 22 predicted proteins | sample CZODoug2_1_08_16_FD_185931 | JGI IMG/M metagenome (GOLD analysis project Ga0179593, IMG submission 185931) | Vadose zone soil fungal communities from Angelo Coast Range Reserve, California, USA - CZODoug2_1_08_16fungal (PacBio error correction) | ecosystem: Environmental > Terrestrial > Soil >... | reverse complement strand
TGCCTGCATTCAGTCACTCCCCTTTTTTGTGGTGTTCCTCACCCTCCCAAGCCTCGGTTTTGGAGTTACCAACCGAAAAACGCCCCTTCTCCCCTGGGCACGGAACTTGCAGGCGTTCCCTATTTTTTTTTTTCAAGTATTTCTTTGGCTCTCGAACTTCCCGCTCGCTGCCGACCCCACTACTTTATCATTTTTTGTCTTTTTCCTCACTTCACCCCAGAGTTCTTTTTTTTTTGCCTCCCGTGCATCACTGCCCGGGTCTTTCGGGCGCCCGGATTTCATCTTTTGCCCACCCACTTCCACCTTTTTATGCACTTTGTCGGTGATTGGTATTTCCGGGTTGTTCTTTTCCTGCCTCCTTCAGAGTATTAGTAACCCCTGACCCGATGTTTTCATTGTACACGCGTCACACACCGGACCTTTGACACTTTTAGTTTTTTTCGTTTTTTTTTTCCACGCGTCCCCTTGCATTGGCTCTTCCCCCTTTTTCCCTTTTTTTCCGCCAGTCGGTTTTCAGAGAAATTCTTTTTTTCCCCCCTTTGTTTTTCCTGAATCATAAGATAACCCCCAACTGCCCCAGTCTTGTGGATGTATGAGCTTGTGCCCTTTTCTACTGTCCCCTTTTTTTTCTCTTTCTCTAATTTTGTCCCGATTTCTTGTGTTTTCTCTTTTTTACCCCCTTCGTCAGCGCTTAATACCGGCCTTGTAAACTTGACCCCAACCACTGTCACGTTCCCGAACGTTACCTGGTTTATTTTCCTTCACTTCAACCTTTTTCCCCTTTCTAGTCGTTGCCCCACCCACTTGTGTCAAACGTCCTGTACGATTCAGAGAGTATCCATCGTCGACCACAAGTTACGCGGTCTCGAATTAGTCCTGTTCATCCCTTCTGTCTCTTAAAGTGTTACCATCGAGCATTTTCACCCCTTCACCACTTTGTGAGCTTCCACCATCCGGTTTGTTTTTTTCTTGAGGGCCTCTCCGCCACACCTTCTTCTTCATGCGCTGGCTCTTCCTCGTAGGAGATAAATCGGAGAGTCGTCATTTTTTAGTTTTCTTTTTTTTAATAATTCCCTTTACTTCTGCGTTTACCTGAATTTTTCTCGACCCGGTCCCCGCGATTTCTTTTTCCAATTCCCCGTGCTCAACTGTTTTTTGAGCAAATCGTCCGAGACGCTGTTCTTTTTTTTTTCTTTTTTTAAAACGTTCCTCCGTTTTTTCCTGTCCCTACCTCCCCACGACCTTGGTCTTTTCTCCCTCCCCCCCCCCATCGTGCCTGCATTTGCCAGTTTTGTTTCCGTACTTGTCCAGTTTTAGACGGTTTTTGAGACCCGTCCCCCACGTCGTCCGTGTTGACCCCAGTCTTCTCCCACACCCCAGGTTTTTTTTTTGTACATTCCCTTGTTGTCGGAGCTTTCTTGGCGTGTTTTTCTTTCCGTTCAAGTGTCGTCAGAAGGCATTTTCCTTGTTTCAATTTTGAGCACCCATTTTTCTCGTTTCCTCTCGCTACGCGGCAGTTGTCCCCTTCTGGTTCCATGTATTATATTTTCTGTTCCATGCCATGTTACTATCTCCCCACTCATACTTACTCTTCCCCGCTCTCTCCGATCTCCCTCCTAGACCCCCCCTTTTCCGGGTTTTTGACTTCCTGGCAAGTTTCTCCCTTTCCCTCTTTTAGTGTGTCCCCCCCCCCACCCCCCCCCCAACCCCGATCGGCTAGTACCACAGCCGCTCCTTCAAATCCCAACAACTGACACGTTGTTAATGTTTCGATTTTGCCATCAGGCGGACCCTTTATCCGTTTCCTCTGTATGGACCTGTTGCTTCTAGTCCTCTGGCCTGGGCGCCCCCTTTTTTTTGGATACTTCCTTTTTTTTTTGAATTTTCTCAGAATTCTTTGGTGAACGCATCCTCTAAACTTAACGTTGGCTACGTTTTCTTTGGTTTGTGCCTTTGCCCAGTTTATTTTTCAGCTTCCCCTTCCCCCCCACTTTTGATTTTACACACCACATTTAGGTGGCCTGTTGCTTATTTTGTCACCCGCCACCCCTTTTTTTTCCTGGTCGGTTACACTTTACCTGTGGTGGGTCCCAGTCCCCCCCCCTTTGTCAACCCACATCTCGAACCATCCCAATTAACTTCTTTCAAGTGCCCCTCTTTCCCCCTCTTCCTTTGTCCATCTTCCCTCACCAATGTGCCTGCCCCCCGTTCTTTAAGCCTGGTGGCATTTCTTCTCAGGATATCCCTGTAATCTTTCCCTCCCCCTCCTCCCTTTGTTTCTCGATGGTCCTTTTCTTTCCTTGGCTCCACCCCCCCATGTGATTTCACTGTTCGTCCTGGGGCCTGTTTTTCATGTGTTTTCCCCTTTGCTCTCCAGTGACTGATTCATGGGATTGTCTGGGGTTTCTCCTCCTACGGACTTCTGGATTTCCGATTTTTTCTTTTGGGCTTTTTCTATGTGTTTGTTCCCTTTGGTTTGCAACCACCCCTCCTATCTGTTGGCAACCCAGGCATTGGTTGGCAACCCCACAAGTAGGCCCAAGTTTGCACCCAACTTGGGTCCCCTTTCTCCCCAGTGACTTTGTTGTGTATCTTTACCTCCTTCCAAACCCGTCACCCCCCCCCCACGGTCAGGAAAACCTTAGCCCCTGTACAGTGAGAAGTAGCACTTCTCTTTTTTCCCCCTGCTGATCGTTTCCCAGACGCGGCACCCCCCAGTTTTTTAGTGTACTCTCTCGGACTAAGGGGGCGTCCTTTTGCCATATTCCGATTTCCTATTGTGTTCAGGGACACTAACGTGCTCACTCCACCGTTCCCCTGGGGCCGTCCCAGGATTCATTCTCCAACTCGCATCATTTATTATTTTACTATCCCGTTTCAGTGATCTTTCTTTATATTTTACCTTTTTGGCGACACGAAAAGTATGTTGTCTTTTCGTGTATAGTCCCCTTTCGCCTCCCACCCCTCTTTTTTTGTCTCTAATTGTGGGACCCAACCCCCCCAAAGCACTTGCATTCGTTCTTCTTTTTTTTTTCAGGCCAACCTTCCACGTTTTTGACCTCCACGTTGCACCCTAGTGGCTTGGAGTTTCTTTTCTCTTGCCCCGATCTGGCCCTGACTAGTACCTTCTTTCTTTGAATTTCTCAGTTAAACCACCCTGCCCGGGTTTCAACCCAGTGTAAAATCAACCCCATTCTGTACACCCTCCCCCTGCTGGTTCGATCGGATGGATCCCTCCCTCAAGGTTTCTTGTGTCCCAAATGTCCTATCGTTTTCATGTCTTGCTGTTTTGTTTCCTGCGGACCTTAAATCTTTCAACCGTACCTTTAAATTTTCCCCCCTCCCTAAATTTTTCCTTTTCCTGCATTTTCAAACACCCCTTTAGTTCCCTGTTCAAGTTTCGTCCCCGTTTGTTTCTTTAGTTTGTTTTTGCATTTCTTCCCGTTTTTTTCTATCCCCTTGCCGCCAGCCGTGAATTCGATCTTCCCCATTCGGTGGTTTCCTTTGTCTCCCACTTTTTTCGTCGTGTCACCAAGTGTGAGGTCTTCCAGGGCCGCATGGTCCTGGGTTGAACGAGATCTCTTTTTTTACCTGGCCCGTAAAGCTTTCGTTCCTAACCCACATTGTGCGTTTTTCTTGACCCGCTCACCATTTTTTTTTTTAAATTGGAGTTTTCATTGTCCCCCTGTTTTTTTTCCTCCCCTTGTACTTCTTTTTTGACTCTCCCCTTCTTTTTCCGTTTGTGTGGACCGAACTGTTTTGCATGCTCCTCTTTTTTTGAGGTATGATAGAGGCATAACCCGCTATGGCTTATCTTGATCTTTTTTCCGTATTCTTGGAACTTGCTTGGGCCTTTGCATCCCTGTTTCTCTCCCGCTCGCTGACGTGGAGGGGTTCTTGCTTTTTGCCCCTTTTCTCTTTGTCCAGTGTCTTTTTTTTTCTTTGCAGCGTTGGTCATGGGTGGGCGTCTGTAGTCCCGTTGCCCTTCCCCCAATTGTCTCGTTCTTATCACGCAACCCCTTCCGACTTTAATTTCGATCGTCCACGTTCGTGAGCTTTCGTCTTTACAATGCTCTGACGCTCGTCCCTTCCTTTTGTGGTTGTCCCCATTTGGGTTTGTCTTTCCCCTGACGAGTCCCCCCACTCCCCCACTGTCGTGTTTATGTGGAGCCCTCGGCTGAGTTTTGTTGGAGCAGTTACAGGTTTTTTTTCCGTTGTTTTACAAAAGGCCTGACGTTCCCTGGGTGACCCCTGCTTTTTTTCTTTTTCAACAGTCCCCTCTCTTTTTTTTTTTTTTTTTCCCCCCCCACTCTCCCCTTGTCTACACTTTTGGCCGGCGCCCCCCGGAAACCTTATAGAAGCTGACACAGTTCCCCCCCTTTCCAGACTGTGCTCTTTATTCTTCCAAGTTCTGCCACCCCCAATTTGGAGTCCCCTCCCTTTTTTTTTCTAAAACATGTTGGACTGCTTCTTTTTTTCACCGTCCTCTCCACTGTGCTGTGCCCGTTGCCTACAAAAAAACTCTTCTTCCCTTCTATTTCCCACCCTTTTTGAATGTTCTTTCCTTCCCTTTTCCATGGATCCCCTGTTAATTTGTGGACTACCATTAACTAGGGACATTTCGCCTGGCTTGAGACAATCCTTCTTTGTATGTTTTCATTCTGAGCTCCCTTTTGCCTGCCAGGTCTGCTCTTTCGTATCACTTTGTTTTGTCCGTTTTTTTTTCCCTTTTCTGGGCTACACCCTCTTCAGCTGTTTTGATAAAATATATGCGTTCGCGTAGATCTTTTTTTTATAGCAGCTTTCCAGTACATACGGGCATCTTTGCCTCCCTTTTTTCCCCTCCCCCATACTGTCGCCTTTGACCTTTTCTTTTGATTTTCGGTGTTTAGAACATCCCTTTCTTAATGGCTTGTGTTCATGCTTGCCAGTTTTCGAGGACCATTTTACATGGACTTTTTTTTTTTTTTCCTCAATTCCTCTTCCCTCTTGTTTGTTTGCTCTGTCTCTGTCCTTCCATTTTTTGAAGTCCTTCATTCTTTTGCCCTTTGGAATGCCTGCCTCAAGCATTAATGGGTTGTCGGTCTTTTCCCCCTCCCCGCCCCCCCCTTTTCACCATGTGGTCCCACCCCTCCCCCTATTTGGCAACCTCCTTTCACCGGGTATCGGTCCCCTTTCCCCCAGGCTTTTACTTCAATTTTTAAGGCGCTTGCCGCCAACCACCGCTATGCCCTTCCTATTTGCTCCCAGGTTTTTTTTTTATTTTTGGAATCCCTCACCTCTCCCGGTTTTTTTACTATTGGTACCCCGCCACGTTCTGCCTTTCCCTGTGCTCTCTTGGTCATCCCTGTAATAACATGACGAGGGATTGGTAGTGCTTGTCCGGGTCTTTATCTGCGTACGTACGCTTCACTGTTAGTAAACTGGACACGACCCAGTCTGTTTCATGGTCCCTTGTCCCTTCCCGGCCTTGCAATCCCTCTTTATATTTGTTTTGGGTTTTCCCCCGGTTATCTTGTTTCCCCGTAGTTTTTCATGGCATGTGGTTTTCGGTTCTTTTGTTTTTGCAATTTGGCCCCCAAGAGTGACCCCTGAGAAGGTCCATCTTTCCCTTTATTCATCCTCCTTAGACCCCAAACTCACCCTGTTCTGTTGCGCGGGATTTTTTTTTATTGGTCTTTCTTTTTCCCTATGTTTTGCTTAAGTTTTTCGGTTAGAGTCCCCCACTTCTCTCTCCTCGTGGAACTCTCTCTTTTTCCTTCCCTTTTTTTTTAATCGTACCTCCCGGGCCTTTGTGTTGAACCACTCCTGACAAACCCACGTTCTGCCGGCTCCCCGCATCGGGTGATTTGCTACATTTACACCTCCTTTGTTTTTTTTGGTCCCCCCACCCTTTTTAACAAATGTTTGCTTTTTCTCCTCTCCTGATGGAAAGTCTCCCCCCGCCCGTTATCCGTCCTTCTTGTCGCGAATCGGCGTTCATCTGTGCCAGTGGTGTCCCCCTTTTTCCTCCCAATGCACCACCTCCCGGTCTCATTTTTACCTATTCTGCACTTTTTTTGCCGAGTTGGGTTCCGTGGTCCTTCCCTCCGACACGCCACCTTCCTCTGATAGGTGCTCTTCTTAATAGCCTTTCACTACGGACGCGTGTCCGTCCATCTGACGTCCTTTTTTCCTCGCCTTCCTTCTGGTTATCGCGTTTTTCACCGCCCCCCTTCCCTTTTTTTCCGCCGCAGCCTATCCCCTCCACGTGCCGCTTTCTTGCCAATTTCTGCCGGCTCCAATTTTGTATCCCACTCAGGACGACAGACGATGTTTTTTTCTTTCCTATTTGATTTCCCCTCCCCATCCCTTGGCTCCCCCCCACCCCGTATCAGTAAGATGTTCTCCCCCTCCCCCAATCGTCACGATTATGACGGGGCTGTGTAGGGGGCAGGTTCTCCATGGTAACGTTGCTGTACATCCCCCTTCTGTTCTTAACACAAGCGGTGGGCGTCCCCCTGTTTTTTCTTGTCCTCCTTGCTGGGGGCGGCCTTTGCCCTTGACGGGCTGTCTCCTCCTTTTCCGCAGCGCACGGCCATTCCTTGTTTTCCCCCTTTGACACACATTTCTCAATTTTCTCCCTCTGCAGATTCAGGTCAAGTTTTTCTATTATCCTTTTTCCCTGTTCCCCCGGGTACTATCGATCCTTAATATTACTCCTTCACCGTTGTTCCGAGTGTCCTCCTTTCTCCCGCCATTTCTGCCTTTTCCCGGCTTTTGCGTGCCCACCTTTTTCCAATGCATCCTATGTTATTTCGTCCCACTTCCTCCTTCCAAACACTGACTGTCTCTCCTAGAAAAAACTGCCGGGAATTTGCCCCCCCTCTACCTTTGGTCCTTTTTACTTTGCGTGACCCCAGGTTTTCTTTGCGTTGTTGATAGCATTTCGCGCGCACTCGTGCTTTTTTTCGTTTTCTTTCTCTCCCTTTTCACTTTTTTACCTGGCAGTGGGTTCCCCTTCCTCAACTTCTGGGGTTCCTCCTACTTTCCACTTTTTTCCCGTTTCTTTTTTTTTTGTGGTGCCTTGAAAAGCTTTGTTTCTGGTATGCCAAGGCAAAATTTGTCGCTTTTCCCAAAACACACCCCCACCTTTTTTTCTCTCCCATGTGTGTCCCTTTCCTTTTGTTTTTCAACAACATTCTTTTTTTTCCACAGTTCACCCCTTTGTCTTTGTACCATGCTCCGACCCAACATTATACACCCATGTGAGCCCCTCCCTCCATTTTTTTCATTTTTCTTACCCCCCCTTCGTGAACCCACCTCTCTCCGTTTATGTTGTCATCAATTTATTCTATCCTTAACACTTCCTTCCTTTGTTTTTTAGAAGTTTCTCGAATTCCGGATTATCTTTTTATTCCCCCAAATGTCCCATTAGCGCATTTCTTGTTCTGTGTCCCCTCACGACCCAAGTAACGTCCTTGTTGTGCTGGCTGGGATTATACCCGAGTAATTGTTTGACCGTTCCTTTGGGACTCTTTTTCCTTGCAGGGTTAATTTTTGTTTGCCTTGTTTCCCCAAAACCCATCGTTTGCACCACCAGGTGCACTTTTTTTGTTACACATCAGCAGGCACATTTGGTATTCTCAATTCGTCTCCTGGCATCCTACCATCCCACTTCCCCCCGCTTTTGTTTTTCCCGACCCCCGCACTCACCAATCTGCTGCCAGCTGTGTAGGATAGTAGTAGATTGGTGGGCCCCTCTTTCGTTGCCCCACTGACACCGGCCCTTCTGTCTAGGTTTCGAAATGTTCCATACCTTTCTTGGTCGCCCTGTAATAGCTCTTTGTTGGGGCGAGCTCAGCCTCCCCCTCGCACATTTATGCAGTTATTCTTTATTCCCCCCTGCGGGCGTTTCGCTCTATCCCGAGTCTGCCTCTTTTTTCCTTTTTGTTTTTCAGCACCCCTCCCCCCGTGCTTTGCTTTTCACTGTGGAGGCCCCAGAAACCTTCTAGGACACCCAAAGTTGTTTTCTATCTCGCGGAGGACTACTTTCTTTTTCGGTTGTCCCTCCTTCCATTAGTTTAGTTCTTCCGGTCCTTATTAAAACCTTTTTTTTTTTGCCGTGGGGGACACCCCCTGAAAAAACTCCCTACCAGTGCCAACTTCTTTTTTTTTTTCTCCCTTCCCGCGATTCCCCCAGGTACGCTGGGTTTGCCGAACCTTTTACCGGGGCGGCAACTTTGGACGCTGTGTACCCCTGGGGAAGTGTTTCCGCGGCTTGCAGCCATACGGTTTTTTGTACCAGTCTTCCACATCCTTTTACTCAGCCATCATTTGCTTTGCACCGTTTTTTTCGATTTCACTTTTGCATCCCCAAACGTGTTCGTCCAGCTGTTTCTCTTTTCTTAGTGTGAAGGGCGGGCCTCCTCCACGTCTAACCCCTTCCCCCCCGGGCTTTTTACAATCTGGGTTGCCACGTTCTGTTTTTTTTTTTTTAATCCCGAATGGGTTTGCAGGTGTGTCCAGGTAATTTGTCTGTACACGTTCTTTCTCCCGCTCCCGCCACCACTTTCTCGACAATGACGAACTTTTTTCCCGGGACAGGTCGTCCTCCTCCGAGTCTCTCCACCACATCTTCTTCGGTGCCCTTGGGCATTGGTGCCCGCTCTGTTCGTGTCCGGGTTTGACGGCGGTTTTGTGCCATTTCTCCACTGAGAAACCTGCTTTTTTTTTTTCTGACCGACCCTCTCCCCTTGGTTAGGTCCGGTGTCCCAGCCCCTACTCGTGGTGCCGGCACGTCGTTTCCATCCCTTCCCGGCATTCCGGAGGCCCGTCGAAGGAATGTGGGGTGACTGGTGAGAGTGCCTCTTCTGTACCCCCTTTTTTTCACTCGCACATTGTTCTCCGATTTCCGCGCGTGGGTGGGTGGTTTTTGCTTTTACTGTTTTTAGCACTGGTGGCGGGCGGCCTTCAAAAGTGATATGCCTACTGCCTTTAAACTGACCGTTCTTCTTTTCCTTGGGCTCCCCTTTTCTCATCCTCGTACCACCCCAGTAGGTTCTGTGCCCAACGTGTTTTGGTCTTTTTTGACGAGCGTAACGACCCGCTCCTGACTGTATTCACTTGTTCGTCCCTCCCCATCTGCCACCGAATTCTGTTGTTTGCGCGTTCTTTGGTTTGCTGTCATGGTTTTCAAAGAAGGCCCTTTACTCTTGGACCCCTGTTTTGGACGTTTTCCTCTACCCCAATACTCTTCCCCATCGATCTTTTTTTCCCCCATTGCGCCTTTTTTCCTCGGGCCTTTACAAAGGCCCTCCTACACCCCCGCTCAACTACTCCCCCGACTGTGCTTTTCTTGATCCTTGTTCTATCCTTTTCAGTGCGCCCCACCAAAACCGGGGCCAAAACCCTCCGTGCTGTGTTGGTGACAATTTTTTGCCGTCCCCGAAAATGCCCAGTCTACCCCCCGTGTCCTGTGTGACCACCACAACACCTCAGATTTTCCCCCCCCCATTTTCTTGGTTCCGTCACCCACCTTCGTGAAGAGGCTGGTGTGCGTTTTTTCTTTGACATCTTGACACGAATCCTGGCTTCTTTCCTTGTGCCCTTTGATTTTTTTTTCAGTGTAATTGCTTACTCCTCCCTGGAACCCCCCCCCTACCATACATCTTTCTTTCCCCCGAATTCTGTCAGTCGTTCCCTGGCATTTAACTGACATACCTTTCAGTGCGGCTCCTTCTTTTTTCCCGGTTTCTCTCTCGTCCCAGTTGCCTTGGCCGTGATTTTCTGGGCTACCACACCCACAGTATAAACTTCTTGCGATCGTTCGTTGGGTGTTTGGCTCTTCCTTAATCCGCCCTTCTTCTCTTCCTCCCAGGTTTAGTTTCCCCTCATTTATTCTGGTACCCCTGGGTCCACCCCGGTTTTTTCCTTCCCAGCTGGTAATTGCCAGCAGACCCCCTTTCAAATTCTTGAGTTTGTTTCATGCGGGCCATTTGGTTCTTTCCCCCCCTCTTTCCCTTTTTTAAATGTTCATTCTCTTTCTTTTTCTCCCCATCCTTTGTTTGTTTGTTTGTTCTTTTCTTTTTTCGATGCCATTCCCTTCCACTCCTCCCCTGGCTTCCTTTTTCTGCGTCTTCCCCCACAGCACACCAGCAATTCAGGGTGTGTTCCCGTCGTTTACCCGAAGCAATACACTCTGCCCTCTTCCCGTCTCGCCTCTTGCCCCACGTTCCTTTTTACGTCGTGCTTCCAGTGTTTGGGCGACGTAGTTAGTTTCGTGTTTTTTCCCCCCCCCCCCTGTGAACACTTGCTTCTCCGAGTCTCTTAGCTTCTCCCCTTTACATTCTTTTATCCTTTTTTCCTGGGACCGGTATCCATTGCGGTCTCGTTTGAATCGGATTTCCGCCCACTTTTGCGTGGCGCGTGCCTTTGTCAAACGGATCTTTACCTTGCACCCCTTTTCCCCCTCTTTTTTTTTCTCCTTGGTACTTCTTTTTTTTTTTTTGAAGGGCAGTTTTTTGCTTCCTTGCCCTTTCTAGGTGTGTGTTTACCGTGGTGAACCCCTCCAGACCCGCTTCTGTTTTCCATTTTCACGGTCTACACAGTTTTGACCCTTCCTGAGCTTTATTTTTTTGTTTTTTCAGATAATCTGTGGACCTCAGTTGGGTGGTGTTTTTTTTTTTTTTTCCTTTTTTTTCACTCAGCCCCCCTTTTTTCTTTGTATGGGAACCAGATCGTTTTCCACTGTTTTTAAGACCCCATTCCCGTCATATACACCTCCCTTCACACGTAGTTTATGCTGCTTATAGTTGAGTTAGTGTCTATTCTTCCCGGGTGTTCGAGTTCTTCCTGGACACGGATTTTTGAATGATTTTTTAATACCTGTGTACCTCCGATTCACCACCGTGTTGTTCAACATCCGGCCTTTTTCCCCCCTCTATCCACCACCCCTTTGTCCCCCTCTCAATGGCATCTTGTTTTTCTCTTTCTTTGCTAAGACCCTTGTACCCAACGGGGCTTTGCTTACAGACCCACCTTGGAGCACCCGTTCCTTGTCTATCCTATTCTCTTCCCAGTCTATTGTACCGGCCCCCCACTTTTCTCCGCCGTTTCTTCGACCTTTTAGGTTTTATCTGTGCCTTTTTTTATTCAAGTGTCCCCTGCCCCCACGCTTGTCCCGTCACCCAGCTCCTTTTTTTGTCAGAATTCTTTTTCTTTGTAAACTTCTGACACTCCCCTTCACTCGATATCTGGTATCCTCCAGCGTCTTTTTTCTGGCGTATCTTGGCCACCTCGGGTTTTTTCCCTTGTCCATCTTTCGTCTGTCTTAGTTTTCTTACCCCTCTGACAACGCTTTCCGCCCCCTTCCCCCTCTGTTTCTTTAGCAGCCTTCCCCGTCTACTTTTTTGCGCGCCCACTCCCCTGGTCTACGGAATTGCCTCCCCACCGTTTCTTGTCCCCGACCTCCCTTACTCCTCTCAGTGTCTTGTTTCTTTTCAGCGTGTTTGGGCGGGTCGCGTCTTTGTCCAGTAACTTTCCCATCCGGAACAACGACTGGATCCAATCCCCCCATCTTGTTCCCAACTCCTTCCCCCCCTTTTTGCTTTGCCCCCTTTTTAGGACAGTCGGATTCCCCACCGTCTTCCCCCAACTCTTCCTTGGAACACTTTTTTACGTGGTTCTTGACACATTAAGCCGTGCGCCGGCCGTTGGTCCGTTCTTACTTTTTTTTCGCTTTCTTTTTTCCTCCGCCCCAGCGGCACGAAGTCCTTTCTCTTGAAACGGCAGTTTTCCCATTTGCATGGATCCGTTGTCTCTCGCTAGATTTCGTGTCCTTTTTCAGTTCTTCTTTTGTCTTGTTTTCCCTGGTGCCCTTTTTTGGTTTTTCCTATCCTCCCCTCTATACCCGCTCCTCTGCCCGCCCGATACTCCTTAGATTACCCCACCAAAACTTGGCCGTTGTTCGTGAAGTTTTTACTTTTGCCCCTCCCAGTAGTTTTTTTTTATTTTTTCCCCCCCCCACAACCACCACAACCTTTTTATGCTAGGTACTCCCGCTCGTTGGCCAATAAGACCCCCTTGCAATCCTAAATGTGGGTGGTGTGTTTGTTTTTTTGCTGTCCCTCGTTTTATCTTTTTTTTCCTGCCTGTATTGGCTCCTTTCGGATTTAGTGCCTGTTCCGTTCGGCCCTCGGTCTATTGGCCTGCCTCTTGCCTTGGAAGGCATGGCCGCTTTTCCCCTGGGAATCTAGGTTTCCCCCCTCCCTTTACCTTTCTCTTTCCCCCCCTTAGTCTACCCGGTTTTTCTTTTGATAGTGTGCCCTGTTTGCACTTTTTGAGGTACGTCTTTCCCAGTTCCCAATTTTTATGAGACAAACCCCCAAATGGTTTTTTGGCCTTGTGGCCTTCTTTTTTTTTTGCCCACCCCATTTGCACTTTTGTCCCAACACTCTTTTTGTCACCGTCACCCCCACCATTCTGCATTCAACTTTGCGACTTTTACCAAGTACAAGAGGTCCCCCTGTCTTTTGTCATTCTTCCTTGGAATCTGCCACATTGCTGTCCCAACCACCCCTCTCCTGGCACACTTTTTCTCATTTGATAGCCTACTGTCTGA
>Ga0179593_1709341_pt1 | contig 12602 bp, 20 predicted proteins | sample CZODoug2_1_08_16_FD_185931 | JGI IMG/M metagenome (GOLD analysis project Ga0179593, IMG submission 185931) | Vadose zone soil fungal communities from Angelo Coast Range Reserve, California, USA - CZODoug2_1_08_16fungal (PacBio error correction) | ecosystem: Environmental > Terrestrial > Soil >... | reverse complement strand
TCATCCCTCTTTCCCCTCCCTTCACGAAGGACACCAGCCTCTTCTTTCTTTTCTTTTCTTGTGTCGACGAATTAAAGGGCACTCTTTTTCTCTTCCCGCTGGGGCGGAAAGAAATCCTTCCGCCTTACCGAGCACTCTTTCCCTCCCTCCTCGGAGGGCCTTTTCGGGGCGAGGAGACGCTATGCTCTTCTCTTCCTCCAATGTCATGAGAATCGATCCTCCCTGCGAAATTAGTAGCTTTACCGAGGTTTTCCTCTCTTTCTTCATTCGTGCGAAAGCGTAAACGCAATGGACTTCTTCTGCTGGGGGGTGTTTGCGAGATCGGCAAGATAAGTTTTTTCTTCCAACCACGGGGGGTTTTTTCCTCCCGGGGCCGCAGATGAAGGACGTTCCCCCCCCGACGATCCGAAGAGACCTTTTCAACCAGTAGAAAAGGCATCGCCTAGGTATTCGCCTCTCCCCTCCTCCGCAGAGTACGCAGCGATGCCCTTTTTTGGTATTTGCGGTAGACATCTTTTTTTTTCCTTCCCGGCAGGGAAATTCTCCACCGAAAGGAATTCCCCCCCCTATTCGTGCCAGATGCGTTTCCCCCTTTTATTTTTTTCTCATTGCGAAGGGACCCTTCTTTTTGGTCAAACTCGCCAGGTTTCCCCCTCCGGCAGGGAAATCACCTCCCCTGGGTGTGTCTCACTAGATAAATTTGCCACTAACATCGGGATGAAGATCACCGCTTCCTTTACCGGCTTAAGCCGAACTTTAGGAGGACCTAGTCTTCGCGTATTACGAAGGACAACCCGTCTTTCCGCCTTCGCGGATGCAGCTTCTCCCCCCGTTCCGGACAGAAAATAAAGGGCCTCGCATAGCAAGTTCCCTTCCCCCCATCTCGGCCTCCTTTCTTCGTCTTTCTCTTTTCGAGCGCCTTATTCCACAGCGCTTCCCTTTTTCCGTAAAGAGGGGAATATTGTGTCCCTCTTTTTTGGGAAGGAAGGCGGACCGCATTCTTCATCGAAAAATCCGGTGGAGAAAACAAACCTTCCTCCCCCATATATGTTGCCAATGGAAGAGAGATTTTCCCCGATGGGTTTTTCCCTTGATCTGGGTGATCTTTCTTCCGTCGATGAAAGGACGGCAGCAACGTGGAAGACCGGAACCCCCCACTGAAAGCAGATTGGCGTTAAATGAGTCCTCCCTCTTCCACGAAGACAGGCCACCTACCCCCCTCTGGAGGGTTTTACCGTCACGTTTTTCTTTCTCCTTTCTCACCCGAGTGGGCGACAGCCGGAGGACTCTTCTTTGGCCTCACGACTCAGAAAGGCTCCTTTCTGGCGAGGAGGAAGATGCCCCTCCCTCGCCCGGCGGGAGTCTTGAATCTCTCTTCGTCTCTGCATGGCGAAAGCCGCTCCCCCACGAGGACGATGAGAGACCCTCCCTCTTCTTTCCGAGGTTGGATGGTCCTTTCTTGGAATTTGAAGCAGTCTTTCTTTCGACAGAGAAAACCCTTTCCCCCCTTCGGTCGAGAAGAAATCTCCGCCCCTCGATGCGGATTAGTCGATTTTTTTCTCCCTAGTCTACCTAGAGGAGGTAAATTCCCCCCTCCGCGATCGGATTGACGCCCCCCTTTTTCCCTCGATAGGTCTTTTCTCCTCTTACTCCGCCAATAAGATTTCTCCCCTCTCTCCCGATGATTGGAACATTTTACCATGCATCCGCCATGCGCTTTCCGCCTTGCGAAGTCTTCCTCCTTTCGGTGACCCAGCAGTAACTTCTCCGCCCTTAGCCGTATCGTCGTGCTCCCCTTCCTTTCCCTGCCGTTGACTCCCCGCCGTGCCATTCAATTCCCCCTTTTTGCCGGCAGCAATCCCGCCGTTTCCGGACAACGGCCAATCTGAGCTTGCGTTTTCGACCGCCCCTTTTCCTGCCCGGTGCTCGCGCCAACTTTCTTTCCGGCTGCGAGATTTCCCTGTCGTTTTTCACGAACGAAGCGCCCCGCTAGGGTCTTTCGCGGCAGATTTTCCCTGAGGCTTTTTAGATTGTGCACTGTTTCTTTTACTGCACTTTGCTTGTCAGGGTCGTGGCACCTTCGTCGCTTTTCCCCTATTGGCGTTTTGGTATTGCTGAGAACCTGATCCTCTTTTTTCCCTCGCCGCTGGCGACGGTCCGGCGCTCCTTTTCCGCCCCCCCGCTGAAAAAAGTAGCCGTTCGACTTTCCCCGGCGCCAATACAGGTTTTTCTTTCTTTTTTTCCCAGGGCCCCATAATAAATTTAGCAAATACGCTTTTTTCCCTTTCTTCCCTTCAGTCCCGCGAATATACGTTAGAAAGCCAATCCCAATGGTGGCGCGTTTTTGATTAGGGGCGACATTGCTTTTTTTCCTTCCGGCCCTGCCCAGCTAATTTTAAGCTGCAACCGATAGTCGACCTTTCTTTTTTAGGAGATTCGTTGCGAAAAAGGGTTTTCCCTGTTGCCTCATTCTCACGCAGCTGTCTTTCTCTTCCTCATTGCGGGCTTAGAGGATTTTGCGCTCTTTTTCTTTTTTTTTTGTTCGGAGCTTTTCGGCGATGGGCGGGGCTGGCTCTTCCTTTTCTGCGAGGGAGCAATCGAAGTGGTTTTTCTTTCTGCGCGGTTCTTCGGCTCACGTTACTTCGCTTTTTCCTCCTACTCCGTGTGTTGTTTCTTTTTTGCGCTCTAGCCGGAAGCAAAAAGCGCAGACTCCCGCCCCTCCACATAGTCGAGTTCCTCCTTTTTCACTCAGAGACCGCCCCCCTTCTTCGCCGCCCCCCGAATACCGCCCCCCCCCTAACTCGCGAAGCACGCATAATTTGCTCCGAAGGCGACACCCTGTCTGACTGCGGCAACTTCACCTTTTCTCTCCGACCTTGCCTCAAATGCGAAAGTGTTGTTCGACGCGCGGGTGTGCAGCTGCCCCCTTCTCTTTTCCGTTGCGTGAAAGGGGCTTCCCTGTCGCCCTAATCCAACCTTTAGAATTGTTTTCGAACGATATTCTCTCTCTCCTCCCTCCTCGTAATGTGGCCTAAAATTTACTCTCCCAATCCTCCAAGCGAACGCCACCCTTTTCCTCCCTTCTACGGATAGAAACGGCTACCTTCCCGCGATGTCCCCTAATGCCTTCGCTGCCGCGACCTCCCGCCCACTAACTCGATGGGAGATCGATCCCTTTTCCCGCACCCCCCCCCCCTCCAACGAAATATCTTCGCCGGTTCCCCTTTCACCCCCCTCAAGTCGTCATCTCTTCTTTCCTCTTCCCGGTCCCCCCCTCTCATCGATCCGCTTCTGCCTTTCAGACAGAGCGGGGCTCTTCCGCCTACGGAAAGAACGAACCGGGACATCTCGAAGAGCCCCTTCATAATGTGGGGACAAGAGAATGCTGGCAAAAGAACAGCCCGCAACAGACCGCTCAGACGGGGGTGGGTTTTGGTTAGGTTTTGCCTTTGCCGGAAAAGGCGCGCGGTCTCTCCTTCCCGTCCATCCTCATTGAATGGAAAAAGGCTGCTGCGCAACGAATGCGGTAGAATGAAGCCCCCCGCTCCAGTGACCAAGACCTTATGTTAAGCGTGTTCTCTGTCCGGTTGGGGCCTTTTCCCTTTTCGGCGCGCATGGAGGACCTTTCTCGGTAAAGTGGTTATCCCCTCGGGCGATTATGGTGAATCTCCTGTTCGGATAAGGAGCGAATTATTCGCGGGAGGGCAACCGTCATTGGGGGTCCCCCATCAGAATGACGAGAGGTAGATTAAACCCAGCTGCCAACGTGATAAGAAGAGTCTTCCTTCTTTGTGCCGCCAAGAGAAAAAGAGAAGCCTCTCCCTCCGAGCGCGGAGAGGGGTTATCCGACAAGGAGGAAAGAGGAGAGGTCTTTCTCCCGCACACTGACTCGAACGGAGGAACCTCAAGCGCAGAGACGCCTCCGCACTGACGTTTCAACCCTTGCTAGCGCATCGCCTTCCTTTTTCTTTCCCTTTAGACACCTGGCTGCCGAGTTTTGTCCCCCATCGATAGCGGTTTTTCATGGGAGTACCCAGCGCCTCCTCGAAAATACACCCTACCTCGCGACGAGAGCCGCCTCGTCTTTCCAGCAATGATTACCTTTTTCCTCCCCTCGGTGAAGGAATTCGCGCGCCACGCTCTACCTGTTAAAACCGCAATCGGGGTAGGGGCCGGTCCCGTTCCGGCTGGTATATGCGGCGATTATGTCCTCATTCCTTTTTTCTTGATTCGGCAACCCGTTCCCTTTTCTTGTCTGCCTTGCATAGGCGGCTTTGGCGGCTTTCAGCATTAACCAGATCGCCGTCCTTTTTCAACCCATCAGATCAGTCTCTTCCTTTCAATTGGCGAACTATTGTTCCCTCCCCCCCTCCGAAACCGTGATTTCGATATGGGTCTCCTTTTCCGAAGGCATTCCATCCTGATCAACAATGAACGAGTAGCGACAGCCTCCCTTTATCACGAGGAGCTAGAAGATAGATCTTCTCGAGAGCTCTTGGGCCGAAATCCCCTCCTTCTGCTCGCCAGGGACGGTTCTGCGACCGTAGGGGGTAATCTGCCATCCGCCGCCGGTCTCCCTTTGGGATTGTCGCGGAATAACGCTTCTCTCTTCCGACCCCCTACCTACGAGTCATGCGGCGGTCTTTTTTGGTTGTTCCTTCGTGATCTGCATCCCTAGGTATCTTTACCATATTGTAGTGAGACACGACCCCCCTCACTATCCGATGAGGTTCGCGCTGTTGAGAAATTCCTGCCGGCAATTCCCCCTGCCTCTGCCACGCACGCGCATTTTTTCAACCGTCGCTTGAAGGAATGTTTCGAAAAATTTTCCCTGCCTCCTCTTCGCGGTCTACCGAAAATAAGATTTCCTCCCTGGCCGACGACGCTGGAGGTCTAAGATGTCGGCTTTTCTATGCGCTTGTCGACTTGGTGGATGCCACCTCCCCCCCGGATCGCTGCGGAAAACCTCTCTCCATAGCGCCGACGCGGCTTCCCTTTGTGGTTGGAAGAGATCACTTCTTTATCGACGAAGAAAATTAGACTCCCCCTGCCAATTTCCCGGGTACGCGTTCTTTTCCTCGGCACCTGGCCGGGCACACCGTCTTCCCTCCCTTTGGCCCAAGTAGATGCTCCCCGATGAATGAGGAGGATTTCGGAAATAGTTCCATATTCAGTTCGCCGAGAAGGCAATGCCTCCGCTCCCCATGGATGTGCCTCGGTGAGGGCGTCTTCCCCCCCGGTAGTGGAAGAACCCCTTGACTCTGCCGGCCTCATATTGCCCTGGAATCGGCGACCCCCTCCCCTTCCCCGGGCAGGAGGATGGTTCTTTGTATCGATTGAATCGATCGATTTTCCGAAGATTTTTTTGTTGACTCCTTCACTCGAGGACAGAACTCCCGAAGGACCCTATCTGGGCCGCCAGTTAGCTGGTCCGGGTCGCCGAATTCCATTTTCAGCTCGCGGGCGTCTCTTCAAGCGGGGGCGGGCCACGACTCCTTTCTGGCCTCATTGAAGATCTCAGGCATAGGCGGACTCTCCCAATGCGAGGCCGGCGGCAGACTCACCTTCTACAGCAGAAGACGCCGGACTTTCCCCCATTTACAGAGAGGTGGCCGCTCCCTCTTCTCGTGCCGACGCTACCCCTAAATTGAACGAGCGAATTCTCTTCCTTCAAGATCAGCGTCGTGATCTATCGGGTGCGCGACGCGGTCGGCTCGATTTTCCCGGGTTTTGGATCCCGCGACGGTGGACATGAAACCATTTCCTCTCGCCTCGGCCTTTCCGCCATCTTCGACCTTCCTCGCGATGAAATCCGAACCGGGATCTTTCTGACAAGCGGGGCCAATTTCCAGGGAAAATTTCGCCCCCCCCCCGAGATGGCCACCCCCTTCGTTCTATTGCGTTGCATCTTCCTTTTTTTTGCATTGCTCTTCGCCAACTCGAAGTACGTGCAGCAGCTCTCTCATCTTCAGGGTGGGTGAGAAATAGCCCCATTTTGTCCATAAATAGGGATTGCATCTCACCGGAGAACGGCGTCTTCTCCGAAGAGGGATTCTAGGGCGGAAGAGTTCCTCTTCTTTCCGCCGAACCAAGCACGGCGCTTTTTTTCGCGGAGTTGCGCTATCTGATAAGCACCCCCCCTCAGCCATCCCGGAGGAGAGGTCGTTCCAAAGTCTTCCAATCTCGGCCGAACTTTTTTCTCGACGGCGAGCGCTTTTCCAGCGGAGCGATTCGCGGACCTTTCCCCGTCATTCTGGAATGCCTGCGTCTCTCTCTGGGGCTAACAATATTAACTCCGGTGCGAAAACAACTTTTTTTTCATGCACATATTGTCGCCAACCTCTTTTCCTGAGCGATGGGTTCGAGCGGCGATTCTGGGTGATGCTTCTCTCCTTGGGGGGGACAGATCATGCTCCTGACTGCGCCGTCAAAGGAATTCTCTACACTGTGGCCGCGCCTTCCCTCGTTCAATGGGCAGAAGTGTGCGCCTATCAAGCGAACCCTGACCCCCTCTTTTTTTTTACCGTCACGTTGAGGAAGTGACACGAGGCGCCCCCTTCCCCCGCGCGAGGAAGCATTCGAGTGCAGACGCCCTGCGCTCGACCTTCCCTATGTATGTGATGGACGACCCTTTTTGCAGAAGAAACCTCCACAAGACCGGCGAGTCCTCTCCTCCCATTCGGAGCTGAATGGGAGAAGGCGCTCCCTCTGATGAGAGTCTTAATGCGTGTAGGATTCCCGTTTGGAGCGGAGTTGGCTTCCCTCTGCCGAAGGTATTTCGATCCGACCTGCCTCCTCTCGAAGGATGGAAGATCTCCCTTCAGCCCTAGACAGAGATCTGGTGCGGCATCCTCGGGCAGGCAAACCTAGGGCAGGGTAAAGGGCAGTTCTTTTTTCCGGCAAGATAGCTTATCGACCCCCTATTGCGAATAAGCTCTTTTCCCGATTTCTAACCAGAATGCCCTTTCGATTTCTCCCACTGTACCGAGAATCATTCCTCCGACCAGCGACGCGCGTCCCACCGACCAAGAATGTGCCCACCATCGCGTAATTCCTGGGAGCAGTTCGGCGAAGGAGACCTCTTCATTCTTTCCTTGAACGGCCTCTTCACTGGGACCGTGCGGCCCCCCCCCGCGCGAGAAGTACCCTGCAACGGCCAAACGCTCCTGTGCGTGCTGAACGCTGTCGTTTTTTCTTTTCTCGGGAAACCCTTGCTCTTCCGGCTGCGCCTCAGTTGGTCCGGTCGTAACGAACGGAACCTTTCGCTCTGGATGACTGAGGCCAGTAGCGGATCTTTTCTCTCCGGAACGTGACGAGGTGCCCTCCCCTCCTTCCAGAGGGACGGGGAAAGTTCGGTTGCCCCGGAAGAAGAGGGCGTCATGAGCTGGCACTTGCGGGAGAAAGGATCCGAGCGATAGAGATTTTTCTAGCAGAGGGAGGACGGTCTCCCCGAAGGCATTCGCTACCCGCGCTTTTTCTTGAAAAAAGATCCTACTCCCTGCGCAATACCGGTTGCGCGTTCGCTGGCCCCATCAAATTTAGCAAAATTACGAGTTAGTCATCCTCGAATATCGTTCGAAAGCCATTCTCCCAGGTCTTTGGTTAGGGGCGACATTGGCGTGTCCCCCGGAACGCCCGACCTTTCCCCCTCCTTAGAAAAGACAAAGTCTTTTTCGCTTTTTTCTTGCACAGTTCCGTTTGCTCTCTAAGTTGCCGCATCGCCGTTTCCCTTCGTAGGCACTTAATGAGGGATCCTATGATTTGGCGATGAGGGATTATTGGGGGGAGTTCTGGGAGGCGCCCCTTATGGCGGTCTAGGCGTAGGAGATCCGAAGATTTGATTTGCTTTGTTCGTATGCGCGTTCTCCTCTCGCGCGCAGATATCTTTTTCACTCCTCCTCCCTTGGAGAGAGCGAGCTTTACACTCAAAAACGAGAAGACCTTTTTTTCCCCCCCTGCCTCACAAGAGTTCTCCTCGGCGCACCTAGCCGACGCCTTTCTTCAGGCCCCGCCCTCGCAGCCACGATTCCCTTTCCTCACGAATCACCCCTCAAGCCCGATGAAGGTTCCCCTCCCCCCGCGGCGAGACTATTGCCGGGCCAATTCACCTGGTTGCCCCTTTTTTTCGGAATTGCCTCAAATGCGACAAGTGCGTCTTTTTTCTTGTGCAGCGGGGAAAAATCTCATCTTTGCGTGCGCTTTCTCCGCTGAAAGGGGCAAGCCCCTCTGCGAATTTGCTTTCGAACGATAATTCCTTTTTTTTGTAAGCTGGAAGCTTATTTACTAATTCATCTTCCTCTTCCTCTTCCTTGTAAACTCATCCCAGAGAAAGCGCAACTTAGCGAAGGATTATTTAGACCGGCTAACGTTTTTAAGACGGTGGCGCCCCTGCCATTCGATTGAATCAGTAACGCCAACAGAGAGTGGCCTGCCCTCTCGCGATCGGGAGAATTTCTTTTCTCCCAAGTAAAATAACTCCAGAGAATCGGCTTTCTGGAAAAGAAACTCCCAATCCTTCGTATAGGTGGACCTTTACAGGGCACAATAGTCAACGGTCTTCCCTCTCCCCCTGGGGCCATTCCAGTCAGCCAAGAGTTTTTTACGTGTTACGACGACTTCAATCTAGCAGAGGAAATAGCCTGTCCCCGAGCACCGTGCTTTTTTTTTTTCAGCAACCGCAGTCTCTGGGAGAGTTTCGTTGCCAGGGGAAAAAAGTTCCTGGATTCGCTCCGGGCAGAACTTCGGCCTTGAAATGGCAACGTGGCTGGCAGCAATGAGGTCTCCTTCAGCACGGACTTCCCTGCCCAGCCGAGGTTCTGTCGGCAAAAGGGATTTGGTCCGGGTGGACTTCCGCACCCTTCGCCTCCCTTTGGCTTTCGGTAAAGTTTCTCATCCGTGCCGATTCTGGTGAGAAATCGTTTTAAGGCGTGAGAGCAACCCCTCGCGGGGAAAAATCGGCTTCCCAGCTATAGGAGGATCCCCCCTCCTAGGAGGTTTAGAATACTTGCACCTTCCAATAGACGATTGATCCTTCCGGGGCGAGGATGATTAGACCTCCCTCTACGAGGAGTGGAGCGGTCGAGGAACCGCGCGCTCAATCCCAATGCCAGAAGAAGACGCCGGAAACCCCTCCATGCCGACACCATGCTCTCTTCGTAGAGCGCGGATTTTAGCACCATTTTTTAGCGTTTTGTCTGCACCATCGGCTCGCCGGGTGCTCTTTCCTTCGGGAAGCCCCTGTACTCCTTCGCAATAACATACATAGCTCCTTTTTGACGCGATTTCGAGCGGTTTTTTCTCCGCAATGATTTACTAGCGGATGTGTTCCTCTCTGTTGATCGCCTGGGAAAGTCACGAAATTTCTCCTCTAAAACCGCAATCGGGGGTTGGTCTCTTTTATATGGGAGAGGCGCGCATTAGGACTAATGAACGCCAGCGTTTCCCTCTCCTTTTCGGGTCTTAATTTCACTTGCCCTTTCCCTCCCCTCTCTTCAGGCAGGATCGTACGGCTCCCGAGAAGCACACCCAGACCCTCCCTCAAGGGGCCACCAGTCGCTCGTAAATTGGAGACCATTCCCTTTCTCCGGTTTGTTTTCGTAACCCTTCCTTTCTCTCAGTGCGGTACGCAGGCATTCCATCCTTTCCTGAACGAGGGTAACGACAAGCGCCTCACCGCGGGAGATAGACTTCTATCCCGGGAGATCTGGTCCCGGATGGCCGAATGGGGACCCCTCGGATGTGGTCTGCGAAACGTAGGGGTCCAAGAGAGAGAAACCCCCCTCCTGCCGGCGCCGACTCCCTTGTCGGCGGCTACGCTCGCTATCCGCCCCCCCCTCTTAGTCCTGCGGCGGACCCTTTAGCGTTGTCTCACCCATCCTATTATAGGGACAATATTCCACGAACCATGAATGCCAGTGTTGAGTACCTGCTGCTGCTAACCTCCTGCTCCAATTTCCATGCCAATTAATTCCTGCAGATGCAAACGAAATAGGCACCGAAATCGTGGGAAACCCTCCCCCCTCTTCGTGGCGAACAATTTTCCCTGCGGCAGGGGGAATTGTCTACCAGCAAATTAACGCTTCCCGGCTTCATCGCGCAGACGCGCTGGACCTCCCCGAGACCGAGGCAGATGAGCTGGTCGACTCCGTCGCGCGGATCGAGGGTCACCTAGTCGCATCCGCGAACGACCGCGGCGGCCTGTGATGAGTTGGCAATCTCCCTCCCCTGCCGAGCGGAGAGAAAATTTCTCCGTTTCAATTGCGGGTAGCGGTAGGCACGCCCTTCCCTCTCGCGAGGCCACCGCTCGGTAAAGGCGACGATTTCTTTTCTTTTCTTCGAATGAATGAGGAGGAGTAGTCCTTTTCTCGCATAGGCGGCGCCGGTTCTTCTCTCTCTCTCGATGCCGAGCTCGGCAATGAGGGATTTTTCCTCTTTTTTCTCGGAGGGGGAGTGGAAAGACCGAGGACGGCGCAGACTAGATCTTGCCATGGAATTCGTCTTATTCTCTTTCTTCCCGGGCAGGAGGATGGTGTCCTTCGGGAAGGCCCTTTCTCTTCCATTTATATTTTCCTCCTACTTAAGTTGTTTTCTTTTGTAATCCGGAAGTTAATCGGGACAAGACATCCAGACTTCCTTCCGCCAGGAGTGGTAAGGGTAGGCGTCCAGTTTGACCTATGGGCGATAAGCGGGGCCGGCACGACCCTCCCTTTCCCTTTCCCCATTGCGATCTAGGCATCGCGGAGGGGCATTTCTTTCTTTCCTATGCCGAGGCACGGAGCCTCTCCCTCCTTCTTCGAAGAAAGAAGACGCCGGACTTCCCGGTCGCCCTCCCTTTTCCGCTCGTCATCGATGAAGACAGGCGTACCCTTCCCCCCCACTTCCCGAGGTCGAAGGTGCGCGCGTCGGCCTTCTCCCCTTCCTATGCAAAAACGACGCGTGAGCGCCGCCTTCCCGATGGCGTTGTTTTCGCCGCGATCCTCCCCTCTTTCATTCCACCAAGGCGACCTCTTTTGCGGACATCGTAGAAATACCTTCGTCGCGCGATGAAAGGCCGCGGAGAAAAGGCTTTCTTTTTCCCGCGGGGGCATATTTCAGGGAAAATTTTAGAAACGCCGTTGGCCAGAGACTGGGTTCCCTCCTTTCCGATTTGCGTTGCATCGGCAGTGCTTTCCGCAGGGAAATGTGCAGCCCCGATCAGGGAATTTTAAGCAGGCAGCAGGGACTTTTCTTTCTTTCGGTCTAAACTAGCAAATCTTGTCCCCTATAAATAGGGATGCAGATCCCTCACCGGCTACGCCGACAGGGCATCCCTTCGGAAGAGAGGAGGACCTTCCGCCGAAAATACCGGCCGATGCGTTTTGCGCGGATTGAGCTTGCCCACTTGCGACATCATCAGGAGCTCCCATCGCCGTTCAAATTCGGCCATCTCGGCCGCCCCTTTTCCTTTTTCTCGACGGCGAGCGACGCTGATCCTTTTTGTCGCTGGAACCTCGTTATTGGTTTCGTTTCCTGTGACCGCTGCGTACCGCACTGAGGTTTCCCTTCGGAAATCCGGTTTCGAAACACCCCCATGCAAAGTATATGTCGCCCCAATGTCAGAGGGCGACTGGAAAGCGATGTTCCTCGAGCAGGAGTATGGGCTTGATCTCGCGGCCTCGGACGATCCTGCTCCCCCGGGCAAGGAATGCAACCTCCCCCCCTTGAAGGATACCAAGCAGATTGGAGTTCACTTTTTTTTCCATATGCGCGATATTCTCCCCGACACGATGGAGGTGTTAACTCCATTTTTTGTGAAGTGCACGAGGCCCCCTTAGGGGAACAGAAGAAGGAAGGAAGCTCTTCCCTAAGAAGAACGCGAGAGATCGGCTCTCGAGATGTCTCTTTCCCTGATTTGCCGAAGCCATCGTCCTCCTTCGAGGCAGAGGTGCCTCCCGGAATGGCGAACTTCTCCCGCGCTCTACGAGTGTTTTGGCGCTTTCGCAGGGAAGAGGTGTTTTCGGCTTGTGCGCTGGCATTTGCCTCCTTTTTCGCGCGTGCTCGACCTGCTCTACAAGGCCGCCAGGGAGAAGCATTCGCCGCTCGGGCATGCGTTGTTCGATGTGGACGGGAGGCCTAAGTATCCTGGGCGGTAACTTCCTTCCTTCCGCCGATAAGGATCTGACCCGTTCCCGCGAGAGGCGGATTGCCTTTATCTTTAAGCCTAAGAGGGAGAAACATCCAGAGAAGGAGGATTTCCACTGTAAAGAGAAGCCGAAAGTCGCGCCGGATCGCCGGAGTCCTCCCCTACCCCATTTGCCGACCAGCGAGTACTTTTCCCCTCAGTATGTCGTGCTGAAGGGAGACGCATTGCAAAAGACTCAGAAGAAGTCCAGGAAATAAAACCAGGCGAAGCCTTGTCCGGAAGTTCAGGAGCTTGCGTGCCCTCAAACTTTTGCCACGCTATTCATGAAGATTTGTTGCTGACGTTCTTTTCGTTGACCCTCCCCGTGCTAGGGAACAGTTGTACCCCCTGCGAGATTTCGTTTCCCCTCCTCCAGAGCCCCGATTGGGATGTCCTCGTGCCGCGGTAAGCGAGGCTCTTACTTCACCGTCCACCGATGACG
>Ga0179593_1525224_pt1 | contig 12602 bp, 14 predicted proteins | sample CZODoug2_1_08_16_FD_185931 | JGI IMG/M metagenome (GOLD analysis project Ga0179593, IMG submission 185931) | Vadose zone soil fungal communities from Angelo Coast Range Reserve, California, USA - CZODoug2_1_08_16fungal (PacBio error correction) | ecosystem: Environmental > Terrestrial > Soil >... | reverse complement strand
CTCTCAGAAACACTTCGTTCTTAGCTGGCGTATTCGTCCCTTCCTACCCTTCCCTCCCCCCCCCCCCTTCCCCCAGTTTTTCCTAGGCCTAATGACTCCAGCGATTCTGTTAACTGAAGAAGGGCTTGCAAGTCGGCTTCTTCGGTAGAATTCTTTTGGGCCTAACCCTATCCTTCCGCTTTCCCTCTATGGACTCTCTCTTGTATCCCCCCCCCGTCTTTTGAAGAGGCAGCGGGCGCTGCCATTCCCACTCAGACTTTCCCGACTATATGACCCCCCTCTTTACATTCTTCCTCCTTTTCGCCCCTGCTCCACTCTGTTCATCGACCGGAAGAGATAAGGCCCGGTAAGATTTTCTATAGCCTTTTTCTTTCTTTGGGCTGCTGATGGTACTTTTTTCCTAAGACCCCTAACGTCTTTTTTCTTAGCTCTTGCCCATACTCCCTTCCAGCCCCTTTCTAAGAAGAAGAGGGGACGATTTAGTTTTCATAATGCCCTCTTTCCGCGACACTGTCTTTCTTTTTTTTTTCCTTCGGGTAGTCCTTTTTTCCCCTTGGCTTTCCTCCCTTGATCCTTTTTCGGGCGACTGGTCGCAGACAGGGATTCCCCCCTTTTTATCGCATGGCGTCTCCGTTTCCCCCTTTTCAAATCTTCCCCTTTGAGAGGGTATGGTTGATACCGACCAGACGACCCTCATGTCAAGCATCCCTCCCCTCCCGAACCCCTTGTTTATCTCCCTACCCTAAAGATATGAAACCCTCCAAAGAAATGTGATTTAGTTTGACTTGACATATTATATTGTGTTTCCCTATCTTCTCGTATCCCTATAATCGTCCTTCTCCTGGAATCCTCCTGTCCCTACTTTACGCCCCTCTCAGTAGGAAGTGATCTGAGCGCTTCCTAGTATAAGATGAGCATAGAGATCCTTTTTTTGCGATATAGACTCTCCCCCCTTCTATATAGTACCCCTGCCCCCCCTTTCCTCTCTTTCCCCGTTGGAAATTCCCGATCCCCTGGAGAAATGCGAGAACATCAGATTACTGATTTTCGATTTTTTTGTCTCCCTCTCATCCGAGAGAAGACCTCTACTCCAAGAAAAATCAGGATCACCCCACGTGCTCTGATGAGCTCTCTCTCCTCCCTACGCGACCCCCCTTTGCGTCTTCGACCCCCTTCTAGTCCTCCCTCACCCCCCTCCAACCCCCCTTCCCCCTTAGTAGAAAGCGTGCGTTTCCCCACGGTAATTGACAAATCCTCTTAGTGAATGGGTTATACGAGATTTCTTTTTCCAATTTTCCTAGTTTCAGGCCCATCCCTGTGCACCACGGACCCGAGAAACGCTTGTGTCCGATAAATAGACTTAAAGTCACCAACGGACTTTTTCCTCTATGAACTTTTCCTCTCCAGCAATTTCCCCCTCCCCTCTTGGTTTCCCCTACGTTTGAACCCCCCCCGGCCATGGCAAACGCCGCTCCCACAATCGAGGGGGAGCTCCCCTAGCCATTACGAAAAGTTTCTTCTTCTCCTTCGACGCTTTCTTCAATCCTCCCTCTTTTGCCGGTTTTTTTTTTGATTATGGCCATGGCCAGATTTGCAGTCTTTCCTAATGTAAACACCCGCTCGTTGAGCTTCCCCCCTCACTTCGTTGAATATATTCGTTTTTTGAGTTTCTCCCCACTCCTGTGTTTGGCACTGTCTCCATCGTTGTTAGAGGAGATAACCTCTCTGCAAGTCTGGCACCCTCCATTCTCCACAAAAATTTTTTTTTCCCCTTTACCTGGAGGGTTTTTCTGGCTGGGTCACTCCCCTTTCCCTTCTCCCTGCTCTATTATGTCTAGATTCCTTCCCCCCCCCCCCCTTTGGGTGAGGGAGTTGGACAGTTGGGCGGTGGGGGAAGAAATTCTTTCCCTTCTGGGAACTTTTCCTCGGCACTTTGGGCTCCTCCCTGTACCTCCTTTGCGTGTTCTTATTGGTTCGAAACTTATGATGTTCTGAACCCCCTCCCCTTTTAGTATCCGCAGTCCCTTCTCCGCGACCCCCCCTCAGTCACCCCCTCCTCTTTTTCACTTTTCTGCGGTCCTCTTGCGACGACTCGTCGGAGGGTTTGGGACTGGTTCCTTGTTCTCCTATTATTCAAACGGGGGTCGCTCGGTCTATTAAGACTTTCTTCTCACTTTTTTCAGTCATCTCCCATACCCTCTCTGGGTATATCCTTGGGGGGGGGTGGGGACTGACCAGGTATAGTCTCTCTTCTCGGCGATATCCCTTTATTCCCATCAGAGAGATTTGTTGCACGGGCGTTTATCGGAATGCCCCACTTCAGAATCTTTTTCTTGTTCCCTCTGTAATTACTTTTCTTTTTTTTCTTTTACTTATCCTTAACCCCCAAGGCCTCTGAGAGAGAATAGTGATTCTTCGGCCGCCTCAGAGCCCCCGGACTGCATATATACCCCCTCGTTCCCTGACACTACTCTCCCCTTTTCACCTTCACATTCTCTAAATCCTCTCTCCCCGCCCCTCCATCCCACTCTCCCTTCCCCTCATTACATCTCATACACCTCACCCCTTTCTTCTCCCCTACCACCCATCCCTTCCTCTTTTTCCCCCCTTTCCACTCCCCGTTTCGGAGGATCCCCGTCCTTCCGCAGCGGACTTTTCGAGAAAAGACGAGTTGGTCATGGTAGGGAACCCCTACTCTGTAAAATTTTCCTTTTACTTGTCAGTTTTGACATTTTTCCCCTCTAGACGTCCCATTCCTTCCTCCATAAGAAGGTGAATGAGGGTTCCTTCTGGTATCTCAACTAAAAGATGTTCACGATGGTGGGACCTTGTCCATTTCCCTAGTTACTGCGATTTTCTCTTTTTCTGTCTCCCTCTTCTACCCACAGATCCAATCGGCTATCTCTCCAGCAAAAGGTCCTTTCTCCCTGAGGCCGTAACCCTCTTTCCTCCTAGGAGTTTTCTGAGTTGGTGCGGATTCCCCCGCTTCTTCCTTTCTCTGTTTCAACTTTTTCCTTGCCCTCTGTCTTCTGAATAAGCGGAGTAATCCCAGGTCTTCGTTCTTTCCTTTCTGTTTCTCTCTATTCTATCCCCGCAGCCCTTCCCAGCCCTTTCCCCCAAGGACTCTCTCTTTTCCCCTTCGACTTTTTTTTGCAACCCTTCAGAAATTCGCGGAGAAGCTGGAATGATCAGGGATAGCTCTGTCCTCCCTTGTATGTTCCCCCCCCTTACTCCCCTGAAGATGCAACTCCCCTTCCCCTTCTCCAAGAATAAGTACCACTTCGTCTTTTTCTGTTATTAGGGTCGCATTTCCGCCAGAAGCGGGCCTCTGCACGAAAGTAGTCATGCGAGTCCAAAGACTTCTTCCCTTTTTCCTCCACGGTGGCCTGCTCTTTTTTGGGTTCCTGACCTACATTGCACCCTTTCCCTGTGGTGCAGACCCGCCCAGGCGATGCAGCTTTTATTCATCGGCCCGAACCCTTCTCTCCCTTTCCCCCTACCTCTGCGCCCCTCCACTTTGGGGAAGAAGCTCCAAGAAATTATAGATCTCCTTTCTCTTTCCGATCTTTCCAACTTCCCTCCCCCTTTTTTCCCCTCGCTTATCCCCTTGCCCCTTGGGGAATAAAGGAAACCCCCGAAGCTCGTCCGGTTACAACCTCCGCTGGACGCTCTGCAGCGCTCCCTTTTTGAAACTTTCTTACACCTCTCCCTCTCCCTTCCTTCTTTTGATGACCAACCCCCTCGGGAAGTAAGGCCATCATCGTTTTTCTGCTTTTTCCTGCGCGTCCGGTTCCTTTCCCCTTGGGCGCGGGGTTTTTTCTTTCCTACCTTTGTGCCAGTTGGTTGGTACCCCTTTAGAATTGGGGAATTCAAAGGTGACGTAGGCTTCGATTGGTCTAGCATGGATTTTTTGCCCCCTCCCCTTTAACCCAATTCCTTCGGACACGGTTCAGTTTTTCTTTCTCCTGGAAAAGGTGATTGGACCACGTCAACGTCCCCCTGCTCCTGAGTACTGGATTTGATCCTTCGCACGGCGCTCCCCTTTGAGCTCGTGAGCGTTTTTCTTGAACCCCCTCCTCTTTTCGGCCTTGAATTCCCCTTTTTTTCCTTTTTCCCCAAGAAGAAGCAGCTTGTCAGATCAGGAGAGAACGTTCTTTTTCACAGCGTCTCCCTTTAGTGTTTCTCCCTTTCCCCCTTTCTCCCTCTCGACCTCCCCAGCTGGGGTTGAGAGACAGCTTTCTTCTAGAAAAGGACGAGCAGCGACGATACGCTCGGCTCGGTCGCCCCCTAGTGTTTGGACGTCTTTGGCCTTCCCCCGTCACTTTTTTACTAGTAATCTTCCTCTCTTCCTATTCGCGGCGCGGTATGGGTGTTCCTTTTCTGGGGATGTTCAGGATGTCTTTCCGTTTCCGAGCCTACTTCGGGGTGCCCCTCCCCTCCCCTTGAGATCTCTCCGCTGTTCTCCGTCTTAAGAAGACGACATGAGGGCCCCTCCCTTCCCTGGAGCTGTCGCAGAAAGCCTTTTCCCCCCTCGTAAGGGACCCCTTTCTCGGCGAAAGAATTTTTTTTCCCCTCTTGAAGCCCCTCCCCACCGATCTGTCCCCCACCACCTCCCGCCTGAGTTCTAGCGTTTCCCCCTTTTTCGAGGTCCCTGATCAACCCTGGGCCCGTCAGAGGAGGAATAATGGGAGCTTTTTCGATCGATCTTCAACTCACTTGTAAGTATCCTGTGATCCCGGAGGCTTTCCTCTGATGATCCCTCCTCTTTCTTTTTTCAGTTCTCAGAATACCCAGAAAGCTGTTTCTTTCTCCAATTAGAGCGACCACTTCCGAGAGCGTCCTCCCGAAACTCCCCTGGCGCGCCCGTTATCCCTTATGGCTGCCTTTTCCTTCCCAAGCCCTTGTACAGGATCGTAGAAGCAAGTGAATGACCGTGTAAGCAGGAATTGTTCGTGTCAACGGTAAACTTTTTCCCAGCTCTTTCTCCCCCCCCCCTAGCCCAAGTCGACTTTTCTCTCCACATGTGGGGACTTCTACAAGTCTTAAATTAAAGGAACGTAACATCACGCTTCCGTCATTATTACTCCTTGAGTTACTCCCCTGACACACCTTCCCTTTCGACCCCCTGTGTTCAGCCCTCCCTATTCTGAAGGAAGTCCCTTCTTGAGTTGAGTCAGCAGCATCTTTCTCTTACTTCTCCCTTCTTATGCTTCCCCTTTTTCCTCGTTCCCCGCGGTTTCCTTCCTCCTCCACTACTCTCAGGCGCCAGCGGTTGGTCCTTAAGAGGATTAAGGATTGTTCCAGGCACCCCAGAAGAGTTCTGCTTGTGAGCCTTCGCAATTTTCCCCTTCTTTCTCCCTTCTCTGTACAGCCTCCTCCCACCCCAACTTTTTTTGCATGCTATAATGGCTTTTTATGCTTCTTTCCCCATGAAGGGCCTTCCTCTTAATTTTCTCCCTGAGCTTCCCTCCTTATTCTTCGGTTGCGAAGGCCCCTCCCAAAATTAGCGTCTCGAATGAGGAGTATTCTTCCCAAAGGAATCCCCCCCGGAATATCCCCCTCTCCTTCCCTCCTCCTTTTTCTTCTAGTTAATCCCCAGAGAGTGGTCTCTCCTCAGACGGGCGTGTTCCTTCCCCCGTTCTTTAGTCCCCCCCCTCGACCAGCTCTTGGGATAAGCCAAGGCGAGTTGACCCTGGAAGCGTCGTTGCGCTTGGCCCCTCCGCAGATAGTCCTTTTTTCTATGCCTTTTTCCCCCCGCTTCGGCTTGTTCTCCCCTCGCACAGTACTTGCGACGAAAGATTAAACGGGCATCTCCGTTTTTTTTCTCTTACGTTTTTGGATCCCCCTCCGACCTCCCCCGCGATTTTTCTTTGTTTTTTTTTTGTTTCTGTACGGAACAGAAGACGAGGAGCAGTGAGACGAGAAGGAAGCAGATTTTCCCCCGCTCTTCAAAATTTTCACCTCCCCTCCCCACGCGACTTTGTAGTCCTTTCTCTTCTTTTTTTCGTCTTTTTTTTTTCTCCGATTCTGGTCCAAGACGGCGCGGTAGAAGACGGGAGCGACAGGATACGCATGTCCGCTCGCCTTCCTGGCCCCCTGAGTGCTTATCCTCTCCAATCTCCCCCCGCTACCATCCTTCTCTGGTTTCCTCCCAAAGGAAGGTCGGATTGCTCATGGACTTCCCTCTCTTCCCCCTTCCCTTTTTCTTTCCTTTTGAAAATGAGCCTTTTTTTTCCTTCTCCAAAGGAGAGTAGGGTCAGTTCTCTTTGACAAAGATATCGATTCGGATTTTTTTCCTGGATTTGCCTCCTCCTCTCCTTCCGCGCTTGCCTTCCTTTTCCCCAATTTTTCCCTCCGATGAGTCTCGGGCCCGGGTTGCCTTCGAATGGTAATCGTTTTTTTTCCCCCTTTAGTCATATAGCTTTTCCCCATAACTCAGTTCGTTGAATTACGAGACTTCTTGAGGAAAATAAGATCTGAGAGCTCCGCCAGAAAGTTTCTCGCCCCTTCCTCCTTCTCTGAGACGAATCAAGAAAAATCCCTGGGCCTCTTCTTCTTCTTTGCCAAGGACCCCTTTACAGTTTTACCGTGCTCCGTGCGCTTGTTCCTCCAGAGAAAAAGGTTGCAGGTGAACAGAACAGTCCCCCCCCCGGCCAATCGCCTTAGCCTTCGACCCCCACGTTTTTTCCCTCCTCTTTTCCCAGTAGTGCCTGCTTCTCCTATCAGGTGTAGCGCATCTTGGCTTCCAAACAGGCAATCGCTCTCTTGGTCCCTTCTCCCCAGCCCTTCCATTTCGTCCTTTCCCTCCACGCGAACTGACACATTCTCATGCAGGACGCACGATCAGCCAAATGACTTCCGGCCCAGTACAGTTCTTCAAAGGCCGCCTCCCATAGGCCCCCCCCCTTCACCTCCCCCCCCCCACGAGTGGAGCCTTGATTCGAGTCCACCTCCCTAGTAGAAGATCGTAGTTTTCACGATTAAGGGCTGACAGACTTTCCCCATCGACGCCGTTCAGGGCCGTTTTTTCTTTGCTTAGTACTCTTCCTTGAGATGTTTCCTCCTTCCTTCCTCCTTGAGGAGTGCCCCCACTTTGATGGGAATCTCTTCTCCTACGTTGTGTTGTTTTCTCTTCCCCCTCCTTGATGTGTCTTCTTGCTTGTTTTTTTCAAGCTGTCCCCCCCTTTCCACCCTTTTTCGCTGTTTTGCAATGACCGAGGATTCCCCTTTTAAGAAAAGGATGGTCAAGCCTTTAAATCGTCGAGTACGTTTCTCCTCTTGGCGTATTTCTCTCCCCTCGCTTTCCCAGGGTTTTTTTTTTTCTGGCGGTCTGGTGAAGTTGCCCTTTGGGTCGTTGAAAGGTAATTGGTACGATAGTTGGCGAGCGATTGAAGTCTGCCTTTTTCCGTCTCTTTTATCGGAACCCCTTTTTTTTCTCGTACGCCTTCACTTTTGCCTCCCCAGCTTTCTCTGTGCCTGTGTTACCTTTACCTTGAGAGAACTCTCGGATACCGCAGTCACTGATCAGGACCTTTTTTTTTTTGACGAAATTCCTGTCCCTTTTTTCCCAACCTTTTGCTTTCGGATGATTACAGCCTTCAGAAGAAAACGAGCAAGGTTCAATGATGTCGACTCTTTTTCTTTTCAGCGAGATCATTCCTTCCCTATGGTTCCTTTCCTCCGTCTTTTTTTCTTGCCCCTGTTGCAGAAAATTGAGGAGGCTTTCTCCTATAACGCCTTGAGGCGGGAATGGGTCTTCGCTTCGGTCCCCACAAAAGTCATTCGAGCGGGGTGTGGGCCATAGCTTCTCCTTGTTTCCTAGATCCCTTTCGGCCAAATTCTCCCCAGGGCCCCCCCTCGAGCTAATCGTGGGAATATCGGACGCCGCGCAGCTTCCCAATACCTTCTTTTCCACCTCTTTTAGTCGTTCCCCCCCCCCCTCAAAGCGAAAATACGTCCGGATATCTGGGTCAGAGCGACGACCTTTCAGTTCGGCGTCATGTACCCCCCCCTACTCCCCCTTTGCCTCTTTTTTCCTGGAGCCCCCTCGCTCGAAGACCAATTGTTTAGGCTGTTAAAGAAGGCTGGCATTTTGTTCCTCTGGGTCTTTTTTTCTCCCAAACAACCCTCTACCCTGCTTTTTTCGTTTGTACCATCCGTGAAAGGAGACGCCATTTCTATCCTGTTAGCTAACCGTCGACCTCGACTTTTTCCCTACACTTCCCCCTGACTTTTCCCTGTTTTTTCCCACCACTAATTCCCTCTCAGAGGAGGGTAGAGGAAGAAGTCAGTTGGAGAGGATGAAACTCAGTTCTTTTTCGTATTCTTCCTTCCTCGTATTCCTTTTTAATAACCCCTCTCTTTTCACCAATATGTTCCCCTCAGCCGTTCCCTAAGGCAGATAGAAAAGCGACCAACGGACAGGATCCCTACCCCCCTTCCCGGCAAGGATTTACTTCTAGTTTGCCCGCCAAGATAGACTTGGAAACACTCACCTCTTTGAATAGAGAGAGAATTCTATCTGCGGCAAGTGGCTGCAATTTTTCCACGAAGAGTCTTGGATGATTTTCCCCTTTTCTCTTCAAGGCTTTTCTAGTTATTTATATTCCCTCCCGACGGGGTTAACGCCCCTTTCCTTGGCTGGGACACTTGCTTACAGTCCGCCACGGCCCACGGGGCCTCCCCCTCTGCATTTTGTGGGTTTTTCTTCCTCCTCCCCCCCGGTGTGCCCTTCTCCCTCGAATTGTCGTCGCTTTTTCGCATACAACGAATTTTTTCGGAGCAGCGTTTCCTTCCTAGAGGCCATGTTTACTTCCTAAGCCTTTTCGATCTCTCCTAACTTTCCTAGTAGAGTCCCGAGCGAACCCGGACGAGGGGACACCGTCTCCCCCCTCGTGTCGATAACTTTTTTTTTTTTCTTCGGTGCATCTCGATCGTTCCCGTTCCCCCTTCTGACCCCTTGCATCCTCCTTGACTCCCTCTAGGACCACGACGAATTACAGGAACTCTTTGAGATGGGTCGTCCCCCCCTTACCGAGAATTTGATGTTCCCCCTCAATTTCTCCTTTCCTATCCTTTTTTTTGACTCGATGGCGGCTGGCACTGGGTTTGCTCTGCTTGACCATCTCCGTGCCTTTTTTTCTTGTCATGGGGCCCCCGGCGCTGGTCCTTCCGTCTTTTCGGCCCCCCCCCTTGGCCTTCTGGCAAGCTCGACTGTTCACCCTTGAGGTGGCATTTGCCGAGTCTGCCGCCGTCTTACCCTTGACTTCTCTCCACCCTTGCTGTTTCCTGGATGGAACCTAAGAGTATTCTCGAAATTAGCACGGAGCTTCTTGTGAGTTCGACCGGTCGTATCGGCGCTAGTGTCCTCCGAATGTCCCCTCCTTTCCACACTTCTTACTCGTCCCCCTCTCAGGTTCCCCCTCAGAGGGTTCAGCCTCCCTTAGCGAAACGCGCTTAGGGGGGCACTTCTTAAAGGAGTTTTCGGAGCTCTCCCCCCATCCTCCTCTCTACCACCGCCAGCTTTTCCCCCTAGCGTCATCTCGAAAATGGACCTTGAGAACGATATCCCTTCCGTCCCCCTTCGTCCTTTCTCCTTTTTAGGTTTTCCCCCTTTTCTCTCCTTCGAAGCAACTCCTGACTCGCATCCTGTTCCAGATTTGGCGTTTCTGCATTTCTGTTTTTTTCCTCCCGTGGACGGTGTTATTCTGGCCCCCCCTGGCACGAGCTCCGCAGCGTCGGGGTGATCCTCCTCTTCTTTTTACAATCTTGTTGTGTTCTCTACCCTCCTCTCGACTGAGGCTCGGCCCCGTTCCGAAGAGAACATCCCCCCCTGGAGGAAAAAAAGCTTCGGCGAGGCGCCCTGTTTTTTTCTCTGCGACTTCCAATTCCGGCTCCGGCGCAGACCCTTTAAGACCCGTTAGCCACAGATAGTCAACCCCCTCTTTCGGTGGATTTCCCCTGTTAGCGAGCCCTCTCGCTCCATTGGCGTTTCTCTTCCTTCCAGCCCCCCCACTGGGCTTTTGTAAGAGGAGTGCATCGGTGGCAATTGAGATTTTTTCCTTTCCTCTTCCACTTTTCGCCTTTCCCCCCGCTCCTTTCTCTGGATTCGACCACTCTTCTGCTGATGTACATGCTCTCCGAAGATAATAAGATAGTAATACATGAAAGCGTTTGCGTTATGTGCGCCCCCCCTCTTCCTGAATCATTCCGTCCCCTCTTCGTGACCTCAGTAAGCTCGTTTTTCCTTCGCCCCCCCTTGTCACGTCGTATGCAGCCCCCCCCCGTTTTTTTCTCCTCACAGTGTCAGACGTCGGGAGGAGGTAAAGGTAAAACCCTCTTTGCAATCCCCCTCCATTCTTTCTTTTCCCTCCGTCCCGTCACCACTTTTTTGCCCCCCCAGCAGAAATAAGGGACCCCACGCCCACTAAGGATAGCGACACGAGGCCGAAAAGCACCTGAACCGCAAAAACCGCGCCAGCTTTTTTTCAAGCACCCCTTTCCCTCCTCCGATCGATTCTGAACGTCAATGATGATCGTGGTCGACCTTCGTTATTCCCATCGCAAAATATCTCGTTGTAAATCTCGCGTTTTTCCTAGCGTTCGTCCGCTTCCCCCTTGTTTAACGGACCTCTTTTCTTTTTTTCTTTCACCCCTCCCCCGAGTTAGGGAGCGACCTCGCCCTTGTCAAAATCGTCATTTTTCTCCCTGGGCCCCCTCAGTCCCCCAAATTTACTTTCCCTTTCCTTTCCTCTTCCCCCCAAAGTCTTAGGCGATCCTCGTAGGCCCTCGCCGCCAGGTTTCCCATGGGTAGAGACTTTCAGAGAAGACCACCCCTTACTTCCTTATTATGGTTTTCTCCCCAATGGCCCCTGGAAATACACTTTACCCAAAGAACCCCCCACCTTTCCCTGGAGGCGTCTTTCTCCCTTAATTTCCTCCAAAAAGACGGTCTCAGTAGGACACGCTTGTTTCAATGCGACCCCCCTTTTCCCCTCGACCCTCCTCCCCCTTTTGTTAATTATTCCTGTTACTCCTCCTAGAGAGTTGACGACACCGAAGCGTCGTGGGAGCCTTTTCCAAAGGTCTCTTTCAGTTAAAGACCTTCTCTTTTTCCATCGTTCCTCCTTCGATTGTAGCTAATTTGCGCTTCGCCCCAGTCATTTCTTTCCTTAAACTCTTGGTCTCTTTCCCTATTTTTCAGTCTATACCTTGTCATTTTCTTTCCCCGGTGAGGAACTTTCCTCAACTCTTTTTTTTTTTTTTTCCTTGCAAGCCGACTCCTAAGCCCAGCTTACGAGAAGACGCACCCACTTCCCCCCGATATGGCCCCCACCCTCACTGAGAGGTTCTCCTTCACGGTTCCTTGCTGCGCAGTGACAGTTTTTTCCCAGAGGTAGACGATTTGCTTCTCTGTGTACAGAAGTCTCTGTCCTTTCTCCATGATTCTTCCTTTTCTTCACTATTTTGAAAAAGTAAGACCAACTGTGCAGGACATCGTTTCTTGTTGTTCCCGCGACCTCAGTCCCGACTCTCCCAGGACTTTTTCCTGCTCCCTCTTTTGAATTCCCGATAGGACCCCCCAATGTGAGTTAAGTGACCCTGTACATATTATAATCTTTCCTTCCCCGGTACAATAGGTTTCTTACACAGTTCCCGGTTTATTCTTTTTTTTTTCCTGGGTCTCGTATACTCCCCCTTGAATATTGATCCAGCCTGCTGCTATGAGGTTCGGCCTTTCTAGTATACTTTCCTGGGTTTTCTCTCTCCTTTCCTTTTTTAGTCCTTCAAGGCTTAAGCTAAGCCACCCCCAGACTCGATTCTCGTTGCGGGCATTCCGAGACAGTTCGGCTCATTCGCTGGCTTTCTTTCTCCGTATCGAAACCCTACTCGTTAGAAGAAAGAGGGCCGGGTAAAGAACCCCAATCGGGCCCCAACTTGCCTCTTGAGGCTTTTCCGGCTCTTTGCTCCCTTTTCTTTTTGACACCGCCCAACCCCTCAATTCCCCATACCCTGTTTTACACTTCTCCCCCCCCTCTCTCACCTCCCATTCTTCCTGCCCCCTTTCTCTTCCTCTCCACTCCCCTCGTACTCGCTCTCCACTCTCCCCTTCAGTCTTTTTCTCCCCCAGCACTCCCAAAGGTTGGAATTTTTTAACAAGTGGGACACGTCCCCCCCCCCTTCAAATAGACTTTTCCCGAAACCCTCTCCCTCATACTTTGTTCTTCTCCCCCTCCCCCTCTGGTAGTTCAGTAAGGGCTTCCACTTCGAGAGTAGACTCTGTCGGTCATTTTCTCCCAGCATAATTGTTTCGTCCCCTCTTTCCTTAGCGTCCTGCTACGCAACTCTCCCCAAGCTCTCGGAAACACTTCCCGTGGTCCCGTCAGAAAAGGGCGTCCCCTCCATTGTCGGCATCCCCCCCAAAATCAAACGCCCCTCCCCCCTCATCCAGCATCCTCCTAGTCTCCCTTAGATTAGAAGATTTCAGGTCACAGCATTTATTAGGTCTCCTCTTTCATTGCAGTTTTTTCTCAGGTGGCCCGGCTTTGCCTCCTTATCCCCCCCCCCCTACCATCCTTGGAGCCTTTAAATCCCCAAGTTTA
>Ga0179593_1520846_pt1 | contig 12602 bp, 7 predicted proteins | sample CZODoug2_1_08_16_FD_185931 | JGI IMG/M metagenome (GOLD analysis project Ga0179593, IMG submission 185931) | Vadose zone soil fungal communities from Angelo Coast Range Reserve, California, USA - CZODoug2_1_08_16fungal (PacBio error correction) | ecosystem: Environmental > Terrestrial > Soil >... | reverse complement strand
CCCCGTTTTGGGTGATCGGCATCCAATTGTTCCCTATGACATTTTTGCCCTCGGACTCCCTCGTTCTTTTCCCTTCCCAAGTTTTTTGGAATGGTGTTTCCCATATTTACTCTCCCGCATACGCGCGCCCCTCAGGACATGTTTTCACCAACCTACAGTTTCATGTATGTATTCCAACCTACCCCCGTTTCCCACCCCCCTTGTTAGGCGAGGTCCTTTTTTTCATCTACAATAAGACCTTCTTTTAACTTCGCGCCTGCCTGGTTCCCCGATCCCCCCCCCTTACCATGACAGCGTTCCACTATGTTGGGACCGAACGACGTTTGTTGCTCCAAGGCTCCCCCTGCCCACTCCTCAGAAACTACATCCATTCCTTTGGTTGAGTATCTGGTTGGTTTTTCACTCGATTTTCTATTAAACATCCCCCTTTCACCGCGTCTCCCCCCTCGATCAGCCCTCCCTTTAAGCCGTCTAATGTTTTGAGAACCTGCTCAAATGGTAGGCTGGTCCCCCCCCCTATCGTTCAGGCAGCACATCTGCCCCCTTCTCGAATTCTGACCAACAAATAGTCGCTTTTGGCGGGTTGGCCCTCTGATTCCTATAATACCGAATTGTGTCCTGGCATGTCTCGATTGCCTGTGCTTTCCGAGATGACAGCTCATGTCACTCAACCTCCCTTCTGGAGCTCCCTGTTTACGACCCTTAGCCCCCCTTCATTGCATTTTTCCTATTTGTAGGTTTGTGAGAAAAAATTTCGCAGTAAGGATCGAGCTCGCAGTCCTGTACATACCATTCACCCTCCTCGAGTTCTTCCCCAAACGTTTCGGTTCCCTCTCCTCTTACGTCTTATGGACTGATTGATGTTTCGATGTGCGTTTCAAAGATAACGGCGACGTATCTTTCCGGCTGGGCAGCTCTCGTTTCTTTTCCTTTCTAGCTTCCCTTCCTGATTTGAAGCTTTCGCTGATAACTCTCTCCCCATCCCGTCGGGATATGATTTCCTGTAAAGATCTGTCCCTCTCGGGTTTTTTTCCCTTTCCGCCTCCCTCCCTCTACGGCTGTTTTATTTCCTCTACTCCTTTGTTGTGATTTTAGATTGGATAGCAAAGAGTAAAAGAGGCGGAGCGTGCGCCCACAGACCTCCCTTGTCTCATCTCTCTCCTGGCGATTCTTTCTTCCTGTGGCCCGTTCAGAAGCTGTTCTTTAGGAAAAAAAAGCTCGAAGCCTCTCTCCTCCTGACGCTAAGGCAAGCCGTGCCATTCTCCCCCTTCTCCCCCCGAGATCTCCCCCCCTTTCGTCCTATCTCCCTCTGCCTTGAAATTAAGACACGCAACTCCTAAAGTACCTCGAAACGTAAAGACGACGCACAGCCGATTTCCCCTTTTCAACTACCACCCCCCTCCTCGATTTTTTGATGTACAGGAATGAGACAGAGAGATCCCTTTACGTGTGAATCTTTTTCCCAAAACGCTACTAAGCGTTTTTGGCCCCCAGCTGATTTGATGCTAAGGGTTCCTTTTTTCGATTTTATCTCAGCTAACGGCTTTCGGTAGTGTTTGCCGGGTTCTATATCTCGGAGACTTAGAATCGAGACAGGCAATTGAGTTTATCGTCCCTTTCTGCGCCGGTATCGATACGATTTCGAGCGAAACTTTTCGAATTTGTCTGAGATTTCTTGGTTCTTTTTGTTGTTCCTGCTCTCGGGGAGGGCCTTCCTTTCTTTCTTTTAAAGCCACTACCATTTTTCCCTTCCTTCCTGATGCCAGCAGCGATTCTCTGACCTCCGATTTCAGGTGATAAGGTCAACGAGGGCGGGATGTCCTACTCAGATGATTTTTCTTAGCGCCCCTCCTCCTTTTTGAATCCCTCTAATCATCCCCTTTTCACGTGAGTTTTCTTGGCTTGTGGCTTCTTAGCTCCCACCCCCTCCCCTCGAACGTCCAGGGTCTGCCAACTATCCTTTACGGTCTCGGCGCGCGTTTTTGTTTTTTCGAGGTAGAGAGGTGGAAGTTCGTTGAGATACTGCCGTTCACGAAATTTACAATTTTCTCCAGTGGGGATGACAACTTCCGATTGTTTTTTTCTTTTACAGTCCCCAATGCCTTATCTCCTTGATTCGGAAACTAGCTGGTTGTGTCTTTTTCTTCTCTATTTCGTATTTTCTTTTATGTCAACCCCCACTTAAAAATGGATCGGTGTGTTCCCGACGCCGGGCCTTCCCATCAATCGTTTCATCGGGCCGCAATATTGGGCCGATGAACAACCCCGAAACCGTGGGTTTATATCTCTCTTTTCACCGTTTTTTTGGATGACCCTTCAGGCCTCCCCCCCCCGTTTAAACACTTTTCTTATTGCGGGCGGTCTGGGTAAGGCTGTTTTCAACCACTACCGCCTCCTACCCCTGAATTTGTTGAAGTTGTATTTCCCATACAATAAGTATCCATGTTCAACAAAGAAACACCCTACTCGCCCTCTTCCCTTTTCTTATTGGCGACCCTCTTCTATGATCCCTCCTCATGCCAATTGGCCTTTCGCCCCTATCAATAGACCATTGCAATTTTCTTTGTTCAATTACTACTCACCGCAGCTTACGACCCTTCGCCAATGTGGCGCCAGTTTAAAACTTTCTCTTTCTACCTTTTCCCACTACCCTCCCCCCTTGCCCGTTTTAACCCGAAGCTTCAACTAAATTTACTAAAAGAGAGAGTATATTATCTGATGTTTTTGATTCACGCGGTTCTTTTTTGCCCCTTCCCACCCCCCCCTTTTGAAGGCTCCCCCTTCTACCCTCATTTCGATTGTCCTCTTGTCTGCTGACGCTAGAAATTTCCATCCCCATGATCCCTTTCTCACCGCACCAATTCAGTGCCCTACCCCGAAAAGAACCCCGGCCGCTTCCCCCTATCCGCGTTTCCCCATCGTTTCGCGCGTCCTTTGTCAGGATCGAGATACCCCTGGCTCCACGCTAACCCAGCTCCTCATCTTGGGTCCTTGTTTTCTATTTGATGGGGGACTTTCCTTGATCCGAGACCTAGTAGATATTATCGCGGACGCCCCTCTTTCACGGCTAATTTTCCAGGATTGCTTCTCGTTGTGCACGAGTACCTGCCCTCTCGATATTGTTTAGAATGTACAATCGACAAGAACCCCCCTCCTTTCCCCTTTTGTAGTTTTTTCAACCCCCAATCGTGATATAGGCGTCCCGCAGTTTGCACTTTTTCTCGGGGCTTTCTCCCCTATGAGTGAACTTTGTGAGGCGATGTAAGAGTACGGCGTTTGATTTTATGTTTGCTTCTCTCGATATGTTTTACAGCCGGCTCTCCGTATCAATTGAGACATTGTCTGCTAGTGTTGCTTTTTCAAAGCATTGCTCCCGAAATTTTCGCTCTTAACCCTTCTTTGGTCGTCTGTCGGTGTGTGGCGCACGTCTTTTGGGATCCACTTCTTCTCCCTGGCCGAGGTTGACCCCTCCGTTGTGATGTTTTTCTCCTTTTTTGAGTTTTTTGCGCCCCTTCTCGGGGACATCGAGACTTGTTGAGCTGTCGTCCGGAACAGGAGACCGTCGTTTTCCCCTTTTCCTTATCCGCGACGTCAGGTCTCACCCTCGCATCGACCTCAATGTATGCCCCCTCTTGGCCGCCTACCATTGATCGGCGCCGTGCCTCTCATGTTCAACTAAGACGTCGACTCGGTCTTTCGTACAGCGCCTCCCCTTTCCACCAATCATTCTTTATCGTCCCTCTTTCTCCCCATTTTTACATTGTCACTCACTAGAAGACAGGGCTCGCTGTTGGAATGTCGTGGCGATTCTGAAGCGACCTCCCTCCTTGCCTTTACTTTTCTTTAATAAGCTTGCGGAATTTTTCTTTCCGTGGATAGGTTATCCTTCTGTCGTTCCCTCCTTCCTCATTTCTTTCTATCCATGCGTTTGAAGGGTTACCGTTCTCCGGATGAAGGCCCCCTCGAGCAGGCAATTGCTCCATCCTCCCCTCCGGTTATAGGCGCCCGACCACGCAAGAATGAAGACCTCCACTTGGGACGACACGCTTTTTTTCGGGATCGTGGTGCCCTGTCTTGCATTTGTTCTACTTTTTTTTTTTTTGCCAAGCAAGAACAGTTCATGTTTTTTGAATAGAAGCATGTCTACCGTGATCTCGCCCGACGCGGTACTTTCCCCCGGCCTTGAACCGCGGGCGCGCGGTTCCTCTTTCGAGATGGTTTGTATGTTTTAGTTCCAGATCCTTTAGCCTTCATAAACCTATGGAGACTCACTCAGAGATTTCGTCTTTAAAGATTTGGGTTCGGCTTCGTGTTTGACCCCCCCCCCCCCGGTTCTTGTAATCCCCCAACTCAAGTCTCTTTTCCCCCCTTGACCCTAGAGTAATTCGCGCGCGCGTAATGGGTTTCTGATTCCCCCTTTTCGTTTCTTTTATTCGTCAAGCAGTGCAGAAAGTTACCCACTTTGAAGTGATCTAGTTTTATCCGACCTCGCCGTCCCCCTTTTCCTTTTTTTGTCCTTTTTTCCCAGCCTCTGAAGCCCCCTGTCTAGGAGTTTGTTTTATGGTTATTTGTCGCCGCGTATTCATTCCTTTTGAAAACCCCCCTTCCCCCCTTCACTGGAGATGGCGGTAGTTTTTCCTTTTCCTTGTAAATAGCGCGTCAGCCCCGGCCAAGCCCCCTCCTTTTTTGTCCCCCCTCTTATTTTTCCCTCCACACCCCTGCCCCGGGTATTCTCTCTTTCCCGTTGTTTTCTCAATGTGTTGTGCTCGGATACCCATCCCTTAAATTGACACCTGCTGTGTTTTCCCCTAGGGTCGATTTCGTTGTTTTACCCACTATAGTACCAGTTTTGTGAAGTTTTCTTATCCTGTCTCCCTCCTCCTCCTTCTCGCATCAACGTCCCCCCCCCTAAAAACCCACACCCCCTCGAAAGATAGGTCCTTTTCCGCCTTCTTAACCTCCTGGAAGGTAAGTTTTCAATATCAACTCTACTTTAACTTTCTTTCACTTCCTGCTCCTCTCCAGCTTCCGCCTCTCTTTTGCCTCTTTCCTCCCCGTCCCCTTTACGATCGCTTCTTTTTTTTTTTCTCCCGGCGGTTAACCCTTTGTTGGGACCTGACCCCTCCGTTGCTTGCCGCGTAATCACCCACCACCGACGAAACCCCCCCCCAAGGGTCGTCTTTCTTTCCTGGATAGGGTTCTCCCCCGTTATTCCGTGTCACAACACCCTCCAGCAGGAGGAACACGCCGCTCGATAGTTCCCGAGACTGGAGGCTTTTTTTCACGTCTTAGTTGCGTTACTTCCCCTTTTTTTCCCACTGTTCTTGATGTACCACGAACCACTTTTGCCCGAAAGTCCTAGAACCATCCGCCATACCCATCTCCTTTTCTTCCTCCTTCTCCCAAAAAACGACCCAACCGGTTCGCGAGCGGCGTTTTTTAGTGAGGTGTTCGGCTTCTCCTGCGTCTCGTTTAGATGACGAACTTTGTAGCCCCCCCTCTTTTCCGCGAGGCCCGTCAACCTCCCTCGTATAAGGGAGGCGGCCTCAAGCTTTCAAGACGATCCCCCTCCTCTCCCCTTTTTTTCGTAAGTTTTTCTTCCGAGTGGTGTTAACCAAGGTTCCTTTAGATATTTCTCTAATCGAACGACAATTTCCCACCCCTCTCGCCAGGTTTTTTTTCGTTCTCCTCCGTTCCCCCAAAATTATTACTATTTTTCTTTGCTTTTAATACTCTTGAGTAACTTTTCCTAAGGCGCCCTTTCCGGTGACAACTACCCCCCGTCTACTAGTCTTTTTCCCTTCCCCCGAGCCCTTTTCCGCTTTGAGCTTAGAGGGAGTTCTCTCCTGCCGCGGCATCCTGGGTTGCGCCTTCTGGCCTCGCTGCTCTTTGCTATTTTTTTAGCACGATTTGAAAAACTTGCGCATCTTTGCAGTATGAGGTTTGTGAATTCCTTTAGCTACGTTGAGAATCTCCTTCCCCCTCAGTTTTTTCCTTCCTTGACTGTAATTTTTCTTTTTTGTAAAGAGAGGGCGTTGCGTCCACCTGACTAGCGGGTTTTCCCCGATCCTCCCCCTCAAAGTTCGAAGAACATTTGGATCCCCTTTCTCTTTTTCCAGGTTTCCTCCTTCAGCGCAACCCAGATGAAGCGCGTCTCCTCGTATCCCTTCAGGCCGCCGCCCCTCTGACTCTTTCTCGGCTGCTGGGGTTTCTTGACAAAACCCTTAGCCTCCAGCCGTTTCCCTTCCAGCGCACCTAACTACTAAGGCCCCACTCCCGCCAGTATTTTTCTTTTTCACCTTTTTAGCAGACTGCTATGAACCAATCGAATAACGGGCTAGCTTTGGAATGTCGTGTCCTTCCCAGCCTACAGCCTCGTTGTTCATCGGAGTTAAAAAATAGCCCTTCGCCCTCCCCAGCTTTCTGGCTTTGATCGATTTGCTCCGATTTAGGCCTCCTCTCTCCGCGTGTATGTCTTATTCTTTTCCCAGAATTTCTTCCTTAAGGACACGCATTCGTCAGATTATTACTCGCCGAATTGTTCTCTCTCAGCCCTATCCGCAGCCCATAGATCGCACCCTGCCCCGATTTGTTCTGGTCTTTTCTTTTTTCTTTTAGGATCGCTTTAGCGGGTCGGTCGAGTGGTTCTCCCTCACCTCTTTCCATCATGAGTGTTTTTTTTAGCCTCTCGTTTATCTTGGTGGGCCCAATGTCCCGGCTCCTTACCGTGATTCGAAGAAGCTGCGTTCTTTCAATTATGGATATTTTCCGTCTCGTTTTTTCAATTTTTGTGGATGTTTTGAATAGGCCCAACTCTAACTAGTCCAAACCCTACCATACTGGCGCCCCGTTTACTGTTCAAGTGAGTAGTCCCTTTGAGGGTGGCTTTCTCTACATCCCCCTTGAGTCCCCTCCCATAATTTCCCTTTTTCGCCCCTCTGAGGTTGTAATTGTTTCTTTTTAACCATTTTCGCTCTTCAGAAGAGGCCGGCTTTTTCTTGTTTTGTTTGTCCGGAAACCTAAATTAAAAATGATTTTTTCGAGGGTATGAAAACCTTCTTCGTCACATGGCCCCCAAGTTTGATTTTCCCTCCTTCACTGGTAACTTGTCTATCTGTCAATTCTTGTATTTGGGGATGGTTTTTCACACCTTGTCGCGCGAGTTGTATTCCTTTTTACGTACCACCCACCTGATTTTTTTCTCCCAATTTCCGGACTTTTTGGTTAAAGAATTTTCCCAACGGCCAAGTCACTTTGCCAGATCAACCCGGACCGATATCTCTCTTTTCTCCTACTTTGGTTGTCAGCTCCCCCCGTTGCTCGTTCCAATCCTTTGGCTGTTAACTGGGCGGACGCCTGAGGGGTCCTGCTGGTTTTCCATCTCCTCAAAACTCCAGGTGTTCCTTGTGTTCTTTTTTTTTCCTGACTACTTCCTTCCTCGACCTTCTCTGGCCCCCCCCTCCCCCCAGAAATTACTCTTCTTCGAGTACTTTTTCTCTGGCGAATTATTTAACCTCCAAACCCTGGCCCCCCTTTCGCTCTTTTACCTTTTTCTACTCAATTTCCTATTGTCCCTGATCTCCCAATCTTTCCCCATACAAAAAGTACACCATTACTCTGAGCGCCTCTTTACCTGGTTCAACCTCGTTTAACACGGACGTTGTCGAGAGGCTCCCCTCCCCCGCCTCTGCACCCCTTAACTTCCTCGCAGCCCTCTATTGATTCAAGCGGCGATTCGCTATGCACCCCCTCCCAAAACACCTGAGGAAGTTGACCGCTTGCCCCCCCTTAGACCTCTTTTACTCTTGTCACATACAGTTCCTGGACAGGCGTCGTCGTACACTCCCCTTTTCTGTTTTTCACTATCCCCTAGTCCTTTTACACCCTAGAGATGCTCCATCCTACCCCCATCTGCCCCCCCCCTCCTGCCAAACTCCCCCTTCCCGTTTAGCCTGACTCGGCCTTGACGTGCCTTTTTTCAGAGCCCCCCCCTGCGTTCTTCTCCTAGAGCCTATCTTCTTTTCCTGGGGCACCATACGAGATGGATCCGCGAGCAACGGACCCAACCCACCACTATTCGGGAGGTTCGCGGCCCCTCCCTCCCTCTTGCGCCCTTCTTCCAGCTTGTAGGTATAGGACTGCTTTTCTCGTTGGTTTTGCAAAACCCCCCTACATTCACTTTATTTGATACTGGTCTCCAAAACGCCTTTCTAGGTAGTTCCCCGTTTCAGTAAACCCCCACGTGCCAATCGTTCGGTCTCTTCACTTTCGTTTCTGATTTTTTCCCTGCTGTTCCGTTCTGTATAGGTGTCTCTGGCTGACAAATACCGTGCGACGTTACTTTTTTGCATATCTCTCCCCCTTTTGGCTCGATCAGGTCTTTACACTTCCTTTTTCGCCTTCTAGCTTTGTTTTTTTGCTGGAATTTAAATTATAGGGCCTTGGATTTTAGATGAGTTAAAATTTCGCTCCTCTGAGTCTGAGGGTTTGGGTCCTCCCTGCCGCTCCATACGATGTTTTCGCTAATCTCCCTTTTGTTTTCTCTTGTTCTGGTTTCTTTTTAAAGCGTTTCCCTTCCCAAAACCGCCTCTCCGGCCCAGATCGAGAAAGTATTGACTGGTTCAGCTTTTCAATCAGAGCCGTCATTTTTTTTTTTTCCTTTTTTCAGGCTTCCACTCGCGCAGACTTAAGCCGTTCACCGAAAGCTAAGGCATCTGCCTTTGCCATGTCCTAGTCGCTTTGGCTTCCGTCCTCCCCCCTCAGTTTTACTTTTCTTTCCCCGCGAAGAGCCTACCATGACAAAGCCAATCCGCCACAGACCCCGCACTCCTGCGGACGCCGCCATCCGCTTTTCCTTTTTACATTTTTTTCCTCCTACCCCCAACAGACGGGATCCAGCGTTGGAAGCGACTGATTGGCAATTTACTCCCCACAGGTGGAATTATGCCAGTTGTCCTTGGTCACAAAGTTAACTACGCCGTCCAGCCCAAAGAGGAAGTGTAACAGGGGTCAGGGAGGATGGCTCGGTCTTTAAGAGGGACGGCCGCCTCTTTCAGGGTCAGTTGGGGGCACTGTGCCTTATATTCTTTCGCAACAGCTGACGGAAAGTTCAATTACAGTCCCCATTAGCTTTTTCCTCCTCCGATTTCTTCCGCGAATACTTTTTTAGACAACGCCCATTCCCGCCGATGCTCCGTTTTTTCGTTAGTTTGTTCTTTTCTCGCGGATTTCGGTGAAGTTTTTATCTTTGCTGTTTTTTTTTGCTTTTCTTGACTTAGTGGTCCTTAAGAAACCGTTGAGGGAGGTTTTCTCCTCACTTTTTCTATAGTCCCTCTTTTCCAGTGACTGTGAGGAAACTGCTTAACCCCTTATGTAAGTAGGTCGTGTTCTCGGTGTCCTGATTTTTTTATGGCCCTAGAGTAAAAGTTATACCATGAAATTCTAGACAAACCAGATTTCCATCGCTCTCCTGTGGAGTGAGTAGTTCCCGTTCCGTGAGGGTATCGCTCGGCAAACTCCCCCCTTAAAGGTTTCCCCCTCTTAAACGTTCTTCTGCGTAATGGGGTCATGTTTTATTCGACCCCAGGTCTTAGGGAGAGCATTGTTCTGGAGGTGTCTCAGTCCGCCCCGAACTTCCCATGATTTTTTTCTCTGCGCATTCTTTTTTTTTTCTTTAAACATTCAGCCACTGCTTAGCCTCAGAAGAGGGACCTTTCTGTTAAGTATTGTATTTGTATTTTTTTCCCCCCGGTACTTATTATTTTCTTCTGTTTAGCTTTCCTGGCAACTTCACCACTGAGCTTGCTTAGTGGTAAATTACCCCGCCTCCCTCCCCAGCGTCCGCCCCCCTTAACACCTTGACGCCTCATCTTTTCTGATTGTCTCCCCCTCTCCCGAACCTTCTCTCCCTTCATCTTTCTATACCCCCGTTTTCGGTGACCCCGTTCTCCAATCCAAGTGCGTGCCTCCCAGGCGGCTTGTTACCCTGTTCCCTTCCGCTCTCTGTTTCCGTTTTAAATACCTCCCCTCTTTTTTTTCAAGGGTTCTTTAGACCGAGCATCCTCTGCGCTCACCCCTCAATGGTAAAAACCATACAACCCTTCCCCTTCGACAGTTCCTCTTCTTTTTTCTCGTTCGATGCTGAATTCTTTAACTATGCCCCAAAAACCCTGGTTTTTTTTGTGCGTCCCTCTTCTCAATCCTATCCTTTTCCTAAATTCTCCCCCTCCCCTCAAGACCTATCTCCTCTCCGTGTGCGACCCCCCCCCGTACAACCCCCCTCGCGCGCATTGACTCCGGATTTTTCCCCTCTGTTTTTCCACTGGCTTTCCCCTTCTTTGATCACCCCCCTCAGATTCAATTCCTACCAGGGAAACGGATTTTCCTGCGTATTTCTGGTACTTCAATTCTCTTCGTTTCTTTGTCTTCGTCCATGAAGGCTTCCCGATTTGAAATCTAGTGCCCTTAGTCACCCTCTTAGCTTTTCCTCCTCCTTGCTTCTGTTAGTCGCTAACCTTCATTAGTGGGCACTTTTAGTAACATCAACTCGCAATCTGCGGGCTCCACGTCCCCCGAATTCCCCCTGCGTGACCTTACCCCCCCGATCCAGAAATTAACTTGCCTCCGTTCGCCATACTCCCCCCCCCAACAAAGGCTCACCAAAGTCCGAGAGGAGTGGGACTTCCTAGTTCTCCCTCCCCCCAGGCCTCGACGATATAGACAGTACACTTGTCCTTTTCCCCTCTCTGCGGTTTTATACCCCCTTCGCGATGACCCGGTCCAAACCTCAATCGTAGTGATTTCTTAGATACTTTTGTTCTATCCTACTCTCCTCTCTAGTATTTGTTCGCGGCCTGTCTTCTTATCTTTTTGGGCCCCCACCGGCACTTTATGCGCGACATTGGTCGGCTTATGTTTCTCTGCCGTCACAGTTCCTCTCCTCGTTGGTATTGTGTAGTTCTGAGGTAAACCACTCCATACTCGTCGTCGCCCCATATTTTTTCGATTCCCTTTTCGCATGTATAGGCGCTTTCAGGGCTGTGGCCCAAATAAATCTCACCGGCGTTCTTTGATATCTCCCCTCCCCCACGCTCCTATCCAGAGTCCTTGGTTCTTCTCCTCTTGCTTGTCTCCTCTCTTCTTGGGTCCCGAAGCCTCCAGATGCGCACCGCTGCCACAACACTTGATCAGTCCCTTTTTTTCTCCGCTCACTTTTGTTCCGCTCGTTTTTTTTTGGCCCTCCACGCGATTTAAATAACGTGACTTGGCGAGAATCTTATTTCCCCCTAATCTTTTTTTCTTTATTCCCCTTGATGACGGATTCCGGTCCTTTTTTCCCGCACTTCTTCTCCCCTCGCTGAAGTTTTCGGCTGCCCTACAGCAAGGACAGGATAAAGTCGTGTCAGGCGAGCTGAAGTACTGCCCAAACAGGAGCAACCCCAAGTGCCGAGGGCCTTTCCGAAGCTCTTCCCTACCCGAGGCACTTTCTCTGAAGTTTCCCAATCTAGTCCCCAAAACAGAAGAATCCGGCGGCGAGTATCGGTATCACTGCCCCCGCTCATCGAAAAGGCAATTCGACCTTCACCGGCGACCTTCCCCCCCCTTTGGTGTTCCTCTCTAATTTTTCCAGCGAATAACATCGAGAGTGTGTTGGAATTTTCCTTTGTCCATGAATCTTGCCTTCTTTTCCTTTAAGCAGGGTTTCACCCCACCCCTTACTCCTCCAGCCGATCTTCCCCCTTTCCGGGTCTCAGGCTCTGCCGTTCCCTAGGTTTCTCCTCGATGTCTTTCTTTATCATTTCCTTCTAGACAGGCACCTTACGCTTTAGATCTTTATTAGCGTCGGAGTTTGAGGTATCGCTGTCTCCGACACCCTACTGACTGCTCCTCCTCCTCCTCCACTCTGTTTCGCTCCTTATTGAGTCATGGCGCTCTCGGGGGAGTGCGGGTTCTTTTCTCCCTGAGGCAATTGCTGTTGGGCCCAGCCCCTAGGGTCGCCTTTCCCCATCAAGGTCATTCCGTGCCTTCGACGAGCCGCAGATCTGCCAATTTCTTCCAAGGGAATTGCGTTCTGCTGCTAAGATGAGTTGATGTGGCTAGCCTCCCGCACTCGTAGTGCCCTAACCCTCCCGATCCCCTTCCTTTTCATGGTTCTTTTTTCGTGTGGAGGGGTTGCCTTCTCCGGCAACGCAACGGCTCTCCAAAACAATAAGTTGACCCGCTTTTCATCCGCGCGTCGTCGTGGGTTTTGTTTAATGTTACTCAGTGCGAGAGTGAGTCGGTCGCAGTTGTTCCTTTCTTCAGTTGAAAGACCACACAAATGATTGCTTGATCGAGGGTCTGAAAATGCCTCGCCGTAACATGGTCCCCTTTTTTTCCCTTGAGGTCTCTCAGCAGAACGACCTTCCTATTCGGCCTCTTTTTTATGGTTTACCTAGCCACGGTCTGAGCCGAGCTCCGTAAGTCGGTTCTCTTCTAGTGGACCCCCCACCCCCGCTTTTAGTGGTAAATTAGCTACTCGAGGCCGCGGTTAACAAGAAGCATTTTCACGGTCACGCTCTTGGCTGCGATCCCCCCCTCCAAATTCCTCATGCTCATTAGGT
>Ga0179593_1370336_pt1 | contig 12602 bp, 15 predicted proteins | sample CZODoug2_1_08_16_FD_185931 | JGI IMG/M metagenome (GOLD analysis project Ga0179593, IMG submission 185931) | Vadose zone soil fungal communities from Angelo Coast Range Reserve, California, USA - CZODoug2_1_08_16fungal (PacBio error correction) | ecosystem: Environmental > Terrestrial > Soil >... | reverse complement strand
CTCTCATAGCACTCTCCTCTTCTCTATCGCTCCACCACTATCTACGTAAAGTTTTGCGAAATACTCTTTCTAGAGATCTAGCGTACATGAAACATGTGAGTCTTTTTCCAGCCCCTCTTTTCCCGCGATGTTTCAATCTAGAGACACCCCTTGAATAGTCTATTATCCCTTCCTCCTGTTTCCTGAGCACCCCCTTCTCTACTCGACTATCTTTCCCAGCTTCTCCCAATATGGTCCCTGCCCATCGTTTGTGAGAACTTAGTTGGAGGACAACAATTTCAATCTCTTGCGTTTTTCCACTTTGGCCTCTGTCATCTCGCTGATGGCCCCCCCTCCGGAAATCTCTTTCCCCCCCTCCAGTCTGAAATCTCCCAAGGCCGAACCTTCTTCAGACAAAAAAGCTTTTACCGAAAACCCAAACACTCAGCATCTTTTTTTTTTATCGACGGGTACCCTTCTTCACCAAGCATTGGACCACCCATCCACCCCCGTAACGTTTAGATTTGCGTTGAGACCCTTTCCTCCGTGCTTTCATCGTTTGGTTGATTTTGTTATCCTTCTCCCTTGACCCCTCTTTTCCCGATAAACCCCTTTAAAATCGTCATGATCCCCTCCCTCCCCCTTTTTTACCACTACGGTGTTTAGAAGACCGTTAAATTTTCCTCTAATGGAGGTAGGTGACCTTGATTCATTCTTTCTCGATCCCTCGAGCTTTGTTTTGATCACTTCCCGCTCGCCGCTCGAGACAGTGCTTTTCTCTTGCTTTTTCAGTCACCACTGTATACTTGTAGAGTTGATGATGTACCCAAGAATTCCTGCCGCCGCCGCCACGTCTGGCAGACGTTCCTCTCTCTTTTTCCCCTTCCTCATTTGCCAGTGCCGCGTCCACTAGTTTCCCTTCCCTGACGTTCTCCTCGAGCTTTTTTCTCTTCTCTCGCCGGTGCCCTGATAACCCCAGAAATGTAAAGCACCAAGCAACGAATGCATGTACATTGACTTGTTCCCTCCCTTTTTCCCTCGACATTACCCTGAGAATATGTCTCTGGGACGCAACATATCTCCGCACTCTCCCCCGATGCTTCGCATGACGATTCAATTTTCTCCACCTAGAGTACGATAAGACTTGCATCTGAGTGGGCTTTCTTATGACCACTTTTTTCCGGCCGATAGACGGCGAAGCCCCCCCCCCAGGGTATACCTCAAGTGATTTGAGCGGTTCTTGCTTTCGGGATGAACCCCAATCCCCCACTACGGGATTGTTCCTATATTTCATTTGGCAGTCGACGATGCCGTTTTCCATGGAGTTGAAGAGGGAGAGGCTTTCATAGCCTATCAGACTGACGATCAACCCCCCCAAACCCCGTTACCTTCTCTTGATCCGAAGAGATTTTAGCCTCTGTTGAAAACACGCTCCTGCCGAAAGAGGGATTCTGTCCGTTAGAAGATGTTCCGAGCTTCTGCGCCCCAGAGAGGACAGGTTCCTCCGATCTAATAGATCGTAGGAGGTCACAGAGGCCTGTTCTTGATTGATTTTTCCCCAAAGTCCCTGGACTAAACTGGCGTACCTTCGTCTGAGGCAATTCGGGGTCACTAGCAAATGGCCTGATGTTTTGTGCCCCATTGCCTTATGCATCCGCAGTCCTCATAGACACGACCTCGTGTGTTTCATACGGGATAGCAACGCCTCCCCACGACCGAAAAGTGCCTGGGCACCCCCCAGCAAAGTTGGTACACTTGTGGAATGAGAGTGGACTACGATTTCTCCTGGAGTTGCGGATGCAGATCATTTTACCTCGTGAGTGCCATGCCGCACCCCTCTTCAACCATCGCTTTCTTCCACCACGACTACCAACCATCGAAACATGTTTCTCGTTAAGACAATTTAGTTTTTGTAGCAACCAGTGAGGCCGTGTGTTCGCCTTCGTGGCCTGAACCCCCAAGTTTCCGCTTTACGCTCCGACCCCCAGGCCAAACTAAACTCCTCCCATTCCGCTACGTCAGCTGGTTCTATAGTCAAGGATATGCTCACAGTGTTGTTACGCGTTGTCTCTCGTGAGCGCAGTGTCATATGGCCGTGCCCCCTCTTTAATTGGATGCTTCGATTTTGGCTCGTAATGCCGTTCCGTAATGGGGGTGACAATCCCGCGGTTATTTCTTGGAAACTGGAAGTTTTGGCACCGTACCTGTGCCAGTTTACTTCTCCCCATCGTCTTCCTCCTCAACCAAATGCAAAGACCCGGTGTTGAACGTACAAACTATCATACTCGGGCAATGGCTGGCCTACCCGCCTAGTAATACCAACATGCATCCCAGAAACTAATTTCCCAAAGAATACGGATAAAGATGAGCCTATTGGAGCTCGGATTACCTCAATCGGGGTAATAATTTGTCGTTGGCCCCCCCTGGCTGTCTAGAATGGATGGCTACACTAATGCCTACTGTACCTCCTTCGCATGGCTGATTTGGCCTCGTTTGCAATCTATAGTCGATCTCCCTGCACTGGACAGCCCATCAAGACCCCTTTAGGTTTGTGAGGGTTGCCCACTCTTTGCGCACATACGTCTTTCTGTAGACTAGCCTGTTGAACCCCAAAAGAAGGACCAGAATCCAACATCCATCTATTCCTTTCCCACCTCGATTAACCTCCTTTTCCTTTTTATCCTGCATGTTCGTGACATAATACTTTCTTCTGCTGTGTGCTTCACGGACTTTCTACTTGGATCGAGTATCAGACTGTTCGATTGTTGACCTTGCTTTGTCCGTCTTTCAGTTTTTGCCTTCACTGGCCTTCTTAACTTTTCGTCCTTTGCCCTCTAATTTGTGAACCCCTCCGATACTAACCTTTCATTCTACGTCCCACCAGAGGAGAGACACAGTCGCTCACCTGTCACTGTTCATGGACACTTTCACCCTGCAAAGAGAGACGTAGTCGGTCCTTATGAGGCGTGATCTGTTTTCGAGACGCTGGCAGACGCAACTGGTTGATTCCCCCCCCGCCCAGAGTTCTAGCCCCATTTCTACGTTTGACTCCCTGCCCGTTCATGGCAGGTAGGATATTTTCTTCAAGAGTGAGTGGGTGTGACGTAACGATTTCCCCCCCCGCCCGCGGCAGCGCAAAAAAGGCTTAAAGCGGTATCACCAAAGGGATATTGTCCCCCAATGGAGCAATTTACGTTGTAGGCATTTCCTTTACCTTTTCTCCCGTCTTCTTTGGGCGACCCCCTCTATACGATGAGCTCCCTTCGTTGCGGTTAATATTCACTAGCCATGAGCTGGACTGGGAACACTATTCCCCACCCGTAAAATCAAACGCCGTACATCTTGCCAGAACTTTCTCTCGACGATGAGTTTGAAAAGATGCCAAAAATAACAAAGTCCCTAGAAGGTCCGGCCCATGTTTTCGAACGAGATTTTTTTACACTGAGTTAGTGCTCCATCCATTCGTTCTCTAGATAAGGGTTAGTTTTGAGAGATGTCCGTTTCGATGTACGACTAATTACAGCCTCCTCTACTTCTCTCTCACTGCCAGAAAGCGAGTTTTTCCCTGCGTTTTATTGGTTGGGCTATCCTCTCCCATTTCCTTCCCAAGCGTATGTCACGTGCTTTGTCATCGGCCTTTATTTTGCCCCCCGTCCCAAACCAGGAATCAATTGCACTCCGCCCTGCCCTTTTCGCTAAAGTAGTAACGTGACGTCACAACCTTCCCGATTCTTCCTATTGTATGTATGTTCGCGCCATTTTTTTTCTTACAGAGATATTTGAGATCTGTCACTTCATTTCTAACTTTTAATGTCCCAACGGGTACGGCCCTTGACCGGACCTTGAGCGACTTCAAGTCCCCCTTCCTTAAAGGCTAGTCGAGTGGACTTTGAGTTTAAAGACCGCTTGCCCTGACGCGGAATTGGACCCTGGCACGGATTTTCGTTTGGCCCGATTCAAGAACCCTACTCACCAATCCTCATCTACTCACCCATAAAACGCTCCCCACTATCTTTTCTACTTCATCCCATCGCTTATCCATCTCTCGCCGCTGGCCATCATTCGCACGGTGAACTGCGACGCCATGGCCAATCTTGGTCCTCATCTCGTTCAGCTTTTCTCCCTCATCCTGTCACCCCCACACCTCCAGCTTCGTTTTCATCTCGCCACCCCATGAGGCTCCGACTCTAGACCTCCTCGTTCACACCACTCCCCGAGGCCAACAATTTCCTTCCGCCTCATAGGTCCTCTATCCCTAATTGCTAGTTGTTCGTTACCCTTGACCTGGTGACACACTCCGCTCTCCTATTGTTATACCTCTGTCCTCCCTCACTAACAAACCGGCCCGCCTTGCAAGATCTATAGGACGGCCCTCCCAGTATACCTCTAGTCAACAGATTTACCACATGATACGGGACGTAAGAGATTCGCTTTCGCTTGTCCACTTACCCAACGCTCCAGAGGAACTGCCATTTTTTATACCTCAAGGTTACCCACCGTCCGACGGAGTGCATCCAAGTAAAGAAATTGCGCTTCTCACGTCCTTCCTTCACCAGATTACCTCCCCGCAACCCTGAGCGTTTTGTGTTGTTGATGTTTCCGGATGGCCCATTGTTGATCTTCCGTGCCAACTACTACCCCGCTCCTTTATCAATCCCAAGACAAGCCAAGCGACTCTCTTCCGTCCTGCCTCTTGCATTGTGTCCTTTTTTCTTTCCGCACGACTTTGTCCCTTCCCTGACTCGAACGCCGCAACCTCCTGATCTCCACCTTTTGGTTTTACCCCACAAGACGTTTTTTTGTCTACGGAGGTCTCGGCAGTCTTTTCCCACCTCCTCCCGCACGGTCACGTGGTCACAACTCGTGATAGGGCCACGCCTTTTGATCTTGGGCCACGGTTTTTGAAGTTCAGTGATTGCCAGCCGCTACCTTGTGACTTTACTAGAAGAACATAAGCACTAGAGAAGACAGCTTGAGTATGTGCTCAGCCAAAAAGTTTCTGTTGTTTTCTTTTTACGAAATACGGTTCTGATTTGCGAGCATGCCCTTTTCACGTGTTTAGTCTACCTGAGCGGTATTGCTAACGTTCCTGTTTTTGTGATTCCCAACAATCAATCAAAGCCGACACCCACGCCTTGAGACTTTCCGCTTACCGGCACTTCCCCCCCCGTTCTCACCGTTACTTGTGTATTTTTTTGCACCCCTGCTTGTGTTTCTTTAATGAATGTTGCCCGCTCAAGACACCACCGCCGGTGCGGGTTTGTTTTTCTGGTCAAAGAGTTGGTAGTTACTTCACCTTCTAAGTTGACGAATTCTTCCGTTCTGTAGGTGATCGCATTTCCTTCTTGAGATCGGATCAGTCTGGATACGATTTCATTATTCCTCCCACCAAAGAATTTTAAGACTACACACTCTTGCTGGATGACTATTTTTTTTTCCCCCACCCTTTTACAAACAATTCTGATTTTTATTCCAATATTGTGTCGCTTTGTTTGCTCCCACTCTTCTATTAGATCTCTTACCAAGTACACCCTTCTTCTATCGGCACAACTCCCCCCGTGAGCATATGAAATACAATTTTTCTCCCACCAAGCCCTTCTTGTTCCACCCATTGCAATTTTCATTGAATTGACTGATCTAGAGATAACCCTTTCCCACAACCTTCCGTCCTTGTTTTGCGCTATCTCGAATCCAGGCGTGTGCCGATATTCTCTCTTTACTACTCCTAATTTTTTGGGGTTTTAGATATATCGCACGGACTGACAGCTTTCCCAATTCTTCCCTCGTTGCCCCTTTCGATCCTAATCTTTCAATGCCAGACTTGACGTCGCCTTCCAAAGCCACGCTTTTCTCGCTCCTGTTCTTGCCCTATCGCCTTGACGTTTTTTCCCAATCGAGGAAGGTGTTCCTTTCCCCCCCTCGAACCCTCCGCTGTCTACTTCTGCACGGAAGTCACAGATGCTTGGTGTCACCGGTTTGGCCCACCAGTTCACGCCTCCTTGTCTTAATTCCTCCTGCAGCGACCGGACTGGCTTTTCTACAAACGATGCTGCCACTGCACCCCCCTCCCTCCGAAATCTTCGGCCCGGTGCAATTGCTGTCACCACCGCTTTTTACGACCACAACACCCCTGCACCTTCCTTTTTGAGCGACGGGCCGCGTTTCCCCCCCCCCCTGCATTGTTAGAACCAAACCCACCAGTAAGCGTCGAGTGCGGAGTGTGAACGCGGGCCTCGTTAAGCCCCCTTTATCCTCCGGCGTCTATTGATTTTTGGAATCACCACACATTTTAGACCCTTGACCTCAAAGTTACCCGAGCCCCCCCCCTTTTTTCAGACCGGCCTGACAATCGCCCCCCACTGCCTTGACACCGTGGGGTTCTCGTCCCCCCTCTCAAATTGTCCTCCTTTTTAGATGTAGGTGAGATAAGGATTTCCTTCTGTACCAGATGAGCTCTGCGGAAAGAAGGCTATTTCCCAACTCAAGTCTCGTAGAGAACTGCTTTCGTGCGAGTCCTTATCCAGAGTCTTCCCTTCCCGTTTTTTAGACGAATTTTCAAGGCCTTAACATTGTTGCCTCAAGTAAAGGCTTGCCTGCACTATATCGTTGACGCCAGGCCTTTCCTATCTAGCATTTCGTTCCTTTTACGGTACTGACATGGTCTTTCCCCGCTGACCCATCGATCTGTTCGCAATACACTGTTGCTCTTAAGCCCGCAAGTCCGTCATGCCCCTCCCCCTCTGCACCTGACGTATGTTTTCACACCTCGCCCTTTCTCCGATATGCTCTTGCCGTCCACTATCGTCTCCCCGTCTCGATGCTGAGCGCTGAATTTCTTTCCGTTTTCGACATCCCCCTTCCTCTTTGCTTCTGTGCATATTCCTCACGTTTTTTTTGCGCCCCGCTAGTCGACACGTCCGCCCCAGGATCGCGAAAGCTGGTTTTTTTTAATGGTTTTTTTTTCCCCACGTGCCACTCAAGTAGGTTAGAGATAGGACTTTCCTTATTGGTTTGCTAGTCTAATTCCCCCCTTTCTGCCTCTCGCCCCTTCGCGAGCCGATATTGTATAATTGTGCACACGCTAGGTTCCTTTCACGTCCCTTAGCACCCCTCCGTCGCTTTGCCATTTCGTGTCTCCTATCCTCTTATCTAGGCTTCCCGTCTTCTTTTGGGTATAGTCTTGTACGAGATCCCTTTTTACAGTTCTTTCGGCCTTCTTTTCAAGACAAAGGCTCTTGATCGATTCGTCCTATGCCGACTTGTTTCCCCCATGTAAACTCCTCAACGAGCACCACCTGAGGTGATCTCTTTGACGGGCTGAGTCGACGGTTCCGCTTGCCTTTTGGTTCGTCTGTGTGCACTGTCCCGATCGACTGCACCCCTCGCTTTTAAAAATACCGTCCACCCATTGCATACTCTGTCCGAACTAGTTCACCCGTCGTTGGTGCTCGCCTTCTCTAATGCGCACCCAGTTTTTCCCCTTACCGCTCGAACCGTCAACATACCTCCTCCAGCCGCCGAACGCGGAGACAGCCCTTTTACAAGTAACCAGGAATTTATAAGCCGCTTATGAGATATGCTTCTCCGTTCGTGTAGTAAGTCTCATGGGCTTTGAAACCGACTCACACCCGTAAATCGAACTTCCCTTTGATCTTCCCAAAGTACCTATTATCCAACCCACGCCTCCCCCTCGATATGAATTCTCAGTTGAACTTCAGGGACCAAGGATTTCCCCCAATATATACTTTCATTCCTCCTCCGGTTTTGTTTTTTTTTTAGAGATCTTTGCACACGACCTTTGGGCGTAAAGCTTTTAATTCCACTTATCCTCCTTCTCGCCGAGGATGAGTTGGTTTATATTCGGGACTATTTTGCTTCACCCTTTTAGGTCCCCGTTGTTAAAATTTTCGATGTGGCATTTCCTGTGGCCCTTTCCCTCAGATACTACTATCACGGACCCCCAATGATCAATATTAACAGTCCCAACATTTCTGCTTGATTGCTGTCTCAAGTGACCGTCTTCGTATGTCCTTCTTTTGTATTTGACTTCGAAGCGGGAAGAACCTCCCTGTGAGCCAGCGAGCAGAAACCCTACCCCCGATTGTTAAATCCCCTTCTCTGCTAGTAATGAATGTTTAGGATTCGTTATGTCAACGCGCTGGTCGTCGATTCCGCGCTCATCCTCACCAACTGCGCACAGCAGCGTCACTCGACTACTTCCCACCTGGAGCACGCAGGTCTGTGTCTCTTACCTTGATGCAAGTCTTTCGCGATCGCTAGAAAGACTCCCTTTTTCTTAAAAACTATCCCTCGAAAACCTCTGGCCTCCCTACCCCCCCACCGAATCTTTAAGAACCTAGACTGATTCGGGCGGACACATGGTTCACACCAGCGCATCTTCTACGTGGCCTTTTTTTGCCGATTGGGCCACCCAACGCGTGCTCCCTATTGTTCTCGACGACAACATGTGTTGTCTGCTTGCATTTCCGTCATAGACTAGTAGGAAATAATTCCCGACCTCCACGGACTCATTCAGGTGGACGGGACGCCGAGTTCCCTTCCCCACCTCCCCGTCGAGACACTGTCGGCGTCGTCTCTCGGGCTGGAAACAGTGTCTCCCAATATGCACGTGCCCGCCCATATGTGATTTGCGATTCTAAAAGGCTGAAAAAGCCCTCTTCGGCCTGCCATTTCATTTTTCCTTTTTGATATCTTTTTCGGCCAGAGGACTTTCTCTAGCATGTCGCTCCTTTTTTGGAACCCTTCATGTCCGCCATTTTCGTTTCTTTGCCGGCATTGCGGTCACAGTTTTTTCCACAGTCATTACGCTTTCCTAGCCTAATGTTCCTCGTGAGTTATCCTTCCCCATTCTTCCCGCTTGAAGCGGCTACTGCTTCACGGGCAAGTTCAGCTGAGGCCGTGCCGCTCTGGCTTATTTTGTTCTCTTCCCGGCCGTGAATTTCTGACCCGTCCCGGGTCCAAGTCCCGTACCTCTGTGAATACGCGCATTTCCCACCCCTGGTCTCTCGCCCTTCTTTATTGATCCCCACCCGGTTTCTCGGCTACTTACCTTTTCAATCCTTATTCCCCCCCTACTCAGCTGTCAATTTAGACTGTCTCCCCCCTTCTTTTCCACCCCTGGCGTCTTTTTTTTTTTTTTGCGCAGTTCATGCTTTTTTTCGTTCGGAAAACTTGCGGGTAATGGTCTCTTCATGTGTGGCGCACCTCCACACTTTCACACCCGTCCTTTCTTTTCTCTACCCTGCTTCCCCCCTGATTCCCCCCCCCCCCCCCGCTCAACCCGTCCGGTGTGCCCCATTGGTGATTCCATTGTTTTTTCCCCCCGTGACATTCGCTCAAAAAACTGTTGCTTTTGATTTTTTGTTCGTTTTTACAGCTTTGTGGTTTTTTACTTTTACAGAAAATTTTTTTGCTTTGCCGAGCTTTCTTCCCGTTGTGTTCGCTTCCCCTTGATCTCCTCAATCCTTTCTGATTGTATTTCAGGCTCTGCCAACTATGTGACCAGCACAGTAGAGATTTGTTTATGTTGGACAACCTTCTCCCCCCCCTTTTCCTTTCCATATTTTAGACTCTTATACACTCTATTCATTGAGATGTGGCCCCCAGTTTTTTTTACCCCCTTTCTGGCCCAAACGGCAGTCCTTCTATTCCATCCCTTCGCGTCTCCCCTTCCCCCCCCGATGTTGTTCCCCAAAAGTCCCCCCAGTTTTTTATTTCTTCGATCTCCTGTATTCCTGGCCCCCCCGTACCCGTCTGGTTTTAAGCGTCTCTCTTCTTCTGCCTCTTTCTCTTCCTCCTCCTTTTTCCCCCCCGTTTTTTTTTTTTTTGATCTGAGACCTCGCCCCTCCCTCCGTTGTGACGCTCCACCTATACGGTATTTGTTGACTTCGGATCGAGGTCCATGCATTACTTTTTGGGTGACATTTACGTTTGCTTCCCCTTTTCTTTCCTGCTCTCTTTCATTTACTTTTTCCCAAATCTCGACTGGGTTACTTTCCCTCTTCACTCACGAGGTCTCCAGCGTCGACCAGTGAAAGCAAAGCGTTTTGAGAACGGGTTGTTTTGCTACCATTCCTCTCTCTGCTTCTTGGCCGCTCCTTCAGTCGCTCCGTACGGAGTCATCTTCCAATTTGGAAGATGTTCCCCACTAAAGACTTTCAGTCTAGGACACGTTATCCCCACTTCGGTCCCCCACCCCCTTTGACCACCCAATCGAACGGAGTTTTTTTTTGCTCTGTCTGATCACCCCCCCAAGGGCACTCCCCCATACCCAGTACCGGTTAGTTTGCGTTTGTTTAACCGGGTCCCCCCGGTATCTTTCCTTCCAGTCTTTTTTTCTTGATGTTTTTGTTTCATCACCCAACAGCTTTTCTTCCCCCCGTCCTGCAGTCCTTTAACACAAACTTTCCTGCTTTCACTTTCGCAACTTTCCGCCCGCACCCAATCCTGTCACGCAGCCGTTTACATTTCTCTTCTCTATTTATGTATCAATATCCCCCTGCTTCTCCCCTATCTCCTTTTTTTCCTGTTGTGGGGATCTCCCCGAATAGAGCACCTGCGATGTCCTCTTCTTTGCTTCAACGATCCTTTTGACGCTTTTCGGCCGAAAGAATACCCTGTCCGTCCTCACCCTCCCCAAGTCGTGCTTTTCCGACGGTCTATAAATTAGTCTTAAGCGTACCTTCGGTCCTGACATGCTTTCCTCGCTGACACCTTCCTCTAGACTTTTTTTCCGATGGCCTCACTCCCCCTTCCTCACGCAACGCTTGTCTGACCTGAAGTAGTTAGTGGACATAATCGACCTCTCTTCCTTGACTATGCTCGTTGGAGACACCTCCTTTAAGCTCTCGCAGGCCGCGGCCCAGGTCCTTCAAGACTTTGGCGGGTCATATTATTCCTGTTGTCCTTGACCGATATTTCGTTCGACTTATTTTGTCGATGCTTTTGAGGCGGTTGGGCTCGTCTCTTCCCACCCTCTCATCTTTCTTTTTAGATCGGAGATTTTCTTACGCTATGAAATCTCCTGCTCGCGCATCTTTTTTTTTTCGAGCCCTTCTTTTTCCTCTCGGTTGTCCCTCTCTCGTATCCCTTGGCTTTCTGTGTTTTAGCTTTTGATGCGTTCCATCGCTGTCCCCTCCCTATACTCCCTCGTCTCTGCTTTTAATATTCGTTTGGTTTTGTATTGTCCCCGTGAGTGGAAGGTCTGCTGCATATTTTTTCAAGTCCAGTGAGCTGGTTGATCTTCGCCCCTCGAAGATGTCTTCATGTCCCCTGAATCCCGATCCTGCGTGCTTCTTTGAAGGGATGCGGCGAGGTGAAACTTGAGCCATGGTATAGATTTGTTTTTTTTTTGTTGTTTTTTTTGTGGCCGCCGGTCCAGGAATCGTACTGCCCCCATTTTGAGTCCAGCCTACCCTCATTCCCCCCCTTCCATCACTCCACCAGTCGTTGTAGCCCCTTCTGCCTGCAAAATGTGTGCTAAAGCTATACGTCCAAATAAAACTTCCCTTTTTTTCTCTGTTCTGAAAGGTCAAGCCTCCAGGCCCCTGTGAGCGGCCAGTGTCCCCGACTTGATGCGTTTGGCCGTGCCTCGTTAATGTTTCCCACTTCTCTTCCCCATCCTCCACTTTATCAACTCCATGTGTCCTTTCCAGACTATATCCCCAAGCACCTTTTGATTTCCCTGACATCGTCCGCACCCCTTGTTGCTTTCATCTGCTCCTTTTTTCCCTCTTCTTTTTTTCTCTCTCTTTGCCCAGCCGGGTTTGCGTACTTAAGTACGTTTTTTGACTCATCATGATTACTTTGCTGGGTAAATGACTCGAGGTCTTTTGTCCAATGGAGTTCGGTAGTAACTTACCCTTGTTATCGTTCTGCATGTCTCTTTGAGACGTCCAATCCCCTCACTCGCACGGCTCCCCCGCCTCATAGTAATCTTCTTCCACCTGGCCGTCCTTTTACTTGATTCCTTTTTTTTCAGGTGATTTTTCCGCTGCCATGTTTTATTTGAGCATCGCTCTCGGTAAACCTTTGCATGCTTCCGTCTGCCCCCCCATTGCCGACCTGGTTCCTTGTTATGCGAGAATGGTACCATCGGCTGTGAACGCCTTCTTGCATTCCTCTCCTGGCCGTTGCCCAACTTTTCCCTCCCCTCGTCCAACCTGCCGATTTTCCAGTAAACCCATCTTTGCTTCCACCGCGTTGTCCTTTACCTTGAGCAAGTTATTCCGATGGTCGATCGCATTCTTTGCTTCTTCAACCATTCTCTTTAACATTTCAGACTCTGGCAGCCATACAAAGACTCTTTTCCTCCCCTCTGTCTTCCAGTATTCACACTATGGCACCCCCTTTCCATTCCCTTTCCCTGTTCGTGTCAACACTCCCCGGTTTCAGATCGGTGCATTGACTCCATGAGTCTGGGCACCCAAGCTGTTTGATATTGCTCTTTTTTTCTATTTTGTCTAAACCTACACGTAATTTTCCCTTCCCATGTGCCCCCACGCGTACATACTCATCTTTTACAGGGTTGTCGTTTTTAGCCTCTACGAGCGTTAGTCCCCCCATCCGACGTATTTCATCTTGAGAGCATTTCCAGAGCAGGT
>Ga0179593_1295998_pt1 | contig 12602 bp, 16 predicted proteins | sample CZODoug2_1_08_16_FD_185931 | JGI IMG/M metagenome (GOLD analysis project Ga0179593, IMG submission 185931) | Vadose zone soil fungal communities from Angelo Coast Range Reserve, California, USA - CZODoug2_1_08_16fungal (PacBio error correction) | ecosystem: Environmental > Terrestrial > Soil >... | reverse complement strand
GCGGTCTAAGATTTTCTTGCCTGCAGGTTCGATTCTCGTCATCATTGAGCCCCCTCGTCCCAGCGTTTTTTTTCCCCTTTTCCCTCCCCCCCGTGGACGCTTTCCCTTTCTCGTTTGTCCCTCTCCTTTCGCCCCTCCCCTCTGCCGGACTTTCGTGCAGCCTTCTTCATCCTTTACCTCTTTGGTGTAGCTGCATTAGGAGCGATCACCCTTTTTTCCCGCAGGTTCTAAGCGCGTGTGCGTGTTTCGTTTCTTTTTTAGCTCTCCCTCCCCCTTTACATTCCCTTCTTAAGCAGTCCGGTTGGCAGGTGCCATTGATTCCTTTTTTTTTTTTCCTGGTTGCAAAGCGGATCGGATCGCCCTGCTTTACTCACTTGTGTATTCACAATAGAGTACCTTCTTTTCCGCCCCTCTATTTGGTCGATCTTTGCGATTGATCCCTCGTTGAACTCAAAATCCCAACGATGCCGTGGATCCGCCCCTTTCCCAAGCAATCGGACTCCCTCAGCGTGTTAGTGAGTGTTTTCCTCCCCTTTTCGCCGTCTGGGTGCGTGGTCTCGTATGAGACACAGCACGGTTTCGCCCCCTGTCCCCCCCCATCCCTTTCTCTCACAGGATACGAAATACCCTGCTACGGTGGCTCGTTCCGCGATAGTGTGCACTCTTCCCTTCACGGCATTCCCGCCACAGTTCATCCTGTCCTTATGTTTCTTTGACTTGATGCTCTTTTTCAAACTTCTGAATGTTTTGCGCCTGTTCGCTGTTTGGAATTTTATTTTCACCCCCCCTGCTTTTTCCCTTTTCGTTGTGGCTTCCTCCGTCCTAGTGGAACTTTTTTCGTCTTTTGTAAGTAGCCGGCCTGATCTATTGCTTTGCTGCTTTTCGTTGGACCGTTGAAGATTCGGTCTTTACTACCCCCCCCCTTTCCCTTCGCACTGCTTACTGCTCGTGTATGAAATTCCCCGGTGCGTCATAACACTTTGTTTCCAACCCCTTCTTTCCTCTCCCGTTGTTTTTTTGTATATTGGTGGCGGCCTCTGCTTTTAGCATTTTTCCTGCCGGGGTCTACACTTCTCAGCTGGAGAGGTTGATTTCATAAGTCGTATCACCCCTCTTTTTTCCACAGGTCGCAGCTCAGCGCCCCAGCGCATCGCCCGTGCGCCCCCGACATTGAATTCCACTGGCCTTTTCGTCCTCACCTTAGAACTCCCACGGGGTTCTCGATTAGAATCCAATCGCACTACTGCAAACTATTTCCCTTGGGAATAGTCTCAGCACAGATGCCGCCCATTTGCTACCCCTTCTCCATACCTTTCGCGCCGATGTGGTTCTTTTTATGGCATTGTTTCAACTCGCTTCGGCGGATTCCCAGCGACCCTCCAGATTGCGTATGACTTTGGGATCGAGTATCTTTTTACTTGAGCCTTGGCTGGTTCGCACTCGCCCCCACCCTGTCGGAGCAAAGGTTTTCGATCGACCATCCTCTCTCTTCCGATGGGAATTGGTACGACGGTCCACTTCAGATGTTTCAGGCCGCCGTTCCTTTTGAGTTAAGCGCCCCCCACTTTGCATATCAGCTTGTTCTGACCTTCGATCTTCCCTATAATCCCAGGGTCTTTGAGGTGGCGATCCGTATTCTCCTTCTTTGCCCTAACAGCTATTTCCCCCCTGTTTTTTCTTGACCTTTTTGACGCTGGACCTTTGCACTTCCCCCCCCTTCTCCGCGCTGCCGGATGCCCCCCACGCCTGTTCTCGATTTTCTTTCCTTCGGTCTGAAAGCGTACCCTTATTTCCCCGCTCTCCTCGTCAACTCAGTTATTTTTTTCCCACTGGTTCTCCTGTCCCTTATCTCTCTTCCGCCCTTAGCGAAAATGGACGGCCTTCCCCCCCCTCTTGTGTTCAGCTTTTCGCAGACGATCTGTCGGAGACGCAAGGGATGTGTCCCTGGCTGATGCCTGCTCCTCTTTTTTTCCCGTAAGCGTACGACTCCCCTTTCTAATCCCATGGACCCCTTCTTTCACCTGCCGTGCCCGCTCTCTTATTTCTCCAGCTTTTTGTCCCCCCCCCCCCTTCCCGGATGCCCTCCTCCTTCGAACCTGCCGTTTCTTCTATCCAGAGGGTCCGTTCGAACTGGGCTGTCCTCTATAATGTCCCCACTGAAGACAATTTGGCACCCGATGTGGCTTGGTTTCTCCTATTTGTTTCCTGATCCAGTCATGGTTTCGGCGACCCTTCTCTCTCTACTGCTATTTTCTTCCTTTAACGTGCATTCACCCAAGGACTCGCCTGGATTACTTTTGCCCGTCTCTTTTTCCCCCTTTCCGAAAAGATCGCGGTCTTTTTTGCTCCTGTGATCTCTTGGCGTTTTTCCCCTCCCCCTCCTGGCGTCTTCCATAACCCTTAGAAAGAGAGTTTTCCTGCTGGTCGCGGGTTTGCATTCCCCTTTCTTGCTCGACCCCATTGCCCTCCCGGAAGGGGCCTTCACTCAGCAATCAATCCTTGCTGCTGACCTTTATTTTCTTGGTCTATCTACTTTTGGGTCTAACCCGGCAGACAGCCGATTTTATTGCGTTTTCCATTCTGAGGTCATTGTTTCCCCCTATGGGTCTCAGGAACCCCCTTCTCCCCCCCCTTGAGGGGGCAGTTGTTGGCCCCGCCCTTTTTTCTCTCCACTTACCGTCCCCTCATGGATCCGGCCAGACGCCCTCCGTATGTTTCCGTTGTTTTGATGAGTCTTTTCTGGTGAAACCTCAAATCTTCCGCGGATTTCATCCGCACTCTTTTGTCTCTCAGGTATCTCTCTCTTTTCCCTCTCTGTTGTTTTTGCTCTCTCTTTTCTATGGCCCCCCTTTGCGGTACTGAAGCTGATCGCGTGCCTGATTTATTTCTTGTTTCACCACACAACCTAATACAGACTTCTCCCCCGGCCACCTACTCCCTCCTTTGGGCAGGCTCCCCAATGCTCTAGTTTGTATTTGTTCGCAGTTTAAAGGTGCGCCACGCCCCGGTGTTGTTTTTATTCGGCGGTGCCTCTCCTTTTCATCAGGAACTTCTCATCTCCAAATCCCCCCTACTCAGGTGTTTTCCCCCTTTGCGCGCCATGCATTCGGTTTCCGCCACGCAGAACGACCGGCACGAGTTCCGTCTGAGAATGACTTTTTGTCCGTCTTTTTTTTCGCCTTGTAAGAAGCTTTAAAGGAAGTTCGCTTCATTCGTGTTCGATGTTCCCCCCTTTTCTCCGTTGTTGTAGGTGAGCACTCGCCACTGCTTGTCAACATCCCTCTGAAATAACATCCTGCGCCCCGAGTCAGTCCCCGCCTCCTGCCGTTTCAAGCGCTTCCGATCTGCTTTGATAAAGGTCAACTCCAATCCTTTGATGTTTTTGTTGGAACTTTTCCCCCCCCCCCCCCAATCTACTGTCCTCCCTTCTTGAGGTTTTCTCCTAACCTCCTTTAACTGCCCCACTTCTCCGGGCTCGGACGCATACGACCCCTCAATGACCGCATGTTTTTCCTTTTGTTCGTCGCCGTGTACGGGGTAGATAGCCCCCCCCTCCGCCCCTTTCCGACCTCCCTTTTGGAGATCAACGTGCTGGAAGTGATTAGGTTGTGTTTTTCTGCATGGTGCTGTTGGTAACCTTCCTCATTTGAGCCTTTATTTTTTTTCCCCTTCGTGGCCAGTTTTCCGTCGAACCCGTCTCGTCGGGTCTCTCTTCAGATTCTTCTAAGAGTTCTCCGGTCGTTACCTTTGCGCTGCTGCCCCACCTTAGTCCGAACCTTTGCCCTTGGTGGCTTTCCCTTTCCTGGTCCTGGGACGCTCCCCCTTCCCGTGCAGTCCGTTTCATGGAAGAATTTCACCCTTCGGCGGATGGAAAGGTTCCGAGAATCTCCCCCACTCTCCTTGCGTTCCCCTCAGTCCATTGACAGTCCTTGGGTTTTTCTCTTCTTTTTTTACCGCTCAGGCATTTCTTCGTCCCTCGTCCCCCCTTTCCCTGTCTTTCCCCTTGGGGAGTAACTAAATTGTGTACGCGGTTTGCGTTTTGTGGCTTTTCCAGTTGGCTCGGATATACACCCGACAGGTACGCTCCGGTTATGGCCTCTTTTCCCGTCCACTTTGGCAGGGACCACGCTTGGCGCTTCCGACGATTGACAATCAGGTTGCCCTCGAAGACTTTTGTAATCACGGTGCCTTTTACAAATTCCCCCCACCCCGGGCATCTCGTCGTTCGTTTTGCTTAAACTTTGACTCAGAAGCGTTTGGTGTTTTTTGCGTCTTATGACCCTCCCCGGAGGGTGGGGACGATAAACAATTCTATATCCGCCCGGTGACGCACCAGTCCCCCCCCCTCCCCCCCCAAAAAAACCCCCTGACTTCTCTCGCTGAAGCGACGTTGCCCCGAGAACCCCCCTGCATTCCAGTCGAGCGATCTCCTTGCGTTCTGTGTCCATCGTGAGTCCCCCCTTTCGGATCTTTCTGTGACTCTCCCTTGGAGAAAGTTTGCGGGATGTCTCTTCTGGCGCCCCTCTACCGATCCCCCGGCGTCGAGTTGCTGTCTTACAAGTGGTCGTGGAAACTTTTTGTCCCCAAGTCGCGAGGTGAGCGTAGTGCATTCGGAGCCTTCAGGCCCTGTTCCACGAATTTTCCTATTTCAACTCTTGAATTATTCCTTCCCCCTCTTCCTCCTTCTCGTGGATTACTTGTACCGTTCTCGCTAACACATCATTTCGCCCTCTCCTCTCTTTCTCATCCTTTTTTTTCTTGATCGTCAAGAGTGAGCGAGACTTTTTGCCTTCGTTGCTTACCACCTGAGCAGGTCATAAATTTTTGCTTTTACGTCGTCTCGTTGCAAGTCTTTTCTGGTCCACAACTGTAATCGGTAACCTTTCGGAATTCCTCTTCCGTCCTCCCCCCCTTCCTCCCCCCCTGTCAAGTTCACTCGTCGTTCTCCCGGCTGTCGCCCATAAGCCTCTCTTCTCTGCCCTTTTTCCCGCAAATCGCCCTTCTGCCCCAAATAGTTTTTTTTATAGTCTCCCCAGATGAAGCCATTTGTTACCAGGTCTGGACCACGCCCCCTGAGATCTTTCGTTTTTGCATCCGTTGTTTTTTGAGTGCCACTCTAGTTTTTCTCCATGCGGTTCGTCTATTTTTTCTGCGTCTTCTTGTCGTTCTCTAGTATTCCTTGGGAGTTGGCTGGTTTTGCACCTTCTAACGCACCTCCGTTTTTCTCTCTGACCGCCCCACTCCCCTTCCTCTGCTTTTCCGGAAGTCCTTTTCTTCCAAATTTCTCGTAAAGTAGTGCGCCAATCAGCAATTGATTCTGTTGTTTCTACAAACATATTGTCGGTTCTATTTTCATGCCTCCCAGGTTCTTCCTTTGTGTGTATACGATCGTTTTTCCTTTCCCCACCTCCACATCCCAATTGTCGTTCACCCCCAATGTCTGGCAGTTTCCGAATATTACTTTCGTCCTTGAGATGATTCATTCGCGTGATAACGAACCCTTTTTTTTTGTTGCCTGCGGGCCCCCGACACAAAACCATCGTTTTGCGGAGTAGATGTTGCTACCTACGGCTCAGTTTACTGATTAAATAAGGCCTAAGTACTGACCCGTCTCGCACTTTCCTTCTCCTCCCGAGAGAACTGTCACTTGGCCCCTTTACTCGCCGCGATTCTTTTTTGTCGCGTTCTTATGACGACCGCCCCGCAACATGGCTCGCCTGCTCTGACCTTTATCCGCTCACGCTCCTTCGACGTACTTCCCCGAACAATAACCCCGAAGTTGTTTTTTTTTCTCTTTCCACTTCCTCCTCAGTGTTTTTCCACCCCCTCTCTCTTCCCCCCCCTCCCTCCTTTCCTTTCAGACCGTTTTCCCGTTCTCTTGTATAATTTTGTATGTGAAATCTCCCTGAGGACCTTTCCCTCCTCCCTAGGGCCGGACATTCTTATTTTTCTGTTCCTGAGAATTTCTTCCGTGGTGGCCTGTTTTGCCTTACCCTGATCTTCTGTCCCTCCCCTCGGGATTAGCGGCGTTCTTATTTTTGAACCTTCCCCGTTCATTCAACTTATTTCATGGTGCCTGTAGCTCTTGGACGGTACCGCCCCGACTGAACCGTGGCGCCTTGCCCCTACTAGTTTCTGTTACTGATATGGGGAAGGCCCCATGATTTTCTGTCTTGCTGGTTACCCCCATGTTTTTGCTCCCCCCCCCCCCAATTCCGAAAGAGATTCGGATCCGGCTTAGATTGGAGCAACTTCATTGGACCGCGCCTTCCTGCCTGAGCTAGGACGTGGGAATTTTGGCACTAACCCAGTCATGATCGCATTCCGTTTTCTGTTTCGGATCCGTGTTTTTCCTTCCCCTTCTCCCTCCCATGTGTTTTCTTTTCAGTGCCGTTTTCTTCTTTCTTGAAAAACGTGTTTGACGGCAACCGTCTCTCTTCCCCCCCAGTCTTCCGTGTACAAAATGGAAGTTATCTTCCCCCATAGGAGGATCCCCCTACGACAATTTGATCTGTTCTAGTGTCTTGTTACTTTGACCAACCCAAATCTGCACGCTCCTTCCTTCAGTCAATCAAACGGACCTTTTTCCAGTCTCTGATATCTCTATCGTTTCACCCCTCTTCTTGTTGGAGTATCCCTTCTCTTGCCCCCCAAATAGGTTGCTGCCTTCTTTCGTGAGATTTATTTCCTTCACCAAGCTCAAACCCGGCCTTCTTCGCCCGTTTTGCATTTTCATTTTGCATTTTGTATGTGTTTTCCGCCCCTACGTCCAGGGTCAACAAACTTTCGTTCCGGCCGTCTGTGCACCCATCCGTTTTATCCCCTTTCCCTCTCCCTTCCCCAATTCATCATCTCCAAATAAGGCTTCCCCGGCCTTTTGACTTTCCACCCCTGCACTGCTCTTACCCTCCAGGACGGACCCGGCGGATTTCCAGCGAATGTTTTGCTGAGTGAAGAATTACTACGGCTTCTTCTTGAATTTAGTTTATCGCTGTCCGCAAGTTTTTTTCCTTTCACCAGAATCTTCTTACTTCTGGAATCCAGCTGTTTCTTCCACCCTCCTCGCCCATACATTCATTTGGCCTTCCTTAGTATCAGTAAAAGCTCTTTTCCCCTTTGCTCCCTGTCAAAAGTGTCTTACCTCTCTCCCGTACTCTGAACTTTTTTTGACGTGGACCCTCTTGTGCACCCCAATACTTTTTTTCATCTGCTTCGTGGTTTTTTCGACTCCGGTTTCGCCGGACGAACAAGTCCCTCTCCTTTCCCCTTCGTTAAACCCCACGATCGGGCAAGCATCGCCGCTTTCTTTTTACGTCTCTTTTGTTTACACTTCACGCTCGGGAGAGTAGAAACTCCGGTCCGGTTCCTTCTCTTTATTCCTGCGGTTTGGGAACGCGTCTTACACGGACATTCGATGTGTGATGGTCGATGTGCGTTTCTATTGTTTTTTTTATCGGAATGCGGCCCCCTTGGCTCGGTTTCCCTCTTTTTTCTGCTGTCCCTTTCGTTGAGGTCGTAATACCTTCTTTTCCTCTATCCTCTCCTGCGAATTGACCCTGCCACGTTTGCTTGGCCATGTTTTTTTTTCATTTCCCATGATTGCGTCGATCTGCGGTCCTTGGTTCCCGCACGTACGTCTTGTTCATTCACCCTGTCTGTTCATCTTTCATAGAGATGACCATCACCTGTTTTTCTTGGTCGTCCCGCAGGCCAGAAAGCCTTTCGTTTTCTCCTCCCCTGTCCCGCTCCGCCTCACATATTCGGAAAACCGGTCATCGTAACCCGGGTCACTTTCATCGAATTGATTTGTTTTTTAGGGGCCATGCAAGCGGAGCTTCGCGTCGGTCTCCTTTTTTCGTCTGGCAAAAATTTTCTGCTCGATTTCGTCTCTCTCTGCGTTGCCCCCTACGCCGTTGAACTCCGCATTCCAAATGATGAGTTCCCTCCTCTCAACGTCAACGTCAGCGAGCTTTTTTTGCTCCTTTTTCCAGACCCTTTTTTTTAGCGTTTTTGAGTTGGGTGCGAATTTTCTACACCAGCCATTCTCTACTATATCCTCTCGTTGCAACGTACGAATCTCCTGGATATCAGGCCCCGCCGCATTCTTTTTTTCCCTATGTTTAAAACCAATTCCTCCCCCCCCGAGTTTTTCCATTTCACCGTTCAGGATCCTATTTACGGGTTCGTTGCACGCAGTTTCCGATTGGCTACCTAGGTCTCCTACGACGCGGAGTTAGAGTTTCCGCCTTACAATCCTTCAAGTTTTTCTCGTGAGTCCTTGAGCGACTTCTGCAGTCGCTTTTCGGTAAAGTCAGTGTTTTTACCTCCCTTCTCAAAGCTGAATTATTCTCCTGCTTCCTTGTTCTCCCCTTTTCCTTACTGTCTCGCCTCACATCCTGTCCCTCCCACCATCCTTTCCCTCTCCGTTTTTTCTTTTTTGTATGGATTTTGGACCCTCTTCTTGGATCTCGGTCTTTTCACTTCCTGAGGTGATACTCGTCTGTGGGATTTCTTCTGAGACGTCCTCTTTGTATCGCCCCTTTCCCCTTTCGGCTTTTTCCCCCCACGCACCCGCCTTCCACCCAATTTTCGCTTTCCCCTCCGCCTTCCATTGTCGCGTCAGTAACTCGCCCTGCGTCGGGTCTGGCGCCTCAATTTGACCTAACTATTCCTGTCCTTTCTCCATCTTTCCACTTTTCCTCAACCCTTTCTGGTCATCCCTCCGCTTACTTTTTGTTTTTTTCTCCTTTTTATGTTTCCGAGGGGCACTCTCCCTTTTCCCCTGAGCCGCGCTTCCTTCGTATCTTTGCTTCTTTTTTTTTTCTCTCTTCTAGTATTGGAGCTGTCATTTCATATTCCTCATCTCGTTTCCGGTTTTTGTAGCTCACGAACCTTTTTTTTCTCTGATGATGACGAGTTGAGGTCGATTTTCCGTTGTCGCGGGGTTTCCCTGATGCCCCCCCCTCCCCCAGCTCGCTCCTCTCCCCCCCGGTTTTTTGCAACACAATGGCGGGAAGATTTGCATAAGCCCCCAGTTTTTTACATTTTGTTTTTACGCTGATGTTCACCGAACAACCCGCCTTTCTTCCCCCCTTCTCTCCCCTGCCCCGTTTGTACGCTGTCACCTTTTTGACGCCTCTTCCGGCGATCCGCGCCCTCTCTGAACCAAGAACCTCCCCCCAGAAAAAGCCCCCTCTGCTTTTCTGGCCTCAAGACCTTTCATCTTTTGGTTCTTCCTTCTGACAGGCCAAGAAGTTGAAAAGGCTTCCAGGACCTGCAGAAGTCGCAATTTTGACTCAATGGATCTGCTCCAGCTTTTTTTACCTTTGTTTTTCGCGGTTTTAAGGCCATTTATTTTCTCCCCCTTGGCGCCACTTTCTTCCGACTGCCGACTCCTCCAGATTTAACGCCTCTCCGCGCCTGCGCTTTTTCCCTTAAGGCACCTCCCGAACCCACCAGGTCCTCTTCCCCTTTCCCTCTCCTCCGTCAAATTTTCCCCCCCCGGCGCCCCCCCCTCCTCCCTCCGCTGACTTCCCAGCACCCCGGCCGGTTCTCTTCCCTGAGTTTTCGTAAAATGGCGTTCTTTCAATTGAGAGGGCCGAAGACCAGATTTCCGTACTCGATTCGCCTCGTGTTTTCTTTCTGCTGTCGACGGAGACGTGGTGACTTGGAAGACCCGGCGTTCTTCTCCACCCTCCCGCTTTCTCTGGGCGTCCCTCTTATCTTGGTACCCGCGTTCCTTCCCTAAACTTTTCATAGGAATTTAGCTTCGGACACCTTTTTGGACTTTTCACGGCAATGTTTTTTCTTGACTGTTTCTTTTTGACCTTTCCAAATGGACTTGTTTGTTTGGTCAGTGGCCGCTTCCCGACTACGAAGAGGAGTAGTCTTTCTGCACGCTTGGCGCGCCTTTTTGCGAGGGTTCCTGACCCTCTTTATGGCTACTGCGATCGAACTGGGGTCCCCTCCTCAATCTTTTTTTTTTTGTAATGACCTCTTTCCTGTCCTTTGTCTTTGTATAGAATGTTGGTTCTTACAACTTCCCTCGCCTTCTTTTATGATTTTTCATGGGCATGCCTTGGTACTTCTGGAAACCAGGATTATGTTTCACAACGCCGCATCAACCAAAGGAGCGGTTTCTTCCTTTTTGACCGGAGGCAACTCTGCCCCCCCGAGCATTGTTCTCATCCAAAGCGGAGAAGGATTGTTTGCGTTTTAGAGTTAGATTCCACAGTTTCACATAAACCTCACTTCATTTTTCGGTCAAACGAATGGACTTCTTCTACCTCATATTTAACACATTCATTTGGTGTTTTATTTTTTCCTTTCTTTGACACCAATTCTTTGGTAATATTTGAAACCTTCGAGTGAAGTTTCCTTTTTCATTTTTTTCCCGCCCATGCTAGACCCCCCCAATCCCTTCCTTCTAGAACCCCATCTTACGTTGTCTTGCATTCTAATTAGGATTTTTCGGTTGCTCCCCTGGAAATAAAGCAAAAATTACCCGGCTCCGTTGTTTTTTTTTGATTGCTGTTGGTTCCTACCTACTGTCCTCCCTTTCCTCCCTCATTGAATTACTCATCTCATCCCTTCTAAATAAGGTCTGGTACTTTTTGCCTCGCCCCCCAACATTTATTCTCGCCCTCCGTGACTCCTTTTTCCGCGCCGACTCGTACTTTTCTTGTTAAGGGATTTTACCCTTTCTGATCTCTTCTGATCATAAGCTATGCCGCATCTCCCCTCTTGACAAGCGGAGCCTCGTCCTTCGTAATGTATGAGTAGCCCCTCTCCCTCTTTTCTCCCCCCCTCCTGTATCCCCTCAACCATCCCCATTGGGCCTTGGATACCCTTCACCCCGTACTCTCTCTTTCCAATGCGACCCCGTTTTTCCTTGTTCGCATAGCTCCCCTCTCTTGAACTTTTATTCCTGTCCTTCGTTCAACAAGCTACCCTTTCTCCAAGTGTATTTTCCTCGAACAGTGTCTTGAAACCCAGTTCCCACATTCCTGCTTTCTTACGACTCCCTTTACACTCCGGCCCATCGTTTTTTGCATCTTCTTTGTTGTGCGGCGGGATCTGACCAGACGCCCCCCCCTTTCACACTCAATCGAGATAACTTTTGCTGGCGTTGAGTCGGATTTTGAGGGGGTCCTAGTAGTCTTTGTTTTTTCCCCCCCCCCCCGATGGCAGTTTGCATGTGTGTTTCCTGTGGTCATACTTCCCCTTTTTCGCTGGCGGACGTTCGCTTCTCCTAGCTGGTCCCCCGGTTCCCTTGTTTCCCTTGAGCACTGCACCAGACCTTCTAGACTCCCTTTTTGCCCTTGAAAAGTTTTGTCCCGGCCATTATACTCCTTTCTGGCAGCTTCCTGCGGCTGATCAACTCCTTCCCCTTCCCCAGGTATTTACCATTCCATTCTTTGTCCTTCTTGAATGAAGATTCTGAGATCGTTTCTTCTCCTCCTCAGAAGAATTCCTTTTTCGTTCTTTTGCAGATGCGTCTCCCCTGCGCACAGTTCCTCCCTTCTTCCCTTCCCCTGTTCCAGTTTACGGAATCTTTCCTTCGTGAGACGGTCTGTTTTTTCCTTTGGAACGCGGATTTTCTCCCTGGTTACGCTGAATGACTTTTTCATTTAAGCTCGGAATAATATTTTTTTTTTTTCCGACCAGCCCTTTTCTTCTTTTTTCTTCTCGTATTTACCTAGTTGAAGCGCTCCATTTTAAGTTGAGCCGTTAAAGTTCCCCACTTCTGAAGCTCTTTGCATTTGTTTTCCTTTCTCCGTTCAACCTTGACTCCCGTCTTGTTTGAGTTGGGCGCCTCTCCACTACCCAAGGAGCTCCCATCATCGAACACCTTTACGCAATCCCCTCTCCCCTTCAGTAGACGTTCCTCCCTGCGACATCCCCCTTTTAAAAGTCCCTAGCGTTCCCGATTTCCTTTTTCTTCTTTCTTCTAGGTGCTGTGAGGTATCCCTTCTACCGGTCTCCTTTTTTTTTATTCTTTCCCTCTGATTTCTAATCTCATCAAGCTTCTTCTCTTTCTTTGCACAGGTACTCTCAGTGGAAACTTAGTGTCATCGATGAGGAGATCCCCCTCCCCCGGCTCTTGGTGAAAGGATATTCGGCTTTCCACGCCATACTCCTTCCTCCCCCGCTTTCTTTACACTGATAGTGGTATTCCCCGCTGGCCTGTTTCAAGACTGAGTGACCGCCCCAATCTCATTTTTCCTCCTCTTGTGTGTGATCTCTCTGTTGGCGCTCTTTGAGCGCTCCTGTCCTGCCGGGGTACCCCCTCTTCCTTCCCCGACAGAGTTTCCTTCTACTTCGATTTTCGTAAAGCCTCAGAGTACGGTCCTGTCCCTCTTTTTCCCTCATACTGCCCACTCGCTACCGTGGCCTAAGACCGTGCACTTCCTCTTTCTTTCCGCGTCATCACCCTCTTTTCCTATGTGTTTCTCCAGATTAGCCTCCCCACTCTAGCCGCCCAAATATTCTCCTGTACTCTTTTCCCTTTCCTCAACGACGAACGCCATTTGACAACTTTATTTTCCCCCCCCCCCGCCCCAGAGAGTCTTACTTTCTTCCTTTTTCTTGGCACTGGCCCA
>Ga0179593_1619003_pt1 | contig 12603 bp, 18 predicted proteins | sample CZODoug2_1_08_16_FD_185931 | JGI IMG/M metagenome (GOLD analysis project Ga0179593, IMG submission 185931) | Vadose zone soil fungal communities from Angelo Coast Range Reserve, California, USA - CZODoug2_1_08_16fungal (PacBio error correction) | ecosystem: Environmental > Terrestrial > Soil >... | reverse complement strand
GGTTTTTAGTACCTTATTTGTTACCTATCTCCCCTTTCATCGGCCGTCTTCTTTCTTTGAGAGGCTTTTTCTCGCCCCTGGACGTCCGATTGATGCTCCTCCCAATTCTCCCTCAGAGACAGCGAGATCCTTTTTTTTCACGTTTTTTTTTCCCTGACATTCTCTGTTTCAACTCACTTCCCGGTAAACAGTTCTAATAGGTTTGGATTTCGAGGCACGAGGCTATTTTCCCTCTGGTTTTCCCTCTTCTTTGATCTGTTCCTGCAGTCAGGGGCAGCGGCAATCGCTTCCTCCCCACGTTTTTTTTTTTGGTCTAGGGTTAGTCTTGAGGGGTCTGAAAGCCAACCCACCCACTTTTTCTCCTTTTCTCTTTTTTGCATTTTCATTGTGAACTACAGCCCTTTATTTCCCTCAGGGCACCATTGCCCTGCTTTGGACTTCTTTTCTGCCCCGGCTCTCTTTCAGGTAACTAGCATTCTTTTGCCACACCCCCCGTCCTCATCGATTTTGCACCTTTTCCCTAGTGGGCGCAAGATACTCACCCGACACTACCCCCCCCTTGCAACTTGGATTTTCCCCCCAATCTATAGCATGCATCGCTGGATTGTCTGAGCCTTTTTCCCCCAGGATCAGAGACCTGCGTTGATGTAGTTTTTTTTGTTTGATCCCCTTCCTTCGGTATTGGGTCTTTCGAACAGATTCCTATCCTTCTGCACCTTTCCCTTTTTACGACAGATCTCGTTATCGCTAACCATCCTTTTCCTCTGGTTGTCCATTTCCTCCACCGGCCCCCCCCTGAGTGACCTTTCTTTAGCCCCACCTCGCCCCTCAGAGATTGGGACTCTTCCCTCCCTTTTCTGCTTCATTCCTCTTTCACTTTGCTTGCGCTTCAGGAGCTTCCCCCCCCTCTATGTTTGTCCCTTTCTGTTCGAGGTTCTCGATGAATTCTTTTTTTCCTCCCTTTTGTTGTTTGAGCGCTTTGCGACCCTTTCCGCCCTTCGTTTCTCACTTAGACCTATCAAGCGGTGTCGCATCCTTAGCCCCAGCCTCACTTGCTTCCCGCCACTGTTCCTTTAAGCTGCTTTTGCTTCTTTTAAAGCTCGAGCCCTTCTGATACGCCTCTTCTCCTGTCTTCCCCTTCGGTCCTTTCAAACAGTAAAAAATTTCCCCCAACCCGAGTCCGTCTTTATACTTTACCCCCTTCCTTGCCTACCTTTTGACAAAGTCGGGAAATCATCCCTTCCCTAATCGTTGCCCCGTTCTACCCGCTTCTTTGATCCCTCCCCCCCCAGCCCCTCCCCCCCCTTTTTTTGCCTACTGGATAGTCTTCCCTTTCGACCGCCCCAACGCGCTGCTTTGCCTTCCACCTGCCCCTGATCTTCTTCTCCCCCTACATTGAGTGTGTTGTTGGGCTCATTGATTGTCGCATGACCCTTTTCAAATGGCACAGCGAGCTTTGTTTTGGTTTCCCTTGGTCTGTCCCGGTTTTCTTTGAACCATTCTACAGTTTTTCTCTTTAGGTCACTGGTCTGAGTTGTCCCTTTTTTTTCCGGTGCGCGGTCGCACTTTTCTTCTTCCATGTTTGTGTCAACCCGCCATATACCTTAGCAGACCCCGTTTTTTTCCTAATGCTGATGCCCTAATTGCCAGCGCATTACCCCCGTCGGGGAAATGTTCTTCACTAGGGGACTTCCTCTTCTGGCCTCCCCTCTGAGTTTAAGGTAAAGTTCTGGAATCGTCTTCCCCCTCCAGGTCTGACTTTTTTTTCTCCTCCACCCCCCTTTTAGTGTCCGATGAGGGATTTCTGGTGAGTTTCCCTTTTACCTTTTTTCTTCCCTTTTAGGCCTGACTTTGGGCGTATCCTCTTCCCCGTTTCTTCGTACCTTTGTTTTTTTCCCAAGACTGGCTTGTAATGGCTGTTCATTCTTTTATCCTCAGCTGCTTCGCGGATTCTATTGTAACTGATGAATGATGGGCGAAGGGTGTGAATATCATTATAGACTTTTCGAGGACCCGTCGCGGCAGTTGGGAGTTTAGACCAGTGTATTCCCCTTTTTGGTTGCTATTTTTTTTCTTACCCTTTGCCTTCCCTGCCGGGCCTGTTGCCCCCTTCTTTTTTTTTCCCCCTCTGGAGGCGGAAAGTTGCTTCGCAGTGGTTGTTTTTTTTCCCTTAGCTCCCATGGACCTACCTTTTTTTAAATCGCATTAAATTCTTGTTTGCATTGACCCCCCGCACACACAGCTTTTTTTGCTGGTGAGGTCGGGGTCTCTGTTCCGACCCTTTCGGTGCTGGCCTTTCCCTTTGCCCCGAGCGACCCTGTGCGTTTTCTCAATTCGCATGCAGCCCTCCTCACCTCTTTGTTTTTTCTTGCTCTCATGCGCGTTCTTTTATTGTTTGCTTTCTTTTACAAAACACCCCCTACGCAGAGCCACCGATAAGCAATCATACTTTTCTTTTTTTCCTCCCACCACATTTTTTCGGAAATCTGCTTTTAAATGCAATGTGTCCTTTTTTCCCCTACCAAAAGCCTTTTGGCGAAAGGGTCTGTTTTAGTTCATGTTTCCGCCTTGCCAGTCCACTTTTTCCCTTCAAGTGTTACCCCCCTCTTAGGATTTCTACTTCTTTTTTTTTTATGGACACGCTTGCGCATGATATTCATACACCCTTTTTTTTGAGATATATACGCGAGCCCTTCCGTATTCCTCCACCTCCGTGCTTTCCCTCCTTCTTTGCCGTTCCTTTTTTCATCTTAAAAAATACACAATGCTACATCCCCCTGGGTGGATTTTCATTCAACCCCACACTGTGGTAATTCGATTTGACTCAGAGCTGGCCACGGTGACTCGCTTCGGGGAAACCAGTTTTTATTGCTTGATGCCTCTTTTCCCCTTTGTTTGTGGTGTGTAGGTACCAAAAAGCCAGTCTATTTCAAGACCCCGCTGTGAGGTTGGTCCTACAGCTACCTTTTTTTGCCCAAGTCACAGTTTGCTCCGCGGGCTCCCGGCGGCTCAATTCAAGACCAATTTCCTGTTAGGAACCGCCGGGCCAACGCACCAGCTCCGGCCTTTCACACCCAACACTCGTTTTTCTTCGACCCGTCCCGATTTTAAATCATGTAGTTTGTTGAAGTGTTGACCCGTCGACTTCACGCTCCACTGGCTCCTGACTCCGCCCTGCTCCTTAATCCTTTTCGACCGCGCAGGACAAGTACGTCTTTTTTGAAGGGTTACACCCCCCCCTATAAAAGCACCATCCTTGCCCCCCCCTCCGCTTTAGTTTTTTATAAGATTTTCACCTTTTTACCCATCACACATGAGCCATTCATATCTTTGTGTGTCTTTCTTCCCCCTTTTATAGAGTGCCGGTTTTTGGGGGTAAGACTGTTTGTCGTTTGACCCAGGAGACTGTGGATTTGCCTCCACCCAGGGGTGTTTTTTCGGCTTTTTTGCCAGATTGGCAATCGCCCCTGCTTCCCCCCGATAAACTTTTTTCTATTCCTTTCGCCGGGGTCTAGTTTTTTCGACTCTTTTCACGCTTCAAAAATCCCGGTTACCGTTATTCCCCCTTTCGCATCTACGTCGCCCTGAGATGCTTACGCGTTATCCTTTTACCTGATTTTCTCTTTGCATTTGCCACCCGTCAACGAGCAAACGGTGCCTCCCGTTCTTTACTACACGGTGCTGTTAGCTTTTTTCCCCACCAACCCAATCAAAGGGTACTGCTTCCGAGAGCGCCACCCCATGTGCCTCTTGACGTCCCGTGCCTCATTCCCATTTAAGAAGCGTGATGGCGGTCAGGGACCCCCCTCCCAGTTGTTTTTTTTTTTTTTGTTTTGCCAACCTCATCGTGTTCCCCCTAGTGGCGGCCCTACGGCCATCATCGTCAACTGTCCCATATCTCCTCTTTCCAGTCGAACTGCCCTCTGTCCTGGGGTTTTGGGACCTTCTTCGGCGTTGATGAGTTTTGTTGGGAGGGGCTTGACTGAAGGCTGTCCGGGATCACAGTGCTAGCATTCCTCCTTGTCGATTTTCACCGTTCCCCTCTCGTTTACAGTTAGGCATTTTTAACTGTGGACACCCCCGATTCTGCGCCTCTTTTCCCAGCTTAACTCCATGACTTGTCAAGTTGCTGACTAGTCACGGGCGTTGGCTTTGAGATTGGGACTACATGATAGGTTCTTTGAAAGGTTCTTTCTAATCTCTCTGCTCCCTCCCCCCTCGTTGTTTTTTTTCGCGAAATTCACCAGTCCCTTTGCAATAGCCAAACCGCCGTGACAAGCCTTCATTTTTTTTGCAACGCTTTTTACCTGACTAGTAAGATTTCTTATCAACGCACTTATGATTTTTCTTTCCCAGCCGTTGGTAATTTCGAAGTAAGGAACCGTGGATTGTTCCCCATCACTCCTTCCTCCATAACGCTTGCTTTTACGATTGGTCTCGGAATCAGTGTCACACGGATTCTGAGTGATTACCGATCTGATTGGTTACCTAAAACTTCAAACGTTTCCTTCCCCCTTTTGCGCTACATGGTTTCCCTTCATGACACCATTTGACATATCTTCCTGGACTTCAACCACATGAGATATGTTGGTATCCGGCCCATTGATTTTTATTTGATTTTTTTCCCCGCATTTTCCAATCGGCCTTGTTCCTACCGTCGTTGTCCCGCGTCCTCACCTGCCTACGGCCGCCGTGAAGTTTTGGTGACACCTGTGGGTTTCTTGCGATTCTTGAATTTTCCGTCGAAATTTTGTTGTGTAATCCGCAAGCTACCTGCTATCCCTCACTCGACTGCCTTTCTGCTGGCGACAGCGCAGGCCACCACCGGTTTTCTCCACCTTTCCCTTTTCCCCCTCTTATTCGCACTCTACCTCACCTGTGGATGGAGGGACACAATTTCAATCAATTTTACCCCTCCTTCCCCCCAAAAAAGCCTCTTCCCCCCATGCTGCCTTCTGGTGAAGTCTGGTTTCTGCCGTGCTCAAGCCGTCCCTCGTTCGGCCGAGTGTCTCTTCCCCAATAAGTCCGTACCTGACTTAATCCTTGTAGGTCCCTTGCGATCTGTCTGCTCAATGGACACTCTTGCAAAGCCCCTTTTATTGCTCAGGTTTCGTCTAGCCCTTTTTTGCACAAAGCTCGTCTTCTGTGGGTGTGGTGTGGACTTCATGTTTGTTTATCCTTTTGGCCCTTTTTTCCTTAACTTGTTTCGTCCCTTCTCCTGGCCCCCCTTCTGCGCCCTATTTAGGTTTTCATTCCTGCGGGGAGTGCGACGTTTCACTGGTCAACCTGTTCCCCTCTTCCGTCGTTCATCCTACGTGTTCTTGGCCACCCATCCCTCTCCATGAAAGTTTTTTTGTACGTAGGCCTTCGTCCAGACCCTTGTGCTGAAACCCCCTCTTTTGAGACCCCTTTTTCCTCTGCACGCCAGGTCCCTCGACTTCCCTCGAAAGTTAGGGCAGAGCACAGTTGATTTGCTTCAACTTCAATTGCTGTTCGTTTTTTCTTTTCTCCATTTGAGAGCTACCCCCGTCACCCCGAAGCGATCAATTTCCCAAATTTATTTCGCCCCAACCTCCCTGAGCGTCCCTTTTTATTCCCTTTTCCAAACTGAACCGTTTTTTTTCTTCCTTTACACTCCCCAGTGAGTTGATGAGTAGTTTTGTTTGTTTTAGTCCTTAGTCTCAATTTTTCAACCTGAGTTTCTTCTTCCGCCCCTATGGGAGCCTCTGATCTCTCTCTTATCTCTCTTTCTTCGTTTTTGTTTGTGCTATGCTCGCCGACCCGGTTCTTCTTGATGCCATTGCCCCCCCTTCTACTTCCTGTCTTCCGGCTTTGCACAATCCCACCCTACCCACCATTCTCTATCAGCCCCTTCACTGCCCTTTTCCACTCCTGTTTGGAGTTCCAAAAAGTCTTGAATCTGGCACGGTTGTTGTTTTTCCTCGGAACCTGCTTTGATTGCTTGCTCGCTTTCTCTGAGTCCTAGGTTTGTTTTGTACCCCCCCGATTCCACATCCCTCCCTTCTCATTTACTTGTCTCCTACCTACCAGTTGGACTAAATCCCTGGATCACCCACGTTGCCGTTCCTCAATTATGGTTTCTCTTTCTCTCAGGCTTATCGGCCGGCCCAACGTACCATGAAACCCCTTTTCTTTCCTGTTTGGTTTTCCCCACTATCTTTTTCGTCCATTTTCTTCACTGGGGAGGTTAGTTTTACTGCTCGCCTTTTTCTGTCCGCTTCCGGTAATTCCGACTCCTTTTTTTTGGAATAGGATTAGGACCCGGCCTTCCTTGTCCCATGTTATTTCTTCATGCGGCCACCTCCCCTCCCTATTTTTCTCATGTACCCCCCACTAAGCGCGCCTTGCGGAATGCAAAATTGGCTCGAACTCTCTTTCACCACAATTAGCCCCCCCCACTTCTTTCCTTTTCCCCTCTCTTCTGTTTTTCTGCACCGTGACCCATGCCCCCCTAATTGTGTTTCTTTTTAAAGAGGCCTTCCTCTATTTTTTCGGAGGTCTCCCTCCCAAGGAATTGGACCCTGCGATTTTTCACATTCTACCTTGCAATTAGTTTTTTTGGTACGAGGATCACTTTCCGCGATGGTTACTGACCCTTCCACATAACGGATTCCATTATTCCAGTTTTTTCCCCCTACTCCCCCCTCATCTTGCTGTTTCCTTTTTTCCTTGTGCAAACCTGTTGCTGTCTCCCCTTTTAAGACCACCTGATCAGAGCCACAATTCTTCTGCTAGTTGTCTTTCTGTTTTTTCTTCCCCACCAAACACAAATGTGTCAGAAGGATCCCAGTTTACGACATCAAGGGGACCTGTCTGCCCTTTCCCCGCGCTTGATTGCCCCCTCCCCGTTCTTTTGCGTCCGATTGTAACGTCCTCCTTGTTTTGCCCCCATTGCACCTAGGTTCATGGTTTTCCCCCCCCCGCCACTTTTCGCCAGACTAGTATATGGTCCACCCCCCCCTCTTTTTCCCTTATTTCGCGTCTTGAAAGCAGTTTGTCCTCTCGGCCCGCCCCTCTCATTCGGGCACACTTTGCGTTGCGGTTATATTTTGGTGTCTTTTCAAAGAATTGTCTACGGCTTCCCTTCTTCTTTTTTCCCCCGTTTCTTGAAGAGTCCTTGCCCTCGTCCCGCCCCCCCGAATGATTTCCCAGTCTTCTTTCTCAATTTTTCTCCTTTATTTCACCGCTTGGTTGACTTACCGATTTTCGAGGCCTTCTGGGATCGCCTCCCCTGAAGCTATTAACCTGCTTCATAGTCATCCACCCCCCCTTTTTTTTTTCTTTCAGGGCCCTTCCCTTTTTTTCACTGTTGATCGATGCACCATTTTCCTTGTTCCTCAAGGGAGCGCCTGAAACCTTCCTGGAGTTCCTTTTTTTCCTCCCGTATCCCTCCCCTTTCCCCTTTTCCTCTTTTTGGTTCCTCCCCAGCACAACCGAGTCCTCTCCCCCTCCTCTCACTTTCCCCTCGGCCAGCCCGCCGTGCATACTCTCCGCCCCTCCCCCCGCTTCCCATTCCCCTCCCCCTTTCTCTTTCCGGTTTTTAAGAGATACGGGTTTCCCCGCCCCCTTCCTTTTTTTCCTTTTACCCATCTTTCCCCCCCCTTTCCACCGCAGGTTTCCAGCCCAAATACCGAATCCTCTTTTGATTGTCACCCCCCTCTGACGGTTTTCCCCCTAACCCCCCTTCATTCAGCTCAGAGTTCTCCCCCCCGGCTTTTCCCGAACTCCCTACAACCAACTCCTCAACTCCCCTTTTTTGACCCCTCATGTTATCCCTAAGTTTCGCTGCATTCCCTTCTTCAATCATCCCAGATGTTGAACCCCCCAATCCCAAAATCTTTTTCCTGAGATTTCTTTTCTTCCGCTTTGCCCCCAAGAGGGGAACACTGATAGTTCCAATTAGTCTTCTTCTGTAGGCCATCTAGACTCCCCTTCCCTCGTTAATCCCTTTTTTTCCTTCCAGACCCGTTTTTTCTTCGTGACACTGGTTTTTTTATTCAGTTATTCGTCCTTCGAAGACCCTGATTGTTTTTGGTTACACCACTACCTCTCCCCCACGCCCACCCCCCTCCCTTCTCTTTTTGTGCTTAGGAAACGATTCCTCCCTCCATTTTCCCCCCTTTAGGTTACCTGGCACCTCCCTCTACTTCTCTCTTTTCTTCTTTCTCCCCCCGCCCCTCCGCTGTTTACAGTTACTTTATTAGTCCTGTTCTCCCTTCCCACCTTTTTCCCCCCCGCAGACTCGTCCCCCACAAAGTGATATGCCGTGTCTTTCTATTCTTGTTTTTCTTCTTCAAGCATTCCTTCTTTTGACCCCAATTTTTTCCGTTGTTCCGCCGTTTCCCTTCGCATGCCGCGCGTAGTCTTGACACACCAGCCTGTGCATTTTCCTTTCTTTTTTCCTTGATGGCTCCCTTCCCCCCCTTTAGATACCCAACATATGGACATCCTATAGTAACCCCCTTCCTTTCTTAATTTTGTTCCTTCTATTTTATGTTAATTTCGGCGAAACCACGGCTGGCCCGCTGGTGGGCCTTGAGGCCCCCTTTTCCTTTGCTGATCTTTTTTGTTTTTCCCCCTTTCTTAACCTTTTGAACCTGATTTGCCACCCCCTTTTTCCCCCTTTTGCATTAGTCGCCTGCTGCGTGTTGTTCACTCCTCCTGGTTATTTTCCCTTCCCCCATGTTTCATTCAGGATCTGTATAATCCTTCTTGTGGTCGAATTTTCCACACGATTACCCCGCACGTTCCGCGGTTCCTTTTCGTGCCCTGTTCTTAAGTACCTTGTGCTGGAAACTTTGAGCCCCCGTCTTTGCCCCCTCCCCCCTCGGTCCCCGGAAGTACCTTTGTCGCCCTCCTTAGCTGTACCTCGTTCCCCCCCCCTACCAATGGTCGTCTTTTTGAGTCCTTTCCTCCGTTATTTAGTCAAGCCTGTCTACCCCCCCCTCTTCCCCAATCTCGTTTTCCCCCTTCCCCCCTTTACTCATATTGTTCCCAAAATAAGGCCCCGTTCGGTAATAAAACGGGTTTTTTTTCAATCCCATCCACCCCCTTGTACTTCTTGCCTCTTTTCTCTATCCTGTGTCTTTTTTTCTTCTGACTCGAGATTTCCCCGACTTCTTTCCATTTTCCACTGCTTTAATTCTATCCAGGAGCCTTCCACTTGGCGCGCGCTCAGCTACTTCTCTCTCTTTCCCCCCTCCTTTTTTTTTTTTCCTCTCCCTCTTCGCGGGTCCGTCTTTCTTTGTCTGCCTTACCTTTAACTGTACCAGGCGTTACCCTCTCCCACCTCTCCCCCCATCCTTCTCTCCTCCAAGTGACTTAGATCTTCCTTCTGGTTTTGTCCCACCCCCTTGTTCCTTCCTCTTCTCTACGCTCCCAGGTTTCCTTTTTGTTTGGTAGGACCTTTGTGCCGTTTCCTTTCCAATTTCTTCCCCAAGAACACGCCCATTTTCGTGTTTTCCAGCCCTCCCCCCTTGGAGATCTCTGACATTGGCCTTCCCCCTCACCCTTGTCCCGTCTCGTCCTTCCTGCCAGGCGTGTCTCTTTTTTTCAGACCCCTCTTTTTCCCACTCAAGCCCCAATTCGTGCCCTGGATCGTTTTGTTTTGCCCCTTCTGACCCAAATTCGCTTGCCCGAAATGTTATTTCTTCTTTACCCCCAGGTCGGGCCCCCTGGGAGCACTCCTGCTCTGCCTGCTTTTTGCGGCATCCCGGCTGCAGTGATTTTCAATTTTACTTCCTTTCTCCCCCCGTACTTCGAGTAAAAAAATGTCCTCGCTCTGTTTCCTGTTTGCATCCAACATTGAGCAACTGCTCCACCAACGCTTTTCGCGGGGCTTTAACTGGATTTTCCCATTCTTCGGAGATCTTTGCCCGTGAATCCTTTCTCTCCCCACATATCCTTCTTCATTTTTAGTTGTGGCAAAGATCTGGACCGGCTTCTTAGTGGAGGCGGTATCCCACAGTCTTCTCCGCCTGACCTGTGCCCTACCCAAGAGTCCTTATCAGGGTTTCCATTTGTGGTTCTTGCTTACGTTCTGGCCCAGTGCTCCTTTGGACATATTAATATTCCGCGTGTCCCAGCAGATGAGGATCCGTCTCCCTTGTCTTCCTTCCCCCTTGCCCCCATTACCTTTCCCTATTGCTTCTCCCTGGTGCGCCCTTTCCCATCATGAGATCGATGGAGTTATGGAAGCATTTCTGCAATGCGCTGTCCCCCCCCCCCCCAAGCGCGGTTTTGGGCTAGGGTTATTCTGTTTGGTTTATGAAAAACATAGTGGGCAGTTTTGCGAGAAGTAAACCCCGTTTCCCCTTTATGACACTCCCCGACCTTGACTTTTTTTCCCTTTCCCTGTTTTTTTTGCCTTTGACCGAAGGCCCCGACCGTGTCAATCATTTTCCCGACCAGTATATCGTCTTTGTTCCCATTTCCCCTAGTTTTCGGGCTCCCCCCCCAAGACCCCCTCCCCCCTCCTCCGCCTTCTCCCAATTTGGGAACGCTTTCATGATTTGACTTCAAAGCAGTTTTTTTCCTTAGCTTCGATTGACTCCTTTCTGATTTCCCTTGTTCTGTCTTTTTCTTCTTCTGTAGTGGGAGTTTAAATCTCCTTCTTTAGGGAAAAACTTTTTAATCTATCATCCTTTTCGATTTGAACCTTCCTAAGGGACTGTGTCTTTTTTTCCCTCTCTTCTCCCCATCCCTTTTTATCCTGTTTTTCTTCTTTACAAATAGTTTGTTGACGGTCTTCGTTAAAACATATCCTTCTTGGTATCGCGATCCTTTTTCTATCCTTTCCCTTAAGACCATCTTCCCTACTCCCCTCCTCCTTGTGACTCGTTTTTCTTCCTGCTGGATGGTCAGAGTGCTGGATCAGACTTGACTTTCTCCACCCAGAGACGGTGTCTTTTTTTCTCTTTCTCCTCACCTCATTATAGTTATACCCTTCCTTTTTTTTTTTTCTCTAGATTTTTAGAATTCATAAGCTCCCTTTTTCTCTTAAGTGATCCGCAGAGCCTCCTCATTGCTATCTCTCCATAAGAACCCCCCCAACGAGTCTCCCAAACTTGACACTTAAATATGACTTGCTTTGTGGTTTTGGCGATTTATCGATTAGATACTTCAAGACGCTCGCTTTTTTTTCCCTCCTTTAGTTGTCAAAAAATTGAAAACCCTCTGATTGTTCTCACCCCCCTCACCCTCCCCCCTCTTTTTTTGTCCCAGATTTTCCTAGTATCCCCTGAGGCTTTCATAGGTCTACCCTACTTTTCATAATTTAAATGTTTTTCTCACGCCTCCCCTTCTACTTTTCCAACCCCTCCCCCCAATCCTCATCCAACTTCGGTATCCCTTTTCCTGTATGTGACTTCTTCTCCTTGTAGGCCCCCCTCCCCGGGAGATCCGGCCCTCCTACGTCCACATCTCCCCTTGGCCCATAACACTTTTCTTGTCTTCTATTTTCTTTCTGTATTGAGCCCATTCCCACCCCAATGGTTTCTACCAAATTTTCCCCCCCCCCCCGCTCTCCTTTTCGGTGCAACACACTTTTTCTCTGGACTTTTCTGGAACTCTTTTTTAACCCCTTGCGTCTTACATTGAAAATTTTACCCGCCCTTCTCCTTTTTTGAAGGTTTTCAGTGTCTTTCCCCTTTTTTCGTAGGCTCTACGAATGGATACCAATGGATTGGTTTTGTTGTTGCCTTTTGAAACGAACATTCCCCACGACGCGAGGGTTCGATGCCGTGCTTGCTGTCTGACTGCGCCAGCGCAGTTTAAATTATCAATCAGGGGTACACAGGCACACCTCAGTTTATTGAATACTTGGTTAGTAAGCGATGAATAACCGGTACGGGATATTGGAAGGACCACCGCAATTTCGGCATATTGCCCCCCAGGAAGATCTCTGTGCGTTCTTGGTTAGGTGCGCACGCAGGTGGCGGTCTTGCCAATCCTTTCTTTGGCGAGGACGCTTTCTCTTTGGAACGGCTAGAGTCGTCTTTGCCACCCCTTACGGACCCCCCTTCTATTTGACCTTTTCTCTGGAGGAGGAATTGTTGTCGATCTTACATTGAAGAATGTTCCCAGGCCGAGTTTTCAGAACAAGATGTCTCCTTTGTGCCCTCAGTTCTCGCCTTTCGGTCAGCGCGCGCAACAAGGGCCGGCGTTTCTTTGCTTACACATGTTTTTCTGCTCTTTTTTGTGGCCCTCCGTCCTTGCCTTACCTGCCTTCCATGCCCTTTATGGCCAACCTCCTTTTCTTACCCATTATGCGGCCATCTCGCGCGAACGTGTCCCCCACCGCCTGGCAACCTGGACCTTTACACAGGCACTCGCCACTGACCTCTCGTGTCCTTGAAAGCACACGATTCGAAATTGTCGCTGGACGTTCTTTCTTTGCGATTTCCCTACGATGGTGATTCAAAAAGAACGTCTTTTTGAAATACCCTGGCAAGCAACGCCGGGACTGTATGACTAACGATTGTGTCCCTCTTCACCTCCCCACAGCTGTGACGGTCGTCGCGCCCCGAATCGGTTGTTTGACGCCTTTGCGCCTACACAAACCAGCGCCCAACGCGAAATCCA
>Ga0179593_1339721_pt1 | contig 12603 bp, 15 predicted proteins | sample CZODoug2_1_08_16_FD_185931 | JGI IMG/M metagenome (GOLD analysis project Ga0179593, IMG submission 185931) | Vadose zone soil fungal communities from Angelo Coast Range Reserve, California, USA - CZODoug2_1_08_16fungal (PacBio error correction) | ecosystem: Environmental > Terrestrial > Soil >... | reverse complement strand
TTCCTTCCCCCTTAACTTCTCCTCTAGCTTCCTTAGCCTGCCTTTCTTTATCTCTGTTCATTCCCCATGAGGTGCCTCGCCCTCCCTCCCTTTCTAATCCAAATCCCCCTTCACCCCCCCCTCTCAATGAACCCGTTTGTCTCTTTCTAAATTGTCCTCCCCCACGCGACATGCCCCTCCGCTTTTAGTGATCTGAGACCCTCCTGAGGGAAGAATGGGATTCCCTTTTCTTAACCTCCCCCTTTGTAGCCTCCCCTGAATTTTCACGCTCGAATCCACTTCTGATGGACAGGCCCCCCAAGTGGCTTCCCCTTCCGTCTGAGATTCTCTGTTGCAGTTAGCATTTTTTTCATGGAACCTCTTCTTGGCTTGCGCCGAGTGTTGGCCTTCGTTTTCCTACTTCTTTCGAATCGTACCATTTTTACTCTGCTCCTCCCCTTCGGCCCCCATGGCGGTACCTCGCTGTCATCGGGTTGGGACGACTTCTGGCCCAGGCCGGCAACCACTCCAGCGTGTTTTTCGGAGAATTTCCCTGCCCCCGTCTGTCGATACTTCCCTCGTATTTTCTTTTGAGTGACTCTTCTTTTGGAACTCCTGGCCAGGTTGTGGCGTGTTTCTTTCGTGTGTATTTCCTCCTTTAGAAGCTTTGCTTGCTCCCTTCCTAGGGGCTTCTCCACTTCATGAACGGCTCTTGCATGCTCAAAAAGGGCCATCGTAGCCCCCCTTTCCGACTGACCATTCTTCTTCATGGTTCTGAGGCCCTGCGCTGCGGATTTCCCCGCTTATTCTGCCTCCATGTTACGACTTTTCGCGGGTTTGCTTTTCATGGAGTAAGCTTTGTCAGAGCCTTAACTTCGGTCGTTGAGATTGTAAGCGCCCCGAGAATGTCCGCTTCTTTTTGATTTCTCTAGGCCTAATACGAATTATCTCCCGATCTTTTGATCGAGCTCCCTTCACCGGCGAGTCCTCGTCGTATATTACGTAAACCCTCTCTAGCCTGATCATGCGGTTCCCGGTGGCTCCATTGGTATTAGCTCGCAGAGAGTAGCTCTTTTTTTCCCAACTTCCAACCTTCTCGACTATGTCCTTCACTCCCTTTTGTTTCATCTCTATAAAGGACGACTTTCTTCCCCTTTGCGTTCAACATTGCACCTATTCAGGAAGCTTCAGTTCCTTCCACACCAATTTCCCCCGAGAGTGACTTTTTCCTTTGAGTTATGTGATACCGACTTAGAAGTTTCGTTTTCCCGTCGCTTCGGGGCTCCGTGTACCTTGACTCATGTCTCCGAAGCTTTTCCAAGCTTTTGAAAGTACCGCTTTACCTCTCTCTCTCGGCTCTCCCCTGCTCCCACCCGTTACTTTTTTTTCCCCCTCAAGGCCTCTTGATCAGACCGCTTTTACTCTTCCTGTCTCCCCCTGGCAGGCGCATACCGCGGACCCTTTTGGCACGTCAGTTTTATGCCCGCAGAAGACGGCGGACCCTGTTTGCACACTCTAATAAGAATGTGCCCCTTTTTCTGCTAATAGTTGCTACTTTTGGCTATAATCCCTCTTTTCCCATTGAGGTGCACCTTTCTGAAGAGCCATTTCCTTGAACATTCCACCCCTATCCGACTTCTTGTCCGGGTGACGGCCCCGTTTGACATTCGGGGATCTCTGGTGAGGAAGCTTCTCGCTGGAATTCGCGCTTTCTACGCCCCCCTCTGAGGGCATGCTTCGGGGATCATTCCCGTTTTTCTTTTTTGAGCGTTCCCCCCCCCCTTTTCCCTTTTCGTGTACTTCCTCTATTGTATTTTTTTTCTCTAATTAGTCTCTTTTTCCCTCCGCCCGCAGCACGGCTCCACTCCACAATTATCCGCACCTTCCTGAGTACAAAGACTTCACTCTGTTCTCCATAGCGATTTTTCGGGTCCATGGACCCTCGCTTGTGGGTTCCCCGCATCAATTGCTTGTGTTGTTCTCTCAGCGCTTCAGAAACTCATTTCTCACCCCATGTCAGGAATTCTAGTTCTCCCTCCCCCCCATAGTATGTCCTTGAGTCGGTCTCCCTCGATTGGATGACACCACTGTCTTTTTTAATAGTTTTAGGGGTCTTTGTGCCTCTCCATGCAGGTGCGACGTTTTCCCCCCCCCCTTTGATTGCCTGTCCCCAATAATATTCACCAAGCCCTTTGGGGTACCAAAATCTGATCTTTTAGACCTTTCTGCCTCACGCTTTCGAACACCCCGGACAACCGTCGTTCCCTTTAAAAACTTTTCTCTCCTTTTGACTCTTTCCAAACTGGTCCTATTCGAAGCTTAACCCTCCCCCTTCCCCCCCTCCCCCCCCCTAATACATCAACAAATGGCATGCTAAAGATCCCCAAGTCTCCGAAATTCCCAACAACCCCAAAGCTCTTGCATCTGTTCGTTTTTCTCGCAATTAGCCCATGGGTGCGTTTGTTTCTGGTGCCGTCGGAGGTGATCTATCAGGGAATAGGGTCGAATAGCCCCGTTCTCGAGTTCGCATTTTCAAGTAAAAACACTCTTTCGCATGCTAGACAGACGACCTCTCCCAGTCTCGCAAAATATCTCTCCTGTCTTTTCCCCCGGTCCGGTTGTCCTTTCAGCCCTCTCCTCTTCTAAAGAGATCCTTTAGCCCATCAACGTATTAGTTTTTTGTGCTCCTTGGGGGTTAGCAGCTTTTTTTGAAGCTCCCCTCCTTAGTTCCCGATAGTTCTATCTCAACCCTCAGAGGAATCTTTCCTTTCCCCCCCCTCTTCCCCTCCCTTCTTTTTGTTGAGCTCTATTTTCAGCTGATATTTGTTCGGATTTCCCGACTGGAGGTTGTCATTTCTTCTTTCTCTTTCACGCCACCCGCTTCATAACGTCCCTTCTTAAAAAGCTCGTTGATGCGCCCGATCCTCTTTCTTTGCGATCCCCCAAAGGCACCAAGGGATTTTATCCCTCCCTAATGCATCTTTTTTGGTCACCCCCCCCCCCTCACCCCCCCACTCCCCCACCCCTCCCCCCTCCCCCTTTTTTTTTTTTTTTTTTTTTTTTTTTTTTTTTTTTTTTTTTTCTTTTTTTTTTTGCAGCGCCCGCGTGCTTGCTTATGCTCACAGAGTGGGAGACTTTTCCCTTTCCTATTTCAGTATTCTAGGAAATGTCTCCTCCTCCCCCCCGGCCCCCCTCCCACACTTCCCACTTTCACTTTGAGTGATCCCCACCCGCCCCCCAGCGACGAAGATTGGGGGTGTTCATTAGGCTCCTGTGGTCTCCAGATATGGCGGCAAGTCTGCTTCCCCGTTTTTTCCGCTCGGCAGATGTTCACGGGACTAGTTGATCCGCACCTACTTTTGCAGCATATAGCCCTCTCTTGGTAATGACGTCCTGCGAGTGGCCAACCGTTTACCCCCCCTTTTTTTTCCACTGGGGGGTGAGGATGGTCTCTCCTCTTTCATGGCCCATTCGCCCTCTTTACCCCGCAGGATTTGATGGGTCAGAAAAGGACCGAGTCCTTACCTGCATTTGAAGACACAACCCTCCCGACACCCCCCCCCTCTCAGCCCCCAAAAGGGTTTGATGTTCTGGCCCTTCCCGCCAGTGTATTCTTTTCTGTCTTCCTTCTAATAAGAGGTTCCCCATGGGCCTACCCCCTTATTCAGGTCTTGGATTTTTTCCCCAAGAACATTGTCTGAGCGGACCCCCCCCGATAGGATGGAACTGTGCCCTGGACATGACGTTTTTTTTGTATCATCTATGTTTCCTTATCCGTTTAGTAACGATCAAATGTCTTGTGGCGTGACGGCCCGGGGCTTTTTTCTGCATAGCTGGCCCTTTCCCGTCAGTACTCGAGAACACATTCGTAGGCTTCTAAATCCCCCTTGAGGACCTATTTTCTCCTAGTGGTCCAGAGGGACTGATCTTCCATTAATGCCAACTCCAGATTTTGAGCGCATCCCTCGTTTCCTGCCCCGTACTTTTCCCCTTTTTTATAAACAGCCGGTGTACCTCATGTATGCGTCCCACTTTTTCCATTTATGTTGGCTTTTGAGAGTGCCTTATGGGACATCTACATCCGAGGTGCCCCGTATTTTTCTTCTGGGCTTATCAGCTCCCACCGGGAAACTCCTCTGCTTCTTCGTTCAACCCCAGTAAATTTTAGGTAGAAGCGCCCTGCCCTCTTCTGGACCTTTGAGCCTATGACCTTTCCTGAAGAAGGACGTAGAGGGATGCTTGCCCCTAGATACCCTCTCTTACTTTTTCTGCGGTTTCTTGAGCCCGGCTAGTCCTGTCTTGTTCGCAAAGAAAGGAGGTTTTCGCTTTCCTTTCGCCGTCGTTCTGCGACTCCGATTTTTGAGTAGAATAGTTCTCCTCTTTGAGCGACCCGATATAGACTCTGGAGCTTTTGAAGCGCTCCCTCGAATCTCCACCTTCCTTCGTCGACGCACGGTCCGGCTATACAGAGGATATCAAGGTTTCCCGCTTTTACACCCCCTGGGCTTTTGAAATCGGGTTAGTCTTATTCAAAGTCCTAGAAGCTCGCTGATATATAATTCTCCCATAATGAATTTGTTGGTGGAGACGAGATCCGGCACGAGGGCCAGTGTTACCCCCCTGACCCTCCGTTTTACACCAATGATTCCCCGCTTTACTGGCTGCCCCGGTATAGATCTTTCAACCGATCTGTGACAGGGCCTTTTCGTTAGGGTTGCGGCCTTCCGTCAGAGCCTCTTCTAGATTAGTGCGTTTCACCGGAGTTTGAATTTCAACTCCGTCCCATCTTGATTCGAGTTTTTGCGCCTCCGGATATTTCCCTCTACAGACTTGTCGCCCCCGAAGCTCACCGGTCCCCGAAAAGCCTTCCCCTGATCGTTGCAAGTTTTTCTGCGTTCCTTGCGTTGCCCTTCCGTCATGCGCTCCTCGCCAAATTCCAGTGGCCGTACTGTTCCTTAGCACCGGCCCTGTGTTCCGGCTCACTCGTACTTGTTTTTCCCCGCCATTCCTTGCCCATTTAGTTTTGCCAGTCTTGCACTGAAGGTCTTCCCGCACCCCTAAACCTTCAATCCACGGATGGCCGGAGGGTGCCAGCACCGGTCCCCTTGTCTCGTGTTCGTATCAGGGAAGGGACGGTCAGGTAGAGAGGCACGTCGCCTCCCTCCTCCCTCCCTGATGCGAGTTGCTGACCTTTGGTGCCCCTGAGCCCGATGCGCGCGTCCATTTGGTTTCTCTCTCTCTCTTCCTCAATGAGGGCCTGCTTTACCCCCTCCTCCCTGCCTGGTCCCCCCTTCACCCCCCCCCGGAGACGATTCCCCCCCCCACCCCCTTCTTCCCTCCCCCACCCCTATCACACTTCCAACCCCCCCCCCCCACGCCCTCCCCCCCTCACCACACCACTCACCTTTCACCCTCCCCTCCCCCTTAAATCCCCATCCCACCTCAATCTCCCCCCCATCTCCCCCCCCCCCTGCTCCCCTCCTCACCCCCCACCTTTCTCTCCAACCCACCCCCCTCCACACCTCCCCCCTTCCCCCCCCCTCCCTCCCCTTACCCCTTCTCTTGTCCCACTCCACCTCCCCTCCCTCCCTTCCCCCTACCCACCTTACCCCTTAGTCCTCTTCCCCTCCCCCACCTGATCTCTATCAACCCCCCCCCACACCCTCTTATCCCCCCCCGAGGAAAATTTAAATACTAGCAATCATAGAGTTTTCTAGGGAGTCATACTCCTTTGTACTGGCCATCCTAGGCTTTGCCGCTTGGGGCCCTCACAAGCTTAAGAAGCAAGTTCAAGCAATGGCGTCCCAGTCTTCCCAGTATATTTGCTTTCACCCAGATATCCTTCTCCTTCTGGCGGTTCGCCCCAATACATACCCCGTTTTCTGGAAAAATTTTGGTGGAGCTTCATATTTTTTGTTCATTTTTTAGGGCTTCTCCCCCCTTTCTTTTGCTCCCCGTTCCCCTCATTGTTTTCCAAATCCCCTGCGTGGCGATCCATCTAAAATCTTGAATGCGGTTCCCGATCCCTCTTTTCCCTTTCTCCCTAATCAAAACCGTTCCCACCCCTCTTCTTTCATTCCTGAAGTCAGTTAGACTTGATCATTAACACGTGGACGATCAGCTTCACTCCCTTCCACCTACCACTAATGCTATTTTTTCTTTCCCCCCCGGAAATACGGCCGGCAAGACGTCGGTCCCCCCCTACACCGTTACCCCACAAAAGCACTTCTCCCTTTTTTAAGCTCACCGTGGAGCCTGTTTTTTCTTTTTGCTTGGTGACGTCTTGCGCTATATACTTTTTACTTTTTTCAATGGGCGCGGTGCATCGTTACCCCCCGTCCAACGATGTCGCCTGCGCCGACCTCAGGCAGCCGGTATCCCTACACAGATCTTTCTGGCGGATCCCCCAAATTTTCCACGCTTGCCTAGAATTTTCTCCTCTTTTGGCTCCGAAGTCGGGTATGAATGCTGAGTGTCCCTTTGAGACGGCCACTATTCATTCCGCACATTTTTCTCCTCCCCCGCTTCCCCCTTTTTTGTTGATTTATCTCTTGAGTCTATCATTATTCCGAGATTTTTTGTTGCGGATCTTTTTTCGTCTTTTCCTATGAGTATTTCTTTTCCTTCGTTCAAGCACGGCTTCATACAGCCCTTGGCGCCACTTATGTGCCACTACCCTCTTGAGGCTTCTTGCCAAAGGTCCCCCATTTTTCTCCCTCACGCCATCTGTATTTGATATTGCTCTGGCGGATCTGAGCATGCTTTCACTAGTGATTTTTATGGCACCTTGACTCCCTGCCGGTCGATCTGAAGCTCAGCCTTCGCACCCCCACCAGTAACCAACAGAGACCATTTCCCACTGTTCTATTGACCCCGCCTCCACACTGTTTTCCGATGCCGAGTTTTGTTGGTAGACGTCCGTTTTGAGGCTATATTCGGTTTGTTCCAGCCGCATTCTTTTTGACTTGGTTTCGTAACTCGTGCACTATTTTCCGTCTTTTTAAGGATAGCTTTTTATTTGACTCTCGAGTGTGGTCTGTTCTTCTTGACCCTTATCATTTTACAAATAGAAACTTTCATCTTTTATTCATTTACTAGCCACTGCGGAAGGCTTGGTGAGGTTTCGCGACCGCGATTTGTACGCATGATGGAGTCCCCCCCCTCCCTTGCAAACCCCCGGTTTTCCACCCCAATTTTGGGAGTGAATAATCCAATGTAGGGCGACCCCCGAAGGCCTGAGTTTTTCCCGATGTTTTTCGGGCCCGCACGTGTTGACCTTATTTCTTCTCATGTGTCTTTTTTTTCTTTCCAAGCGCTTAGGACCCCCCCCCCGCCCTTTGACTGATTTTAATCCACCGCGGTTATTGGACGCCCCCCTTAAATTCCAGAAGTAGCGGTTACTTTTTTTCGCTATATGTGATTCTTTGCCTTTTTCATGTTCATTTGTCCTTGTGTTCGCGGAGCGCGGGATGGTGTGATTCTTTCTAAGTTACAGACCCATCGTTACCGTGAGAAGATTCCCTAGCACCATGTTATTGTTGAAGCGAGAAATAATTGTTCCCTCTTTGAATTTCTTCCCCCTCCGACTTTTCCTATAAACATTGTCTTAGATCCTCCTGCGCAGGTCCAGCGCGTCGAACCGTCCCCCTACTCGTCTCACAGATGTGCACCCTGACCAGTGTCTTCAACCCATAATGAACAGCCGTTCTTGTTTATCGTTTGAGGTGATTTATTTCAGACTTAAACCTGTGAAGCTCTCTGGACTTCTTAGGGAGTATCATCCACACGTCAAGAATTATCTTGATCCGGCACACCATAAAGTTTCAGTCTTCCCAGGGAGATCGCCTTAATGCAAAATTCGCCCTGGCTTTTTGGAAAGAGATCATGAGTTCAGCAAGCCTTTTTAATCTGATGAAGATTAAGGATTTTCGCCGCTAGACTTCCTTTTTGATCTTGAGATTGGAGCTCTCTGTTTTAGGTGCGTAGAACCCTAGTCCCTTTTCTGTCGTAGACCGCTCCTCTCTAAGACATGTTTGAGTCGCATTTTTGAGACCTGAATCTGCCTTCAGCCTCTTCAAGTAGTAGAACCTCTCCCCCAAGTCTCCCCTCCACTTTCCCCCGAGCACTCGCCTATTAAATAGACCTCCCCCCCCTTTTGTTCCCGGACAGTCTTTATACACCCACAACCCCCCCACCAACTACCCCCACAAATCAAACCCCCCCCCCCCCCCCCCCTTCTTTTCCCCCCCCCCCAACACAAACCATTTCCCATGAGTAAGTGTTTGCCCCCCCCTTTTGAGATAATCGTGCGCTGGCGGGGTTTTTAGTAGCCGGGCCACTTTAAGGCAAGTATCGTTAACTTATCTCCCCTTCCTTGTTGTTTTTCTTATAGATACCACCGCGAGCCCGGCGCGCGGCCATGTTTACTGTCTTCTAAGCGAAGATATTTTTTTTAAACTTTTTGCCCCCCAACCAGCGGGACCGCAGGTCCGCATTATCTACGCGGCGCGGAGCGTATTTCTTCGATGTCCGAAGCCAGAACCGGAGCTACGCGTGAAGTTATCGTTCTTATATGGGTCTTCTCCGTACAATTTTCCCCTACCCTCCTCTGCGACAATTCTTTCTTTTCGTTCTTTCTTGTTTTTTTTCCCGACAAGCCCGACCTTTTCGCGACCCGCCGGTGCACCCGTTCCATTCTGATACTAATGCCCGTCCGCAGTCCAGTGTCTTCCTCAGTCGTCGCCTCCCGCGTCCAGTCTTTCAAGCCTTCACCTTCTCGTCACCTAGGTGTTGCCCCCTTACCGTCTTTTTTTCTCTTTTTCGAACTTCCTGGGCCCTGGGGAGCCTTTTCCCTCGCGTGAATTCTTTATTTGCTTTTAGCACCTCCCCTTCAATGTTCTGTCAAAGCGGTCCCTTTCTTGTCCATAGTTCGAGACCTCAAGGCAATTCACCCCATATAAAGGTTTTGTCGGCTTTGGTTTTTCCCCAAGAACTGCACCATGATTTTGGACCTCCGGTTATCTTTATTTGGCCTAGAGTTACCCTTCTCGCTCTTATAATCCAAGATGTGAGGGTTTTTTCGGTGCTGCTGATTGTCGCTCATTCCCGCTGTGAAGTTCTTCTTAGACTTTTCAATAGAATCGTCCAGTTCTCGTGCATGTCCCGAGTCCCTTCTCTCTCTCGAAAACCCCAGATTCGACGGGCGTGACACAAGTATTACAGGACATTGAACCGAAACATGACGTACAAGACTTCAAAATCTCCTACCCTATACTACCCCATGATTATTCCTTTTTTTTGGAAATCTCGCGTGGGTTTTCTGAATTTTTCATGCTCTTTTTTATGGGTCCGCGAGAGAAAGGTTATCCTCCCCTTGTTAGGCCCCCCCATTTAGTTTGATTCCTCATTAAAATCTTTATGGACACCCAGGGTGTCTCATTAAAGTGGCTGGAACAGACCACCCCTTGTTTTTCAGCATCGGGCTTCCTTTTTCGTGGGTTTCTCTCCAATTCTGGGTTTTCGGTAAAAACCCATGGGGTTTGACCTCATCTTCAACCAATTCCTTTTGCCCCCCTCCTTTACAAGAGGAGAAGGGCGACTTTCTTTCCCCATCTCAAGAAGTCCCTCCATTCACCCCCCCCGGAAATCTCTCGTCATCATTCCAAACTTCCTCTTCGGAGAGTTTCTCATGCCACACCTGAGGGTACTCTTCCCCTATTTTTCCCCCCCTCAAAGTACCCTCTGAATTTCATAGAATGGAAAATACCATCCTCCGCCATCTTTTTTCTAATACCCCCCCCCCCTGTCGTCCCCCACCCCCTCCCAGATCTTCCTCAGTTTGATGCGGGTGGTTTGCAATCCTACTTTGCGACTTATTTTTGTTTACTTTTTCAGTCGGAGGCTGAGATCTATCAGTTTTTCCATCTTCGAATTCCCTTTACGATAGCGAGAATATTTTACCTACCCTCCCACATGTCGAATGGTCCTGAAAAGCTCTCTAGCCCTAACCCCCATATGTGCGGCTCCCAACCTGTCCTTTTTTCCTTTTTTTCAGCTAGACTCTCCCCTAGAATCTTTCTGATTTCCCCCCTTTGGCTCTAGTAGGACAAGCTCTTTCTTTCCCCTCGCATAAAGTCCCTCTTCCCATTGCTGACGCCAGTCGCGTGATCCCCCCCCCGCCGTGGTTATTCTTTCCTGTCAAATCTCTCTTCTTGAATCTCCCCGTTGTTTTTGATTCTTCCAGGACCTTCACGATGCAATTCTCCCGGCGACACTTCCATTTTCCCTGAAGGTGCGCTTTCCACTTCCACTCGGCCTTATCCCAGACAGTCCTTCTCCCCCGTTCGGTTGATGCAGAAAGCTACTCTCTGAGTCTCCCGTAGATCGACCCTTCTACCCCTTTCCATTTTTTGAGAGACAGCAATGATCTTTTTTTTTTTCTAGACTCTTAGTCACTTGCTGATTCATGCGGCATATGGTTGCGTTTCCGGGCAGCCGATTCTCACTCCTCTGAATGTTTCTTCGACCGGCACCCCCCCCCCCAAAACTTATATATTTTCTTAGCCTTCCCTCGTTCACCAAGTCACACTCCCGCCCATTCTAAAGGTGTATGTTTCCCCCAACGACCCACACTTCGTTGCCCCACCCCCCCCCCCCCCCTATTCGTGATGGGGTTTCTTTTCCTTTCGTGACTTATTTTGGAGTCCTGACCATCTTTCTTCCTGCGAGAGGGAACCGGGTTGTTTTAGATTGACCTTTCTGGGTTTGATGTGGAAGTCTTTTCCGTCTGTTTTATTTTCTCCGCAGTTTTGCGATCTAATCCCGACGATTTTATGTGGGAATGATTCTGAGAGCGGTCTTTTTGTGCTGAGTTCTAGGCCCCCCCCCCCTGCGTGATCGGGCCCCCCCGTCGCCCATCTCTATTCAACTGTCCTCGCCCACGCGAAGATTGGTTTTACGATGATGGTTCCCTTTCAAGAAATGGAGGTTTCTAGTTTACTCTCCCTTTCCTGCACACCCGACCCTTCCAATCACCCTCTCTCCACCCCAGGGGGCGGCGAATCCCCCCTTAACTGTCAGAGGTCAATCCGGCCTGGCCTACTCTGAGTTTTTTCTTGTCCCTGACTTCACTCAGAGGTGCCGCACCTTTGATTCCCATGTTCTGTATTAGAAATCTCTGTTCTTCCATCAAAAACGCCACCTTGATCGAGAGTCCTCACACAACTCTCTTCCGTTTCCCCCCCCCGGACTTTCCCGCTAGAGGAGGAGCAGACCCTCTTTCCTTAGTGAATCATTTCATTTTTCAGCTATCCTGTTTCGTGACGCCTCTTCCCTTGCTATTGTTTTATTCTTAGCCCTTTCTCCGTACTAGTAGTCACCCATGCCTTAAGAGGAAAGAGCTACGGCCCTCCCCTTTTCCCCTATGGCAAGCTCATCATATGTTCAATCTGTGGATCGGCCCAGTCCCTGGTCCCCAACAAATTGTGTCTTATCGACGCTAGCTTTCTCCTCTCTGTACCCTCCCTAGCCTCTTTCAAGCAAGTGAGAATGTGATTCAAACCTTCCTGCCACCATATAGCTTCTTTTTTTCTTGTGACGATTTCTCCATCTTCCCCCCCTTCCCTCCCCCCCCACCACCCCTCCGCCACCTCCCTCCCACTTCGCATCTCCCTCCTACCCACCCCCCCCTCCACCCCTCCCCTTCTCCAGTTCCTTCTCTGCCGAGTCACCTCCCCCCCCCCCACCCCCCCCCCCAACCTCATCACCCCTAAATCTCTTTCTTACCCACCCACCTTCCCACTCTACCCCTCCCTCCCGCTTCCCCACACCCCACCCCCTACACACGCCCTCCCTGCCTTTCCCCGTCCCTTCCCCCCACCCCCCTTACTTCCCCCCCTCCCCCCTAACCCTCCCCCCCAACCTCTTTCCCTCCCACTTCCCCCCATCCCCACCTCCCCCCCCCCCCCCCTCCCCTCTCCCCCCCCCCCTCCCTTCCCCCCCCCCCTCACCCCCCCCCCCCCCCTTCCCCACACCCCCATTAGCCCCCCCCTTCCCCACCCCCCTCCCCCCCTCTCTTTTCCACCCCCGCACACACTCCCCCGTTTTTTTCTTTTTTTTTTTTTGGTTTTTTGGGTTTTTTGTTTTCCATCCCCTTTTTTTCCGCTTGTCCCCCATGTTTCATGCTGTTGTTATCCTCCCAAGGTTTTTTCCCTTCAGCTTTTTTCGAGTGCCGTAGCCCCCCGTGTTTGGTAGTCTCAAGGGTAATTTATATAGTACGCCTTAGGATCGTCTTGCCTCTTCGGAGATAATGGACTTTCCTTCCTGAGTACTTTATGTCGTCCCTGACGGAATACGAGATGGACTATGTTTTAGAAGGGTATGCGAAGCTGTTCTCTCAAGAGGGGTTTAAGTATGCTTGAGAGAATTAGGAAATTCATGGTGAGCGATACTTTCTACCCTTGAGGATCTCCTCTATATGACTTCTGATCTTCTTAATGTAGCCTGTAGAGTCTTCCAAAGATAAGCGGAATCCCTCGAGCTAATCCATTTTACAGCTAATATTAGAGACTTCGAGCAGGGTAGTTTCTACTTGGGCCAAATGTTTTTTATCATGCCTTTTCGCTG
>Ga0179593_1716845_pt1 | contig 12604 bp, 19 predicted proteins | sample CZODoug2_1_08_16_FD_185931 | JGI IMG/M metagenome (GOLD analysis project Ga0179593, IMG submission 185931) | Vadose zone soil fungal communities from Angelo Coast Range Reserve, California, USA - CZODoug2_1_08_16fungal (PacBio error correction) | ecosystem: Environmental > Terrestrial > Soil >... | reverse complement strand
CATGTCCCTTTTTTTTTTTCCTTCGCTCTGGCCTACATATGGATCTCCTCCTCCCCCTTCCAAATTCACCTGCCTGCATCATTTCTTTTTCCCTTTCTCTCGACATGCTGTCTCCTTTAGCTGGTGAAGGCGGAAGGCTGGGGCACCCCCCTCTACTTTTCCCCCCAAAAGAAGAGCAACAAACTTCCTCCCGTTGAGGAGTAGTACTTTGCACCACAAGCCACGGTATTTTCCTTCCAGTTTTTTTTTTCTTCTTCCTGATAATCGTCCTTTTTTTTCTGCGGGTCCTTTACAAAAAGCCCGTAATTTCTTTCCCTTTCTTTCCTTCTCCTGAGAATGAAGACAACGGTCAGTTTTCTCCCGGGAGATCGAAGATGACTCTTTTTCGACGAGCACAGGATGGTCGGGACCTTTTTTTTTTTTCCCTTTGAAGAGACTTTGAAGGGCGTCCCCCCCTTCTCTTCCGCGTTCGGCCCCGCGAGATCGCGTCCTTCCCTTCTTTTCCCTCCCCCCCCCTTACGATAAAACCTTGAGTTCTTTTTCTTTTTTTCGCAAGAAACGTGATTCCTTCTCACCCTCCTACCTAAGAGGAAAGAAGTTACAACTTCTTCCCCCTCCCCTGAATAAAGTTGGAGAGTCCCCTCCATTTTCTGTACAGTCATAATGAGATGCCCCTTTCCGTCAGGCTCTCTTTTTCTTTTTTTTTTCTCAATGATATAGTGCAGGAGTCTTTCTTTTCCTCATTTCCATGGAAGCGGAAGGGCTCCATGCTCGCGTGCTGTACACCCTTTTCCCTCCCTTCTTCCTTCCCCACAAAATCCCAGTCTCCCCTTTCCCCTCTTGCCGTGAGGACGCGCCCCCCCCTCTCTCCTTCCGCACTGGCACCGGAGCTTTTCGATTTCCCTTTTCTCACCGGCGCGAGAACTCCTTTTCCTTTTTTTTCGAGCATCAATGAAGCATTTCCCAAAACCCCCCCCCAACAACCCCCCCCAATCCAGGGCGCCTCTTTTTTTTTTTTTCGGTGCGGCCAGCATGCCGACAGTCCTCGTGTCCCCCCCCCCTCCCCTCTTTTTCCTGCTCCCAGACAGAATGTTACAGCGCCTCTTCTTCTTTTTTTCCGATTTCGACCGCAAAAATCGTCTCTCACCCCCCCTCCTCGGATGGTCGCACAGGTGCCTTTACCCCCTCTCTTTCTTTTTCCCTCGAGCCCTAAGCAATCGAAAGATCTCTTTCTTCTCCGCGTGTCGGCATTGGTACAGGGCCGCTCGATTTGATGACGGCGTCGCCCTTCTTTCCTTTTTTTTAGCCGCTCGACGGACCTTTGCGCGGTGTGTTTCTCATCCAGAAAAGGTCGCTCTCGTGACGGCGCGTCCGATTTTTTCCCTTTCCTCCGAAGTAAAAAGAACAGTTTCTTTCTTTCTTCTTCTATGTTCTAAGATACGCACTAGTTCTCCTTAGCGGATCGAGAAGAAGCATTCTCCGTCTTTCCCCCCTTTATAAAGAAGTGGATGACCTTTTTTTTCTTCCAGCCCGCGCGGCGACCTCAAAGCCAGGAACGGAAATCTTCCCTTTTTTTTTCCCCCCCCCCGTTACAGCCGCGGGAACCGATTTACTTTTTTCTTCCCGCCTGTCGCCAGGGTGCTCCTTCTTCGATAAATGAAAAGACCATCGGGCCTCCGCCTCCCTCCCTTTTTTTTCAACGCAGGAAGACAGGGGACACTTTTTTTCGTGTGTTGAGAGAGATTGCCCCTGTCCTTTGGCGTCTATGGTGGGACTTTTCTCGCGCTTCCCTTTTTCCCCCCCCTTTCGTAACCTCCTTTCTTCCCCTGCTGCTAAGCGGGTAGAGGATGTTGTGAAAAACACGATCCCTCCACCTTTTTTCGTTAATGGAATTTGAGGGAAACTTTTTGCGATGATGAACAAAAGCGTCTCCCTTTTTTTGATAGCTAGACGCAGCCGGCTTCTTCCCTTCTTGCGGCGCGGAGACTTCTTTCTCCTTTTTCCTTTTTCCTGTTATACGATTTGACCTAGGGACGAACGTCTTTTTTTTTTTTGATTTTTCACGCGCCGAACTCTCTCCTTTCTTTCCCGGGTAGTTTTCTCCAGGTGAATAATGGAGCATCTATCGCGAAATCCGGCTCATGAGACCCTTCTCTCCCTCCCCCTTATTTACCCTGAGAAGATTTTCCCCCCCCCCCAGCTTTTGATCTTTCCCTCCGCGCGATCTGTCGAATGGCTGAGGGCTCTTTTCCCTTCATGGTAAGAGACTCGGCGATCGGCTTTTTTTTTTCCCTTTTTCTCCGAGGAACGGTCGGCTACCTCTCCCACTGCCGGGGAGCGCGGAAGGCGGCTCGCTCTTTCTTCTTTTTTCCCCTCCGGAATGGTATTGGGACGAGACGCCCCTTCCTTTTTTCTCTATAGATAGCCTCCGGCGTCCCCCCTTTCATGGCCGGCAATGGATTTCCTGGAATTTCCCCCCGTCCCTTCTCTCTTTAGAGCTGATAGTGTGTTTTTCTCACTGTCATGGAAGACCTCACACTGCTTTTTTCCCCGTGCCGAATTTGCCGCAGACTTTTTTTCGGAGGATGGACTCCTGTCATTCCCCTTGCGGAAGGGATTGCGTTTTCTTTTTTTCTTTTTTTTCTTTCCCGCGGGGTAAAGCCAACAGAGCCTTTCCCCCGCAATGGAAATCGTCTCCCCCCTGTCGTTGGCAGCCGGGCAGGGCACTATCTCCCTTGCTGATGGAAAATCCCTGCTTCCCCCTGAAAGTTAAGCCAACCGCTTTCTCGCGGTGGCCATGGTCCCTCCCTTCTTTCTCCTTTAAGGAACAGCATTCCCCTCCCCCTCTACGTCCAGGCAGACATCGACCTTTTTCCCCCCCTGCAAGTTGATCGGATGGCTTTTCCACTTTTTCTTTCTCGAATACGTCTCCTCCCCCTCCTACCCTTACGGGCAGCGAGACCCCTCCTGAAAAGGCATATTTTTTTTTTTTCCGTTCCTTCCCTCTTTTTTTTTCGCAGAAAAAGCAGGTGATAGTCGTCTCTCCTTTTCTTTTCGAGATGAGTGGAAGACTTTGTTTCGGCATTCGCGCTCTGGGGATCTTCCTCTGCTTTTTTTTTTTTCCCCTGTGCAGGTGGAAATCTTTTTTAGATTTTTCCGGATCGGATGGGGCCACCCTCTTGTCCTTTTTTTGGCAGGCGACGGCGAGATCCTGGTTTACTTCCTCTCCTCTTTTTTTTCCCCCCCTTTTTTTTTTCGTTGGAATTGAAAGGATAGACGTCTCCCCTTTTTCTCCCCCAAATACCCAAAGAATACAACACGCAGTTTTTGGCTCTCAGCGCGAGACTGACCCCCACCCTTCTTTTTTCCCCCCCTCGAGAGAGAGACGATTTTTCTTCCCTGTAACTCAACGTACATGATCTCTCTCCTTTTTTCGGTGAGCGAGAGCATGTGAAGTGCTGTTTCCCTCCGTTCCTCTTTTTCCCTTCTCATGGCTCGCTATCGTGATTTTCCTTTTTCCCTATCAGGTTCCAGTCTCGCGTCTGCCTTCCCTTAACCTGCTGGTGGGATGGTGAATGCGGCAGCCTTCCCTTTTTTTCCCCTTTCCAACGAAGCGCAAAAACCCTTCTTTTTTTTTCCCGTAGACAGTCGCCGGCACCCCCAGCTCGGTAGTGGATAGCCTTTTTTTTTTTCCCTGTCGAAATGGAAGAGCTGGTCCTTTTTTTTTGCACCCAGCCAGCGCCCCCCTCGCGAGGAATGCCCCTCCCCTTTTCTTTCTTTCTCAAAATAAATAGATTTGCAGCAGAATCGCTCGTTCCCCGGCGACATGGGCAGATTGGTCCAGGCCTTTCTCTCTTTGAAGGAGAATAAAGGTTCCCTCCCTTTCCATTTAGATAAAATTTCGCGAGATAGACTTCCTTCCCCTTTTTTTTCCCCTTTCCCGCCATAAGAGCAAAAAGGGCGTCTTGGTGAGGGCGCAATGTCCTTTCTCTTTTCTTTCTGCCCGACTGGCCCTCTCCCCCGGGGGCAATGTCCCCGCTGCATCCACTTTTTTCCTAAAAAAGAGGTTTTTTCCCCGGTCAGTTCGGTGATCTGCCCCTTCGGTTTCTTCTCCCCCTTTAGAAGCAGGGTGAGGCAATTTTTTTTTACGCAAGGCCGGCTGATTGGAAGGGCGAAGCCAGAATCTCCCCCCCAGTGCTCCTTCCTTTTTTTTCCCCCTTTAAGCAGGGAAGCCATATAAACCACTTCTGACCCGGCCGGCCGGTTTCTTTTCGCGGCAAATGCGGAATGCCGTCCTTTTCCTTCCTTTGCTGGAGCCATGAAAAAGTGTCTCTCCCTATATTAAGCTCCTACCTCCTCGAATCAATGAAAATCCCCCCTTTTTTTCTCTAAGGAAGACTTTCTCCTCTTCGGGAGCAGGACCGCATTTGGGCCTCTCCCAGCCGAGGCGGAGGCGGGCCCAGTCCCCCTTTTTTTTTTCAGAGATAAAGAGAGAGACGCCTTCCTCCTCCCCCCCCATCGTCGACCCGGTGAAGACCGTTGAGAGGCTTGTCTCCTTTCTTTTTTAGAAGAGGAGATGTTGGACTTGAAAGCGAGCCCTTCCCTTCTGGCGTCGTGGCGATCGGATTGACACCCATCTCCCTCCCTTTTTTTTTTCTCCGAAGATCGGTTTTTTTTTCAGAAGGCGTCGATTTTTATGTCGTTCGATCCGATCGACGTCTTCCCCCCTGTCCCTCTCTCCTCTCTTTTCCGTAGGATAAGGAACAACGACCCGGTTAGCCGCTCCTTTCCTTTCTGAGCTACCGCCGCCGGTCACCAGTCAAGGGTTTTTTGTATAAAAGGCTCTGTTTTCCCCTTCCCCGACGCAGAAGAGATTAGAGGAGAGCTCCCTTTTTCCCTCTTCAAAACTGATCCAGCAGTGTTCTGTCCCTTTTTTCTGCCGCTGCGACACCAGGAGTGGCCCCTCCACATTCCCTCCCCTACCTTCTTAATCGTGTGGAGTCAACGTTAAAGCCTCCTCCCCTCCTCCCCTCATCGAAGGACGCAAGGGTTTCTCCCCCCAGGGATCGCGATAAATGACCAGCCATAGCCCGCACTCTGCCCCCTTTTTTTCACCCGGGAAAATATATCTTTTTATACTCTTTTTTCTCTCCTGAGTTTCTGGCTGGATCGCGCGCGGCGTCTATTTTCTCCTGCCGTGGAACTACGTCTTCCCCCCCCTTTTTCTTTCCCCTTTTTTCTTTCTCTCCAAGATGTCGAGGTTTTCTTACGATACTACTTTGAAATATGGCGCTTTCCCAAGGCCTGGTAGCGCGTTTTCTCCAACCAGGCGTCGTAAGGTAAGACACTTCTTTCCCCCTTCTCTCTCCTTAGTCTAGATACGAGAAGCGCTGTCCCCCCTTCTAAACCCGGAGCCGGTTATCACGGCGTTTCCCCTTTTTCCCCCGCCCTTTTTTTTTAATAGGACGCGCCGTCACGCGCAGCTTCTTCTCTTTTTTCCGCGCAAACAGAGCCCGGTTGACATTTTTTTTTTTCTCTCAGCGGCTCGGACGAACATAAAGGCTCATGCTCTCTCTCTCCTCCCACTTTCTTTTAGGAAGGAAATGGAAAAAGGAGAGCCATTCCTTCCCCCCCGATTTTGTCTAAGGGCTGAGGGCATCTCTCGGAAGTATTTTCATTTCGGTAAGGAAAACTTCCCTCTTTTAAGACTTTGGTAGGAGAAGCATTTCTTCGCTCGCTTTCCGCGCGGGACTCCTCTCGCCGCCTCCGCATCGGCCTTTCTTTTTTTTTTTCCTTTTTCTTACTGATGGACGGGCACAAAGAACTTTCTTTTTTTTTTCAGGACGGAGACTTTTCCCTTTATTCATCGCTGCCGCGCTCCTCCTTTGGAGAGAGAAGGTCTCCTTCAATTCAAGCGAAAGCGCCCTTCCCGGAAGGCCGAATTGAAAGCGGACGCTGTTCTCCCCCCGGGAAGGAATGTGCTCTCTTTCTTTTCCGGATTTGTTGATGGCTTTTGGCCATCGGGTACCAGCCCCCTTTTTTTCTCATTAAGATGAAATGACCCTCTTCGTTTTTTTGGCAGCCGACTTTCCACTGAGAGAAGGAGTGCCCCCCTTCTTCTCCCATAGAAGGAAATGAAGGTTCCCCTTTCCGATCTCCAACCGTTGTTACCTCATCTCCCTACTTTCTTCTGCCTCCCTGGCGCACTCGACATTCTACTTAGCACTGGTACTTTTGGCAGGGCGCTGACGACAAGGGTGCCCCTTCTTTTTTTCCCCCTGACCGGCCCGATTCTCCTCATATATCGCCGAACTCCTTCCTCTCTTTTCTTTTTCGAGAAAAAGGAATATTCACCTTTTCCCCAAGAGTGCACTTCTTTGTCGAGCGATTCGGGCTTCGTTTCATTATATGGAAGACGGAAGCAACCTTCCCTTTGTCTTTTCTTTTTTTTTCTCTCGCAGATGAAGAGATGGCTTCTCCTTCTCCCCACTCTTTTTCTAAGAGCAGAGCTTCCATTTCGACAATCGATCTCATTCCTTCCCCCAGCTGATCCAAACGTATTCTTTTTAAGGAGTGAGAGGTCGTCCCCCCTCCTCGCTTGCAAAGGGTTTTCCTTCTTTGGGGGACTCCCAAGGTAGAGGTTTTCCTCCCCCCAGCCCAACCCCGAATTTTTCTGCAGCCATGTCGCGGTATTCAGCGCGCTTTCTTCCCTTGCAGGTGAAGTGGCGAGAATCACCTCTCCCTTCACTTCTTCCCAAGACTGAAACAGGACCAAGTATGCTTTCTCCCACCCCACCTTTCCGCGTCAGTTTCACAGCAGTACAATTTCTCAGAGCGATCCCTCTGACCGCCACCTTTACTCGCCCCTGCCCTCGCCAGTCTCCATCACCTGAGAGTTCTATCCGCAATCTTCCTCTCCCCCCCACACCCTCCTGGACAGTACACCCTGCCACCAGGGTCCCTGCCCCCTACTTGATGCTTTGCCGCCTTCCCTCGCCTCCCTTTTCCCCCTGAGGAAGCTCGAGAACGGCCACACTCCCCCCCCCATTCCCACCCAACATGACCACTCTTACCTGTCCCCCGCCCCCGGCTTCCCTCACTCCCCTTCTCCTGCACTCGCTTTCCCTCTTTCCTATACTACTCGGCTAATGGTCCACCACATGTAATATTTCCTTCCCTTAGGGTACCACTAAACCCTCACTATTCCACACGAACCCCTCTTTTCCTCCTCCTTCCAATCTCCGCCCCTTCTCCCACGCCTTATTCCGCTCATGATCCCCGAGTACCTCGACAAACTCCGTTTACACCACTCATGACTTATCACTCCTGCCCCTTGGTCCTGCCCCGACCCCCTCTCACCCTCTGGAGTTATGTTGCCAACAACTTAGCGACTCCCTTTCTCTACCCCTCATGGCATCTTCTTCTCCTTACTGTGTAAAGGGCTTCTCACGGACTTTCCCCCTACTTAGGCGCCCCCCGCCTACAGCGGCATCTGAGTAATAATACGAGGGGTGGATCTTTTCCCCTCTTCCCACAGAGACCCACTATCCCCTCCCTAACTAATGTTTCACCGCCTACTCCCCGATTTTTGCCGTACTCTCCGATCCTATCCCTACTTCCCATCAACTAAGTACCCCCCCCACCGTCTTCCTATCACTTCTTTTCATGGCCCTAGACAACCCCCCCGCCCCCCGCCTGGTAACTCCCTAAAACAAGCACTCCCCCTTTCTCCCATAACAAAACAACCATATCGCCTTGGGTTTCTCCGTGCACCTAATGGACTACATCCCACTCCAACCCTATATTTCCGCTCCCGAGGGGCCTCGTGGTTCATCTTCCTTTCCAGCTGCCTCCCCCCCCCCCGTCTTCTACAGGAGTACCTCACCTCCTACCCTCCCCCTCTCCCACCCTTTGTCTTCAGCCCGGCCCTTCCCCCCTTGCCCCCCTCTCACCTCCTCTCAACCCCTATATCCCCCCCTTCCTTTTATCAGCTGTCCCCATTGCCTTCCCTTGGCTAACATTACGTTATTGCCTCAGTCGAAATCCACTCCCATATTCCTTCTTTCATCGGTTTCTCCAAGTGGCGCGTGTCCTCACCCCCCTCCCTCCTTCAGCCTCTAATTTACCTCTCTCCTTAATACTGTTTCCTCCTCGTTATCATCCTTACCCGTCTCTACCTCCCCCTTCCTTACTTACAATCACAACCCACCCTCACCATTCACCTGATTCTCCCTAACGCGCGCACCCCCCCTACCTCCACCTGTGACTATGTTCACTAGTAACATCATCCACATCTTCCACCCCACTCTCCATTCTCCTCATGCTTTTCCGTCTCTGATCAGACTCTTCCCCACAATCTTTCCTCTAATCCCCCACCTGCCCCCCTTTATTTCTTCTCCCTCCCATCGAACGTGCTCATCTTCCTTCTCCCAATCTCAACCCTTTCGTACCAATTTTCCCAAATTAATTTCATAGACCGTGACCTACTGGGCCCTGAGAAGCACCTTCATCGCTTCTTGTCGTCCGCGTTAATACCCCCCAACTCTTCTCCGAGAACTGCGACTCTTGCACCTCCAGCCCACTTTCGCCCGCTCCACGCCCTGCCCTCCACTCCACTCCGTTAAGCCCAGGGCCCTCTACTTAGGGGCCAGTGATCCTTCAACGGTCTCCTTTAAGATCGCCGATTTTTCCCCTTGCCGACCTTCATGTGATGTCCCCTTCCTCCAGATCGAAGATGACGAGCACTATACCTTCCTCTAACTTGCCCGTTCCATCCTCCCCCCCTAGCACTCCTGAGCCCCCCCACACCACCCCCCTTTCTCCTCTGCTTAACTCGACCTTACAGGTCTAGCCGACAATGGATTCCCGGTTGCCGAATCTCTATCCCCATCGGTCTCGCTTTCCGCATCACGATGACCGAGTCCTTCCCCCCGGAATCACCTCCCACCCTCCCCCGCACTCTAAACCTCCACCCTTCCGTTCCCCGTCTCAGTTTCCAGGCAGTACCCGTACACTGTGTGCGACCCTCCGCGTCTCCTTTACTTGCCCACCCTTCCTTAACTACCCCAACCACTCCCTCACGGCTACTCGCTCACCCCCGCTCGATTCTCCGGAATGCCCTTCAGGAGACGAGGTAACCCAACGCTCACCTTCTTCCCTCTTTACTCTCGTTTTGCCGACTCTTAGCCACGCCAACGAGACTTCCTTACGTTCGCTCCTACCAACCTCTCCTTCTTCTTTTGCCCCGCTCACCCCGCATCCCCCTGTGTCCCCACTTGGCCAAGCCGCAGCACCCTTCGATAGTCCTTTTTGGGAATTGGCCCGGCAAACTTTATATGCGTCTTTCCCTCCTTCCCCTCGTTCTGTTCCCTGCTACACCAGACTGTTCGTCTTTGTACCTTCCCACAAGCACGATCTTACGACTTCAAATATCCTTCCGTCGACCCCACCTTTCCTGCCTCTCTAACCCGCTTATGGAATTGTAGCGCGCATCATCTACTATGCCCCCGGCCCCCCGTGTCCGTATGGCTCCCTTTCCGGGCACCGATTCCTCGCCCTCTCCCGCCTGTCGCTCCTTATCAGTATACCCCCTTCCTATGACTCCCTGGCGCCTGTCCCATTTCCTTCGGATCTTCTTCTCGTATCCGTCTTTCCATCCTCCTGTCCTCTTCTATCTTTCTTCCCGGGCCACCCCCCCTCAAACTCACATCCTGTCACCCCTCTCTTCGCGAAACGTCGGTGCCGCCCAGTTTGGCCCCGTAAGATCTTCTTTTTCCCCCCATCTGATCTATTCCACATATCTCCACCCCCCCTCTCTGGCCATATCCTCCTCCTCTCGAAAATTTCCTCCATTCCCCCCCCACGCTTCCCTCCCTTTCCTGAGACCAGGGGGGCCCTTTTTCAATCACAACAGGCGTCCCCCTCCTTAATAACGGTGGGCGGAAAAAGCCCCCCGGGTGACAGTAGAGCTTTTCCTTCTCTCTTTTGATTTGTCAGCAGCCGCCTTGGTGGCGCCAGGCTATCGCATGCTGCAAAAAGAGTCAGAGCCCCCTTTCGGCAGGAAGGCGAAGCGATCTTTCCTTTGTGGCTGTACAAGCTGGCCCTCTGCATCTTTTTTTCCCACCCAATTACCAATTCTCCCCCTCCCCCCTTTTGGCCGTTGTTTGAGGCGCGCGCCATTCCCTCCTTGCCGCACTGGCACAGGCTCGGTTTCTCCTTTCGAAAGTCGCGCGCCCCTCCCCCCTTATCGATGACCCTTTCCGGCCATTTAGAAGATCCGTTGCCGCCTATCGGCGATAGCTGGAGTTTTCTTTCCTTTCCGCCGTCTCTCTGGCGTCTTCCTCTTTCAGCGCTCACAGAGAGCTCCTCCTTCCCCCCCTTTTCAGCGCAAAATCTTCTCCTACGTGGCTGCTTGTTCTTGCCGTAAAAGAGATTCCCCTCTTCCGTCCTTTTCAAGTCGCCCCCCCCCTCAGCCATTCGAACACTCTCCCTTTTCCCCCATCTCGCGCTTGCGAGCCCTTTGTTCCATTTTTCCTTCTTTCACCGGAGAGATTGATGAAGGAGTCGGATCTTTCTTTTAGAAACGATAACCGGCATTCGCTCCCCCTGTGTGGTGGCATCGAGGATACATCACCCCGCCTTTTTCCCCTCAGCAGATAGAGAAGGCGTCCTTTTTTCCCTAATCCACTGCGCCGTTTTCCCCCTTCCCCTCGTGGGCAAAGACCGGGCTAACCTTCCCTCCCGAGGACCGCCGAAGCATCCCTCTTCTTTTCTTCCTGCGGAGCGTAGATCGTCCTCCAGACGTGGCTGAAAGGGACTACTGGTTTTCATCCCAGGTGGAAAGCCCCCCCTTCCTTCCAGTTACACTGTTCAGGATAGTGTGGGTCACCCCCCCTCTCGATCGTTCCTTCTCGACGAAGTCCGCCAGCGTTTATCCCCCCTTGATAGCGATAAATTAGCCTGAGAGAAAGAAGAATCATCTCGAGAGTTTACCTCCTCCTTTTTTTTTCCCCTCCAGGTAGTACTTCTTTTTCTTTTTTTTCTAGGTCTGGGAATTGATGCTTTCCCTAACTCGCGTCACCCTGGCCCGTTCCTTCCCAAGCTGAGCGTCCCTCCAGCTTTCCTTGAACGGCGTGTTGCCTTCCTCACCTGGAACTATTTCCTCCCTTTTGCCCCTCCTGTAGGCAGCGGCGATGATGCCTATCCGCCACGGTGGCCTTTCTGAAGCTCTACGACTCCCTTTTTCCCCAGTCCTCGCTGGACGGCGCTTCTTTTTCCCCCGACTGAGATGGTTATACCGGCTTTGCCCTCTTTCCTCTTCCCGCATGGATTAACTCGTTCTCCCGCCTCGAGTCTTTTCTTTTTTTTTTTTTTTTTTTCTTTTTTTTTTTTTTTTGTGAGACAGCGATGACACCGTCTTTCTTTCCCCCTCTAGTCTTGTTTCGACGACATCCCGGCTCCTTCTCCCCCTCCTGCCCTTTAAAAAGGAGAGACCTTTCTTTTCAGTCCGGATCGGCCACGACTCCTCCCCATTAGGGCGCGCGGCAACAGCCGGTCAGTTCTTTTTTTTTTTCCGGAAAAGGCGTGTCTCTTTTTTTTTCCTTTTCGTTCGAGTTTGAGATATGCTCTGCACTCTCGGCTTGTCGCGAGCGGTTTCTCTGAAAATGAGGTTCTTCCCCCTTGTTATTTTTGGGAGAAGAGGCCCCTCCCCCAGCTATCGAATAGGACTCGTTCGTTTCCCTTCCATTGATGTAATGGATTAATAGCGACTCACTTCTGTGGAAGTAGATAAAATGGGTTCCTCGGTACCTATGCCGGTGAAGTTCCTTGGATGCCTACTTGCTTTACCTAGTAATAAACTTACCTTTTCTTCCGGCTTGTTAGTTGAGATCTGAGGGATCTGACCGTCTTTACAGACACGCCTGTCTCCCTTTTCTCCTTAGACTTCCTTTCTTCGCCGACTTTTCAGCCGCAGGCACGAGAGAATGCGCCACCCCCCCCCCCCCCCCACCCCTTCAATAAATGAAATGAAGGTTTCTTCTTCTTAAGTTTGTCAGCCACCGCTTTTCCTTTATTCCGCGTTGGCCATGGGAAGCGTTTCACCCGCTGCCCCCCTTTCCTTTTTCCTTCAGACATTAGACTGAGAAAGGGCGAATCGCAAGGGGAAGGAGCTGTCCCTTTGAAGCAGGCCGGCGGGACCTTCCGTTTCTTCCGGGCAGCGAGAGATTTCGCCGGCAAAGGGTCCCTCCTAGGCAAATGTGCAGACCCTCCCCTCCTTCCCCTTTTCGATGCGCTCGGATGAGATGAAGCCTTCTCCCCGCTCGTTGATCGCGATTCTCCCCCGGGAGGTTGGAATCTCTTTTTTTCCCCTTAGCTAAGGCTCGGATGCCCTCCACTTACCGAGGCTGTTTGTTTCTGTCCCTTAAGGCGTGAGCTTTTCCCTCCTTCTCTTTTCTGAGCTGTTTGGAATTGAACAGGCTCGCCTCCCAGCTCACAATCAGGTTCGAGCGCATGCCTTGTCTGGCTTCCCTTTCCCACCAAATGAGAGGAAGGTTGCCTTTTTAGACGATTGGCTTCCATAGGTGAGCCCAGTACGCTCCCCGTA
>Ga0179593_1612273_pt1 | contig 12604 bp, 12 predicted proteins | sample CZODoug2_1_08_16_FD_185931 | JGI IMG/M metagenome (GOLD analysis project Ga0179593, IMG submission 185931) | Vadose zone soil fungal communities from Angelo Coast Range Reserve, California, USA - CZODoug2_1_08_16fungal (PacBio error correction) | ecosystem: Environmental > Terrestrial > Soil >... | reverse complement strand
CTTGATGACCACTGTTCGTATCGTTGCAATTCTTCCCTGGGATAAGCCGCTCCCCCATTCGAGCGATTTTCTGCTTTATCCTTTCATTTTTGTCCCCCTTTTCCCCCATGTTTTGGTCGTCTGGATGAACTTTTGCCCTTTGTGTTTTTCTTGCCTAGCTGTTCGATCTTCGTCCTGAACCCTGCGTGCTCTTGCCTTTTTCCCCCCCTTTCCTTTTCTCTGACCCGCGATTCTGGTCTCAGACTTGATCCTGTTTGGTTTCTTGATTGGCGTTGCCGGCCTCTTTTTTCAGGTGGTAGGCTTCGTTTTGGGGCAATCAAATGCCGTGCTTTTTTTTTTTCTTTTTTGTTTTGCGCTCCCCAGGCTTGTAAGCATCTCTCTCTTTCTTCTTTTCTTTGACGATTGACCCCACTCTGGGGGTAGACGACTTGAGAACGCTCGCCTCGAGCCCCAGATTGCTTGAACAGGGAAATGATCCCACCCTGCCATACCCCCAAAGCGGCCGCTGCGTCCCCAAGCTTAGTACGATCAGCTGCCCACCGAGCGTTGAAATACTGGGTAAGCTCATACATGTCCAGTTGCATGTATGGTCGCTTTCATGAAAGCAACCCGCCTCTCCCTTGCTGACAATTCCCCATTTCTAAGTACACCGGCATCATCGCCCCCTTCGTCCAACGACACGTTAAATGCGATGAACATCGCTTGCGGTCTTTCAGCAGACTTCTATAACGGCTCCTTTTTTTCTTTAAAGATTCCCCCCCCCCCCGGTCGCTTCTTTGACACAGTGGAATGGTGTCACTTTCCCCCTTGCCTCCCCCCTCTATGCAGGCCTGCCTCCACTCACAGCCTGAGTTTACCTCGTACTCGCGGACGACGATTGTGATTTCTCCAAGGGTCCCTTTGTATCGCGCCTCCCGGTGGAACGGCGGTTTCCATTCCTTTTCTCTGACCCGGGTTCGGGAGATGGGCACGGCCGCTCATTTTTCCTGCCGGAGTTTCGCGCGTAACAAATTTCACCTTTGCCGGTTTTCCGAAACTCTGCCAGCTTTTTTCCTGTGCCTTCGCTGGTCAAGGCTGTGCCCCGACATCCGACTGATCCGGCCTTGAGCTCTCCGAAGATGATTACGTTCTCATGGTTTTCCCTAAGGTGACCCCCTCCCCGCATCCGATTGATTTAAGATTTGGCATTCTTCCGTGTTTTTTTTTTGACACAGGTGCACGCTTTTCTTCGGGTGGCCGCCCCTCGGTTACCTGGAGAGCCTCTACAGAGCCCTTTGCCCCCTTCAAGCACTCACTCCCAACCCTTCCTTTTTCCCTTTCTCGAACTTCCCCTCCCTTTCTTGTCGGCTACGCAGCCCCATTTTAGAATTTTGATAGTTCCCTGTCGCTGCTTTTTGATTCCCGTCATAGGATATTTACAGGCTTCTCCAACCCCCATTCCGCGAGACAAGACCTTCATCGCGCTTCAGCTTTGGTTTCGTGACAGAGGTGTGAATTCGAGCTTTCCCGACCCGGTTAAACCTATTGGCCCTGATGTCCCGCTTTTTGTGTGTCCTCCTTTTTCAAAAATTCTTTTCACCTCGTTTGTTTTTTTTTTGTACCTTCTGGCCCCGCCATTTCGCGTTTTTCTTCGGGTTCAAAATGATTTTTTTATGCCCCCCCCCCCCCCCCCTTTTCTGGCATTCGCCCTACTGTACGTCAACGGCATTGACCAGACCTTTTGCGTTGCCTCTGGGATTGCGCCGCCTCATTCCGCGATGGTTGAGCCTGCTGAGCCTGAGTTCAGACTAATTCTCTTTTTTTTTTCCTTTGCCTGCGTTTTTCTTTTCATGAGTATCTTTGATGAAGGGAATTCTGCGCGCTTCCGCCGCCGCAATCGATGATCGCCAAGCTATCAAGATCTCATGCGGAACCCGCTCGCGCCTGCGCGTTTACCTTTGTGCTTTCCTCCCTTTTTCAACACTCTCCTCCGGCGGCGGCTTGTTGTACCCCCCCCCCCCCCGTGTCCATCTGCGGCCGCATCTTAGCACGTGTGAAAACGTTGTTTTTTTTGTGGTATTCTCCATGGCGGTCCCATCAGTTGAGCTCGTCCCTTGTTTCCGCCCATTTATTCATGGTGCAAGGCCGCATAATACGGATAGGGACGACAATTTTCGGGTTTCCTATTTTCCTTTTTTTCGTGTCTGTGCGGCTCTCGACGTATTTTTTCTCCCTGGCGTTTCATTTCCTCCGGCCGGCAGGTTCCGTGGGCCTTTTGGTTTTCGTTCGGCGTGGCGTTTTAGACTAGAGTTTTTTCTCCATTTTTCCCTTGTCTTGGACTTTTTCCCCTTATGCGGCCCCGCTATAAGTGGGTGTTTCGTTTTTTTTTCCCGGCGGCTCCCTTCTCCTCTTTCGATTGTCTTTTCATCTCTCTCTTTTCCCCTTCGTCAGAGAGAGAATGAGAACCTTCCTTTTTGCGCTGGCCCTTTTTCCCCAAAACTCAGCTACGAGCCTTTTGCGTCCACGTCCAAGCCAGCATGTGGAGCCGGAGACCCTTTTCTTTTTACATGACACGCCGGCCGGGCGCTCTGTGTCCCCCTTTTCTTCCTGCCGTTCCCTCCCCGGACTCAGAAGGGCTTGTTCGCCCCCCTCCGTCTCTGCTTTCCCACAATTCGACCCCGGATTTTTGCCTAGATATGCCGTCCCTATCGTCCATGCATTTTTTCCCTCGTCCTTGGCACCCTTGATCCGCGACCAAGACGCAATTACCCACCCGAAACGCCCTCGCTCCAGATTCACCATTTTTTTTTTAGACTGACGTCGCCAGACAGGTGGCCGAACCCCCCCCTCTTGTTTAGTCTAATTTTCTTTCAGTGGGACCGCTCACGCGTCAGCTTTTTTATGTTAACACCCTAAGATCACCGCCTATTCTTGCCGCGAGTTCACCGCCCTCGTGACTTCCGTTTGATTCCTGCGCGTCCAACCTATTGGCCGGCGTTCACTTTTCCCGCGCCGATGGTCTCTTTCATTTTTTTTCCGCTGCATCCAATATGCAGGCATATGTCTTTGATCTCTTTGGCTCCTCCTCGTCTGAAGTTGCAGTCTTTTCGGTTTTCCAATGTTTCTCGCTGCTCCGGTCTCAACCCCCTTCCAAGTCTGGTCCGTTTGTGGCCGTTGCTGGAGGGGCGCCGCCCAAATCCGCCCTCCCCCCTTTTATTTTGACACCAACCCCTTTAGCCCACACCTTCACCGCAAGCCGGCCGAATTGACCGCGGTCCCTGTAGAGTTTTTGAGGACCACGCATTCTGGCCTCCACATCGGTGTTTTGCCACCATTTTTCTGGCCGACCACAACTCGGTCAAGAAAACCAAGGCTTCTCGCTTATTTGAGAGTGATTTTTCCTTTTTTTTTTTTTTCTACATGGTATTTTGCAAACTTTCGAAGCCTTCGTGAGGGAGTCTGAGACCAGCATCCTCTTTGATTTCTTCCTTTTCCCCACTTGGTCGTACCGTCCCCCACTTTAACTTTTTTTTTCTTTCTCCCGTCAGTCATTTGTTTGATTGATGGTGTCACGTTTTCTGACAGGCGTGCTACCCCATCATCTGGTACCAAGTCCCCGACTCCCTGGCCCCCGTCGTTTTTTGCACTCCTTGCTCTTCTTCCTGGGGTCGTTGTTGACATCATTGGCATGACGCCCCTTTATCGTTTAACTAGTTGCGACGTGTTGCCACGCTTCCTTCCCCCCGCGATGGCTTTTTGATCTTGTAGAGGGATCCATTGTGCTTTTTTTTTGAGCTGTCCAGGGCTCGGTCCGTTTTTCGTGCACTGCCGGTGTGATTTTTTTTACGACGGAAGACTGAGTTCTTTTCTTCTCCCCCCCCCTCCCCCCGGTGCGATTGATGTCGTGCTCCTCCGCGCTAAGAAGGACCATTCAGGCATCACTCGAGATGCCGTCCTGGTAGACCTCCAACTCTTGCCACCAGTTTTAGTTTTTTTTGAGTTTCTTTCGATGTCTCCTTCCACTGTTTCCTTTCTCTACCTTGACTTTTTGGTTTTGTTTTTATTTCGCGTTTCCCCCCTACCGCCCGCGATTGTTCATTTTGAATTTTTCCACGGGTGCGTTGCGAGTGGCCATGTTTTTTCGGTTGTTCTGCTGTCAGTGTTTTAGTGCGGTTTCCTTCCGGTTTTCCCTAGACTTTAGTTTTTCCGTTCATGGTTGAACTGTTTCTTTTGTGCCCCCTGCCAGGTCATGTGCTGACCCGCGAGGCATTCTCGACCTTGGCGATTATCGTTCCAGACTCTTCCGCCTTTTTTTTTTTGACGTTTGTTTTTCCGGTGGTGGTCGTTTTTTCCCGGGTTTTCGATGAAGGAGTGCTCGGCCTGCGCCTGTTCCTTTCTTTTAGTTGTCAGCCCTCCTTATTTTTACCGACACTTTTTGTTGTTGAGAGATTCCTTGTTTTAACCTGCGGTCCCCAGCGCCACGCTCCGGTCTCGTCCCTTCCTCATCGGCAAGGATCCCTGACCCGCCGAACACCACCTTCCAACGTTCCCGCCCCCTCCTTTGCCAGGATTGTCTCTCCGTTTTCCACAACTTGATCGTCAATTTTTACCCTCCTCGCTTGTTTGCATTTCCATGTTCCGTTGAATTTTTCTTGATGTTTTTCCCGCCAGTTAAAACAATGGTCACCTATTGCCCCTCTCTTCCCCAAATCCCGGACGCCATTTTTTCCCACCTCCCCAACCTCCCCTTCAACAGTGCCCATCGCATTCCCCCCGGCGATGAACTGTTCTTCCCCCTTTGAAAGCCTCTTTTATCACGGCCTTTTCCATCCGCCTTTCTCCTGTATAAGGCAACGTTGGAAGGATTCGATCCACATATTTAGGACCCTACCTCCCCCCAAGTCTCCTTTGACTACCAGGCAGTACTCGGCCTTTGATCCCCCCTCTTGACTGGCCGACTTTTTTTCTATCGTTTCGCTCGGTGGAACGTTCTTTCACTTCCCCCCTGAAACGGGTTACTGACGATTCCCCCTCTATTCAGCTAAAAGGTCTGTTTTGTCTTTTTTTTCAAATCCCGTTGGAAGGGCGCTCACGACGCTCGGCCGTTTTTCCGCAAACGTTTGCTTGTATCCCCCCCCACAATTTTTCCCCCCCTACTTAATGATGGCCTTTTGCCTGCTTTTTGCCGTCCCCCCTCGTTATTCCGGAGCCGGTCCCTCTTCGATAATGCCGTGCCCTTCCACCTCCCCGGACGAGTCTCCAGATGGATTTTTCGTCTGATTTTTCCCAAAGAGTGGCCGTGGGCCCGGTTTTTGCTGGTTTTATGAATCGTCTACAAGTCTTCTGTCACCCCCAATCATGATTTTCCTGGGGTCCTCCCTTTTTTTGCCCTTGTCTGCGACAACGTCGTCGAGAGGTCGCTCTCGGTTTTTTTTTTTTCTTCCCGTAATCCGGCCGACAGTTTTTTTACGCCCCCCTCCCCTCACCTCACTCAAAGCTGCCGCGTTTTTTCTTGGTTCGACCTCCTTTGTTTGTTCGATCCGAAAAAATGGTTCAACCCTTATTGGTCTTGCCTTAAGTGGGGAACCATCCCCATCTCCTGAGTCCCTTTTCGGAGTCCAGGCGGGCCTTTTCAGTGGCGCGCTTTTTCCCGATGGCGAGGTTGTCCAAAAAGGACGCTTCCCACCCCTGGACTTTCCCCACGGTAATTTCTTAACGGGGCATTGCTTTCTCGTTTCGGCGGAACCCTAGAGACTCTGCGGATAGCTTGCAGAAGAGGTTGACGCTGTCGACTCGGACGGGATTTACATATCTCTCGTGGCGGCCCATCTGCGGCGTGTCTCTGCTCCCCGATTGCAGGGAAAACTTTTTTTTCGTCTCCCCCCCCCCATAGATGGTTCCTGCAAAGATATCCCAATCCGCGCCGACATGGCTTTTTCACGCTCGCGGCTTTTTTTTTCCGTGGAGTGGAGGTTACGGGGTTCCTTAGGGCGGGTTTTGATCTTTCCGATGCCAGCGTGCACCCCCTTCTCCAGACGAGCCCAAGTACTCCGCACAGTTCTGCTCGTTCGTTTTTTTTTTACGCTTTGTGCGCTTTTTTTCCGGTAGTTGAGTCGTCATGGTTTTTGCCCATGCTGATCCTTGTTACCGGGCCGTGTCCTCAATTTGACCTTTTTTTCCTTGCGTAATCTCGGCGCCGCCCTCCCGGTCTTTTACTGAGGAGTGGCTTTCTCGAAGGGGCTGGCTTAGCTCGCCCTTCTTTTCCTTTCCGCGTAGACCCGTTTTCAGTTTTTCTTTTTATACTTCCGACCGGAGTTCTTTTCGCCCTTTTTCCCCCAGCAGCCTTTTTCTTGAGAACGTTCCTTAGCGTATGAAGGGTTTTTGGTTTTGCTGTTTAAGGTTTGCGCTTGCCCGAGTTGGCCCCGCCGCGACCCTTTCTTTTTTCTCTATCGCAGACTCCGTGTTTGGGTGTTGGAGCTCCTTGCGACTGCCGGTCGCGGATTTCCCCCCCCCCCCTGAGCGCCCTATGAATTCCCAGCCGACTTCCTTCTCATGTGGTCTTACGGCGTGGGTCGCAGAAGACTTTCTTCCCGTCCGTTTTCTTTTTTCCCCCCATCTGTCCACGGGACCTGCCTTTTTGTTTTTTTTCCGCCAGACGGGCGAGGGTCCCCCATCCCTTCCCTAGTTTTCGTACACCCCACGAGACCGACCGGTCGTGGGCACCGAGATGGATCGTCCACTTCCGCGCCATTGAGGAAATGCGGCTGGCTCTGGCCTAGACCTACGCCCCGACCGCCGTCCCGCGCCCCGATAACACGCAACTAAGGTTGAATTTCCCTGAGCTTTCGTGAATAAGTCTTCGGAGCATTGGACCGGGCTACTTGCCCGATCAGCGCCTCCCGCTGCACGTTTTTTCACACCGTCAGATCCGCAACTACCCCCCCAAACCTTCCCCACCGTAAGCCCGAGAGAGTGAAAACAGCCCACCTTTTTTAGTCTTTTCTATATGTTGAAACCTTACCCCCCTTCTTTTTATTCACTTTTCCCCTCCGGAAAGTCGCAGAGGTCCTACCCCCCTTGTCAGCTACGATTCCATATCCTTTTCCGGGCCGCCCCTTCGGAGATATTATTGGCATCCTGATTTTTTGGCTCTCATTGATTTCTTTGGTTCGCCTCACAGAGTCTCGAATCCTTTCCCCGCGTCCTCACGCTGTCGTGCTTTTTTGGTACAGTAGGGGCGAATTACAGACCCATTTTTCCCCGTATTTGGCCACAACCTCGCAATTATTCTTCACCCGTTTCCCTGTCCCGCCTGGCCCTCCCTCCCCTCTGCATCCTGGTGTCGAGTTTACCCCCATTTTTTTTGTCGAAAAATAGGGGCCCCATTTTTTCGGGAACCCCTCTCCTCCTCAGCATCAGGTCACTAACCGCTCTTTTTTGCTTTATGTCTTTTTGTCCAGGCGTAATCCGCTTACTTTGTCTCTTCATTCTTCCCGATCTTTCTCGGTCCAATCCTCCATTGACCTCTCGCTTATTTCCCCCCCCTTTTTTCGACAGGGAAATTGGGAAGTCGTTCCGTCATTTTTTTGGTGAGTGTCAGGTTGACGCTGCACGGTTTTTGTAGATCTCCCCCCGACTTCCACAGTGAATCCACTGACCACGTGACCATCTTGACATTTTGCCTGGCTCCCTCGGAATGTGGTTTACCTGCTTCTGGTTTGTGTCCCCCTTCTACTTGGAAACCTTTCTTTCGTTCCTAGTTTCGTAGGACCTAAGGACATCCCGATTGTCGTAGGCGGTACCCAGGGTTGTGGGGAGCTTTTGAAAGCGGCTTTTTTGTTTGTGAGAGCCTTTTTTTGTGTTTTCTTCCCCTCTGACGAAGTACTTTCGATCTCTTTTTTTTTTGTCCGCTGCAGACCTCGAAACCCGTGTGACGTCCCATGAGTTCCCGCTCTTTTTAGACCCCCCTTCCCCCCCAGCTTCAATCGCATCGAGATTGCGTCCTTAGCCCGCCCCCTCTTTCCCCCCAGTGTGAGTCAGTAGAGTTTCCTTTGCGGCCGCTGATGACGCCCCCCCCCCTCCCCCTTCTCCTCTCTTTTGAACTGTCTTCCCCGGGATAGTCTCTGCTTGTGCCCTTCTGCCGGATGTTACACGCAATTGGCCACTTTTTTTTACTTCGGGACATTTGAAGTGTCGTTTTTATGCCCCTTTCCTGCGTCCAGTTGCGTGCCGGTGATCATTTTTTTTGTGCACGTAGTTGCGTTCAGGTTGATTCCTTTGTTCGGTCCTCCCCCATGAAACCGTTTAAATGTCATGTTTTCTTTTTTCGCTACTTGTAACGGATTACATTTGTGGCGCTTATTCCGCTTCTTGCGTTTGCCTTCCAGTTTTTATGTTTTTTTTTGGTTTTCCCCCCCCCTTGGGACTCCCAATACTTGGCCTTAGAAGTTCTCCTCTCTTGTTTCTCCTCTCCCTCCCCCAGCAGTTTGTCTGCCAGCATCTCTCCTTTCCCTTGTTGATAGAGTGTGAACTGGTGAGCGTCCTTTTTTCCCCCCTCAAGATTTGATTTCCCCTGTCTGATAATTCACCCCCCCCCCCCAGGGCCTCCAACGCCCCATTCCTGCGAGACAGGCTGGACGATACCCAAATTTCGTTGCACTTTCTTAACTACGCGCGGTACCATATGACATTTCCCGTTGGCTGTTCTTAAAGCGGACCACGCAGTCAAATTTCCCTTGACTCGAACCCGCAATGCGCAAATACCGGAAAATGGGTTTTTTTTTTGCCCGTTTAATCCCCAAGTAACGTCACCCCCACGACATTCAATCTTCGTGTCCCCTTCCGGCGCGTCAGGTTTTTTTTTTTTTTTTTTTTTTTTGTTTTTTTTCCTTCGGTCAACGGAGGTTAACTGACCCCCCTCCTTCTGATCTACCACAGTGGAAGGACGTAACAAGACGTCCGCAGGACCTACTCCCCCTCAAACGGGCAAGAGTGGTTTGTGATCACGGTTTTCCCAGGATCTGGATTAAGAGGCCTGAAGGTGTCTCCCTTTTGCTAGTTTCCTTTCCGGGGTTAACCGGGGGTCCCCGGCCCCCTGGAGGAGAGGCTTCCTCCCTTGTGCTTCCTCCCCCCCAGATTCACAGGTCTTGCTCGTTCCTCTTCCCACCAATTACCTGGCCGGTGGGTCTGAGACACACGATATGGTAAAGCTTTCTCAATTGGGTATAATATACATTTAGCCACGAACTCCCTTTTGCCCGCGCTTCCCCTTTTCCCGAAAATCGTCCGGAGAAGTCCGGCTCATGTCTTTAAACCTGCCCCATGCCGGAGGCCGCTCCCCCGTGATTACTGGGTGTTTTCTGGGCAGTTGGATTAGGTGGCCGAGTTCTCATTATCCTCATATAGGCAGTCACTCAATCCTTTAAATCCCCCCTCCCCCCCCCCCCCCCCCCCCCCCCCCCCCCCCCCCCCCACCCCCCCCCCCCCACCCCTTTGACTGACGGTTGGACAAGTCAACTCGCCAAGTACATTTCCAGTTTCCCCCTTCCCCCCCCCACCTTAAGATAACCGACTTACTCGAGCTCTTGTGTATTCTCTCGAGCCTCATCGGCTACGACACAAAAACCCACCCGTGTTTCGGGTAATGGCACTACGCCCGACTCTCACAACATTAATCCAGCTGAAGACCTTGGTTTTCAGAGGTTTTTTTCGGGTTGTCGTACGACCTGGTTAAACCTCTTTTTTCGACTGCCGCAGCCTAGGCCGTTTTTCACATCCCGACAACCTCTTCTGGAGTCCGGTCCAGGAGTCCCTGGGCCGCCTGCATTTTCGTGTGCAGATTGCGGGTTCCAACCGCAGTTCTTTCCCAAGTCCACATTGTTATGCCTTCTTTCGTCCTGACCAGTACCCTCCCTTGGGGTCCCTGGTTTAGCTGCAGAGAGACTCTGGGAGTGTCTCCCCAATTTGCCTTCTTGGCGATTTGAAACTTGACGTGGACCTTTCACTCTTTTTTTGCCCCTACTGCCGTTAGATATGGATCGCTTCTTCTTTTTTTCCTCTTCGCGGGGCCGGTGCGCCGGCGCCGCCAATCGAGCGCCAATCATTACTGCCAGTATGACATGGGTTCACTCCTATTTCCCGTTTTCGTTGGAGTTGGCGGTTTCTTCGGTGTTCACCTCGGCGCTTATCTTTCGTGCGTCGGGAGAACGGTGCCCCTGCTCGCCCTGGGCATTACAGTAAAGTGTTCTTCCCTTCGTTAGGTTAGATGGTTTACGAGAGAGATTTGCGGTTATGGTTCTTTTTTTTCTCTGTATGCGATGATCCTGGTGCCCCCAAAAAAATTTGCCTCCGCCTCCCGTCTTCTGGCGCGCGGACCCTTTCTTTCCGCCTCCCTCCGTTTTGACGCCGCCGTGTCTATTGGTCGTTTGATCTTCTAGTTTTGGGGCAGCCCTTTCCGGTCGTAACCTTCTTCACTTGTCCGGTTGCCTATGTGGTGGACACGATCTCTGCCGTTTTCTTTTGCGTATTCTCCCCCCCGCCCTCGTCTACAAGTGCTGGGACGTGGCAGTCGCTGCTGTAAGGTTTGTTGCGCTTGCCCTCTTTTTTTAGCCCCTCCTCCCCTCCCTGCGCTTTCCGTAGCTTCTAATCTCTAATCTCCTTTGTGTTGAGTCTGACCAGGCCGAAGGGCCGGTCGCGGCGGGCGCCCCACGAGTTACAAACCAACCTTCTTCTTTTACCTTCCCCCGACCAAGCGTCTGTTTGAGCGGCGGACTTTTCCTTTAACGGCCCGCTTCTGCGTTTGGTCACCTAGGGCGGGCTTGCTTTTTTTCTTTTGAAAGGCCAAAGCCAAGCGCCTCCCAAAACATCCCACCGTCCCTCTCCGATACCCTTAGACCAGTTGCGGCGCCGACTTTTCAACCAAGGTTAAGCTCCCTTGTTTCGAACTGTTTTCCCACATGGATGGTCCACCCCGCGACAAGACAATGCCGCTCCCCCCCTCCCGATCCCCAAGCCCCGCGATAACACCCTTTTTCCGCGCCGAACTTTCGGAACAGTTTCTGTGGCTACTGCTTTTCTTCAAGAATGGCCCTGACTTCTCTCCGCGCCGCGCATTTTCTTTGCTCTCATGCCACCCTCCCTGGCCCCCCTGCCGCCGCCTGTTCTTTCCTTTTCTGAGTCGGACCTTTTATTTTTTTTTCCCTAAAATCTCTTTTCTCCCGGCGCAAGCGTCCGTCTGTTCCTCCGCATCGATGTCTCACCGCTCTGATACATACTCGACGTTTATTCTTTCCCCCATCAACCCTTCGATATCTTCGGAACTCCCCTCGGTCTGAAGTTTTTTTCTTTTAGTTGCGGCGCACTCCAAAGTCTTCGCGAGCCGCTTTTTTACACTTTTTTTTTTTGGCCAGGGAAGCCGGCCCCATGTTCCTTAACACCTTCCGTTCCTCCAACGTCCTTTTCCCGCAATCTGATCCAAAAGCTCACATTTTTTCCCCATCCGGAGAATTTCTCCGCTCCTCCCCTTCAGCTTTTCCATTTTTCTTGATGACCACGCCTTTATTTTTTTTTTTTTTTTCAGTTAGTTCATAGAGTTGACCGTTTCGTTTTCTTCCCCCCGATAGCCTTTCCCCCTGTAAAACAGCTTCAGCGCGGCCTTTTTCGTTGTTTTTGTTTTATGGTTTTCCATATTCCGAGCCTTGTCGCCGACGGGGAGATCGGTCCAGCCTCCGTACCTCTCCTCAAACTTATTCGTTGACTTACAAATTGGGCTTTTCCTCACTTCGCTCAGGTAGTGCACCCTCAGATTTTGATTTGGAAGTTCCTTTCTCCAGGGCTTGTAGACATTCCATTTTCCCCCCTTCCGGCCCCCGATCCAAACTTTCGTGGCCCCCATTTGATCGCGAATGGGTGGTTCCGTTCTTCTGATACTCCTTCTTCCCCTTTTCTAAGGGGGAAGCGCCTCCCCCTTCCCCCGAGGGGGCCGCAGGACATCAGTCGTTTTTTTTCTTCTTAAGAGGTCCACTTGAGGATTCCTTTTTGCATTCTCCCCCTTTTGGTGTGAGCGTCACAACTTTTTTTGTTCGGGCGCGTTTTACGAACGGCAGTCCTTTTTTTCTCCTTCAGACGCACTTCCCGCCTTTCTATGACTTTTGAACACCCTTCGTTCCCTAGCCCGCTAGACCCCCTTCAGGGCTTCTTCCCTTCCTTGAGATCGTCCTCGTGTATCCCCCCCTTGGTATACCCCCTTGCCTTGTGAGTGGTCTTAGCGTCATGCATATGTTAAGTCTCCAATGTTTCACCTCTCACGCCCCGCATCGTGTTGCAAGGTTCTTCCCTTTTCCCTTCGCTGCCTACCGCAGGCTTGATGTCGACGAGTGTTTTTCCTGCGGCGTTCCTTGTGTTTTTCTTACGGTGGCTGCCCGTGGGTTTGGTTTAGTTGTTCGCCTGTTTCGGTTTTCGTTCTTTTCCGGAGTGGGCTGCTTGTTTCCACGGGCCTTCATTTCTGCTGCCCGCGAGGATTGTCGCAGATTTGCTCGTAAACGCTGCTCTATGTTTTCTTGGACTTCCCCTTTTGGTTGTAGGCTTTTGATCATTTCCTGTTTACCTCCTGATCTGCGCTGGCTGG
>Ga0179593_1538258_pt1 | contig 12604 bp, 13 predicted proteins | sample CZODoug2_1_08_16_FD_185931 | JGI IMG/M metagenome (GOLD analysis project Ga0179593, IMG submission 185931) | Vadose zone soil fungal communities from Angelo Coast Range Reserve, California, USA - CZODoug2_1_08_16fungal (PacBio error correction) | ecosystem: Environmental > Terrestrial > Soil >... | reverse complement strand
ATGAACCCCCCCCCCCCTTCGGTCTATATTTTTTCTCACTCTGCTTTAAATGAATATGGTGGTTCTCCGGTCCCGATCAGGTTTTAGACTTTGATGAAGTGGACTTTCCCGCTGTCTAGGCCTTTCTGGAGGGGGGAGGGCCCCCCCACTGTCAAAAAGCCAATCTCTTCGTGAGATTGCTGTCCTCTTTGTCTGCCCCGTTTTTTTAAGAAGTTGACCTACTTTTCTTTCGACCCCTTTGCGGTGGAGGATCTTTTTGATTCGCCCTTCCCTCTCCAGGCCCCCCAAAGGGCAGTTTTCCTCCCCCCCGGGGACTGGCCCCCGTGGCTTTGTGAGCTTAGTGGAAATCGGCCTAGCATAGATAAGACCGTCTCATGTTTTTTTCTCTTTTAAAAAAGTGCGTTCTCGGAGATGTGTTCCCCCAGGAGCTGGAAGGCCGCTTTAACGGCTTGGCCTGGATGTTTGGGGTTCTGCATCCCCCGCGTTTCACTTACATTGACTCCCATTTTCTTTTATGGCCCCTAAGGTTTTTTCCCTGCTAGTCGCTCCTGCGGATTCCCTGAAAAGACGCCCCCCCTTTTTTTCGCCAGCCTGGACGGTTCCCCCTTTCCCCCTCACCCTGTTCTGTTTCCGACCTTTAAGGCCGATCCTTGACCCCCCTTTCTGTAGTCCACCGGCTGGCCCCGTGGGCCCTGGCCCTTTTTCAACGGCGGTTTTGGAACGGGCCGTCTTGCCCCCTCCCCGGAAACTTGCGACCTGTTTTTGTCTTCATGGGCCTTCCTGGGCCACCTGGAAACCCCGGGCACTTTTTCCCCCCTCCGATCCACGTGTACCGTTTAAAGTTTCCTCTCCTGGTTTCCTGAGGAACGACCACAATCAAAACAAAACCCCAATACCAACACACCACCAAAACCCTTCGGACTATGCGCGCACCAACCAACTTGTCCTTTTCTGAGGGGTGTGTTGAATCTTTCCTCCCCCCCCCTTGCCCCCGTTTCCTCGCCCTTAACGACCTTTGAGCAAGAAGATGATTGTCTTACGGTGCAGCGCGTTGCGGGGGGGTGCACCCGCTGTAATTTCCCCCCCACCGGCGCCCCGAGGCAATACGACACCCCCCCCTTCCAAGGTTTTTCGTCCATGCACTTCCTTGACCTCTGCATTTCCTTTTTTTTCTCCCTCTGTGCTGGCCCTTGCCCCCCCCAGGTTCTTGTGCCCGAGTTGGCGTCCCAATGTAGTGCGGCTACGAGTGTTTGTGGACGGTCTGTGAAACGGGACTGGTGGCTGCTTAATTTTGTCAACCCTTTTTTTTTTTTTTTTCCCCCTGAGCAACCCACCACCTTTCCCCCTGCTTTCCGCCCACCTTGCTCCCATCGCAGGCCGGTGGTTTCTTTTTTTTGATCCTGGCCCCGCTCTTTCCATGAGTTTTCCATGTTGTACGCTTCATTGACTGAACCTGGCCGGACCCCTTTCCCTTTTTTTGGTCTCGTTTGAGCCCCCAAAGTGGTCTGTGCGTTCGTGCCCTGTGAGCTGCGGATGTCGACCCTTTTCCTTTCCGATAGTTCCGGCCGGAAGGGTAGGGGCCGGCTGAGAACCCCCCCATTTTTTTTTCCCAGTATGTCCTTTTGATTAGGGCCTGTTAGTCCCCCCCCTTTCCCATATAGGACCTCAAACGAGAGACCCAATGAGGCCCCAAACTGGTTCAAAGGAGCCGGCCCCCCCTTTTCACTGGGCATGCAAGTTCTTCTTGCCCTGTTTCGACTACTGGATTGCCAGGCACCCCCCTTTGGACACGTTGCTTCTGCCCCCAATTTTCCAACCTGACTCCAGGACGTTCAAACCCCTTGATGAGTTAGTCCGTTTTCGACCTGTGAATTATGCCCTGTTGTCTTTCCCAACAGACGGCCCGGGGGAACCGTAGGACCTTCCCTCGAAAAAAAAAAAGTTTTTGCCAATGGTCTTGTTTGTTTTCTTCGTTGGACTTTTTGTGGCCCCCCCACCCGAGCCTCCCCCCACCAGCCACGCCACGGACGTGTCCTTTTTGTGATTCTCTCGTTTTCCTCCCTGGCCCTTTTTTTGAATTCTGGATGTTTCCCGAGTTTGGGCTCCGATTTTTTTTCTCCTTTATACCCCCCAGAGGCCTGAATTCTCTCTGGACGCCGCGCTTACTTCTTTTTTTTTTGTGCCCCCCGTGGTGTCTTTAGTCTTTTTTTTTTTTTTTTTTGACCTTGTTCTCGTACGGATAAGGGCCTTTGATTTACGGATATTTCTTTTAAAGGCTTCTCCTTTTGAGACTTTGGGCCTGTTCACGACTGCCAGAGGCCCAACCCAGTCCTTGGCTTTTGTTCCCCTCCAGGCCCCATCGCGGCCTTTCCGGTTGTCGTTTTTTTTTTTTTTTCCTTTTCAACCTGGACCCCTCAACGTTCGACCCCCTTTTTTCCTTGGGCTATCAGCCACGGATACCCCTTTTTTTTTTCCCAAACCCCCCCCCTGCGCCGGTACTTTTCTTGTCTTTTATGTTCGGCGCTTGTGAAGGGCGGGCGCTCGGTCGAAAAGTCCTTTGGTCCCTCAACGGGGCGCTTTCTGAACCCCCCTTTGCCCTCAACTGAAGGTTCCTTGGTTCATTAATTGATTTTTTTTTTTTTTTTTCAAGCTCGGCCAGGGTCGGCCTTCTTCGGTTTCTTTCCCTGCCGACCCACCCCGGGATTGTTTGTTTACGGTTGCCCGTGATTTCCGTTTTTTCTCTTCCCCCCCCGATACTGGGACTGGATTGGTGGTGTCCCCATATCGGCGTTCCGGTAACCCTCCACAGCGATAGGGGTCCTTTTTTCCCTCATCCGGACGACCTTTTTTCTGCAACGATCTACACCGCCCCCCCTGGGACACCAGGGGCCGTTTCAGAACGGGCATGCCAAAGGTTCAGATTGAACCCCCATTCCGATTCCCCTTCCTTCCCAGCCCTGGGAAGCTTTACATGCCTTTGGTCCCACGGCTGGCTCATTTACCCCCTCAGTGGAAAGGATCCTAAGGACAAGCCTCAATCTCTATTTTACTAGGAATCCTTTTTGTTCTGTCGAGAGAGATGGCTGCCCTGATTGTGGGCCCCTCTTTTGCTACAGTCCCCTTCCGATGGTGGGTTCCCCGCCTCCCCCCCCCCGATGGGCCACACCCCCCCCCCCAAGGGTCAGGATTCTTTTTTTCGCTGTGTCTACCTGGGCCGCCTCCGGTGGGCCCCCGTGACACTGTTCCTTTCCCCGGGTCGACGTACCCCATGCCGGTCTTGGAGCGTGTTGTCTCTTTGGTGGCGTTGCAATTCTTCGTTGGTTGCCCGTGTTGCTTTGATCGGCTTTCGGGCTTTGAAACCTGGTAAAGTTGTTTCTTCCCCCCCCCCATTCCGGCCTTCGTGGCCCCCCCTTTTCCCATCCCTTCCGTTTTTTTGTCCGTCAAATTTCCCGCAACCCTGTATGTCGGCCCCCCATTTAATATTTTTCCCTCTCGGTCTGCCCCAATGTGACCGGTTTTTTTTTTTGGGAAGCCTGTCCCTAGTCGTTTGATAGTTTCATCCGGTCCGTCCCCCCTTCCCCCACCTGAAAGGAGGCTTAATATACTGGCCGGGCTCATCACCGCCTCCCCCCCGCGAGGGTTCCGCTGGCTGTCATGGTTTTAGGGATTGCTTTTCCCCCGATGGGACGGAACCCCCCTGTCGGGGGCATTTAGTGTGATCGCCCCCCTTAGGCTGATCTTTCCCCTGTCCTTGGGACAGCCAACGTTATGTTGGTCGGCGAACCCCTAAGCCTTCACCCCTTCTACCCTACCTTTTTGTTTTTTTGGCTCCCTTTTGCCCGAGTTTTTAGTTTTTCTTTTTACCTACGAGATAGGCAACGTTCCCCCAGGACCTCGCCACGATGTCTGATCCCCTCCCCGGACCCCTTTTCCTCCGGCTACTATTTCCCCCCCCCTTTTTTTCACGGAAAGTTCACCCCCTTCTCCCACTGTAGTTCATGGGTGGGACCCAAGGCCTGTGAACCCCTTTCTCTTTCACCTCTTGCCACTCCGACCCCTGTGACTTAGCCCAACCTTTTTTTTGTTTTTATGGAGGGAACCGCCGGGCCGCTGTGTTCGAGACAAATTTCCGCCCCTTTCCCCCCCCCCCATCTTGAACGGTCCCTCGCTAGGATTGGCCCTCCCAGGGGACTTTTTTTTTTTTCCTTTTCCTTTTTTTACAGAGTAGTCCTTTTGCTTTTTTGAAAATACCCAGGAGTTCCCCGTACTGGGCCGCCAGGTTTCGGGTCCGCCGTCCTTTTTGGTCCCTCGCTGGCGTCCCCGGTCTTTTTCTCCCGTTGCTGTCCGAAGATGATATGGAGCGAGTCTTTCCCCCCCCCCCCCCCCTTTTTGTGGAACTGCTTGGGGTTTCCCTTGGCCGACATAGGTTCTCTTTGTCACGCAGGGGGACAGACCTTCGGTGGTCCCCCTCGTTGCGTCTCTCACCATTCTTTGCCGACGACGCGCAGACTTTTGCCCGAAGGGAATAGTCCCTTTCCGAGCTTCCATTCGCTTTACCCAACCTTGGGCCATGTAGGCTTTTTCCCCACGGGCTGCCGTTCCCATCGTATGTTTTTCTTCCCTTTTGGCGGGTAGGGCCGGTGTTTTCTTTTAGTGATTGTGCTCACGGCATTTGAATACCAATTTTGTGCCCTTTTATGTCCCCCCTTTTCCCCACCCCGCCCTCCAAACACCTCGTAGCAGGCAATCTTTTTTTGTTCCTTCTCCTTCCCGAATCCTGGGTGTTTGGCAAGTGACTCTCCGCACCTGTTTTTCGGGAGGGATCCATTCGTGCGTTCGGCGATTGTTTCCCCCCCCGCGGTTCCCCCCCCCCCCCTTACGGGCCCGGTTGATGGAGACATGTTTCGCTGTCCCCTCGTTTACCCTTTTTTTTTCCCCCCCTGGAAGATGCGACAAGCATCGGGGCTCCGCCTTTCGTATGGCCGGGACGTGAGTCTTGGGCGTAGGGGGGCTTCTTCCTCCTTCCGAAAGGTTGTTGGCGTTCAGGCTATACTTTCGTCGTTTTCTTCGGATCGAACTTCGTTGCGCCCCCTTTTTTTCCGGGTGGCATTGTTGGCCTAAGGCCCTGGTGAAGACCACCTTGTTTGCGGCCCCCCTCAGTGCCCTTTCCCAGCCCGTTCCCCTTTTCCCCAACCGAGGGCACTCCTTCCCTTTTTCCGGGATGGACAGACGTGCCCTCGCGGATTTCAGGGGATATGTGTCAAGCCTAGCCCCCAGAGCTTTCTTTTTCCCCCTTCAGCTCTTCCCCCCAGGTTTTTCGAGTCTCTCAGTTCATTTGGCTTTCCTTGCAGCCACTGAGCTACTTAGCCCCGAGGTGTTTTGAGTTTTTTGGACGGTGGTCCCCCTGGACTCTTGTCAGCCATGCATTCTTTCCCCAATTTAGCTGTAGTTCCCTGCGATTTGCGAAACAGGCCGCCCCTTTTGTATCCACCGCGGCGAGCCAGGTTTTTTGGAGGCCTTCCCTATCAGGGGGCTTTTTCGTCTTCGGCCACGGGACCGTTCCCCCCCTTCGTCCAAGCCCTTTGCGCACCGTTGGTTGATGGCGCTTTTGTTACAACCTCCCAACTGGATTACCCGACTTGGCGAATTTCCCGGGTCCCCCAAGGAAGGGCACGCCAGTCCGCTCTTCCCCCCTTTTATCGGCTCCATAAGGCTATTGTGGCAGGTTGCCTCCGAGTCCCTCCCTAACGGCTGCGGCGCACCGTGCTTCCGGGCCGAGGATAGTCCCCAGCCTTCGCATGGCCTCCGCTTGGGCTCAATACGGCAATTTGTGTTTCTTTTCCCCTCCAGCGGCGCAGTGTTGCAGTTCCTGTCCCCTTGCTTCTCGGTTTCCCCCAGGACCCGGGAGCTGCCGTCCAGTGTTTTGTGGCCCATGCTAGTGCTTGGGCCCCTTTTGGATCGCCCTTGCAGTTCGGGCCTGTGAGATGGTGGGTCTTTTGCCCCCCCCAGCGGACCCCGGGAACCCCCCTGGTTCCCCCCTAGGGGGTTGGGACTTCCAGCAAGAGTCCCTCCCTCTCTTTCAACCCGTGGGTTGATACCCCCTTATACGAGTTTTCCACGGTCCCCTTAGACTGCATTTTCTTTCAAGTTTGTTGTCCTCTCGCGATTTTTATCTCTTCCCCCCCTCATACGTTTGTTTTTGTTGACCCCCGGAGATCTCTTCTACACCCCCCCCCAATGAGCGCAATCACGTTCACAGCAACCCTCTAATGTTTTTTGAGACGGTTTAAAGGTTATCCCCCCCCTGCTGAGGATCCGGACCCAGTATTGTCTTTGAGTTCTTTTTTTGGCGGGCAGAGACCTGGAAAATTTACTTGGTGTTCGGCAAAACACCCTCCTCCCCCCCTGTCCATCCCACGCCGGGCGGGGTACCACTGAAGGTTACCCTATCCTTGTAGTTCATTTACCTTCCTCCAGGCCCCTTACCTTTATGGTTTTGCTTGGGTCCCAGCCCTTTTTTCTCCCGGCCTTTGCTTTTGCGCATCTTTACGGCGACTGGTTCCTTTCACCCCCCCCCCCCCCCCCCTTCCCCTGTTCTCTTTGGCGCCCCTCTCGGCCTGCATGTTTTTGAGGCCGGCCCGATCGGCGCGTCCCCTTGTTGGTTTTTGGTTCTTTCCCCGTTCTCCAGTGAATAGGCTTTTTCGATGGAGGTCGTACGGGCAACCCACCCTCGCCCAAAAACCGCCTCCCACCCCTTTTTCTTGACTTTTGCCGATTCGAGAACGTTCTGCTTGTCCCCGGGCATAACGTTTGCACGAATGATCCATTTTTTAAAGGGGATTTTCGTCGAAAGGGGAAATCCCCCCCAGTATTTTTTTTCGTGACAGGGGGCCTGGACTTTTTTGTGGTTGACTTCCGTGGCGAAGGGTCTATCGCCCCCCGTCCTCAAACCTGTGCCAGGTAACCGATTTTTTTTTCTTCTGCGGTTTTATGCCGTGGAATCCCTGGCCCTACCGGCTACCCGGGCGGTTTTTAGTGTCGCTCCCCGTCCTCGACCCGCGACTTTTTGCAATAGTGGTCAACTGCCAGTTGGTGGCAGGCGTGTCTCTTCACTGACCATTCCGGTGCCATGATTAGAAGTCACTTGGGCGGCAACTTTCCCTTCCCCCCTCCCCTTTCGGGATTGCTACCGGAGTGCCCTTTCTCTGTGAGCCTTGTAACCTCTTTTTAATGGGGGGTCGGCCCTACGCAAGCCGACGTTGCCGCCCCTTTGTGCCGTGGGCCGTTTTACCCTGTCCCCCTTCCCCTTTTTCCCCCCAAAGGTCCTGACCTGCTTCCTGCCTCCTCAGGACAACCCATGTCCCACTTTTGCCCTTTTGGTCTGTCATACTTCCGGCCGTCCGCCAGGGCCAGGCCTTTAGGGCCCTAGGTCGGGGCAGTTCAAACCCCACCCACCCGTCCCTGGTCCCCCGGGGCTTCTTTCGGTTACCTTCGTTTTTTACCCTCGCCCCCCAGCTCCTGATACGATTGGTCCTCGCCCCCAAGTATGGCTAGTCCTGGTCGGTGGGGCCCGGCTGACGGTGGTTCCTGCACATACACAAAACCCCCGGGCCTTTTCTTTCCCCCGACTCCCCCGAAAAAAACCGGTTGAAAGGTTCTTTCCTGTTTCTCCGCTCGACTCCGGTTACTCAAATGTTACCGTCACCCCCCACCCTCTGCCCCTTTTGTGTGTCTGGCAGATCGGGTTTGCCCTCGGTAGGTGTTCTAACGGAGGTGTGGACTCTTTTTTTTCTGCGACGTGCAGCTTTCCTTCCTCCCCATGGCGCAACCCTTCCCCCATAACCTTGCCCGTCCCCCCCTTCCTAACCTCAGGCAGGCATTGGAGGATAGTTCCCCCCTGACCGGGACGCGCTTTTTTTTACGTCTTGGTTTTTTCCCGCGACCTTGACCGCCCGCCGGTGGCGACCCGCCCTTCTCCTAGGAATCCCCCCAAGGGGTAGTCGTGCGTCGGTAAAGTTGAGTGTTTCCTCTGGAGTGAATTTTTTTGTATAGTCTATTGATGAGGGGGCAGTCGAGTTTCCCCCTTAGATTTTCCTTGCAATTTTTTGCCCGGAGACCCTCTGGTTTGGCCCCGCAACGTGTCCTAGGTCACAGGATGCCCCCTGTGTGACCACCCACCGAGCTTCGGCCGGACGCTTTTCCCCCCCTTCGTTTTGCCTTCCTCCCCCTACCCCCCTGATGTCTCACTTGTTAGACCCCCGTGTCGACATCTTTTTCTTTTAGGTTTTTTGGACCGTTCAAGGGCATTGCTCGGAGAGGCTGCCGTTTCCCTTCCTTTGTATCTTCGCCATTGATAGAACCCCAAAGCGCCGGCCACCCCGGAAGTTTTTCCCTCCCATCGAATTTGCTCAGTTTAGGCGTGGGCCTCTTTTTTCCCCCCCTTCCCTTTCCCTGCAGGGTTAACCACCCCTCCTTTTTTTTACACTCCCCACAATGTGCGTTTAGCCTGGGAACCTTGTCTGCTGATGTTTCCTCTTACCGGAGTGTGTTCCGTTTTTTTTTTTATCCCCCAGAGGCGGGAGTGTCGGGCTGTCTTTCTTCTACTCTGTGTTTTAGGACTACGGCTCCCCTTTTCCTTCCTTTTTTCCCTGTTTCGTCTTTTGCTGCAGGGCTTTCCAGCTCGGGTTTGACCCCCTCTTAACATCCAAAGCCGCCGTGCTGGCCCGCCCCGGCCTCGCGACTGAAGGTTTCCTTCCCGTATGTTAGTACAACTGTGTTGCGGAGCAACTGTTTTCCCCCCCCCCCCCCCCCACAGGCGCCGACCCCCGTCTTTGTTTTTCGGAGGCGCTGACGGAAGACCCTTCTCTCCCCTTAAAACCTGTCATATTAGTGGGAGCAAGTTCCCCTGCTGGTTGACTTGAGTTTTTTCCCCTTTTCCCTTGTGCAGAGGATCAGGCTTTGATGCGCGTTTGAGGAGTTGTCTTTTTAGGACTTTTTTTCCATTTGCCGAAATTTAGAGTGTTAACTTTTCCCACGGTTGATTTGATGGGTCCCGGCTTGGGCAGATCGAGATTTTTTTTTCGTTTCCCAGTTTGCGATTTGAAGGCGGTAACTTCCCCAGAATGTTTTTTTTTCTTTTTTTCCTCCCGTACCACCACGCCGAATTTCTCTTCCCAGATTTTTTTTTCCTCCCCCAAAAGACAGGGCTGGACGTGGCGGTCGACCTGGTTCCGCCAAACCTTTTTTAAGGTGTGTCCCAACAGAGAGGCGGGGCTGGTCCCCCCCCCCCCCGGAGCCGGGGGATCTGGGATGGGGGCAATTCTTTCTTTTTGCTCATTCCCCACCCTTCTTCGATGTTTGAAAGAAGGTAAGGCCCAAGACCCAGTCCACCAACTCCCTCCCCCAATGACGTTGTTTTGTTGGATCTTGCTACATGCTTGGTATACCTTCCAGGAGAAGAGGGTGGGTTAAAGGTTGGACCCCAATTTCCCTTGGCTCTTTTTTTCCCTCCTTATTTGGGTCTTAACCTGTTTTTTGGAATGAGAGTTTTTTCCCCCCCCCGTCTTTGCCCCCCTTGTTATTGAAGGTCTTGAACCCCCTGCAGTTGCTTCCGGGTTTTTGATTTTTTAGGTTTGGTCCCCCTTTATATGTGGGTGGGGTTGGGCTGACGACGCGATTAATCCCTTTTTTGCTGCTCTTTACCCCCCCCCCCCCCCTTTCCCTCAGGTCGTTCCTCTGTAAAAGGGAATGGTCATCTTGCGTTCAAAATCACCCCTCCACCCCCCATGTATAGGCATGGTCCACCCTGCCTCTTTTTCTGGGCCCCCAGTCACCATGGTGGACCTGGTCCCCCCGTTTTTTTGCTTTTTCCCCTGCGTAGTATGCTAGTAACCCCCCGGCGCGCCGTGGCCCAGAAGAAGTCGTTCCTTTAGAGCGCCGGTTCTCCCCTCGACGCCCCAATTTAAGCGGACGTTTTGTCCTTTTTTTCCTTGGTAGCTGTCCTTTTTTCTTTTTCACTATGGGGTTGGAACAGGTTCCATGTTTTTTTTTTTTTTTTTTTTTTTTTTTTTTTCTTTTTTCGCCACACCCGGAGCGCTCCGGTTTTGCCATTCGTGGTTCGTTTTTTTTCTTTTTTTTTTTTTTTTTTTTTGTTTTTGGTTTTTGCGTGGGTTCTGTTTCTTCCCCCTTTTTGGCTGAAAGGGCAACCGACGGCGACGGGCCCGTTTCCCGAATCCGAAAGCTAGGGCTTGGGAGTCTTCCCTCCACACCGCCCGATCCGGCAACCTTTTTCCCCCAGCTGACCCCCCTTCCCTTTTGGCCGCTGTAGACCGACACCGAGGCCCGGCTCGAATCATCCTTTTCCCTTCCTCGTCTCTTTCCAGCCAATGTCTTGTCGTGCGTTGGATTTTCTTTTTTCCCTGCGTGGGCACGTAGCGCACACGACGCCGGGCCTTTGCGAAACCTCCTTTTTTTGTTTCGGGGGCATCCTTTTCAGCAATTTTTGAAGGGCGAGGTGTCCCGTGGAGCAAAAGTGCAGTTTTTTCCCCACAGGTTACGCCCACCGAATTTTTGCTTTTTTCCTGAAACGTCGTTCCCCCTTTCCCCCCTTTTTTTGTCGTGGCCCGTTTTTTGTCGACACTGCTGCCATCAAGTGGAGACGCCGCCAAAAGGCGGCGCCCTTGGCCCTACCAGCCCCTCCCTTTCCCCGTTTTTTGGGTTTTCCAGTTGACCGGTGTCCGGTCCGGATGGGGGAGGGTGGGGAGTTCCACTGAAGTGTTTTTTCAAACCGACCCTCTGGTTTTGTTTTTTAGCCCAGCAGCCCTTTTCCCTTCGGGACGTCTTTTCCTTTTCCCCTGACCATTTCTTTGAAAACACAACCCCCCCTGAGGCATAAACAATTGTGCCGAAGACGCTGAATTATAAAAACTTTGTTGTACTCCTTTCCTACCCCCTCCTTCCCTTCCCGGAGGGGGGAGGAATCTCGTACCCCCCCCCCCACGTTTTTCCCAATGCGGGAGCTTTTCCAATTTTCTTAACCCTATCTACCCCTTTAATTTTTTTTTTTCTAGATGCCTGTTGCAGGCTTCTGGTTCTTGGTTTTTTTTTTTCCTTTTGTTTTTTTGGAGAGTCATTTCCCTTTTCATTTTTCTCCCTATTTTGTCAAGGCTCCCACACTCCCTCGTAGCTGATGCTCCTTCTCCCTCGTGCATCACCCGACGATCTTTGTTTTTTCCGGCCATAATTTTGAAGGTGGCTTTGATCTTTTTTTCCTGGACCTGCCCCTTTTTTGCCCCTACGGAAGTTGGTTTTTTTTCGGCAGCTTTGTACCAGATCCCCGGCTCGTTTTCTTTTGAGTCCCTTTTTCTGCTGGTCCAATAGACGCTTTTGTCCGGTCCCCATATGCCCCTCTTCTCGCACGTCGCGCCGGGAGATGGCGATTTTTCGTAGCACACCTTCCTCTTATTCTTTTTTTGCGGGGAGCATACGCTCTGGATTTTATTTTTGACCTCGGCCAAACTTTTGCCCCCCCCCCGTTTTGTCCTTTTTTTTTTTGGCCTCGTCCTTGGAAGAACTTTGTCGACTTCTTGTTCCCCCTTTGGGTTTCGGTCACCCGCGTGGGCGTTTGCCGTGGCCAGGGTCCCCTTTCCCTTCTTTGACTTTTCCTTTCCCCTTTCTGTCCTTTTGAACAAAGATCCTCCGTTGGGAGGGCTCCTTCCCTTTCCATCATCGCTCTTTCTCTCGCTTTTCCTGCCCACCTTTCTCTTTTCCCCCTTGCCCCCTGGATTTTTGAGGCGCGGTTTTTTGGAAAGTTCCCTTTTTTTTAAGCGCGTCCCGACCATCGGGACGTTTTGTCTCTGGCTTCTTCGGCTGCGAAACAGGCGCGAGTCCTCGTTTTTATGTCTTGAGCCCGCAGTAGGCTCTTTCCATTCAACAGAAGCCCACATCGCCAAGGACCCCCCCCCCGTCAGAAACCCCGCTTTGTCGCCCGTGATTTTTTTGTTAGCACTACCCTTTTTTTCTTCAGACCATTGGAGGAATCCCAGGGTGCAACGTTTGCTGTTTTTTTTGCCCTTTTGACCTTCTCGGCAAGCGGGGCCCTCTTTCTAGTGCTTTTTCCTTTTTTGAACCCCTCCATTCATGACCGCCGGATCAGGTCCTTTTTTTCAAAGCACCCGCAGCCAGATCGGGTCTTAGTGGGACCCCCAGCCTTTAGTTCCTTTTTTCCTGGTCCCACGATGCGAGTTTTTTTTTTATCTCAAGTGTACCCCCTTTTCCCCCGACGGCGAACTGAACCTGCTCATCATGTTCATTGTAATCCTTTTGACCACATCCCACATGTTAGTCCGGTTGTCGAGGTTTTGTTCTTTTTTTTCCATTATTAGTGATAGTTTTGAACGGTTTCCAGTTTTACTTCCCTGGAGATTAGTTTTGTTCACCGTTTTTTTTTTCTGCAGTGGTTTTGTTATGCCCCCGAATAATGAGTCACTGTTTTCCTGGCGCCTCCAGGCACAACCTTTCTCAATTTTTTCTCCTACCATGTGTACCAATACTTTATTCTTTCCCACCCCTCTATTCCTCGGAGGACAGTTCTTTGGGGATCCTG
>Ga0179593_1321791_pt1 | contig 12604 bp, 14 predicted proteins | sample CZODoug2_1_08_16_FD_185931 | JGI IMG/M metagenome (GOLD analysis project Ga0179593, IMG submission 185931) | Vadose zone soil fungal communities from Angelo Coast Range Reserve, California, USA - CZODoug2_1_08_16fungal (PacBio error correction) | ecosystem: Environmental > Terrestrial > Soil >... | reverse complement strand
ATATTGTTTATCTTAGTCTTGGCCCATTTTTTAACCTGGCCTCTTCACTTAATTGGCGTTTCAACGTTAAGTCTCTCCGCCCAAAGTTTTTCCGAAGTTGTTTCCCCTTAGTTTTTCTTCCCAGGTCGTTTGATTAAGGTTGTCTTTCCAGCCCGTGATTTGAACGTGATCTTTTCCTTCTACCGCCTTGTCCGTATTTTTTTTTCTTTCTGGGTGCTGTTTTTTTTTTCGTCCACCTTTTCCAAAAAGGATGGATTTGATTTTTTTTTTATAGTCGAACCCGTTCTTTCGTGGGTTGTTAACCAAGCCGAACGTTTTCAGGCCGGGCTTCCGCCGGGCCGGCCTTTTCGACCTTTGGATTGGTTTTCGTCTTTTCCCCCATGAAGAACATTTCAAGACATTCGGACCTTTTCCCCACCTTGCAATTCTTGACTCTTGAATGTTTCCTGTCGATGTTTCATTTTCTCCTTCATTTCCAGTTTCTCGGCCATTGGTCGTATTGTATTTTTTCGAGGGTTGGTTCTTTTATCCTCTTGTTGGGGGGAATCGAAAAGGCATTTTTTGTCAGGGGTCCGACATTTTTCTTAGCGCGGGACCCAAAGTCCTCTCTTGATTGAGGTTGTTCTGACATTTCTTTTTCTGCGGCGGCCTCCCCTTTTCCTTATGGACTGCAGTCTTGGCCAACAGAGTTCCTTGTCTAGAGATTGACTCTCCGATGTACCCGCCGCTCCCATGTAGCGTGACCGGTACGTCGCGGTTTTCGGGGTCTCTTTTGCCTCCTCTGTGCGTAAACCCATGCGTAGGTGAGTTTCTTTTCAACGTCCAGAGGGTAGTCGCTCACCCACTTCTTGCCCTCTTTTTTTTCCGCTATAAAAGGAGACAGAAAGTACGGCGTCCTTTTCCCCCCCCCTGCGCTCCTTAATTATATAACAGATAGTAGGTTCCGGTTCCCTTTTCCCTTTTTTTATTCCCCCCCCCATTTTTTTCTGGCCCCCAATTTAACAGGCTGTAGTATTTTGGGGGTGCTACTGGTCTTGCCGACCCAAGGCCTAAGGCCCTTTTTTCGGTTTCCTCCTTCTTTTGACGGTGGGGTGAGCTTTTCCGTTTGGGCGTTGCCCAAGAGCAACAGCGAAGTTGACTTTCCCGCTTCACCATCACCCTTCTTGGAACATGCACTTGTTTTTTTATTGATTGAGATGCTGATAATTTGTGATGATAAAGCCCTTTTTTTTTTTGTGCCCATGATTCATTTTTTTTTCCTTTCGCGGGGGGTTACCCTGGTCTGATGCTACTTTTTTTTCCTTTACAGACTTCCCTCTTTCATTGCTCGGCCTCCTCCTTGTACGTTCCCCCAACTTTCTTCGGTTCCGCCCGCGCCCGTTTTTCCCCCCCCCCCCTCCTTTTTGAAACATCTGCCCCCTTCCGCCTCAAACCGAGTTCCCCCCCAAAAACGTCATTTATTCACCTGATGACCCTCTTTCGATTCCTCAAGCGTCTTTCACCCCCAACCCCCCCTGGCGTCCGTTCCAGCCAAGCCGTACCCGGGCTGTTTCAGACCGTGGGTGAAGGTTTTCCTACCGCGCTTTTCTCCCGTACCTCTTCTTGTTCGGAACCGGTCCCCGCTTGCCTTTCGCCCTTCCTCCCCCCACCTGTTTCAGTTTGACAACTTATTAACTGGATCTTCACCCGACCCCTTACGAGTAACGCGCTTTGCGCAGCTTTGCTCCTTGGTTTCAGTCTGCTGTCCCCTCCGCCCTTCCCATGGAACAGCCCACGTTTCGCCATCTTTTTTGCACACTCTACTCTTTTGGCTCATTCGTCCTAGGTGTTTGCCCCCCCCGTTTCGTTTTTACGGTTCTCACTCCTCTTTTTTCCATGAGTGGGATCTTCTCCATCAACCGTCCCTTTTTCCTCCCTCTCTGTCCCTGCTTTTTTCTGGTCTTACCCCCCCCCTCTATGTTCGGCGAACTGAACCACGCGTCTCTCCCCTTTCTTTTCACAGATTCCTGGCTTGGGCCACTCGGCCTTTGCTTTCCTCTTCGAGGTTTGTGGCCCTCAAACCTGTTTTTTCCGACATTCTGTTCGTTTTAGCTCAAGCGCCGATCAACTGGTTTTGCCTTTGCCAGCCAACAACCAAGCGACCCATGGGTTCGTTAACTCCTCTGTTTCACTCACTCCCCCCGCCTCTTTTTCGTCTCTATCGCCTTTCCCGCCCCTCCCCTCCTCTTTGCCCTACTCCGTCTACCGTCCCTACCGCCCTTCACCCCTTTTGATCTACACTCCGTTTTAATTCACCTTTCGTCCGCCTGCCACCACGGTCCTATTCATTCTTTCTCCCTTTCCTTCCTTTCCCTTGTTCCCCTTCCTCTTGATTCCGCTCTCTTCCCTCTTTTTCTCTCAATCGCTCCCCTACTCCTCCTGCCACGGTCCCCCTTCTTACCCCTCTCTAATTACCCCAGCTTCTTTTTCCCTCCGCCCCTGCCTCAACCGCCTCTTCCCTGCGTCCCTTTACACCACCCCATCTCTCACAGCTCCCCTCCTCCCCACCTCTCTCTCCCCCTGCATTTCACACCTTCTTTTCTTTTTTATTCCTCCCCCCTTATTCTCCTCCTTTTCCTTCTTTGCTGTTCTTGTGCCACCTCCTGCATCGTTTTCCCCGTTCTTTCGAAAGGAAAGAAGAATGTCACCTGGTACGGTTTGCTGCCCGTCGGAGGCTTCCTTCGCTCGGTGGTGCTTGCCGCAGACCACGTTCCCGATCCTCCAGCATCTTTTTTTGACCCGACCGGGCTCCCTCGCCTCCTAAAAGAAAGCTCGGCACGTGGTTTGTTGAAGTGGTTTTCGTCCTTCTTTTCTTTTGCTCGTGTTGTTTGTTCGCGGCGGCCCGACAGCCCTCTTGACACCCCCTCACCCTCTTACTATAATGCCTTCCCCCGGCCTTCGTTCATCTTTTTTTTACTCCCGTTTGTTGTTGTGCGATCTTCGTCTCCTTTTTTTTCCGGCATTTGGCGGGCCCTTTGAGTCAGATGTCCTTTTTTTTCCGCCTGTTGCGTCCCGACTGCGTCAACCCTCCTAGTTCCCGCATTTCAAAAGATAGCGTTCACACCAACTTCCCCAGCCGTAGCGACGTCTGGGAGCTAGGAGTTCGGGTCTTCTTGGTTTTTCATTGTTGTATGCTCATTAGGTTTTTTTTTTTTCAACACTTCACAGCCCCGTCCCCGGAAGAACACGCACTTTTTTTTTTCCCGCCTACGTGAATTTTTTTGCCCCTACCCGAACGAGGATGTCTTTTAAAATTTTTAACCCTGTTTCGAGGTTGAGTATTTTCGGAATTGCCCCCGGTCCCGCTTTCCCATTACAGGTACTTTTTAAGCCTTCGTTCTCCTCCCCATTCACCTCCCTTTTACTCGCGATGCGAACAACGCTTCTTTCCCCGGTACAATATTGTCAATACTTATTCATCGCCTTTTTTTTCTGTCCGAACGCCCTCATATTGTAAGTAACGCCCGTCTTACTAGATGATAGTACACCATTAATGTTGTCTTCTCCCTTTTCCCCCCCCCCTCTTCATCATGTCTTCTTTTTCCTGCACCCCCCGTAACGAAAGCGTGTTATCGTACGGCCATTTCGCACGAAGTAGAGGTAACGACTTTAGGTTCTTCCCCCCGGGAGAAAGTGGTCTTTTTCATGCACCTGTTGTTTTCGTATTGGTCCCTCCGGTTCTTTTTGGTGACCTGTCTCCTGTACTCTTTTGCTTTTTTCGAAGTTCGAGTAACTGGTTTCTGGGTTGACTTTTTTACTTAAATAGTTGTCCTGATCCATGGGGGGGCCCGCGGACAAGTTTGCCGGTTTCTTACTCTTAACCCAGGTCGGGTCGGGACTGTGGTGAGCCGCGGCCTTTGAACTTAAACCCACGTTCGGAAAAGAACTTATCCCCGGGCTCGGTGGTTTGAAAGTACGACAGGTTTTGTTTTCCCGAAGATCTCTGGTGAATAGGAAGGTTCAGAATTTGTTGAAGAACTTGCCTTGTGGCCTACGTAGTTCTTTCGGAGCGGGCCTTGTATTGTATGGTCGGTTGTTTTGTGCCCTCGTGCTTGTCGAAGCAGTGACGCTGCCCTTTTTTTTTGCCCCAGGCCGTGCAGGCTTTTTTGACTTCTGCGCTCTTGAATTACCCCCCCCCACGAGCTCGACAGTGTTCCCCCACAGTTCGACGAATGATCATCGACACAGAGCGGTTTTAATCCAAAGTTCCCTCCTCTCATCATCTAGAAACAACCGCGGTCCGTTTACTTTTCGTGAAAGTCCAACGCTGGTTTCTTGGTGCAAACGTCCCTTTTTTCAAAAGGCGAACCCCCGCCGCAAGCCGGGCTTTGGGACCCGGCATGACGTGTCCCTTGTGGTTCTGCCCCCCTGACCCCCCCCTCTGCCTCCCCACCCTCCCCGCCGCTCGACCTTTTGCAATGTTTTCTCCCCCCCTGTGTTGGAAACGCATTTGAACTTTTCTGTAACGTGAAACTTAAGCGAGGGGAGGAGTCAGGGAACTGGTGACAGGGGGACGGCAAGACTCCTGTCTTTCCTCCTTTTAGTTATGCAACCCAACCTCTTTGCCCTTAGCTTTGTTTATTCCATTCTCCCCCGGAATGGCCGGTTTTTTCCCATACCGCTTCCGTCATTTTTCCATTCTTTTGAAAACAGCTTTCACCAAACCCGCTGATTTTGCCTCGTTCCCTTTTCTAATTGAGTTATGCTTTTTGGAATATCCTCTTCCCCACCTAAGATTCCTTTTCTCTAGGAGGCTGTTGCGGAAGTCCAGAAGGGAAGAGAGGATTATAAAACCATGTATACCCCACAACATCCCGCCTCTCCCTATTGGTTCCAAGATGAAATATGCTACTTCCCTTCCTCCTTTTCCTGAGGAGACTGGCGGCAAGCCCGGAGTATCACATTCCCCACCACTAGACAATACTGACAATGGTTTCCAGTTTTTCTTGGGCTGGGGCGTTTTGTTGGGGGGGTCTTATGGGGGGGGGTTTTTTTCTTCCCTTCCTCCCTCTGCTCTTGAAGGCAACGGTGTCCCCCTTGTCCCTCCTTTTTTCTGTCCATTAAGGGTGGTCAAAAAAGACAAGCTTCTTTCGCCGCTACTGCATGGCGGCCCCTTCTTGCCCCCGCATAAGAAGTTTCTTTTTTGGACTCCCCCCCCCTCTTTTTTCCCAATCACGTGGTATCGCCCCTTCCCCACTTTCCCCTTTCTGGTTTGACCTGTTCTGACTACCCGATACAGCCTACCTTACGTTTTTCCTTCTTTCCCCTCCGTTTGCATAACAGCGCTTTTCAACATTTCCTTGACGAACCCATTCCACTGGTCCTTTTGCCCTCACAAACTAAACCCCCCCCTCCAAGTCTTCCTACCCTGGCTTCTCTTTTTTCGGTCCCCTTGACCGTAACCCTGTGTGAAAGTTTTACCCCCCCTTTCCCCGCGCTCTTTTTCCAAAGATATCTATTCTTTTACGAGACCATTTGTTTTTTTTTGAGTTTCTTCTTTTGTCATTCGTCTGGCCCGGTTGTTAAACTTCCCCTTGTCTTGGTCCGTTCAAGTAAGTCGAGAAGACCAGTGTAGACCTCCCTTTTCACGTAGTTTGCTTGACCAGGAAGTTTCCTTGGTTTTCACCATTCCCGTTATTTGAAACTCTTCGAGGTTCGAGCCACGTTGGCGCAACGTGTTGCTTGATCGTTGGTTTATTTCTGGACGGGTTTTCTGCTTCCCAAAACCCAGGATGGTTCTTGGGCATGGGCTTCGACCGTTCATTGCCTTTTTTGGTTGTCAACAAACGACCGCACCTCTTTTAGGAGGATGCAGCCTTTTTTAAGAGCACCCCGTAGTTACCGTGCTCCTGTCCTTTTTGTTTTACCCCCCCTTTTATTACTTCCAATTAGGGCGCAGTGGGCGTACCCGTGAACCTGTCTCCGTTCTCTTTTGAGCCGTACTGTGAGGTCGAACTTCTAGTGGGAACCCTTTTGCGCGCCCATTTTTCTTTTTTTCCCCGCGATTGTCTGGGGAGAGTTTGTTGCGGGAAGGCCGATGTTTTCGTTCCCTCCCCTGTCAGGCCTTCATGGAGCCAGAAGAGTTCTATATCGTTCAGCCTTTCCTTTATAGTTTTCTGAGGTGTTCTTTACTTGCTGGAGTTTAGGCCATTTTTGATTTTGGACTTTTGGCCGGTGTTCCTTAGTCAGCTTGATCTCTTTTATTGCTTGACCCCCAGCAGCAAATGATCTGCCCTTCAGTCCGAGGGTTTCTTGGCGTCTGCCCTCTATCATTCTCTCCCCCGCCGCGAACCACCCACCCCCCACCCGACAACGTTCGTCAGCGCCCCCCACCCGGCTACCCCGCGGCCGGCACAAACCTTCCAGAAACCCCCCCCGACCCCAGGGTGATCCCCACTTTGTCCTCTTTTTTTTCTAAAAATTGCGTAGATTATTTGCGTCCTGCCTCTCCAGGGGCAGTCAATCATCCCAGATCTCTTTTTCTCACGGGCGCTGCTGTCCAGGGCGGCGTTCCAATGGTTGAAAACTTTTCAAATTCGGCGCTGGTTTTTTGCCGCCAGGGGACGGTCCCCACCCGGCCTCTGCAGGGGGTTTCAACCCCGACTTCTTTTGGGCTGGGGTTCGCCTTTGTGCTTCTGCGTTCCCTTTGAGTCCCCCCCCGCGCAAGGTGAAGGGCGAGACAAATGCTTTCCCTGCCCCTTTTTTGTTCTAGTTTTGTATACTTTTATTCCTTTTCCCTTTTGTTTGTAGAGGACATGATTATCGTTCTTTGTCCCTTTTTCGCTTTTCTGGGGGTCCTCTCTCATCGCCCTTTCTTCCCCCTCTCCTTCCTTGCCTTTGCCCCCTTTTTCTCGTTTTGTCCGCTCGCTGTCCCCCCCCTCCCCCTCTCGCCGACCTAAACTTAAGTATTTTTCCCCAAAAAGGCAGTTTCGCCCCGGCGTGAATTTTTTCGTTCGCCATTCTTCTTCCCTTACCCCCAAACCGTCGTACGTTCCTTCCCCAAGCTTCCCCGGGCGGGTTCAGACCGTTGTTGCTTCCGACCGGCGCGTTCCCACAAGTACCTCGTACCTCTTTTTACGGCAATGTACGCAGGCATGTTAGAATTTACTCTCCCACATTTCTCCGGGAAATTTTCCGTCCCCTGGCTATACTGTCACCCCCTCTCTCCCTCTCTGGAAGCAGGTCGGAAGGCCCCGCTTTTTACATTCCTGATGTGCAAAGACGGTACCCCTGTTTGGACCCCTCTTTCGCCACTTTGGTCCCCTCTCTTTTTTTCTTCCTTGTACGGCGGTACCCTGGCGTTTTACGGGTTTTCTAATCAAGGCCATTCTTGGGCTTTTCTACCAATTCCACCTCCGTTGTCAGATCCATCTCTTTCGCCCGCGTTGTCCCCCCCCTTTATTGTAGGCGAAACGAACACCTTTCTCCCCCTTTCCGTATGAAAAGTATACGTCTTTTTCCCCCTGCCTCCGGTCGTTCCCGCATCTTTTGTGACGATCCAAAACAACATGCCCGGATTCTATTACCTTTTCTTGCTCGAAATCTATCAACTGGGTTCATGCCCCGCCCCCTTCCACCAGCTCCAGGTGGGTTCTTTTCTGATCCCATCTTATTTATTTTGCTCACTCTTTCCCCCCCTTCTAAAATTGAGTTTCGCAGCCTGGTCGGTCTTTTGAAGAATGCACCCCTCTAATTGATTTCTCATCAGTTGTCTCTCCCGGTTCCCCCTACGCCCCCGCAGCTCTTTTCCCCCTAGGTGGGGAATTGGTTTACGCGATTCAGTCTTCCCTTATACTTTCGGGTCGTCGGAGGACCAGCCCTCCCCCTTTGTGTTACACCCCAAATACCCTAGGACTCTAAGGCACGCCACTTCCAATGAGATTATTCTCTCTTTTCCTCATAATACGGTTTTTTTGTCGTTCTTTCCCTTCAATTTTTGTTTGGCCCGGCATTTGTTTCTCGGATTATGGTCGCTTTGATGGTGTTGTCCAAGGCACATTTCGGGCGGTCCTCCTCCGCAATCCCTCAGATCTCCCCTCTCACTATTTCTCTTTTTCCATTCCAAGAAGTTAGCGCTGATTCTGTTTCGGCGTTGTTCGTTTCGTACAGTATGCCTTCGAGGCGGAGCGTTTTTCTTTCCTTTTTTCCAAAACCCACTTTACGACCTCTTCCAGAAACACAGAAAACCTTTACCTTTTCTCTCTGACTGCCATGGTCTGCCCTACCCTCCATTCGGTTGTTCTTTTCCCTCCCCCCCTCACCCGGGTAGCTGTTTTTGAGGCCTGGTCGTCATGAAAACATTGTATAGGAGATTGAGACGCTGTTAACTCTATTTTCGGTGTCATGGTCTTCGAAACGCCCTCCCATTATCTCCCTCTTTTCCCCTCTTAGAGTTGCCCCCGCCCAGTAAATTTTTTTCTTCTTCGGATAGATGATTTTTCGTTTCACGAAACCTCAATTTGCTTTTTCCTCCGCTGCGGGGACATCTTGAGATCTCACTCATGTATGCGCCTATCTGTCAGTGGAGTCGGGTGAAGAACCCCCGAAACCTGGGGTAAAGAAGTACTAATCGAAACTCACTTCGTATTTTGAGTGCCCCTTTTGGCGAATTTTTTGTTTTTTCCCCTTCTGGTTCCCTCCTTCCTGGACATCTGGGCGCCTTGAAGCCCTCTTTTCAGTAGAGTTACTGGTTATGGGGGCGCTCCCCTGGTCCCATCAGGTAGTATCCCTGTGGTTTGTCAGAGGAATCCTGTTTTTCACCCTTTCCGGGAAACCCGGGCTGGTCGATGTACTGTTGGGGAGACCGCTCGGTTCGTAACTTACCACTGTTGCAAACAATACTTTTTTCCTGTTTTTTTTTACACACGACGGTTGTTCCACGACTTTGGTCGGGTTGCGCGGGCCAGTTAACTCAAGTGCAGCCTGCCTTTTTTTTTCAGAAGCGCACGCTTGAGTTTATCGCGGCTTGTTTCTTGAGTTGTTTTTTGTTCCCGCTTGCGCGGGGCGGCAGCCGCTCTCCACCTTTGTGTCCTTGTCAGGAGAAGGTTTTGCATATAGGATGCGATTATGGAGAGTTCACCCCCGCCTTAGCCGACCCGGTTCCCCCACTGTTTTATTCACTTCTTTTTTCTTTCCCGCACCACAGAGGCGGGCGGATCCACTTTTTTTTATCCTAAGAGGAACACCCCGCGGGCAGGGGAATACCCTTTTCGGTAAAGTAAAATTTCGTTGCTGTGCACGCAACAGGAACGGAACAAGGCGAACCCTTCTTCCTCTTCTTGGTGCCCACCACACGCGTCTCGTCCTTGTTTTCCGCTGACCGGTATAACAAACCCCCCTCGCCATTCCTCCCCTCTCCAAACCAATTTTGACGGAACAGCCCGACCGCTTTCTCACTTTCCTGGGAGGTATGAAGGCCCAGTGTCTGATTGCCTGTCCTCCTCTTTTTTCCAAACTTCCCGTCGGTGTGATGTCTCTTTTCCTGGTACTCCATACCTACCGCCTTAATTTTTGTCTCCATGATGTTCCCCTCTACGACCAAACCTTAGCCGGTTCTTTCTCTTTTTTTCCATTTTCCTTTTTGTTGGTCCTCTCGATACATCGCGCTATAGGAATGATGGTTGCGGCCGTAATTCAGGTCCTCCTCTTTCCCGCCCTTTACAACTTCCTCAACTTCCCTCCGCGCATGGTGCCACTTTGTTCCCTATGAGTTCCTTTTTTTTCACCTTAGGATCAGACCGCCGGGAATTTTCGACCCCTCCCCCCCCACATCGCTTACCTCCCCCCTCGCACCCCCCCCCTCTCTCCAATGGAAGAGCCAAGGGTGCTCTCCTTTTTCTCCGCCATAGAAGTCAAGCCATTTTCAAGCATCTTGTTTCCCCGGTCCTCTTTCGTTTTTTCCCTTCATTTGTGAACACGCCGATCGTTGTATCCTTACTTCCCTTCTCTCTACCCGTTCGAGGGCGTGCCTCTCCAAAGACCCCCCACATTCAATAAATTTTCCCCTTCCCCCCAATTCCCTTCCTGTTCTCTTCCCTCCCCCCTCGTTTACTTTTCCTTCCTTCTCAGAGGGCTCAACCTGAAGCCAGCGTTCACAAATCACGGGTTGCTCCCCCCTTTCCCCTTGGTACGGGCTGAACCCACACCTCTTCCCCCTTCTCCCACACTTGTCTCTCGACGGACTTTCTTCCGCCCCAAGCCTTCCTTTCCGCCCCCCCTCCAAGACGAAGAGTCCCGATATCTCTCTCTTTCCTCCTCACGTGTTTTTCTTCTACTTCTTAGTCTTGTCCCCCGTTGTTCACACGGGTTTACCCCTTTTCTTCCTCCTTCTCTCATCTTTTATGCCGAGTTTTTCTTTAGTTTGTTCCGTTTCCCAGGCCGTTTTTAATTTGTCCCAAGCCCGGCGTGAACGCTTGAGCTGTTTGAGCCGCCTTCTCCCTTGTATCTCGTCTGGTGTGCTTTAAGGTTCTTTTTTTCCCCCCGTTTTTTTTTCTTTGGGCACTTGTCTGATAGCCTCTTTCTTTTGTTTCCAAAACTCTCCCAAAGGTTTAGGCGGTAGACGCAGGTTTTTCCCTTCAGTAGTACTTGGTCTTCCCTTTCTTGCTTCTTTTTTTCCCCCCCAAAATGGAAGATGGCCCGACCTTTCCGACGTGGTTACACCGTGAACTGCTTTCCTTGCTGTATTCATGTTCGCTGGGTCTGCTTCTCTTTTTCTTTTTTTGTCCCTTTTGGCCGCGAGTGTATGGTCTAGTGTAGGGGACGCCGCTTTCGGTCGCCACTTCCTTTTTGAGCCGCCCGGTGCTTTTAGTTCTTTGCGGAACCGGACAGATCTGTCTTTCTTTTTCCCATTGTATTGCTTCCTTCCTCGCGGCCCTTTGGGACCCTTCCTTACAGCATGCTGGGCTACTCTATGATCGCGATGACCACCCCCTAGTTTTTCTCCCCCCTTTTTTTCTCTTTGAAAATGTCGTTTTTCTCTTTTTTCCTGTCTGTTGCTTCCTATGAGAACACCATACGGCGGTGCCCGGTCTGGGAAAACCACCTTCCTCCTGTTGTAGCGCATCACTCACTTCGTCCCGCGTTTTTTCCTAAAAAGTGCGAAGACGTGAAGGCGTCGGCCAATCTGCAATTGGACTCCATAATCCCAGACGTTACCTTCTAACCTGGCGACTCTTTCACTTTTTTTTTCCCACCATGTTAGGAAACATTTCAATTTGCTTTTTTGGGGGATCCAGGGGAAGTTAACCCGGCTCTCCGGGGTTTGGGGGCCTCCCTTATGACGGAAGGGAGTGGCTGGTGTGGCCCTTGTTTCAAAGAGACCCAAGCGAATTGACCAATTTTTCAAAAGGCATGACCTGCGCTGGTTTTGTTTCTTCTGATGACCTTGCGGATCATTTGTTAGCCTAAAGCTGGGGGTCGTGCCTTATCATTTCGCTCGCCGAGGTTTACCCGCCGTTTCATTTTTGTCATATTCCATCCTTTCCTCCTTTGCTCTTCCTGATCCCTTTGGGTTTCCACGTTGACTCGGCTGCCATCCACTCGAATAGTTCACACCCCCCCCTTACCAGAACCTTCGAATTTATGACGCCCTCCACTCAGAGAAAAAACAGTGCAAGTTCTGCCCCGTTTTTCCCTCCCTCCTTACCTGAAGGTAGTTTTCTCCCCCACCCTTTTCCTCCGCCCCTCTTCTGTCGGGTTTCCTCCCGTTGTGTAGGTTCAGTTTCTGGCTTCACAAAACGTACTGTCCTCCCCCTCTTTTTGGTCCCAAGTTCCGCCTGATTTTTCGTCCCTCTTCCCCACTGGTAGGACAACTGATTCAGGACCTGGATCCCCCAGAAGTTCTCTTCCCGTGAACTTAGCAGGGTTCAGCAGTCGGGGCGCCCTTTTTTTTTCACTTTGTTCCGACTGCAAACTGTTGAAAAGACCCCGTTCGACCCCCTTTTGACTTCCACAATCCCCAGTTTGATTCCCTTCCTTGACGTTTCGTGGTCTTTCGAATCCATGGATCGATCGGTTATCGTCTACATAACTTCATTTCGTCATCTTCTTCGATTACCAGAGAAGGCAGAGTCTCCCATGTATTTTCGGCCCCCTGACCAAGTCGGTAGCTTCTACGTTTCCCCCCACGATTTTAAGGTTTGTCCCTCTTCCTGGGTTTTTTACTCGCGATCGGTCTTTTGCGTGGTCTCCATAACATGCCCGCTTCTCGATTCCTGTACGTTGCGCCCTCTCGATCAAACCTTGGTATGACGGAACCCAGCCCCACGCTTCCTTGTTTTTCTTTTCCCTCCCTCACTCCCGGTCGTGTGTACGGCTCCCTGCCCTTTCGCCTGCAATTTGTTTCGCCGCTTCTTTTAATGTTTTGTCAGACCTTCCCCCCTCACCTGCTCCTCCCTAAGCTTTCTCCCGGGCGAAAGACTACTACGCCCCGCTCGCCTTCTACGGAGTGTTTTTGTGTGTTGACCTCGAGCACAGTATGCTCGGCTCTCGTCGTTTCTTTTTGGTCGGCTGCCTACCGACAAGTTTTTTCTGTCACCCCCCCCCTTCCTTCTTCCCAACTTTGAAA
>Ga0179593_1513649_pt1 | contig 12605 bp, 16 predicted proteins | sample CZODoug2_1_08_16_FD_185931 | JGI IMG/M metagenome (GOLD analysis project Ga0179593, IMG submission 185931) | Vadose zone soil fungal communities from Angelo Coast Range Reserve, California, USA - CZODoug2_1_08_16fungal (PacBio error correction) | ecosystem: Environmental > Terrestrial > Soil >... | reverse complement strand
CTCCGCTTGCCGAAGCGGGTCTTTTTCCTTGCGTCCCCTCTCGCGAACGTGGTTGATCTTTCCCCCAACTGCCAACGTTTTGCTCGGAGTCTCTTTAGCGTCTGTCCTTGGTTGTCTTTTCTGCGGACCAGCTTCTTGCCTTTCGTCCTCTCCGGGTCGGCTGCAACTAGAGGGAGCCTCCGGCCAGGACATGAAAATGGTGCTTCCTACCATTTTCGATCGAGAAGGTGTCCCTGAGCTTTTTTAGTCCCTGGAGAGGTTTCTTGCCGGCGATGGTTCGGTGCCCCTTCGCGCTTTCTGATAAGGGGTGGTTCCATCCGAACACCTTTCCTCTTCGGAAGGCTCTCTACAGGGTTCTTTAAAAAGAGCTATATCCTTCCCCCCTCCCGCGCTGTTCGTTTTTCTACTCTCTCTCGGTTCTACGGTCCGTCTCCTAAGCTCGAGGATATTTGTGGCCGCTTGAGGGAGTCACCTTTCCCTTTTCAAAGTCCCACAGGTGACACAGCTCCCCCTGCTGCCGACAGGCGTCAGGTAAGCACCTTTGTCGCCTTTTACTTTTCCTTTTCGATTTAAGCCCCTCCTGTATGCCGTGCTGGTCCCGGCTCAGCTCCTCCCCGTTCCCTTTTGGTTGGAGGCGAAGGCATTTTTCACATTGGTCCGCAATCTCTTCTGCTGTCGACCCGGAGCTAGGTTTTCTCTCCCGAGTCTGAGAATTTCCACGTTGTTACATTCGTCGCGATGCCGCGGTTTCGCGCACTTATGTTCTTTGCGCCCTTCTCAAGACCATTTCTTCCCGCTCTGAACCCTTTTGTCAAATTCCCGAAGAGCCCGGCCCCCTTCAGGTCCGAGGCCCCCCCCCCCGTGAGTCGCCTTTCCTTTTGTCAGGTGTTCCCTTTTTAAGACCGATTTCTGTTTCCGCGGTCGTTTGTTCATCACCTCCCGTCAAATTTGTGTCCCCTAAGAACCTTTTTTTCCTCCGGGAGTTTCCCTCTCCCTCTTGGAGTGCTCTGTTCTTCCCCGATGCGTCCTCCCTGTGATCGGGGGAAGTCCTTCCCAGGTTCCCTCCATGGTGCGCATCTTTCTCATCCTTTTATCCATCGCCGTTGTCTCCTCCCCCTGCGTCCCCCTCAGATCCCCCCCCTGCTTCCCCGGCGTCGGTTTTGTTTGTCGTTTTAGTTATTCTTGGGTCGCAATCTTTTCAGGCGTGCAGGAAGACGTCTTTCTTTTTTTCCGATCATCTCGAAGCCCGCATTACGTCTCCTCTCTCTGGGGCCCAACATTCCTACTCTCATGAGGTATTCTTTTCTTTGACCCTGTTCCCCCAGCCGCTTTTTTGCCTTTAGAACGAATTTAGCTGACTAGGACCCGCTCTTCCCCTTTTCTTTGGAAAGCGTGTCTTCGGTTGGATTCCTTTACCACGACCTTCCGCAGCCACCCCGCAAACGCCTCGTTGGGCCCATTCCGGCGGCCGTAGTAGAGCCTCTCCCTTTTCGCATGATAACTTTCAACTTGCGCTTCATTTCACGCAATTGCCGTCGGGATACAGTGAGCCCCTCCCCCTCTGCTGCCAGGCTACCTTTTTTTTCTTTAAACGAGCATGAATGAAACTGTTTCTTTTTGTTTGGCGTGGCACAGTTCCACTGGTGGAACTCCTTAGTTTCCTGGTGCCATTTTCTCTTAGCGTCCGTCGATCTTTCCCTCCGGCGACTGGCGTTTTTCCCCTTTTCCCCGCAGGCTTTCCCCTTCCCTTGCCCCCCCCCCTTCGCGGCGACATCGAGCTCCCATGTTTTGTCTGCCCTTATCATCAAAACTCCCCGAAGCTTTCTCTGCGGGCACCCCAGCCTTTTCCTCCCCTACTCGTCCGAATCCTCGAGAGCTTGTTTTTTGTCTTGTCCCCGTTCCCGCCCCTTTCTACTCCGTGTGTAAACGCGCAGCGCTTGCTCCGCCCTTCTGTCCACCCCGCATCCGCTGTAGGCTGCGCGCCCTCTTTAGGCCCAGCAGGGATGAATCGGAGTGTCCCGGCAACTTTCTTCCCCCCTCCTTGGGCAAACACCCCTGGCCGCTTCCTCTTCCGGAAGGGAGCCCCTCTGGAAATCGTCGCCCTTCCGTCAACCCTTTTTTTTTTTCCCACCGCCGCCAGTGGTCAGTACCCTTTCCTGAAGTCTTTTCTCTCTTTTCATCCTTTTTGAGGAGATCTTTCTTTGCCTTTGCGCGCGGGTCTGACCAGGCGCTTTTTTTTCCGCGCCACCCTTGTTTATCGAGAGGCGACGAGGTTTGTCCTCTTTTCTGGTCCCTGCTCCTTTCCGCATTGGTGGGTGGTTTCTGGCAGCGAGCCTACCTTTTTTTTGCCCGTCCTGTCGTCCGCTTTTCTTTTTTTCCCTGCTTTTTTACGAGCGCACTTCCTTGGTTGCCCTTCTTCGTCTTCCCTTCGCAAAGCGCTGCGCCTCTGTGTTGCCCGCCGGCCTCTTTTCACCAGAGGATTGTCTCGCTCTTCTAAAGGGTTTTCCCGCATGTCCCCCCCCCCGGCCCCTTTCAAGTCGTGTCCGGGTCATGCTTCTTTAGGTGGAGTCACTTTCGGCGTTTTTCTCGACGTATCACCTCCCTCTTCGTGCTCGCAGTGTGTTTGACCCGCAACGCGATTTTTCTTAAGGGGTTGTTTTTCCCGCGACGGTTTCTTTCCCCGGGACCCTGCGGGCGCGTTTGGTTTGCACCATTTTCCCCTTCCTTTTTTTCGCACACGGACGTCCGGACAGAGCCCCCCCTTTCCGAAACGTCTTCCCTTTTTCTTTCTGTTTTTTCCCGGCGACAGACCCGTTTTTTCTGTCCGTTTTTATCTCACTCCCGTCGTGACGGGCAGTTCGGCGTGGCCAGTCCCACGTATTAATGAAGCGGCTCTGTTGATCGTCCCTTTTGGTAACGCGGTCGTATTTTTTTCTAGCCTTATCCCCGGTTCGGCGCCATTTTCTTTTCGCTCAAGTGGCCCTCGGTTTTCGAGAGGGGCTTCCTCCAAGACTCCTCTTTTTTTTCGAAAAAGGTCGTCCGTCCTTTTGCTTGTCTCTCTAATCTTTTCCGCAAGCTACCCCCCTTCGGAGAGGCCACTTTTCCCCAAAGTGGGCCTCGTCCTTTTTTCGATAAGGGTGTCCCCCCCTTTGCCCACCCTGCTACCTTAGTCACGACCTCCATTGTCACCTCTCTCCCAGGTGTCCCCTTTCCTTCGGAGCGGAGAGTGATCGGACGTTCGGCTCCGGATGTCGGCTCTTCATCACGCGTTTTTCTCACCTGAAAACCCTAAAGTTTTTTGTTATGCTTCGCCCCCGAGAGATGATGGCGTTTTTTCCCCGTTCTCGCCGGACCTCGGTCTCGATCGGGATGGCCTGCGCAACGTCCGAGGTATTCGCAAGTTCCTTCCTCAACCTGAAACGCGTTCCTTAGCGATGGCACTTCTCAGAGTTTTTTATTTTCCGACGCGCCCGTGTCCTCTTTTCCCGACAGGTGAGTTCCTTTACATGTGACTGACTTCGTGCCACATTTCGTTGCCGCGCAGCTCGTTTGTCACACACCTCACCTTTCCTCCGGACTTCAGGCGAATTGGTGTCCGCATGGACTGAGTTCTCGCGACTGGCATGGAAGCTAGATTTTTAGGAAACTTTTTCTTTCTTTGTGTAGGCTTTCCCTCCCCCGGTGAAGACCAGAGAGCAGGTGCGCCCCCTGAAGCACTCCCCTTTCTTGTAATTGCTAGCAGATGTTCCCGGCTCTTTCCCGCTCTTGGGACCTTCTACACCTGATGATACCCGGAGAGGTTTCTCAGGATAGGTGTTAAGACCTCTCCTTATGTCCACTTTCCGATAGTATGAGGGCATCTTCCTCGGGACAACTTTTCCCCTTGTGATGCCCGCACTGCACAGATGCGATCGAGCGATTTTCCACTGCTGCGGAGGTGGGTCTCCCTCCCTTTTGTATTGATTTTTCCTCGCATGTTACGCGTGCCGTTGTGTCCTCCTGATACAGCCAAGCGGCAACTTGCTCGGGCTTCCCCTGCGCCGAAAGGACCCCTATCTAACCTTTTCTTGTGAGAGAGATCTCCCGATTTCCAGACTTTCCTTCTAGACGGACACCGTGGGGAAGATAGTTCTTCTTGAACCGGATCCCGTCCTCCGCCGAAAAACGATCCACCAGCGGATTCTTCGACAAGACACCTTGTTCCAGCAAATGATCCTTTTCTCTTATGTTGTTCTCCCGACAGTCACCAGTGGTCAGGTAATGGGCCTTTTCTTTTTCGATATAGAAACGCTTGCCTGGCCAATTTCTGAAGAAATACCCTTGTTTTCGAGCGGACGCCCATGCACTCTTTCGAAAAAGGAGAGCATGAAGAGTTCTGCACTTTTTTTTTTCCCCTTTTTGAAGCTTCCGCTCAAATTGTCCCTCGGAAACTTGTGCGCGAACGGCCCAGCTTTTTGAGCAGAGCTTCCGCTGTCGTCCATCACAGGTCCTGATAGAGTCTCCTGTCAGTCGTCTTACCGTTGAGTAGGAAGCGCTCCCCACAGTCTCCTCCTCCAGTGGTGTCCCCCGAACTTAGAGATTCTGTAGGAAAGAAGCCCCCTAGCGCCCCCCCCCCCCAAAAAAATGTCGCTCTCTCACTTCTCCACCTTCCTGATCCTCTGCCATGGCGACCTCAAATTTTTTATGAGGGTCCCTTGCAACTGCCCTTCTCCCCCCGCTTCGAATCGGTTCCAGCCCCTTCCTGAAGGATCCTCCTCTCCTTTCCGGCGTCCCATCATTCCCCTCGCGCTTATTTTTGGCGAGACCTTCTTTTTTCCGTCTCCGCTGCATTCAGGGTCGTTTTTTTCGCTGGAAAGCATCTCCTTCCCCTTTCCCTCCGTCGCAGCGCGGCCCCCTTTCACCTTGTTTCCACCCTGGATGGGAAGATTTTCTTCCTGGTCCCGGTGACCACCAGCCTATCCCACAGTCGCGCCTTGGATTGGTCCCTTGTACGAAAGAAGAGACGACTCTCTCTTCCGCGGTTCCCTCTGCAGCACCCCCTCTGAAGCGTCGCCCGGTTTTTCCACGGACCGACGGCCGCAGGCCCCCCCTTCCCGAATCCTCGGAAGGCCTTCCCCTCCCGGCTGTGGCCTGGCAGTCTCCACCCCTTTCCGCCGTTTCCCGACTTCGAGTCGATCCGCTTTTGCGATTAGGATACTTTTTCACTGATCCCTTCAAAGATCTGACCTTTCCCCCCAAGGCTTTTCTTACCCCCTTCGCTCACCTGAACTTTTATTACGAAGGGAGTCACGAATCCCTCGGACGGTGTCTCATCTTTCGCTCGTAAGTATCTCAAGTGCCGTTGAAGAGGGGTCCTCCAGATTTTTTTTATCCCCTGGGCCCCCCCCCGCTCGGAACCCCCTTCGAGCGGTTTCTATAGATACATTTCCCCCAACCACCTCAAGATGGCAGTTACTCCCACCGTCCCACCCAATTCCCAGGAGCCTACCAGTTCACTAACTAGGAAGTAAAGAAGCTTTGGTTGTTCCTTTATGAAGGGCCCTTTTTTACTGCTGCTCTCTGGCCTCCCCTCTCGACGTGAGGACTTCCCTTTTTCCTTTTTTCTGTGCGTCGCTTTTTGTCCTTTCCGTCCCTACTTACGGTCCCGGAGGACGATTCTTTGCATACGTGACCGGTTTTTCCGATGTATACGTATCTCACCCCCCCCTTTCCGGAGAACAAGTCCTGGCCCTGAGACCCCCCAGTTCTTCCCCTTCTAGTAGATGCGGCCTCCAAACTTAAAGGTCTACGGAAGCATCTTCTTTTTCCCCGAGAAGGTAAGAACTGCTTGTCTTTTTTTAGATATTTTATTCCCCCCCTCTCCGTGGTTGTTTCCTCTTCGAGGCGACTGTACCAGCTTCTGAGTAGGTTTCTTCTGCTAACCCACCGGCAGTTTTTTTTCCCGAGAAGAGTTTGATCTTGTCTCGGTATCCTGCTTCCCTTCCCTCTCCGATCTTTTTCCGGCGACATTCTTTTTCCTTTGACCGGCACTCCGGCTTTTTTTTCTTGTTTGCACTGTCTCCCTCGACGGCGAAGCTCTGCCTCATCCTGGGATTTCTTCCTTTTGAAGGTAGGGCACCGCGCGCCCCTTGCGTATAAGGATAACGGGGTTTCAAGACAGTCCCCGCAAGCTGAGGAGCTTTTCCGAGTATGGTACGTCGGGTTTGCTCCCTACGCGTCTTCACGAGGAGGTGCTCTTGGTTGATGATCGATGAAACGCCTTTTCGCTAATTTTCCCCCCCCTGGCTTGTGTCTGCCATGTTTTTCGGGCTTTGATCCTTTTCCTGCCCCGCAGGAGAATTCCGCTGTTCCCCCCGCGAAGGCCACATGTGCAAGATCCACGGCACGAACCCCGTCCCTCTTCGTCTCATAGTTTCCCCCCAGACGGTCCTATGGACAGACTTTCGGTCCGGTTCCGGGCTCTTTTCCTGGAATAGTTTCTCCGCATTTTCCCATGAAGATTCCCGAGCAGTAGCCCTTTTTCGAAGTGTTTCCCCCTCTTCCCGGAGAGACGACTTCGCCAATTTATGCGTTTTCCCTCCGGGGATGAGACGTCTTCTTCCCCGACTTGGCCCCCCCCCCCTGTTCTGCGGAATGTAAAGATTTCTTTCCAGCGACTTGAAAGAGTTTTTTCTCTCTTCCCCCCGCTTGCTTTTTGAGCCGTTCCTCTTTCCCAACCCTTCCCGCGGCTTTTTCACCGGGACCAAACGGGCCCATCCAAGGTCCTCTCCGTTTGACGAACGCTCTCGGATCGGTTTTCCTCTCTTAACTGAGGCTCCTTTTTTTCCGCTTCTTTGCTATGCAGAGACTTACGCAGTAGGGTTCCCCCTAAGGGCGAGCGCTCTTGTCTTTTCCCAGGCACTTGGCGAGTCGTTCTCTTCGATCGGCTTTCCCCGGAGCAACCGATTCCCTTCCCATGGCTTTTTCTTAATGCCTGACACTTACCCGGCGAGATGTTCCGAGAAAGCAATTTACTTGTCGACGCGCCTTCCCCTTTTGGCTTGTCCGGAAAGAGGATGGCCTCTCTGCTCAGCTTCGTGATCGGCCCCCCCCCCCTGTGCTACCGGATTCTCCTCGGTGGACATTTATCCCCCCTGTTTTCCCCCCGATACGTTCCCCCTAAATCCCAGTTCGACTTTTTTGCATTTTTTTTTTGCGCGCCAGGTCCCTCTTTCGTCCGCGCGGTGATAGGGCGCGTAAACTCCTCGGAGTTCTTTCTTCCCGAGGATGGCGTTGTTTGTCGAAGCTCCGTTCCTCCAAGAGATCTTTTTCTCCCTCCTTCTGTGATGGAAAAGGGTCCCCCTCTCTTCAGCCTTGCAGCAGTTCTGCCCCTTTGGTGATTCCCCAGCCCGATGTGCTCTTCTGTCCAGTTTCCATTTTTCGAGAGGGAGTTCCGCTTTGATTAGTGGGTGGCGATCTGGTCTCTCAACGAGGCTCCCCCCCTGTTTTTTGGCGCGCGCGTCCCTTTTCGGGGGATAGGTCTCCTCTCTTTTCCTCCCTGACTTGAGAGAGATCTGGTCTTTTTTTCCCACCATGTTCCGAGCTCTCTACCCCGCTCCCCCTGGGCAGCGTACTCGCCCCGGAATCAGCCCCCCTATACGACAAGCTTTCTTTTCCCTTTTCGAAACGTAGCCCCCCTGCACATGCATCGCCGATAGGCGGTGTGGTGGTCCCTGCATAGAACCTTGCCTTTCCTGGAAGGCTTCCTTGTCCTCGATATGACCCAGTGGCCTGTGGACTCCCCCTAACACACAGTCCCCCCCCTTTTTAGTCCCCTCGAGGGCGCCTTTTGCTTCGTGCGTCCGAAAGTCTCCTCGGATGTTAACGTTGGCCAAGTTGAATTTTCTCACAGGCTCTCTCTGAAAGTGCGATCCTGTTTTTTCCTGCGTTTAGACTTGTAGTCATTCCCTGACTCTCCAGAAGATAAAGGATTCCGATTGTCACCGAGTCGAACAAGTCAAAGTCCCCCGGATATTCCCTTTCACAGAAAGAGACTGCTCTTTTTCGCAAAGCCGCCCCCCCCCGAATTTTTTTTTTTCTCAGCAACCACCTTGAGAGAGACGTGCTTTGAACCTCTGCCTGTTTCCCATCAGCCGTGATATCGATCGAGGGTAGGCGACCCCTTTACCCTCCGGTGTTTCTTCCAGCAAGACCTGGCTACTTCTCCGATTTTTGGCATGATTTTTTCTCGTCCCTCCATTGCGCTACCTCGCCCCTTTCGGGATTTGGTATGGGCGCCCGAGTAACCCCCTTTCTGACCGTTACCGTACTTTCTCATCGCCCTCCCGCCATTCCGGTTCCAGAACACCCCCAGTGGCTGACATGTCTTGCACAGTTGGTCCTTGCCCCCCCCCTTGTTAAAGTTAAGCTCGTTGTTCCCCCCTCCCTTGATCCTCAGCGAATTTGTTAGGGTAGCGCTTTTTTCTTTTTTTTCCTGACAAGCATCGGGACCGCCTTTGTCTTCCCACCATTCGTGTGATTCTTGAACTTCTGCCCAGCGCGCCCCTCGGCCTCCGGTCAAGGCAGGCGGCTTTCCTGGAAGTCTTTTTCCTCCCCGTAGAGCAGTACTCTGCTTATTTTTTCATAAGAAGGTGCTTTTTTTAACGGGATCCTTCCCGATCTGCCCGGGCCGAACGGTTCCTTCGTCATGAAATCCCCTTTTTGAAAATAGGAACGTTTTTCACTGTCATTTGCTTCGTGGCGCAAGAGCGCCGAGTGCCCGTACCGGCCCGCCCTGCAACGCGCCGCACTTCCCCCCACCTGGGACACCCCACCTCCTCTCGAGACAGTCATTTCATCCCCGTTGTAATCCCCTCTCATAACTACACGATCTGGCCGCGAGAAATTTTTCTACGACACCCCTTCCTTCCCTGAATAGCGGACAGCTCGCCCAGGGTTCCTTTCCACCGGTCTCTACCGCGCGGCTGGGAAGACCCCGCCGGCGTCCCCCGCCTTTTGCGATTGGAAGTTCTGTCCTCGTCCCACCTTTCACCAGCGATTTTCCCTTCGGGAGTGCTTCCCACGATGTCGCCTTGTCTTTTCCCCCACCAGGTAGGCGAGCGCCAGCTTCTTTTTCACCGCGGTCACCCCCCTCCATAGGAACTCGTCTCTGCCATCGACAATCTGCCGGGTCCTCGGACGGCCACCGCTCCGAGGTACAGACCATCCTTTCCCTTCATATAATTTAATCCGTCCTTTCCTCTTTATATTAGGTCAGCGCCGCTAGCTTTTGGAAAGGCTCGTTTTGGGGCAGTTCGGCCCCCTTCTCGCAGAGATTCGATTTTTCGATCTTCTGGTGGTTCTCGGTATACCTTCTCGCGCGCCTACCTGTGTTGCCCGGCGACATCGTGCAGTGGGTCAGCCTTTCCGTAGGACGCCTCCTGTCCCGTACGGCGGCCGCAATCCGTTCTTTTTCCGTGTTTTTTTCTTGCCGCCTTTTTGACGGAACCGCTTCCCTTCTGCTTTATACGGATTCGTGGCCGGGTTCCCCCCCCGATGGCAATGCTTTCGGCCGCATTCGAGACTTTTTGCCCTGCTTTTTTTCTTTTTTGTCCCCCCGCGTTAGAACGACCGTTTTTACGACTTTTTCCGCCTTTACACGACAAGAGCTTTTTTCTTTTCCGATTGTCCGCTCTTGTTTTTCCCAGGGGGTGGCTTCTTTCATTCTCGAAGGAAGAACTTTTTTGAGTAACGCCGTGACTCCTACAGCTTCTTCCCGGGAGCTCGCCCCCTAGTAATAGTGTGAACCGCCCTTTCATCCTGAGTCGGCCCTTGTTTCTTGCGGGAAGGGTGCAGATTTTTTCTCCGTTTTTTTTAAAGTCTCCTTTCGTCCAATGCTGATAGACAGCCGCCCTCTTTTCCTCGGCGACAAGTGTTATCCTCGGAGCTTCCTACCCTCCTCCGTGGAAGATGCTTTTGCCCCTTGCTTTTGCTTTCACGTAGTCGCCTCCCCCCCTACTGTTAAGAAGAGTCCCCTGAGGTCGCGGCTCCCTCGTCAGCTACCGCTCCCCGTGCGCGGTTTACCCCACGCGCGGTTTTTATCGGCCCGTCTTTGGACCACCCTTCCTCATGAACCAAGGGATGTGATGCTAGCTTCTCTTTCCGTTGATCGCTCCCGGCTTTTTTTCCGGTTCCTGAACTTAGACTACCACGCTTCCCCCACTCCCTTCCATTTCTGTGCACAGCTTTTACGACTTTCTTGTCTGGACGCTTTTCGGGGGGGGGGGTCGGGCGATGGAGTTCCCCTTCTGAAAAGATTAGCCCCCCCGACAGTTGGTTCGATCAATGGCTTCTTCCCTTGACCCGCCCCTCCCCCCCACATGGAATATAGCTCCCTGTATTTTTTTCCTAATAAGAGTTCGCCCAAGGAGAATCCAGCTTCTCCCTCGACCCGTTTCTGAACTGGAAGTCCCCTTAGGCTAGGTTTGTTCCCCGACAGATTCCCCGCATGCCCTATCCGTTTTATTCAGAACCGCCTTTCCCCCAATTTCAGGCCTGTGCTCCCTTAAATGTTGTCCCTATATGCCGACCTCTTGAAGCATTTTTCCATGTTTTCTCCGTTCGACGCGCGCGCCCCCCAGCCTTTTTTCGCGCAGGAGCGCCATTCTGCCGGTGATCTTTTCTCCTTGTAAAAACGTGCTTCGGATTTTTTTTTTCAGGCTTGTCTTGCCGGTTCGTGTAGAAGCGCATTTCTCTTCATCACGAGCGTCCCCTTTTGTAAGACTAAGGGCAGGCCCTGTCTATCTAGGCCCTCTCCGGGCCAGTAAATGTCTCGACTACGCCCCCCCTCCCTCGGTATCGCTAGGTGATGGCCATTGCGCAGGCTTTTCTCCGATTGTGGATCTGTTCTTTCCGGTTACCGTGGCAAGCGCCACAACTTTCCCCTGGACGCGACGCGGAGCCTCCGATAGTTTTTTTCCCCCCCCAGCTTTCCCCCCACGACTTCAGTTGTTTTTGTTTTTTTTCCTTTTTCCTATTTTTAACGTTCGTCGTTCTACCTTTTTCCCGCCGCGCTTGGGCGCTGCCAGTCTCTTAGAACACTTCCTTCCCCACAGAGGACATACCGAGAGCCTGGATTCCCCTTCCCTCCCAGGAGTCTTCCCTCCTGCGCGATCGCGCTCGGTTCATGGCAGTAATTCCCCCAACCCCTTTTTTCTCCCTTGGCCGGACTTTCAGCTATAGATATTTTGCAGTTTCTTGACGGACGCAAGCTCTGCAGCGAGAGGTTGCATTCCGACCCCTTCCGCAAGAAGACCCGAGGGGCGATAAGTTGTCCTTTAGAAAGAGACCCCTCCCTCCCGGACGCCCCGACTCTCTTCTGTAACCTGCGTGGCCGACCCTAAGACGACGCGTCTCCTGGATTCTGACCCTTCCGACCAGTCTCTTATGTCCCCCCCTGGAGCTCTTCACAGCCATCTTCGGGTCTTTGGTTCGTACTCCCTCGGAGATTTCTCGTTAGGACATATCGTCTTCCCATGTCCACCCCATGGGTGAGACCGGGCTTTCCCTGATACTTGTATGTTTTATCGTCCCTAATCGTTTTTCCTTTCATTTTTCGTTGAACCAGTTGGTCGAACAGAGTATGTTCCCCCCCGCCAGACTCCTACTATCCAGGACTGAGCGCAAGAGTTCCCTTCCTCGAGCGCGTCATAGCTTCTCCCCGGTAGTCGGGTTTGGTAGGAGAGAGCGTCGTCCTTAGAAGACAAGTACGATTCTCTGCCCGCCCAAGCATTTGCGGTTATCCCCCCCCCCCCCTACAGTGGACTGACGTTCCGATTTACCCCTCTTCCCCCAGAAGAGAAGTGGGTTCAGTTTCCCCCTCCGATAGCTTTTGATTGCAGTCCGCCCCTCCCTTCCAGAATAGGGTCTCTCGTCCAAAATCGACGTCCGTCCTTTTTTCCCTTACGAAGGACTAGACTCCCTCTTGTACATTTTTCGTTCGGCGGCCGTCTCCTTTCCGCGCTGATCAGCAGTAGCCTAGTCAGAATTCCCGTTCGCTCCTTTTATCTCACGGATGAAGGAATCTGCCTTCTTTGAGTTTTGCCCCGTCTCTTCATTTCCATGAAACCTCCCCGGGACAATATGAACCCGTCGTTGCGGAAGTTGTCCCTTGCGTAATCCTCCTCCTGTGAAGGAGACCGGTGGAACCCTCCACGGCAAGAAGTTATCCCCCACTGGGCCCCCCCAGGGCGAGCGCGAACCTTCTCCTCTTGCTGCGGCGTAAGCCGATCACACACCTGCCTTTTTATTTGCTCTTTCTTCTTCGCAACCCTTTTCCCTTCCGCGTCCGAATAGCCTCCCTTCTTTCCGCGCATTCCTGGTCGGCGCGTCCCCCTTTCCCCGCGAGGCGAGCTTCCGGCCTCCTCTCTTTGGCCAAGTTCTTTTTTGAGGCGTGATGCCGGGCCGCCAGTACGTTTCTGCCTAGGACTTTTGTATTTCCCCCTCCGTCCCGGACACGATGTAGCCGTTCCCCCGGTAGGTGTGCTGCCTTTAGTCCAGAGATCTCCTGCTCGATCTCGCGCAAATGTTCCTCTCCCTTCAGGCCAACCGAGCCTTTTTGAGTCTGG
>Ga0179593_1327452_pt1 | contig 12605 bp, 9 predicted proteins | sample CZODoug2_1_08_16_FD_185931 | JGI IMG/M metagenome (GOLD analysis project Ga0179593, IMG submission 185931) | Vadose zone soil fungal communities from Angelo Coast Range Reserve, California, USA - CZODoug2_1_08_16fungal (PacBio error correction) | ecosystem: Environmental > Terrestrial > Soil >... | reverse complement strand
GCAGACACTGCCCCATTTAAGTTTTTTTCGTTTCCTTTTTTCTTCCACACACGGTGTTCCTTTTCCTTCCCTTGCGCACTCTTGACGACACTCGGTCGCCCCGTTTACACTGTATTGCGCGGTTCATCGGCGTCGGATTCCCGCCCTCACTTTTTTCCTCTTTGACCTGACCTGCCCAGATTTTTCGCTCGGCAACCTCATTACCTGCGTTCCTCCGTCTCTTTGCTGTATTTTTTAGAGATTTCCCACCACCCGGTCCTTTCCCCTGTCAGTCCCCATTTTGACCCTGCCTTCTTCGTGATCGTTTTCCGACTTACAAGTGCCGCGCCGTTTTTACAAAGGTTTCTTTCCTCCCCGCTCCGAGACGACCTTACGGTTCGTTTGCAAAAGTTTGGTAGTTACAGCCTTTTTTTTAATGCTCCACCTCCTTTTCTTTCTTCTTTCTTGTGACGTCCGTCCTACTGCCGCGATAGGACGGTCTTTTTTTTTCACCTGAGATCTTCATCACTTCCTGGCCCAACTCTCTGCACCTATTCGAGGAGTTCCCCTTTTTTATTTTGACCCATCCCCCTCTTGACAGGATTTTTGCAATTTTGTCCCTGCCCGCATCCGTGGGTTTGCGACATGCTATGATGAAACTGTAGTCCCTGTAGTTTTTCATGTTATGGGATGCACGTTCCCCCCCTCTATTTTGTTCACGAGCTTCTTTTAGTCATGTTTTCCAGTAAGCATCGCAGTGCTTTGTAGACGTGTAGCTCTTCCTTCCTGACTTTCCTGTAGCTTTTAATTTTTTGCCCCCTGATGACCCCACTATGGCCACGATTCGTTTTTTACATCGCGTTGAACTGACAAATCGTGTGTCCCCCGTCCACCCCCCTTGTTAGGGTGCATTTTGTTTTGGTCGTGCACTCAGCCTTCGAATAGACAACTATTCCTTTGTTCCCCGCCCCACCCTCTTTTTATTCCCTTCTCGCGTAGGCGGACTTTCTTAGGTTTTTCCCCCCCACCAATTATTCTTTTCAGTGCTCCGATGAACCCGCTGTCTGGCGTTTTCAATTTTCGGTGAGTTTTTCCCCCGTCTAGGTCAATGGGCTGGATTTTTATGTCCCGGGTGGTTCTTTTCTTGATTTTTCCCACCGTTTTTTTTTCGTTGCGCCCTCCCGCTGGCCCCCAGCCTCCGCAGAGTTCTCGCTGACAGTTTCACTTTTCAACTAGCATTGTGAGCGATTTTTTCAGAATTCTTTATTTTTCCAAGTTTTTTTGGCGTTTCAGCTTGTCCGCTCCTTTCCTCCCAGGGCTTCTTGCCCTTGAAAGTCGGTTTGCCCCCTTCTACCACATCGGTATGCCCCGTAAGATTTTATGGGGTTAAGTTTTCCCCGTAAACCCTCAAATAAAGTTGTGGCCGTCCCAAGATCTCCTCGTTGTTCTCCTCTGCTTTTTTTTTGGGTCAAAGGTGCGAAGGCCTTAGTACGCTGGTTTTGACACGGCGTCTTGTATATCGTTTTTGTTGCCCCCACTCCGCTTTTCATCCTCCCCCCCCCCCTCGGGATTTTTTTTTTTTTTGCTCGCGCCGGGGTGGCCCTCGATTCCTCGGCCGATTTGGGAGGGACATTTGTTCACTCGTGCCAGCTCAGCATGGTTTCCTGCCCTTTTTACCGTAGTTGACTGACCCGGCAACGGTTCGAGTGTGCCTCGGTTTCGTTTTCAACTTGATTTTTGAAGGACGGTTTCAGGCGCATGTAATGGTCATAGTCTTTTATTCGGTCGTCCTTCAGGTGTTTTTTTACTATCCTTGTCCCGCGAGCTTTCACTTTTTGACTCGCGAACCAATCTTGGCCGCTTTGTTGTCCCTTTTTGAAGAAGACTGTTTCCCTTGCGTTCCAGTTTCGGCTCTGGCCAGAACCCCCTCAGTTTCTTAGAGATCACACGTAGGATCCCTTGTTCGCATGGGAACATTTGCCCAAGCCCCACTGTCTGGTCGTTGAACCCAAGCCCCGTCTTAGTCCCTACGCTTTCCATAAAAGCGTGTTTTCGAATTTTTCTTTCAGACTCCAGTGATCCCCTAGTTTTTTCTTCTCGGACGGCTCCCCAGAAGAGTTCTTCTACGATGTCACCCTTCCTCTTCTTTTGTAGGCTACGCCTTATCTTGCTAAAAGTCCCCCCCCTACCTTGAGGCAGCGGTCTTTTCCTCTTACGTTTCCCCTGAGTGTTTTATTTTCATCCCCTTTCCTGGTACCGTTTTCTCCCCCGTCTCCCGCCAGACGTCAACCCCGCTTTTTCCGACGTCTCCCAACCCTTGGTTCTTTGACTCCGTAGTTTTTGTACCAAGCAACTGCCCCCATGCCAGCCCCTGTCTTGTTTAACCGGACCGGTAGTTTTGTTTTTCCCTGCTAGTTGGTTTTCTTGGCTGCCTACCGTCTTTTTGTCCGTTTCTTCTTGTTCAACCTGACTTCTTTTTTCCCTTTTTGGGTTGATTTCGTTCCGACTCTTTTTCCCGAGGTATTGGGTCCCTTTCTGATCCTTTTTCGGCGATGAGCACCCCCCCCCAACCCCATTTTTCGTCTCGTCAATTCCCACTGTTTCTTCCTTCGTTGGGTGCGTTACTCCCTGGGCCCACTCACCGTGTGTGGAGGCGGGAGGCTTAAAAGGCCGATGGCCTGCCAAAACGTGGTTGTTTTCCTCTTTTTTTGTCCCAATGGAACATTCCTTGACCCCCTCACCCGGCGTGGCACGGCCGCGATTCTTCTATACCTGTACGTGACTTGTGAACCGTCTAACGAACAGACGGTGGGGCGGCTTCCACCTACCCGGATCGCGCTCCGAATTTTCCCGCTCCGCTCTTTTTCATCTCAGTTGATCTGTTGTTGAGTCTCTCCTGCCGTTGGCACTTGTGTCAATAGTACCCCGCCGTAGTGTTAAGGTGTGCTATCAAGCCCCCCCAGAGAGTCCATGGACCCTTTTCTCCCTTTTTCTTCAGTTAGTTCTCTTTTGAAAGGACCGCTGTGCACTCGGTTTTCCTGTGTTTGTTGTAACTTTTCATGTGATTTCTCTTCTTGCACCATTTTTTCTCCCCACAACAGTCAGATATGTTCGGCACTTTGAAGATCGCCGTGCAGGAATGTTTCTTGGCCAGGGACTGGGTGTTGCAACGCCTTCTCAGGCCGTAGTCTGTTTTGAAAGTTATTTGGAAGATCCGGCCACGGGCCCTTGTCCCTGAATCCTACTTTTTTGCTGTGTGAGATACTTTTAAGCGCTCCAGTCGCTGTCCGCTCCTACCATTACCCGACTTCAATCGGGGGGTCTTTTGTGCTGCCCCCTTTTTTTTGCATTCGGGAAGTCCGGTTTTTTTTTTATGGCGTCTTAAAAACAGATTCACTTTGAGAGAGCTGAACGGCATGTAGGGGACAACCAGAACCGGCGTTTGTAGTGGTGCCTTTGGTAACTCTTTCTTCCCTTTTTTTTCTTTCAGTTTCTCTTGTAGCCTCATGGTCTTTCGTGTACTTGGCTTTTTAGCGTCGCTTTTGAATGGCCTTTTTTAGATAACCTCGGTCCCCTTTCTCACATCGGTCCCCCCCTAGGTTTTTCTGCTGTTTTTTTAAAGACTGTTCCGGTTTCTGTGTTTAGCAGGACGAGGGTTTTAATCACCGCCCTGTCAGTTTGGACCCCCATTCTTTTTGGCTGCTAACTCGTCAGACAGCGGGTTGGTCGTGGACTTTTTTTTCTCTAACACTCCCCTGTCTTTAACTGGGGGTTTTTTCTTTTGCTCCCCTTCAGAAAGGCGTGCCCCGCTTCTTGGCCGAGTGGTATCGAGTCGCTTGTTTTCCCCACTCAGTGGCAGTTGTGGCTTTGTCTCCCTCCCCTTTTTGGTTCGTTTTTGAACCGGTTTTCCTACAGTGTCGGTCAGGAAAAAAGCCGTTTTTTTTTCCCATTTCCCCTGCCGCCCCCCCCAGGAACGAGCGGTCTCTTCCACCGACCCCCCAACCTACTCTGATTTACCCCCCTTTCATTTCTCCCTACACTTTTCGTGGGCGGATTTTTATTTTTTGGCTTCCTTAAGATATTTCCGTGAACACGGATCCGATTGCAATCAAGCCATCACGTCACGGTTTCCGTTCTTTTGACCGTTCTCCTCTTTTGTACCTGCGCTTGTGAGCTGGTTTTTCTTTTTTCCGTTTCTCCTAACCTTTGTATCTCTGACACTTGAGTGCAGTGGGACGATGGTTAAGGTTAAAAGGTAAGAACACACCGAGTGGCGTCCCAGTCTGTTTACTGCTGCTCTTATTTTACAACTAGGAACCATGTTGTCTTTTTTCGTTTAAGGCGTGCTCGCACCCTTGTCGACAATTTTTGTTCTTTGAAACTTTGGCCTCCCGATCAGAGTCGGGGGACCGGATGTTGTTAAGTAGGTGAAGGTTTGCGGTTCCCCCAAAGGCGCGATGTCCGACCCCTGTTCCGAGCCAATTTTTTTTTGGTGGGGCTCTCCCCCTCTTTGTTCCTTATCCAAGCTCCCTCACAGACCCCCTCCGACTTGTCCTTGTCAGACGTCTCTCTTTTTTTTTTCTTTTTCCCCGCCCTCCCAAACGTTTATTTGCCTTTTCCCTCCTGACCCAGGCCCCTCAACTCCTTTCGTGGCATAACTCACTGCCTTTTTCTGCGGCTCCTTTGGCGGTTAAAGCCGTTCGTTTTTCACGGCTTTTTTCGCTTTTCCCCTACTTGAATTCAACTTCACGTGTTCCCCCGTGTTAACTTTTTGCTGGTTTCCGATGCTCTCGCGCCGTTCGTTCAGGTGTTGGTGTTGCGGCCTCGTTGGGTTTTGCGTACTTTCCCACCGGCCGAATTGGTCCCCCCCATTTTTTCCCCAAAATCCACGTTTTACCTGTTTCCTTTGGGCCCTTCTTCCTTGTTTAGCCGTGGCAGGCTACTCCACCGCTCTCGGCTCCCTTCCCCCCCCCCTCTGTTGGTCATCGGGCGCCCTGTCCCCCATGTGGTGTGTTTTTTTACCCCTTCTTTCCCGACTTGACGTACAAATTATTCCTCTTTTGCACATGACTTTTTGCGGTTTTCTGTTTTAGTTGGGTGACCACTGGCTATTGCTCTCTGTTCCCCCCTGCGGTCGTCACCCCCGTTTTTTCCCTTTCTTGTTCCGCAAGAAGCGTTGCATCGTTGTCCCCTATTGTCCATGTTTTCAGGACTACGGCGTCGTGCAGAAGCCCCCACAATCTGGCCCTCCGGGTTCCCATCGTTTTTCAAATGATCGCCGCATTTTTTCTTTTCCCCCCATCCCCGTAAATTCCGATTTTCCCCATACAACCAGCTTTTTGCTCACGCTACATTCTTCTGGGAACGGGGTTGCTCGACTCACTTTCCAAACCTTTCTTTAGTTCCTTCTCCCCGTATTGGAAAATTGATCTTTTGCAAGAGTCGCCATACACTAGTCCGGAACTATTTTGAATCAGAAGAGAACTTTTTCTTGCTTCTTGTCGCTAGGAGTTTGAAGCTTTCGTCTTTTCTTAACCCCCCTTTTACAGATTTATTATTCCTCCCCTATTCGGAACCAGATTTTTTTCTCTACGGGATTGTTCTCCGGCGTTGACGTGAAGAGTTATGGGGTTTTTCTTCCTCCTCGAGCTTTGCGTCGTGACCCTGAAAGTCTCGTCTTCTCGGGCTGACTGTGTTACTTTCCTGGAACCATCTTGCAAAGGGAGAACTTTCGGTACCGTTCTGGTGAAGAGGTAAGAGGAAATTAATTGTTCGCTGACTTAACCTGGGTGGGAGCGGACGTTTGCCCCCGGACCATTCATTTGCCTCCTCTCTTTATTTGTTGCAGTGAAAGTGGGCGTTTTGTATATCTTTTCTACACGTTTCAGACCGAGATTTTCACTTCACATTGTGCTCTGGTGTCACCTGCCGTTCTCACATCTGATTGTTACTGTCGAAAGGTCCTGTCGGCGGCATTTTGACCGGTTGGATAGCCCAGATATTTTCCCCTCTCCCTGACAGTACCCCCCTGTGGTGCCTCGTTTCCGTTTATTCTCTGCGACCCTCCGTCTTTCCCTTCCGGTGTTTGGACTCCTTCACAGTGAGACTTGTGAAGTTTTGGGTTCTGTCGGGTATTTTCAAATTTTCATTTCTCTCCCTTTTTTTTTTTTGTATTTTCTGGATTGATGTCCCATCCGTTTTTTTTTTTAGAGACCACCAACCCGTGTCCGGACTTCCCTTTACTTTGCCCCTCTTTTTCTGAACCGACGACCAACGTTTTTTGTACGGTTTTCTTTCCTGGATCTTCGGGCGTCCTCTTTTCTCCGTCCCTTGTGAAGAGCAGTTTTTTTGCTCCCTGACACTACCCTTCCCAAACCTGCACTTGCGTGTCGGAAACCTCCCTCTGTCTCCCTTTGTTTGCAGTCCCTGGTCTCGTTTTCTGACCTTTGGATTCTCTTCTCCACGTTTCCCCTCTGGTGTGACACTTTTTTTTTTTAAGGATGGTTCTGCCCTGTCCGTTCTTTCGTTTCTGGCTCTTTTCCCCACACATGTTTTTTGACGCGCTAAACCTCTTTCTTCTTCGTTCCCCGACCCCGTCCCTCCTTTTAAAGACTCGAGGGGTACCCTCCTATAGGGTCCCCCATTTTTTTTTTATCACCACACTCAGGTGGACCCCGACTTTTCCCCCGAGTCCTTCAGTCACTTTTTCCTTCGATAGGCGTACTCTCGGTCACCCTCGCCTCTTCCTTCCCTGTTTGGCCGCGCCCCCATCTCTTTCTTCGAGCGTTCCTGATAGACCGAAGATTTTTTTCACCCCCAAGCTTTTGGAAACTTTTTCACTATTTTTTCTTCCCCTAGGTCGCAATCTCATGCGTTTTTTTTTTTTCAGGGTTTTCCTTTTGTCCCCTTTTGTTGCGGAGCACATTTTTTTTACCGTGAGGTTTTTCCTTAGGAGGACTTGCGTTTTTCCTTTTTCATTCCTTTTTAATCCTATCCCATGAATGAGCTGTTAAGATTAGTTCTTCCCGTCCTTATATATGGAGCGACTCATTTTAACGAGAACCCCTGCCCAGATTCGTTATTCTGCCCGGTGTTCTTTGCAGTCTGTACAATCGGTGTTTTCCTGCTCCTGTCTGTTCCGTGTTTCCTTTCAGGGCTTTGCCGTCTTAAAGTTGTCCCGGTCCCCCCCGCCCCCCGTCTCCTTCCGTTTATGATGAATAAGTGCGCATTTTTTTCCACCAATTCTTCCCCTTTTGCTAAGTGATGCCACCGTTGTTTGAAGGCTCCTCCATCTCGGTGACTCTTCTGTCGGAGATGGTTGCTAGACCATCAGTTTTTGAGTTTTTTTGGTCATTTCTGTTCCGGGGTATTTTTGCACAAACAAAGTAGTTTTCCTCGCCCCAGAAGGCCTTTCAGCTTTTGTCCCCGCTCCATTTTTTGTCTTTGCCAAAAAGGGGGAGGTAATATCCCCCCCGGTTGTTCTGTTCCCTAACTCCACTTCGTCTTTATCACAGTCGTTTTCCTGCCTCCGTGCTCCGTGTCCCCTACCATATTACGAGAAAAGGCATTTTTGTTTCCCTGCTTCAAACCTTTTTTCGAGCGTATTTCCGTCAGACCCGTTCACCCCCCTCTTTTTGGTCAAGCTTCTGAACTTCTTTTTCATGACTCGTTAGAGGTGGTCCGTTCCCCCCGCTAGCAGCCGGATTCGCTTTTGTACCGCGTTTCTTGAGACTGCTTGTTGCCTCGTTCCAATTCCGATCTTTTTCCGTGCCAAACTCCGCCGCTCTCTCCCGATTTCCGCGCCTGTGTCCATCGGTTTGCCTTGGACCTTGTTTCCTCTTTCCTAAGTCAACAAGTTCCCCTGCCGGGCCCGTTCCCGTTATTTTCAATTACCCCTTCATTTCGGCTTTCTTGGCAAAAAATTGATGGCGTACAAAGACCTTTTTCCCCTTCCGTTAGGATTGAATCTCAGGCTGCCAAGTCTTCTGCCGCCATTCGTTTCCGTCGTTGCTTGATTTCGTAGCGTTTCTCTCTTATCTCTCTCTTACGTGGACTTCCTCTTTGGTCCTAGCCCGCACTCTGGTTAGTTTTGAAGGAGGTTTTCTTCTTTTTTTTTAGACAAGTCTCTTCGTAAGGAGGCCTTTTTCCCTGTCGGCACCCCGGAGGTGTTCTCGACTTTGTAGAAATTGTATTTCTTCAATGCTTGTAGTTAAGGTTCGTCCTCCACCAGTACACTTTGCCTTCAGTTTTTTCATACATTTCCTAACCCGCGTAGTGAAAGTTGGGTTCTTTGTCGGGACAATAGGCTTGTAGTGGGGCTCTTTCGTGTACAGTTCTCTTTGCTTTACTCGATTGGAGTCCCCACACCTGCTGACCTAGTTCGCATTGCACCCTATGCTATTTCAACCTGTCCTTCTGAGGGAGTTTTGCGGCCTCCTCGTCGCAATCTACCGTATCACGTACATTCGGCATCCTTCTGGGCTACATTCGTTTCCGTTTTCCTGTTCTTTTTGATTTTTTATCACTCTTCTATTAGTGTATGTTACCCCGGCTTTCACGCCATCACGCCCCAGCAGTCCCCCACCCCCGCTCCTCCTCAGAGATGAACCTCCGAAAATCTTTCCCCAAATGGCCACTGGCAAATCATTCTGTGGTTGGTGTGTTCCGTCGGTTTCGTAGAGCGTCTTCTGACACGTTTGGATGAGTTTTCTTTGCGGTCGTTCAGCCGGTTCTTGCCGTTCGCGCGAACCAAAGGGATTTTTGTCCTTTACCCTGTGAAGATCATTTTTTTTGATACTGAACGTAATTGCGGAGATGGCTTTTTTTTTTTCTCGAATGAGTGCCGTCATATCCCCCAACGTTATTCTCCCATGAAGTTTTTCGACATCGCGGAGTTTTATTTTTTTTGACATTACCTACTGGCCCCATGCATGGCGTCATTTGTGTCCCAAAGTGTCTTGAAGACCAGAAACACTGGTTTTCTTTATTTTTGCAATTCTTTTGTCATGCCCCCCCCTCCCTGTGACCCTTTAAAGATTTTTCTTCTGATCTCCGTGTCGTTCCATCTCGCGTCATGAATCTTTTCAACAGAACACGGCCCCATTTCCTCAATGCTTCTGCCTGTGGTTCGATGTCTTTGGTTTTCAGTTTTAGATAGTCCCCGTGACACTCCTTTTACCGCACTGTTTTTTATATATCTTTTCTTTCCTCCGTTGTGTTTTTGCTCTGAAGTTCCCAGGTGGGCTTTTGTTCATCAGGCCAGGCTTAGAATCTGGTTTCTCTGTTTTTTTCTTAAACCGCGAGCAACCCTCCTCACTTAAGGCCGTGGTTCGTGGGGGCCCCTTCTTAAGACCCGAATGGCCTGTGTCCCCTTGACCCCTTGGTTGGTTCACTTCATGGACACGTTGTCCCCCAGGATTGCCCCCAGCAAGTCCTTTACCCTAACCACGTTTGGATTCGGTTTTTGAACGTCCGTGCAGCTAGAATCCCCATCTGGGCTTGTCCTACAAGTGGTTGTGGGTCCCACCCTACTTCCTCTAGGTATTTGCGACACCCAAATATGTGGAGAATGCTGGCGAACGGGTAATTGGCGCTTTCTTTAGAACCTAAGACCTTCAGAAGTGGCCTGCCTCATCTTTTCAAAGCACGTCAGAATTATGATTAATCTTTTTATCCCCCCTTCCCAATTTTGTTACCCCCATTCTGTCTTTCTTTTCCAAAGCGGGACGGCCCCCTCTTTTGAATTGGTCATTCCTCTTCTGCGGACCAGAACAACCACGCTCCTCCGCCTTACTCGCAGAACCGTTTTTTGCCCCTGTCCTTTCCCAACAAAGTTCCCCCGCCCGCGTGTTTAGGTTGCCCCTTTGGCACTTTTTTTCGTTTTTCGCTTGTGTTGCTTCGGGCGTGAGATTGTGTGATGCTTCTGTCCGTTCGCAGTTGTCCCTTTGGTTTGCTACAGGATTATCTATCTTCTTTATACCCGCAGATTGTCAAGAAACGCAAGTCGCCAAGGCCTTTTCCTGTGCCTGCCTCAATCCATCATTCTGGTTCTCAGACCCCGGGTTCTTTCTGCCCGCGGCCGTTGGAACACGTCCCAGGCACTGGTAGAAACCAGCGTTTTTTTTCCGATTTTTTTTATCCTACGTACCACCGTTTGATTTTTATTTTTTTTATTTGATACTGACAGTAACTTTCCCCTCGGTTCCCCCGATGTTGGTCGTGGTCTATACTACAACTTTGGCCCTTTTTTTTTGTAACTCAGGACTGGTCTTGTCCATTTTTGCCCTTTGCCGAATCTTCCATACTGAGACGCTTACCTGTTTGCCCCACAATTATTTTGTTATTCCATCGTCCGACTCGTCAACTTTTCCTGACCTGATCTTTACCCCCTCAATTTGGGCCAAATGTTTTCTGACTATGCTTTGGACGGTGATGCCGCCCGCGTGGGTTCTTTTCTCTTAGTGGACAGAAAGGAACTTTTCTTTTTTTCCACACAACTTTCCACGCCGATCTTGGGCCGCGCCGCCCGTAGCATACACTCGTACATGCAGCCTGCCTTTTTTGATCTTTCCTCCCCTAGCCAAGGGTTTGGCTCCGACGGCTTCCTTTCTTTTTAACGTATGGTCGCTTACTTCTATTCCCTTTTTCACTCCTTAACTGGCATTTTTTTGACGCGGCGGTTTCTGTCCCCTCTATTCCAATCAGTTGCCCCCCTGTTGTAAATTTTGTAGTCGTGTTTTTTTTCCCTGCCGTCGAGGCCCTCGGCGGTTCCTTTTTTTTTTTTGCCTCTCGCGCGACGGGAGTTTCGGTTTATTTGGCTCTGTGTTGCGTCTTTTGAAGTTTTCCCCCCCGCCTGCCCCGGAGCGAGATAAATTCTGTTAGTCCCCTTTGGGGCTGCTGTAAGCCTTAGTATGGCCCGTCGTCTGGCCTCCTTAAAAACTCCTGTCCCGTCTGTTCGGCAGACGTGTGACTTTTTTTTTTTTTTTGGTTGTCACGTTCCTTTGTAACTTTGACTTGCCCCAATGCTTTGGTCTTATATCGATTCGTTTTTTTTCCGTGCATACACCGCCCCCTTTGAACCTGTTTGAAGCTGGTTAGGCACCCGGGCTGTTTTCATCCACACTCAGAGCTTGTGTAGTCCCTCCATCTCCTCTTTTAATAAAGCGTTTTCACAGTGCGTATTATGGCAAGTTCGATTCTTTTCCCTTGTGCTTGCTTATAGAGTTTTCCTTGCTTTTCGCCCTTTTTTAGCGGCGGGGTTTTTGGCTTACTTTTTTGTTTTTTGGAGCTATGTTTTACGTCCCCGGGAGGGCAAACAACCTCCCCCCCCTTCACCTTCACCCCGCTGGACGTTTGGCGAAGCCGTTCGCCGTTCGTCTAATTACTCACCTTTCTTTTGTGGCGGTATGCCGCCTCCCGGTTTCTTCACTTTTTCCGCACCATGACCCCCTATTGTGGTTTTTTTTTCTCCTAATGCAGGCACTTACAGCGTACGTTGACTCCTCCCCGGTGCTCCATTTTTTGGTTGGTTTCACCACGTTCGGACATAGAGTCGTTCTTTTCGTTCACCCCTCCCCATTTTATTCAACTGCCTTTGACAGTTGACACCGCCTTGGCCGTCGGGTGCTTTGGTTCAGCGCCCCGTTGGCCGCCGAAATTTGTTTCGCATGTTTCCCTCGGTTTCCCACATTTTTTGACTTTTTTCCCGTTCCCTTCAATGGTACCGGAGTGTGGATTTTGAACCGTCTCATCTCTCGCACGGCTCTGATTCTTTTCCTCCAACTCTCTCTTTCGTCGGTCCTGAAAAACCAAAACGTGGTTGGCTACTTCTTTCGCGATTTCGCCCCATTCTTTCCCGGGCATGAAATATCGTGTCGGGGGGGAGCGCCCTTTTTCACTGTTTTCAGAAGTCATTTTTTTTTTCGGCTTGCGGTGCAGTCGCTTCCTCTGGTGAAGTTAGTCCGCTTTTTTTTTTTTTTGTTATTCCACCTGGTCTATCCGTCCTGGGGTCACCTCTTGACTTGGTCAGCTTCCCTTTTTTTTTCAAAATGGAGCGCTCGTTTTAACTATCGTGTAAGGAGGCGTTCGAATCGCCTTACGTTTCGTTCACAGTCTCGCACACTTCGTGGTTCTTTGACCCCACATGTTGATTTCATGACCCCCCCCAAGTTATGACCTGATCTTCTTGACCGTTTGTTTCGTCTGAGTTCTTTCCTGTCCTGAGCCCCCGGAACTTTTTCGCGGCCGTGCCCCCACCGTTTTGGTCTTCGCACCTATTTTTTTTTCACTCCCTTCCAGGCTCGTTGCCCCCCTGATTTTTTTGGGCTTTCTGGGTACCCGTCGGCTATCGCCCCCACAAAAGTAACACTCTGAGGCACTTGTGGACTTGGCAACCAGGTGCGCTTCGACCTTTTTTTTCCTCAACCCGGCGCTGCATTTTTTCAATTTGAGTTTTGCCTTTCTTCGTTCCGGCGGCCGGCTTGCACGTTTGGTCCCGACCTCAGTCTTGCACCCTACCTTACCCCATGTATGTAGTGAAACTGTCTTTTCTTTGTGAATCCGCAGTAGTACGGCACGGTTGTTTTTGTCTTTTTTTTTCTCCGGTGTGCCCTTGAGGGAGGGTGTTC
>Ga0179593_1282761_pt1 | contig 12605 bp, 17 predicted proteins | sample CZODoug2_1_08_16_FD_185931 | JGI IMG/M metagenome (GOLD analysis project Ga0179593, IMG submission 185931) | Vadose zone soil fungal communities from Angelo Coast Range Reserve, California, USA - CZODoug2_1_08_16fungal (PacBio error correction) | ecosystem: Environmental > Terrestrial > Soil >... | reverse complement strand
AGCCCCACTGCCCGTGATGGAGGTCCCTTAGGATATCGCATTGGTGTAGTCGACGACCATAGTTCCCCTTCCTCCTTTGAGAGAGTTCTTCCGCTGGCCCTTGAACATGCTGACTTCTTTCTCCTCAAGCTTTTCTGTTTTACCGCCCAGTCCGGATAGCAGGTTGAAATGTGGTTGTTGTTGAGAGAGACTCGGTGCGTTGAGCTCCCCCCTTAACTGGTTTGCTGTTCCCCCTTTTTCCGCGGCCTTTCCGCTTTTTTCCCTTGCATTCGCCAACTCGCTCTGCTTTGCCCTGGAACAGGCTTTTTGGTTCGTCTCGAACAAAGGCGGGGTGCTATTTTCCCCCTCTCCTGCTACTCTCCTTTTCATCACTGGCCCTTTTATTGTCCTCCGGTCTTGCATCTTGTCGACAAGACTACTTCGTAGTCTTCTCCTCTTCCCATCGCCAACCCTTCCTTTTTCCCCCGAGTCTCTTGGAATCTTCGAGCCAGGCGGAGGTCCCTGACTCCCACTCCCTATGTTACTCTGGACAGATGCCAATAGCATTCTCCGCGTGAAGAGCGGCTTGTGTCTGCCCCTTTACTTTCCCTTTTTTTTTCTTTTCAGCGTTTTGTGCCGTGAGAATTACCCCTGTCCTTGCGTTCCTCCTGGTCAGTTCCCACCCCAGTCCTTTTTTTCTTTTGTCCTGATGAAGTTTTTCTTAACTTTGCGTTTTGCGAATGGAAAAAGAAGTTCCACAGAACGCCTGGAGCAACTACCACTGTTTTTTCCGTTCCCCCCCCGACCACGGGTAACCCCCAGTCCGTGTAACCAGTGTGCAATCCTTCTTTTTCATTTTTCGGATTGCATTAACCTGCAAGATAAGTGGCGGCTTTTTCTTCCTTCCTCATGCTACGCCTTCTCTCTCTTGTTCCGGTTCGCTGTAGGCGCTTCACAGCTTTTTTTTTTCTCCGGGGTTTGAGGCATTCGTGGCTGGTACTTTTCATGCTGTCCTACTCTGACCCCCAAATTTCTCGTTTTTATTTTCCCTTCGGCACTCTCCACCGATTCGCGCCAGGTCATCCCCCCCTTGGGGTTCCTTCGACTATGCCTAGTTCCCCCCCCTTTGTTCTTCGTTAGATCTTTCTTTCTCTCCGTACTCCGTGGCCTTCCTGGATTTCTTTGGAGGCTTTGACAAGTTTTGATTTTTCCCCTTCTTCCTCACATGATTTCCCGATGGATTGGTTTGGTTCTTTTTTTTTAGCTGGATCCTTCCTTTCTTTTTGCGTCTTTCGTGTAAGGGGTTTCGCTTGTCCCTCCCTTGCTTAGATTCGACGTTTTCCCCAGGTATGTATCCCCGAGGCGGAGATTCCCACCGCGTCATGGAGAATTTGGCCTCTTTTTCTCCGGAGGTGCGGTTTTCGTTCTTTGCTGCGGATCACGATCTAGATGTGAGTTTTCTTTTTATGCGGTTCACCTTTAAGAGCCGTCGTTTTCCAGATGCCTCCGAGCCTGGCTCTGAGCTCTTCTGCGTTTCGTGCTCATGCTTTTTGTGAAGCGGTTTTCCCGGCCTGATATGTCGTCGAAGTATGGAATTTCTCAGAGGTTCGATGATGGAAAGCTAGTTTTCTTGGAGATGTGCCATATCCATGGTTGCTTGATTCTCTTGGTCCAGGTAGAGTCGTTCCTTCGATTTTTTCTTGCCTCGTCTGACTTTTTCTTTTTCTGGGATGCTAATGTTTTTTCCCTCCCTGTTTAGGGTGTATGTTTTCCGACCCCAACCCGACGATCCAAAGTATCATGATTCTTGTCCCTTTTCCTGCGACAACTTCCTCTCGGGGTTACCCGCTAACTTGAAGACTTTTTCCCTGTCGTTTTGACGACGTCTACTTTTTTCTGGTGAGCTTTTCTCCCTTTTTCCCAGCTCTTCCCTCTCTTTTCCACTCCGTCATCATTGTTGTTGAGTTCTTTCACCGTTCATCAAGCTAAAAAGCCCTTCCGTCCCCATCAGTCTGTCAAAAATCTTGTTTTACCTTCGGTCGCCGTTTTTCCCGTGGCCGCCTCCTAGTTCTACTTTGTTTTTCGGAGGACCCTCTACAAATCCGCGCCCTGGAAGTGCCCCAAATTTACTTATCCAATGACCCAACTGTAACAGAGTACTTCCTCATCGCACAACTGATGAACCGACCTTTCTGTCTATTCTTCCATCCAGAACCTCGACCCCCTTGTGAACCATTTACCTCCAGCCAGCCCTCTTGCTGCCTTTTCAATAAGACTATAAGTTTTGTGAAATTATCCCAATTGACGAGCATCTTCTCTCAGCTTCCCAGAAGCTGCTCCCCTTTATCATACTCTTCTTCAGTTTTCTGCCAACCCTCGGAACTTTCAGGGTCCCAGCCTACACGTGCACTCCAGAAGAGACGGTGATTCTCCTTTCCCCCATGCGAACTGCATTTTGTCCTTATCTTCTTTGCTACTACCATACTCCCGCGATGGGTTTTCCTCTCGGACTTCTTTTTCATGTTTTCAGTTTCCTTAATTCCGATATGACCCAAAAGGTGAGCTTTCCACATAGCACAATGACCCCATTCCCCCCCCCCGCAGCCCCTCCGCTGCTTCCTCCTCAGCTCAACGGCTTGCTCACTACATTTCGTTCGCTTTCGGGACTCATAGTTTCTTTACCCCCAATTTCTTATGCAAGCTCCCCACCCCAGTTCATATCTGCCCTGAGTGGGAGTAGAAGAGCTTAGCCAGTCTCTATATCCCAGGGACTGGCGCCTTTTTTCCTGGACCACTTCAATGCTTCCTATCTTTGGGTCTTCCGTCCGCCCCCCAACTCCCTTGGTATTTTTGATTTATAATTTTTATCAGCTGCGGGTCCAAGACTTTCGCGTCCTCTCCACCGACGCTCACCCCCTTCCTGAATGATTTCCATTTTCTTTTCTTGCACCCAAGATCTCGTCTGTCCCCGATCAGATCCTTTCGCCTCACCATCCCGTCACGGAGTGGTCCTATCGTCCCCAACTATACAATTACTTTTGCACCGTACCAGTTGTTTTTACCCCAGCTGTCCTTTTCCTTTTTCCTTAACAGCCCCCCGTTTTTTTTCTACCAGTTTTTTCCTTTTCTTTCTTTTGTCCCCCCCACCGCAGACCCCCCTCCAAATTCTACTATCAACGTCATTTTGCCCACAAGGAAAACCCCGTCCTGGGCGGATTTCACTTAGCTGTTTTCTTTCTGGAAATCTTCCCCGGCAAGCGACCTTTGCGCTCTTCCCGTCCCCCCCTTTCCTTTTGACATGTACTTCTTCACTTTCTCATTTGAGGAACTCGTATAGCTTTCGTTCTTCATAATGTTCAAGCATTTTTTGCTTAGCAATTAACCCTCTTCCTCTTTTAACGTCCGTTTTTGGCGGTGTTGACTCCGAGTGCCTCTTCCTCCTCATCGTATTGTCAGGCCTTTTTTTTTGATTCCTGCCCCACCCACCTAGACACTAGTTTTGCCTTAACCCAAGCTTGCAGGTTTATCCCCCCTCCCTTTGTTTCTTCCGACCACCCACCATTCTCTCCTTTTTCCCTCAACTCCCCCCTGAGCTCGTTACTTTCAGTTTCTCGCCCCTGTGAAGGCCTCCTTGCAGCAACCTTTCCCCGTCTCCCCCCTCTTCTCTCTCTTTTTCCTGTTTGTTTTAGTAGATCTCTTGGATTTAGCAAACCAGGAAGCTGTTTTGTCCGAACGCGTTTTTTCCATGGTCATGGAGTCCCTTCCTCCCCCCTTTATTTCTTTTAGGAACCGGCTGCTTTTTGGTTTCCGACGCCCCTGTTTTTTTCCCTCATGCATTGGTTTCGTTTTCCTATGCAGTTTTTGAGTTTCTTCTCCTTTGCAGTTCAAAGGTCCCTGTTTCCCCATCCTTTTTGTTGTCGCTTCTCCCCTCCCTCAACATGACGTTCCACGAGCTTGGAATAGATGAGAAGCCAAGTCTGGTGAACGCTTTTACCTTCTGAAGTATCTTTCCTGACCCATTCCGCGTTTTCCCCTTTTTGATCCGCCGTGTTCTGGAGACCTGTCAACAGGGCGGGAGCATGGTACGATCGCCTGTTTTTCTTCCCCCTTTCCTTACCGAAAGGGCGCAGTTTTAACCCTTCTTCTTGAAAGTCAGCCCCCCTTAGCTTTTTGCCTGTGTTGTTTGTCACCTTCTTTCTTTTTCGGAGATGGCTTGTCGGACTACTTGAAAGAAGTCTCCCCCGCCGCCTGGAGCCTATCCATGTTTTGCGTAAGAAGCCTTACCCCGATTATTTTCTCCCCCTCTCTACGGTAACCTTTTTTTCCAACTCTTTCCTGGATCTTTCACCTGGTCGATTGTTTCACTAAGGGCGTCCGGCCCTTTTTCTCTTTCTTCTTTGATATTCGAGGCTTTTAGAGCGTTTTCTCATCGTCGGATTATGAACAGAATTTTCCAAGCTTTTATTTCTCATTTTGGAGAGGTACGCGGTACTTTCTTTCTCTTACCACCCTTCTACGTTTTTATCTTCGGCCTTCCCCTGCTCCAAGTCTTATGAAATTCAGATTTAGTGGTCTTTTTCTCGCATCTCAAAACCTTTTTCATGCTGATAGATCCATCTCTCTTCCCCCCTTAAGACGGGTCCGGTCCTTTCTGCCCTTCCCTCTTTTTTTTTTCTTTTTCCTATTCCCTTTTTGATTTCATGACCCGCTATCGGTAATCTGCGATTGTTTGGTTGGGATTCCGCTTTGAGCTGTTTCTTAGTACAGCATCTTCGTTTTTCCGGTCCTGTTTCTTTTTGGATATTTGTAGGACGGCGATTTCATGCCTTTCGTAGAGATGCTATTCGTCATGTAGAGGACGCCCCCAACAAAATTCCTTCCTCCCTTCTTAGATTACCCCCCCTTCCCGCGGTTTTGAGCATTTCTTCCGCGTTTTCTCATCCCTCCCAACCTTCCTTTTGACGGTTTCTGTTTTCTCCGGATACATCTTCTCGTTGTGTTCTGCGGATGCGGGCCAAGGTTTCTTTCTTCCCTTCGAGTCTTGGTTGCGAGCAGAATGCAGGCTGCTTCTCTCATGAGGAGAGTGATCATTGCGGTCCTGTCCGTTTGAAGAGTGCGATCTGCCTCGTAAAGGTTGAATTCCCCTCTCGGTTTCTTAATGATGGTAGCGTTGTTTTGTATGGCTTTCTCTTCTTCTTCCTTTTTCCATTGTGTCCCCCTTCTTTTCTGTTCTCCGATGACGCCAGCGTACCAGGTCCCCGGTCTCCTGATGATTTTCCTGCTTCTGGACCTGTCTTTTTTTTTCCCATGGGGATTGAATCTTTTTGGTCCCTTCCATGTCGTTTCGGTGTTCCTTTTCCCTAACTCTACCTATCTTCCCCCAAAGCTTGAGGATGTTTTTCGGAAACGGGCCCCTACCTCTAGTCGTAAACCTAATTTCCTCATTCCCTTTTGCCAACTGAATGATTGACCCTCTTGGCTGTTCTTTTCTTGTTCTTTTGGTTTCCTTTCTTCTTTCCCCAAACCTCCTTTTTTTTTGTTGTCTCTAGATCCGAGTCTCCCTGACACCTCCGAAAAACAGCAAGTCTCCCGTCACTCAGTCCTTTGTCACCAAATTCTTCCCTCCTGAGGTACCCCCGATCGGTCTGTCTTTCCTTCTCCCTTTCCTCCATCCTTTTTTTTTTGGGGGGTGGGACTGATAGTCGTCAGTTGCGGAAAGAAAACCCTACATTACGGACCAAACCTGTTTTCATACCCCCCCAACCGCCCCCGCTTCCGCTCCCCTCCTCCAATGAAGCGTCTACCTCCCCCTCTCTTTCTCCCCCCTCTCCAAGTCCAAGCCCCATGGAAACAAATTTACTACTATCCCGACAGACACTCTTGCCAATCTGACCTCGTTTTTTTTCAATTCCCCCTCACCTTTCTTTTAGTCCGTATCGCCTCACCGCTTCAAGGTCTTTCTTCCGATCCGCTATTTCAGAACCTGGTTTGATTCTCCTCCCCTCTACCTACGCTCCTCCTTCCCACCGGGCCCCTCCGCCACCCTCTCTCTTCCCTCAGCCCCCGCAGCTCGTTGTAGGTATTCTACTCTCCGGACATGCTCCCGCGTGGGCCTTTCGCCCGCCATCTTGATACCCCTTCTTTCTTGTTTTGCTTCAGCTATGTCCAAATCTCCTCCTCTACCCCCCTGGCTTCGCTTTCGACGTCTTCCACACTCGCCCCCCGAAACTGCACGCCCTCCCTCATCGCTGTGGCACTTCATTCCAGTTCCCTCTCCTTTCAACCAAATCCCGACGTACATTTTGTCTTCCGACTCTCCTGCAGAACATTCCCCCTGATCTGCAAAAATCAAAAAGATGTTTCTCTTTTTTCCTGGTTTTTTCTGTGGATCTAAGTTCTCTTCTCGCATAGCCCCCCACCGTTTTTCCCGCGGATTCGACATAAACCTGACATGCTTTCCTGCAGCTGTTTTCTCTTCCGGCCGCACCCAATTCGAGTTGGTGGTTCCTGGGAAAGCAGGGACAGCGCCTCTCCCCGCCTGCTTTCCACCGGCTAATGGTCAGATAATACGCTTAACGAGACCCCCAGATCTCGTTCGGTTTTTTCGAGCGTTTTTCATCCTCGTGTCCATTAAAGAACCCCGAAAACACGACCCTGGTCGCTGTTCGTTCTTCCATCCATGCCAGCCCCCCTAAATCGTTTCCACCCTCACCCGATATTTTTTTTTCCCCCATCCTTTCGGTCTTACCATGACCTTGGCTGTCTTCAATTTTTTCTTTGCCCCGCCCTTCCTGGTGCATTTGTGCCTCCCCCCCCTACCCGACGTTCGCTATGAAGAAGGTGACATGCCACCCCCCCTCATACGTGGGCGGCAGTTCCTAGCGTTCTTCCCTGCTTGAGTACGACGCCCGCACTCTGCAGAGCGTCACCCGGCATAACCACCTTATCGCCAAGCCATCAAAGTTCATTTCAACTGTGATTTCTGAGGTGGAACTCTCCTTTTTCTCGTTCCCTTTAATCCGTCGTGGTTCTAAGACGAAGCTGGATTAGAATTCCCCGGAATTGTATTCCCCCATTTTAAAGTCTTTTTGAGATTGCCGCGCTCCTCTCCTTTTCCTTCGTCTTTTTTTTCTTTTGTTATTTTTTGTCGATCAGGCTTAATGATGTCTCCAACCCCACTAGCCACTGCCTTTTTGCGAACTTCCCTCCTCTAAGGCGTTTTGAATAAAGCATTTTTCGTAGACGCCAAAGGTTATGAGAATGGGGTAATCACCGCCATATCGATTGATTAAGTGATTTCCCTCTTAAGTCATGCTTTCATGTCAGCCCATTTTTTTCTTTTCCCTCCCCCTATTCCTCTCTTCCTCCCTTTGGTGAGAGGTGGGGTTTGGCGACAGTTTCCTTGAGGAAACGTGTGCGTAATTCCCGCATTGGGACAGTTGACTTCCCCTTCCTCCCCCTCTTATTGTGTTAGGGACCATTCGCGTCCTTTTGGTGTTTGAACACCTGCGGTTATCACATGGTCCCTCCTACAGGATTTTCTCACCAGGAACTTGTTATTTTTGCGATTTCGGCCTAACCTCCAATTTATACCAAAGATCTGTCGTCTTCTTTTTTTCTCGTCACTCGCCCCAAACGGTTCCCCCCCCTCTTTTTTTTTCCAATCTGCCTCAGCGACTGGCTTAGAACCATGAACAGATGGAGTATAAGCATTGGACTCCCCAAGTACGGTCACTTCCTTCTTCCCTCCTTCAAGAGTTAGCTCTAGAAGGCATTTCGGGACCTGGTTGACGCTGCCGTTCTGGCGTGACGGATTGATCCACATTAGGGCGAAATGCATTCCCTTGTGCCCTTCCCCCTTAGCGGTTTTCCTTTGGGGAAACTGATTGATTTGTCTGCTGACTTTTCCGTTTTTTTGACCCCCCCAGAAAGTCTGAAACAGCTGGATAGACCGGCGTCTCCGAGCCCGCCTCTTTTTTTAAACCCCCATCTCTTTTTTACATTTGTGCAACGATGGTTCATTTATTTTCTTTGCTTGCTTGTGAGTCCTATCGGTCCTTTTTAGTTATTTTTTGGATGATCTGCCTTGCGCAATGGAGATCTTGTTTAATCTCTCTTCTGAGAGTTTTACAACGATTTTCCTTTTTTTGATGTGGTTCTTTTAAGTTTCCAGTCCTCCTCTACCCAAATACCGTTGTCGTTCGTTCCCCTGACCGATGCCAGAGAATCTTCATTGCATGCTAGGTCCTTCTACTACTCTTCTGTCCTTACACCTTCTGTTATGCCTATAGGATCTGCTAATCGTCTCATAAACCCCCCCCTTCCTACTTTTATTCACGGATGCGTTTTTTTGAGGATTCCCCTCCTTTGTTTTCTTTGCGGCAAGCAGTTGGGCCCATCCTCTTGCAGATTTCTGGTTGAGGTGCGCGTGTAGCTTTTCTTCGCCTCCTTCTTTTTTGCTGCGCGGTCGGTCGTGTCAGTTTTTCCCGCATTGTTTATTCCTTCGACTTAATTGCCCTGGCTTGAGTGGTGTAGTTGTATGAGGGGCAAAGGTCTTCCTATTTTCTGATGTTTTCTATGGACCCCACTCGGTTCCCCTTCTGGTCGCGCATTTACCCCGAACGGGATTCATTTTTCTCCCTATTTTCTCCGATTATAGGAGGTGATTCGGGAGTTTGGCACCGTCGAGGGGTGATCTGATGAAGTCTCTTCCTAGAGTCATGAGTTTCGCCGTCTCCTTTTTCCTTTGAGTGAAATGCGGTCCTGCGATCTGCTCGTATTGCTGTACTTCCTTCCCCCCCCTATAGTTTCCTGGTTAGTTTCTGGCTTAGATTGGATTACCCATTTATCCAGGGGAGGTTTGTCAGGCTAGAAAGAGTAGTCGGTCGTTATCTGTTTTTTTCTTGTTTCCCTTTTTTTAAGGGGTGACTCTGGACGCTTTGGTCCTTTATTCAGTACATTTGTGGTCCTTTACCTTCGAGTCGTTAATTCACGGTGTTACCTACAGTATCCTGAGGGCTTGAGTCTTTTTTTCTAAACGGACGCTTCTGTTGTACCCGCCTCATTGACTGATCTTTTTTTTTCACCCAGGTCTCTTTGACTACCTTCGTCCCGGTTTGTGAGCTTGATGTCAAGTTTTTTTCCAGTTAGATATTTACTACCTCGTGTTGATGGATCTTTCCCTCTGGCTTTTCCTGTACATCCCTCGCTTACCCCGTGTGACGTAGTCCCCTCCTTCTCCTTTTCCCCCTACTTCCCAAGTCCCGATGGTCCTCCGTTCTTTCTTCCTTTCTCCTTTTCGATGAGATCTTCCGGCCAAGAAAAGTACCCCACAATTCCGCGGAAATGGAAAGGACCCCCATTACTTCCCCATGAAACCAACGTCGTACAGAGTCGAGATCCCCGGAGCCCCCATCTCTCTATCCTCCCTACGGCGCAGTCGTTCCTCCAGAAAATAGAAAATGAGAACAGTTTCATTCCGTCACCTCCCCTCTCTCCTCCTCATGTTGTGCCCACATTCCTCCCTGACGCTCTGATTTCGCGTACCCTCTTACTCATTACCTTCCCTCGTCCTCTGCCTCTATTATAATGGATATTATTACCCTCATACGGTTACCAAAGAAATAAAACTTTCCCTCATCCGAGATCTCTCCACATCGGACGCCCTTTTTTTCTTGTATGATTGTTTTTTTCGCCTGTCATTGACGCGTCTTTTCCCTCGCCCTCCATTGTTGATTTTTCGTCCTCATCTGCTCTACGTATAAAAGGGTGAGATTCGCTCTCACCATCTGCCCAACCCCATGTTACCTTCCCTCCGCAGCTTTTCCTTTTTTCCCCTTTCTGTGCCTTTCACCTCCTGACCTCTTATTCCTCATAGCTTCTTGCAGCACATCTGCTGGCCTGCCACCCAGAGTAGTCATAAGGACTGTTCCCGGCTTATTGGCGTCTCTTAGAATCTTCGCATACCACCCCAGTTTTTGTCTTCTCCTTTCCCCCGGTTCCATGATTCTGGCTTCTTTTGGTCAGCTTTCCGTCTTGCAACACCCCCTCCCAACTAGTTTTTCGCTTCGTCCAGCCCTGGACAGTTTTCCTATCCAGGTCAAAAAAGTGCGAATGTGTTCTCCTACATCTCAGATGACCCCATCTCCAGTCGGCATTTTTTTTTTTCTCACTCCTCCCCTCCCCCTAACAACGCACGTGAGCTTTGTCGTTCTTTCCACTGACCGTCAACTCAAATGACAGCTTGCAACACATTTGATGTTTTTACTTCTTTTTAGGGTTTCCCTCCCTTGGCTAGGTCTTTCCCAGCTTTTTTTTAATTCTTTTCCCTTCCGTCCACCCGTCATCTCGAGCAAATCATATTTGTGAACACCTTCCCCCCGACTTGGAGACATGAGCCTTCTTTCTCTCATTTTTACCTTAACAACGGAAGTTGCAACCACATTTAAAGAACTGTCCCCCTCCTCACTCTCTCTCTTTTTCTCACGGGATCCTTTCTTTCCCCCTTTTAATTGTCTGTTGTCAATTTCTGACACGCCCTTTCTCCTCATCTTCCTCAAAGATGCTCGTTCAGTAGAATTGACTCTTGTAAGTGTGTTGTTTCTCTTGGCCTCGGATGACGCACTCCCCTCTTTTTCCTTTTGTCGATCCAGGCCTTCTGGTACCCCCCCCTTTTCTCCCCATTGCAGTTTCTTCAACTTCAGATTGCCAGGAGTGTAAGTAATTTTGTCGACTGCCCACCGTTGGCGATTTTCCTTCAACAAGCCATATGATGCTTCTCTTCTTTTTTTTCCCTGTCCATCCTATTTAAATCAGTTAGTAATGTCCCTCCCCCGCTTCGCTCTCTTTTTCCTTCTTCAGTTTGCTTCTTTCGCTCGTTTTCCGGTGTTTTTGAAGACACCTTCCTCTTTTTGCCTAGTCGGCATTAGAAGGGACAGGGGTTTATCGGAGCGATTTCCTGGAACCCTTCGTTCTTGGGGGCGTCGCCCTTTCCCCCAATGCCTCCCACCTCCCTTTGACAACTTTCTAAAGTAGTGGCTATTTGTTAGCGAGAGAAGGCATGATCGACACAGGCCGCGCTTCTTTGCGTTTTCTCTTTTAACTCCCCCCATTCGTTACCGATTTTTCACTTGTTTCCAATGCGACCTCCCCTTCTGTTCTTAACGTATTACAAAGAAGGCGCATCGCAGAGACAAATAGAGCTCCCTTCTCTCCGCCTTTTCCAGATCTTCGCGACCTGTCGCTTCCGTGTTGGTGCCCTTTGTCCTTCTTGCAGTCTCGTTTCCAAGTACCCCCTGAAAGGTAGAAGTCGCCTTTAAGCAGCACACCCCCCACAATTCTCTTTTTTCTTTTGGTCAACTGCTGACGTTGATCTTTATCCCTCTTTCTTTTTCAGGGGTCCCAAATGAAAACTGCAGATACGTACAAAGCCTGGAATACAACCTCTCCCCTGTTGTTACGCCAGCCCGACACCCTTCTTTGGTCCAACCACCCGGATGGTAAAAACTGTGTGCAATCTTTTTCCTTCGTTTTTCCGGCGTAAGGACCTGCTAGAAGGGTTTGTTCTTTGATTCGATGATCTGCCTAATCGTGACCGTACCTGGCGCTCTTTTTTTCATCGTTCTTGCTTTCTCTGCCCCAGCCATTTCCGGTTTTTAAGCAGTCTTGAATGTAAGTCTGGGGAACTGCTGTCCGCATCTTACCACAAATTTTGTATTGCGCCGGCCATATCCCCAGCTCATCTGCATTCCCTTGCCCGTGGTTTTTCTCCTCTCTGCCTTCACCCCCGTTCTGGACCTGCGTAAAGAGTATGATAACCCCCGGAAGTGAGGTCCTTTTTGAGGTCTTTCATACAGAAAGTGGGATTGTGCTAACTTCCCCCCTTTTCATAAAGATTTTGCTTCTTGGTATGTGTTTCTTTTCTCTTTATCGTCCCAAGTTTCCGCGCGTCGTGTATTTTTGAGATTGGGTTTACGAAGCTCATTTGACAGTTTCTTTTAGAGGATTAAGTTTTCGATGTAGCGGATGCCCCCCCATTTTTCCTTTCTCGATGGTTCCCCGCGTTCCATCTCCTGTTTCCTGAGCCTTCTCTTGTCTATTCATCCGGCAAGTTCTCTTCTGTTGCGCGAGGATTATACCTATCTGTTGGGTTCTGGTGTCCCCTTTTATCGGGTGGACCTTTCCTTTTATCTAGGTTGATTTGACTCTTCTCACAGGTGCTTCCCGATCATAGAGAGACGTGTTCCCGGACGAGTGAAGCGGTCGGCGATCTTCTCGTCGAAGGTCTTGTTGAATCACTGCTAGTTCTTCTTGCAGGGTTCATTTTTTTTGTAGTCTTTTTCCCATGAGGTTTTTTTAGGTTCTGGATGTATGGATGAAAGAGTTTTAGATTTAGGTATCCTGCCTCTTTTTGCGCTTTCTTCTTTTCTGTTACGCGTTTTGTCATGTGGTCAGGCCCTTTGTTTGTTTCCTTCCTAGTTGCTGCGGTTTTCTTATTCCCCTTTTCGGAACACAAGTCTTTTTTTGAGTCTTCGAAACTATCCCGATCGGGGGTACCCGCGCTGACGACTTTCCCAAGTGACTGTCTTCTCGTCTCCCGTATGGGTTGCTGATTTTTCCTTTTTTTG
>Ga0179593_1676686_pt1 | contig 12607 bp, 17 predicted proteins | sample CZODoug2_1_08_16_FD_185931 | JGI IMG/M metagenome (GOLD analysis project Ga0179593, IMG submission 185931) | Vadose zone soil fungal communities from Angelo Coast Range Reserve, California, USA - CZODoug2_1_08_16fungal (PacBio error correction) | ecosystem: Environmental > Terrestrial > Soil >... | reverse complement strand
TAGTTGCCACCTTTTTTCCCCCCTTTCCAGGAGCGCACCTCCTGGGAGGGGGTCAGTAGGGCTCGAGGATCTCCCATGTGTTTAGTCCTTTATGGGAGTGGAATGCCAGCTACGCCAATAGGATTTCTTTTTCTTGAGGAGATGTCTGGTCCTATCATCTTCCGATCGAATTCTTTTTTTTTTTCTTCCGAAAAAGAAGAGGCCTCCCAATCACACCACCTCCCGCCCAGGGAATGGTGAATTAACCGCCAGATTTGCGCGCTACTTGAAGGCGTCTTTCTATACTGGAAAAATTTATTGATGGGCTCCCTCCCCCAATGCACCACCCCCTCTCAGTGAAATTTCTCCCAGGCATTTTTTTCTCATTCGCCCCTTTCTTTTTCGCCCGCAAAACCCCCCCCTTAATAATCACCCCCCCTCCTTTTCTTAAGAACTCTCCTCTAGTGACCAGCTGGACCTTCATCCCCGGACAACGCGTCCGAGTCCTCATGAGAAAGTCCCCCTTTTGCTAGAGCATTCCTGCAGAGTGAGCCTTAAGAACCCTCTTGCTCTTGTATACTTCTCCCGATGTTCTGGCCCCTTTCCGAGGGTTCCCCCTTTTTGAAGCGAGACCCTCATGATGAAGGCTCTTTTTTTTCATCCCTCCGGAAGAAAACGTAACAGGAACCCCCCTTGATATAAGATTCCTTTAAATACCCCCCCTTCTATGCAACCCTCCTTTTTTTCGCCGCAAGTGATTTCGATTAAGATCTCTTTCCAAATTCCTTCAATAAGATGATGTCCCGTTCTAAACCCTCTCCCCAGGAAGCCCCGCCCACAGTATCGCTGCCCTTCTTGGCGAACCTTTGTTACGGCCCCCCCCCCCCCCCTGGGATGGCCTGCTGCCCTTTTTCATCATCTGACCCCCAATCATCGACCCGCCGTTTATGTATTTTCTCCAACTTAGTAAAAAACCAGTGTTGTTCTCCCCCAGCACGTTCGAGAATCTTCTTCCCGACAACCCCCTTCCCAGGCAGACGAGAATCCCTTCCCTCCCTTTCGATCGTATTCCACGGCTTACACCAACCCCCTTCTTCTCACGTCGTCCCTCTGCCATCCGCCGTTTTTGACGGGCCGTTACAGGCCGCCGGTCGTTTTTTTCGTCGCTGGTAGCGGATAGCAGTGCCAAGTCCCGCAGGCGATTTTGTGGCAAGTGAAATAGCCTTTCCCCAGGATAATGCCTTCGCGACCTCTGTGAAATTCATTCATGTTTTTTTTGTACGCGTCCCTTTCGTGATTCTGAGCACGCAGCCTTCCTTGCGTATCGCCCTCTTCACTTTTTCCCCCTCAGCCCTTGTCTTTCACATTCGTTTTTATTCCCCGTCCCTAGGCAGCTGTTACTGCGGAACCTTTCTAACGGAAACTCACGCCCTTCCCCCCTATTTTAGAGGCCTAAGTGACATTTTCCCCCCCTAGAGGGATGCCGAGGATTGCCTTATCTCCTTCTCCCCCGATGCCATGTGGGGTAGATGTCTCGTTCCCTTTTGGTTCGATGCGGTCAAGACGATTCCTATGACCCCCCTTCCTCCATATAATTTCGGTAGAGCGACTATTTTCTTTCCTTCCCCAGCCATCCGGCCTTTGACTTGAGTTGATAGCCTTCATGTACCCCTATCAACTCTCCCCAGAAACAGAAGTTCTTTTCCTTCTTTCCGTCCTTCATAAGTTGGGGTGTTTGCATTGCGTTTGTTCCTTTTTCTGGATTTTATTCCTCTTCTCAAATTGGCTGAGCCCCCTTTTTCCGCAAACCCCTTTTCCTTCGTTGAAGATGTCGTAGAGCGTCTACCCCCGCCTCCACTTCTTGAAAAAGTCCTAATTAATGCTGCTGGTCCATGTTTTCGTGACCTATGCAAACCTCCAGGCCCTAGCTTTCTACCCCCACAACCATTTCTCCCTCCCTGCCCCCCTCCCCTCTACTCCCCCTCCACTCCGCCCTTCCTCCTCGCTTTTCCTTTCCTTTGTTTGTTTTCTTTTGTCTGTTTTCTTCTTTTTGTGTGTTGTTTCCTTATTTTTCTTTTTTTTCCCTCGAGCAATCTCGGCACCGATTTTTCTCTTCTCCGCCTTCGTGAGCCTCTCTTTTCTGTATTGACTTTTGTTAAGAATTACCCCTCTGCAAGGTTTCACCTCCCTTTTTTCCCATCCAAACCATGGTGTCCCCTCCTTCCCTTCGTTTCCCCTCTCGCCAAAGGAGGGAGACTTCCTGAGTCTGAGGGCTCGTCTTCTTTTTCTTCTTGGTAAACCTCCCGATTTGCTATTTAAGAGAGGAGTTTAAAGGCGTTATTTTTTTTGCGCCCTTGGTGTTCTTTTTCCTTTCTTCGTCGCCGTTTTTCTATGATAGTAGATACCAGCTCCGCTCGACTCCCTCCTTTCACAATGAAATGCCTTTTCGGTCAATCCTTTTTTTCCTCCCCCTCATGGGTTTTGGGGTTACCCTCCCCTACGAGTCTCCTCTCCTGATCGGGTTGATTAGCGTATGCCTTTTTTCCGTTGATGTTTTTCCTCCGTTTCTTGTGTCGGTCCAAAATCATTCTTCTTGTTGTTACTTCTCCTGCTGACGGCTTGATTCTCGCCTCTATGATTATACAACTCTCCGACTGGTCCTTTTCCCCCGGGAAACCCCCCATTAGCAATTCAGTCCTCCCCTATCAATGTTTGGTTTGTGAATAGTTGCCCTTTTCTCGCTTTTTGAGAATGTGGTTTGCTCTATCGAACGCCCCCCCTTCTCGAAAGCTATCCCGAATGAAATGTGCTTGGCTTTCTGATTCCTTTCTTCCCGTGGATTAGATGGTGCCCGAGTCTCAATTCAATGGGGCTTTCCTCACTCTCGTGTATAGATTACTGGGAGGACCCATGCATGAAAGAATTCTCGGCTTTCCTTAAACGTTCTCTTTTTCACATTCTGGTAGTGCTCCTGTTCTCAGCCCTTGAGAGATTTTAATATTTTTGCTATTGGCGAGAGGCCTCCGGTGGATCCCCACGAAAGAGCCGCCCCCTTTGGACCTTTTCGGTGCCGTGTTGCGGCTGGTCAACATTTTTTCTTTCCTTAATGCGATGTTCCCCCCCTCATGGAGTCCTTCTTTCACCCTCTTTTTCTGTTCTCATCCTCTCCCTCTTCCTTTGGCCGAGGACCTATAAGCCGCTGCCCTTGCTCATGAAAACTTTTTTGGTTTCTTCCACACAAACACCTCTGTGTTTTTCCGCGTGTATTCTTTTTCTCTCAGATAATATGAGTTTCCTCTGCATGGGGCCCCCGTTCACCCCTTCTCCTATGATTCGGCAATCCCCTTCTCATAGTTTTCAAAGCGCAGACAGCCCCGTAACCCCCCCCCCCCCCCCCGGCTCTAGGGAACGAATTTCTTTCGCTTCTCTCTAGATCCCCCATTTGGTTGTTGGTTGGAGAGAAGCCCCCGCCCCTTTCCTAGTCCCCTCTCGCCTTTTCACGCCCTTTTATTTACCCGCAACTCTCTTCCCCCGGGTTTCCTGAAAATGGTCTCTTTCACGAGTTGTTCTTCCCTGCCGGAACTTGCTAAAATCCGCCGATGTCTTTCTTGTTCCCCCGGCGAGCGATCAGTCTTCTCAATATTCTCCCTTTCCCCAGAAGTAGACCTCTTCTCCCCCCCTGAATGTTGTGCCAGTTCTTTTGGTTTGCCGAGTCCAACCCGAGTTGGTTGACCCTTGAGCGCAGCGTTTCCTTTTGATCCCGGAACTCCGGCTATGGCTGAATCCAACCTGACATTCAAGTGAGCTTTCCTTCGGTGTTTTTTCTGGCGTAGCTAACCCACCGTCAAACCCCCCTAGAAGTGCAGAAAGTCTCCCTCAATAGGATAGGGAAATTTGGGATAAAGCCTGCCTCTTACGCGTCATGCGCACCCTTTTTTTTTTCTTTTCAATCTCGAGCGTAAGAGCGGTTGTTATCCTTTTGGCCAGAAAGGTGATCTTTACTGTAGTTCCTTCCCCCCCGTGTTATGGCTTCCCTGTGTGCATCCCCACCGTCCCCCCCCCCTGGGTACAATCTTTTATGAAGGCCTTTTCCCCCCTGGTATCTTCCTACGCCCGCCGGCCCGGAAACATCTCCCCCCCGACAGGAATCAGCCCCCCCCCTTTCTTTCATGAAGAGAACGTAGGGTCCCAGTTGCGTCTCTCTACAAAAACTTTCTTCAATCCCTGAGGACTAATACCCCCCAAAGGCCCCCTCCCCGCCAACCATCGAGGTTCTTGCGAACATTTTTTGGCTGGATTGTAAAGCTCCCTTTGAGAATCCTCTTCCCAAATCATAGACCCTCCTGAAGGCGCCCCGTCCACCCCCTTTTTGGTTGGGCTATCCGGTATACAGCACCTCTCGTTGCTTTTCTTTTCGCTACCCAGCAATCACCGTCCCCCAGGTGTGTCCCTTCCTAAAATACCCCTCCCCAGAATTTTCCTTTAAGATTTTTAAAAACCCCCCTTCTAAACGTTTTCTGTTCTCTCGTGTTTTCCCTTATTCGTAATAGGACGCCGTCCTAGCGGAGCTTTGGGGTTTCCCCCAAGGCATTTCCCCCCCCACGTCTAGGAAAGTGGAAACCTCCACCAGTAGTGACATACCCGGCTAATTGACCTTTTCTTGCAAATTCATTAGATGTGACACGCCTCTCCAAATTGCTTTTTTTTAAAGAAGACCGAAAATTCTAGCATGTACAAAACGTTGTGTTTCCCCCAGAAAAAAGGTTGGCTTTTCGGGTAGGAGGAACTTCCTTATTTTCTTCAAGCACATCTTTTTACTGACTTCCCAGCATTCCACCCCTTCTTCGCCCCATTCTTCCAGAAGTTGTACTGCTTTCCACAGTGAAAAGAACCTCCCTCGTCGTCTCGTAGATACGACCTATTAGAATTTAAGATTCGGTGGTGGGGCCCCTTCTTTTTCGAAATGGTTGAGCGATAAAAAGATTCCCCTTCCGATTCCTCAAGAAGCCCCCCTCATGAGGCCAGCTTTTTTCCGAGGCCGTTTCCCCATGACATAGGCAGTGGTTTTCGGATTTGAAGTCTCCCCCCTCTGGGCCTGAACCATCGACCCCCCCATCACTTCAAGGACCGCAATTCCTTTCATCCCCCCCCCTCCCCCCTTTGTTGGTCTTTCTTTGGTAGGGTTCTGTCTTTTTTCTTTCCTTTTTTTTTATTCTACCCCCCAGAAGGCGCAATTTTTTCCCCGCTGAAGAAACCACACTGCCTTCGTCGTACGTCTGCAAGTTCCGTCTTTCTTTCCACCCCCCGTCTTTCCCCTGATGTTGCTGGTCTGCTTTTTCTCCGACGCTTCGAGAACCCCTCCCTCCTGTCGTCTCTCCCTCCCCACCACACTTGTTCCTTCGTCGAGTCTTCCACCCCCCCCTGTGTTCTGTCACTGTGCGGCTTCAGTACCTCATGCGTCGAGGTGCCGTCCCGGGTGCACGTTTCCGCATTTTCTTTGTTATTGCACTCCCACGAATGTGCCCCCTTGGTTGTACCCGGTGTTGATGATTACGCCCTTGCGCCTCAAGGCTGGGTCCTTAGAAGACTGACGTTCTGTGCTAGTTAACCTTCTTTTTTTTCAGAGTAAGCCCTCCTTCCAAATTTCAACTTCTCTGTTCCCTCTTCTACGGGTTGAGCTCTTTGGTGTCTTTCCCCTCCCGCCGTGTCTTTTTTTTTCTTGCGCAGCCGATACCCTTTTTCTCCCTAAGCTTGACTATTAAGAATCCTCACGGCTGCTGTATCCCGACGGACTTCCTTTCGGGTTTTTCTTTCGCGAAGAGTCCGAAAGATTCTTTCTTGATGCGATTTCCTCTTTATTGCTTTTAGGTGATGGATTCTGCGATTCTCTCCGGTCCTTTCTGCCCCCCTCATCAAACTCCCTTCTTGGTTTGTCCTGGCGACTTAATGCCATTATTTTTTTTCCCTTTTTTCAACCCCTTTTTTAAGAGATCCCCTTGGGAGAACCCCCCCAAAATTGAGATGCTAAGCTCCCTGCATAAGGGAGGAGCCTTTTGTTCGTTCTTGGGAAGAATCTTAGCCTGTGGGTTGTCCGCGAAGCCTCCCCCTACCCCTTTTTTAAGACTTTCCATCGTGTATTTTTTCTTCTCTTAGACATTTTTTCGTTTTTTTTCCGGGCGGTCCTTATTCCCCCAGGAGATAAAATTCCTCCTTCATCATGTTCTTTTTCTCGGTTTCCCCCCCTCTGCTATGGAACCCCCCCCCTTCGGGTTTTTTCCCCTTCTCACCTATGGTATTTTCCATGCTCCCCTTTCTTTTCGGGTTGTGAGAATGGAAGGCCTCTTCCTTTCGGCTTCTCCCTCCTTTTGGAACGAGCCGATTTTTACTGTCGCTGGTTTGCCTGTTTCGGTAGGGTAAACTTCTCGTCTTTCTTTTTTCAGATGAGCACACACACCTTCCCGAGCCCTTTTATGGTGATCATGTCTCCCTCGTACTCAATGGGGCCCTACGATAATGCTGCTCTAACTTCAAACTTTCTTTTTTTTTTTGAATTGCTTTTCCTTCCCTGGCCACATCGCAGGGGTGCCCGCCGCGGCGTGGTCGCTCTTCCGTCCTGCCGCATGGGCCCACTCTCATCATCGGCGGATCCTCGGTCGGCAATCCCTTTCCTGTCCTTCTTTGAAAGCGCAGACAGAACCCCTTGGTCTCTTTCGTAAACCCCCCCTGTTTCCTCGATAAAAGGCGCCTTTGGAAAGTTGTGGCTGGATCCTTTTCTTCCTTAAGTTGTTGTTTTTCTTGATAGACACAACTTGCCTCGTACGTTCTTGTTGAGAGAAGGGGTCTCAGTGGTTTTTCAATCTGCTACCTTGCGCCTTCCACCCCCTTTCCTCGTGACGAATCTATTACCCTTATAATAAGCAGACTGATGACCCGAATTTCCCTTGCTCGACTGATAGGAATTCGGAACGATCGAAACGCATCTGTCCACATCCAACGATGCCATTTGTGGTGGTGTTTTCCACCCAGCCCGACTTGCTTTCAGGCGCTTCGAGCGCATATCGGTGATCGCGCTTTCTTCACGTGTTTTGGAGAGTCCCTGCCCAAGGCAACCCCCAAAGATCATTGCGTACACAGGATTGCTTTCATTTCTGAGGAGAGGGCATCCCCTAACCCAAACCTTCCAGCAAATCGCCAGTACTCCCTCCGTTTTAAAACTCAACTTTCTTTGTCACAGAGACCTTTCCCGGCGGCCCGTCAATGAGCAAGGCAGATAGCGAAGGTCGAGCGCTTTTCCACCTACGGGGAGAAGCGGCTGACCACAAGAAAAGCTTGGGGCCCTCGGACGTTTGAGCTCTTGCTTCTTCCAGAAAAGGGGGAGGCTCCCATAAGCAGAGGTTTCACCCCCCCCCCTCCATAGACTACTCTCGTAGAAGGAGGCCCTTAGAGTCCAAAAAATGTGCTTCTCTGATAAAACATCTCCCCTCCCCCAAGAAAACTCCAAAGCGAAATAACCCCCTCCCGAAAGAAAGACACTTTCTTGTCCAGGGCATCGAGGAAAGGCCCCGGGTCTATAAGGGTCTTCTTCGCCTTCTCCCAACCAAAGGCGCGCTCTCCGCTCCACCCCTTTTTCCACACCTTTCCCCCCCCCACACCTTATCGCGGTTGCTTTGGTTCACATCGCACTTAAGGTTTCTTTTCTTCCGCTTCCAGGATGCTTTTCCTCATCAGAAACACCCCCCCCCCCTAAATTCAGGGAAGGCTCCCTTCTTATCAACCAGCTCAATTTTTATACAGCACCTGTTTTTAGGAGAGCCCTCCCTTTTTTTCTCACCGACAAGAACAAAGGCGCCATTCCCACATTGACACTAATCTCATAGTCCCCGACCTAAGGGTAACCCCCACACCTTTACTCCCCCCGAGTAAAGAACGTCCCATCGCCTTTTGCATTTCTTTTCGTAATAGTTGCTCCTTTCTTTGGGCTTTTAGAGGACTGAGCACTCTTTCCAAGAAAAAGCCTTCCCTTTCGCAGGAAATTTTTTTTTTTTTTCCCCAGACACAAAGGAGTGGACCCAAGGCTACTGCACCCGTGTTTTTCCCTGTCAACCCATAGTTCTTGTTCTTGTACGACCCTCCCCCACAATTTTTTTTTTTTGAACGAGCACTCCTAAACCCCATTGCTTCATTTGGCGAACCTTTCTCAACTCAGCACCTTCCTTTTTTTGGTACCACCATTCTTTTCGGGTGGAGGACCCCCTTTCCTTCCCACGTTTGGAACTTAACCGGTCCTTTCTACTACTCGACTTTTTCCCCTTTTTTCCGAAGAGTTGCCGCAACCAGTGCCCATCCCTGGGATCGCAGATGGATATCGACGAATTCTCCCGGGGTGGGTTTTCTTTCCTTTGGAGGGTGAACTCCAAGATGCCGCCTTATGCCCTTTCCTCCATTGTAGAAATAATACTCCCTACGGTTTTTCGTACTCCTTCGCAGAGACATCTTGCAATACGGCCTGAGTTTGCAGGTTGATCCCCACCTGGCGCCCTTTCTGAAAAAATAGAAAATACCCTCCACCCAGGACCCCGCAAATGAAGGGGTTTTTTTCCTCCAAAATCTCCTTCTTCCCCCCTTTTTTGGTTGTTTTTTTTAGAGATTGCCGTCATTTGGTTATTTTGGATGGAGTTTTTTTTTTTTTATTTTCTCTATTGTTCTTTCCCCATCTTTTTCTTTATTGGCTGCCAACTTCAACCGCCCCGCAAAAAATGCTCGTCATTCTTCCTGATTCTTTTCTCCGACAAATTGGACTTTTCGTCCCCTTGCTGGAATTTTTTTCGTCGGGGACACTTTTGGGATTTCAACCCTACCCCCCCCCTATGTCGAGCCCTCCCCCTGAATCTTAACATGCTCCGAGAGCAATCTTCTCCTCGTTTCACTGTGAGGACTCATAGCCTCCCAACTCGTGTCCCTCTTCTTCCCCCCTTCCTGGTTTCCTTTTGAACTGTTCCGCCTTCCTCCTCCGAGTGCTTTCTTTTTCCTCCTTACCCGCCACGCCACCGGTGTCGCTTAGTTGCTTTCCACGTTTTTCCCGGAGTGCTTTCCATGACGGTCCTTATTTTCCTTTTGCTCAGCACGCAATGTGGGCTTTTTTTCCCTCGTGCACAGACCTACTTCATTAATCTTGTGAACGGACTTCCCGTTGGTGCGCTTCCCCTGGAATTTTAAAAGTGCTCTGCTTGGGGCTTTTGCCACCCCTTTTATGCATCCTCTAACGAATCGTCTCTTAAGCAATCTTTTTCCCTTTTTTTTTGCACGGCACGGCGATGGGCGTTTATTCATCATGTGTTTTTTCTTGCTCGATTCTCTGGGGAGTAGAGTCCTCTCTTCTCACGTCTGACTTTTTTTTTCCTGCGTCTGCTCAGGAGGGCTTCTTTTTTACTTCCCCTTACATTTTTCTCTTTTGGTACTCTCTGAGAATTAATGATGTCTTTCTCGATGATTTTTTTTTTTATTTCTCCCCAGAATGGAAGATGCTAAACGGCTACAAAGATAAATTTGATCCTCTCCCATCACGAAACTAAATGGTCTTTTGGACTTGATGTGATAGTTGACCTCGATCTAGCGCTTCCCTTTTTGGGTGTCGCAGAGAGGCTTCCTTCACCCAACTAGGGACTATGAACCTCGTGTATTATGATGAAGGAGGCTTTTATTCGCTTTTTGGCGCATTCTCTGTTACCCCCCTTTTTGCTCGACCTTTCCTCGTTGTCTCCTTGGATGCCTTTATCCAGACACTGTTTTTTTTTTCTTTTTCCCCCCCAGCTAAATTGTTCCCCTAAAATGCTCCCCTTTTTTTTCTCGACCTTTCCCCTCCTTGGAACCTCTTCGCGTCCCTTTCCCTCCTCCCTCTTAGGATGGATCCCCTTCACAGGCCTCTTTTTCAGATGGTACTCGCTTCGCGGTGATGTCTTTTTTAGGTATGGTCACCTAAGCCATTTCTCAGATGACCATCCTGTTTCCAGAGCAACTTCCTCTTCTTGGTTTTGTTCCCCTTGATAATGTACGCGAAGAAATCGGGATCATCCTGACTGTGATCAGCAGAATGGAATGCCCCCCCCATCTTTCCTCCTTTGGGGATAACAAAAAATGTCCCTTCCCCAACAGGTCCTCGGAGTGTAGTCTCCCTCCGATAATTTCCCCTTTCTTTGAACAATAGAGTAACTCGAATAGGATCTTTATTCTTTTAGTAGTAATATAGTTTCCCCTTCCCTGTTGTGACCTTCCTCCCTCCCTGTCCTAAGAGGATTGTGTTACATCCCCTTTTATAAAAAAGGAGCCCCACTTTCTTTCTCTGAGCGCGAAGGACAACAAGGCACCCTACGCCTTTTGGAGGCAGAGAGCCCTCCTTCTTTGAAGACCCGGACCTTTCCCCTTTCTTTGTTCGAGAGATTTGCATCGCCATCCCTAGCAACTTTCCCCCTGTCACCGGAGCCAGTTTCAACATCTCTTCTTTAAAACAGGGGCCCCTTCCCCAGGGGGGCTCCCTCCCGAAAGAAAGAGACGAAGAAAATGTTCCGGAGGGTCACGGACGAGGGAAACCCCTGGTAGAGACCTTTCATGGCAAGACATCATAAGCGAAGGTGAAGACCTCTCTCACACCAATACTGACTAAAGAGAAGTACTTGGAGGAGATGAAGACTCAGTGTTTTTTCCCCCTTAGGAGAGAGCTATGGCGAGGAGTATCCCAACGAAGAAAATTCAGCCTGGTTTCTCCCTTTTCTTCAAAGAAAACCTTTAGAGGCAGGAAACAACCTCCAGCGCTGCCCTTCGATCCCCCAAGGAAACCCCCACCCCAAGAGCTCGGCGGCTTCAGACTTCTTGAGCTCCTACAGCGTCGAGGCTCTGGTGAGAGCCTTTAAAAATTGCCTCTCGAAGCTACCTCAAATGAGAACCCCCCAAAAAAGATCTTCTGGCGACACTGCGCTGTTTTAGGTCGGCCCGAGAGCGTAGATCATCTTAAAAGGAAAGCAAGAGTCCACCCAGCAGAAGGAGTAGAGTACTTCTCGTCTCAGAGAGGGGATCCTCCCTCTAGTTAAGATTCTCTTGAATGCCTTCTTTTAAAAGCTACGCCTCCCTAAATTGTGCTTTCTTCGAGAACGACCATCCTTGTTTGAGAGACTATTGAAACCCTCTTTTCTTTCTACTATTTGTCCTCAACCCAAAGGACTTAGCTCAAAAGATCTATGATGAAGAGACGAACACGTTTATAGATGTAAATTCCCCTCTAAGGGTTTTTTTCCCCCCAAACCTGCACATCAAGGGATTCCTTGGCCTCAAGACTTGTTCAATCCGTTCTCAGTTCCTTCGCGAAAGGGATCCCACCTCTATTACGATCGCTATCGCCAAAAAGATTGCCCCGTGCCATGTTCTGACAAGATCATCTCCCACCATTCTTCAAAGACCCATTCGCTTTGAGATGATTTGACCCACTCGAAATCTCGGGGAGCCCTTCTTCAACTCTTTGTGAAATGTTGAGTCATCCCTCATGAATAAAACCCAATTTCTAAAGAAGCAGGGTAGCCTCCGGAAAAACCTTTCGGATTGGGTTTTTAGGAAGCAAAGAAGTCAATTCATCGCGAGAATCTTTGAACGCCATCCTTTTCAAAAGCCCTTTTTCTCTCATAAAAGCCATGGAACTAAACCCAATGGCCTCTCCCAGTGCTTTAGATCTGTAGTACCACAAAATGTTTAAGCCGCCCCTCTCCGCAGTGAATTTTTCCGTAAATGCGGCTCGCGGATCTTCTCTTATCTCCCCTTTTCATTTGCAAAGAAAAACCTAGGAACGTGGACCCTTAGGGAAACCCCCGGAGACTGCTTTTTCCCCCGCCTACTCCGGTTCTTTCTCCTCGTCTTGCAAACGAGTCTCTCCTCCCCACATTCCTTTTCTGAACGGAAAATCCCACTCATCGTATTCCTGGCGACAAACATCCTCCAGGCCCCCCTAGGCCACCACCAGTTTCCCCTTTTTTTCGGTGTAGGAGGAAACCGTGCCTTCCTTTGCTTTCCTTCCTTGAAATTAAAAGGTTTCCCGCCCCTTCTCAATGCCCTTCTCTCACGTTGTAATGAGTGGCTCTTTCTTTTGCCCGGACATCACCCCAATCGGGCTAGAGTTTTTTCAGAGATTGATCCTCCTGAATTCGACTTTACTTTTGTGTCGATTCTTCTCGGTGGTGGTGCATGAATCCCACTCTTTCCCCCTTGACTGACAATCTTGTCGCCATAATAATGCCTTGTTCTTTTCTCCGAAATCTTCCGTCCCCCCCATGCCTTTTCAGTGGTTGAGGCTTGAAGTTGTTTCCATGTTTAGGAAACAATTCCCCTTAAAACTCCCTCAAATTAAGAAGAAGGCCCAGAATCTCCCTCCCTTGTTGTTGTTGAGTCTCTCGCCTTTTTCTTTTCTTGAGTTGTTTTCTTTCCCAGATTCTTCCCTTTTCTGAACAAAGCGCTGCCTCCCCAAATGAATTAATTTGAAGTCTTTTTTGCTAGTAAAGATTGGCCATTATTGCATAGATGGTAATTCTTCTCCCGCCATCTTGGCTCAGAAATGTCGCTTTCTTCCCCCCAACCCCTTCGAATTAGT
>Ga0179593_1655962_pt1 | contig 12607 bp, 24 predicted proteins | sample CZODoug2_1_08_16_FD_185931 | JGI IMG/M metagenome (GOLD analysis project Ga0179593, IMG submission 185931) | Vadose zone soil fungal communities from Angelo Coast Range Reserve, California, USA - CZODoug2_1_08_16fungal (PacBio error correction) | ecosystem: Environmental > Terrestrial > Soil >... | reverse complement strand
CCTTTATCGGGTGTGCAGAAAGTACTGACTCCTTTATGATTCCCTTCATATGATTAGACTTGAGTTTTTTTTTACTCTACATTTTCGTGTCACCTACATCCGCCGGTCCCCCTCCTTTACTCCAAGGTTGTAGGTTCGAAGTAATGTGTTCCTTTTGGCACCCTCCCCCTTTTAATAATACCTTTCTTACCTGGTCACCGGTTATTCTTCTTTAAAGGGAGCCACCTTTCGTCCCTTATCTGATCACCTTGAGTATTCAAATGCCCCATAAAGTGTTGTTGCTCACTTTTCTGAAGAGAATCTTGGAATTGGACCACCCAACCCTCCCACAATGACAATCTTCCTTCTTCCAATTTAGTTTTTGGTTTCTTCTATTTCTTTTCTCTCTCATTTGCTTGACCTGCCTTAACACTCCCCCTTCCACTCCATACCACCCTCCAACCCTCCACCAACCACCCCTACACCCCCCCACCCCCAACAATCCCATTTGACATTTATGCAAAACTTCCCTCCATCCCTTGGACCCCATACAATGGAGTGGCGTCATTCTCTTTCTAAGCAAATAAGCCTTTGCAACTTGTCTCTGGCCATTTCCCCAAGGGCCTGTAGTTGCTTTACAATCCCCCTCATTAGTCTAACGTCCCCTCCCCCTTGTTTATCCCCCGTTTCCCCGTGTGTTTCTTTACCCGTTCCTTCCCCCATCATTGTCTCTTCCCAAAGTTGCCCTTTTTCCCCCACTAAATATGTCACCCAACAAAGACCTGGTTTAACCCCTTCCTTTGACCTTCCCCCTTTCGGAGTAGTTTTCCGTCCCTTTTTCCCATTTGGGTGTTATCCTAACCTCCACAAATCTTTTAAATTCCTTCCCCTATAAAAGCTGGTTCGGCTTTTTTGGTCATGATTAGTTACCTCGGACCCCTTTGTGTACCCTTTGCTAGCCCGTTGTTCCATTCATTCCAGTCATTCCTACGAGAAAAAAGTTCATTTTGATGCCTTTCCCCCCTTGGTGAACCCCCTCTCCCCTTACCAACTTTTCCAAGTCCAGCCGCCAATCATTCCTTCCGAAAAACGAAAGGTCTGTGTCCCCCCTTCAGGCAAACGCCCACTTTTCTTTTAAACCTTTCCCTTTGAACCACCTTCAAATGTTTCTGTCAGGACTCAGCCCTTTCCTTTTTTTTTTCTTAACCCCCCAGAGATACAGATGAGCTTCCTATCCTCTCTATGCTTGTGTAATGAAGACAGCCTTCCCAACCTGTTAATTCCCCCCTTTTTCGAGAACCCCCCCCAATCCCTCCTCCCCAGATTAGCAAACAAAACCATTTCAGCTGGATCTTAGTGATGTTTGGAAAATGGTATCCAAAGGACCCTCCCCCATTCACTTCCTAGAGTCCACCTTGTTCCCCAACTCCCCCAACACCCCCCTCTCTCTCCTTTACCCTCTTCCAAAAACACTCTCTCACCATTTTAGCAGTCAAGTAGTACTATTTTCCCCCTCCCATGTTTTTTGGAATCCCTGTTTCTTACAACTTCCTAAAAACTTTGGAAATCGCGAACCCCTTCTTGGCCCACTAATCATGCTAGGTAAAACATTTATTGTCCTTTTTTTTTTTTCTCCCAGCGAGATGTTCTTTCCGGTTTTTTCCTCTTTTCCAGGTCGCTTTCTCTGTTTTTCCTGGTGCATTTCCAACCTCCCTTCTCTAGATGAGCTGTACAGGTGACGGTGTAGTCCTTTCACTTTATGAAGGCCCTTGATTCACTTAATTTCTTTTTTGCAGTGCTAGCAGTTCACTTCCTTCTTGACTTCCCTTCTCTTCCTCTTTTCTCTTGTAGTTGACCTCTGTTTTTTTCCGAAATCCCCCCAATTTTTGGTTTTTTTGAACTTTGATTCCCCGTAAATAAAACCTTGTTCGCTACCATTGAACCTACCTCCTGAATAATTCATTTTTTTGTGTTCCCCCTTTGTCCCTAGTGGTTTGTAGTTTCTTAAACCCTTTGAGGATTCATTCCTTTTTATACTCCTGACATTCCAAATTAGGCCTTTTTTATATGGGTTGTAATGATTTATTCTTCGGTTTCGATTCCCTTCTGATTCTTGAAATAGGAAGCATTTGCCTGGTGTTTGCCTTCCCCCCTCTTGTAACTCCCCCCCCCCTTTGATTTCTCCTCCACTTGTTTTCCCATCTGTGCACAGTTCGAGGGTCTGTTTCTGACTTTAGGTTTGCTGTTCAGTTTTCTCTTTTTTCTGCACCCCTGCGATTTTCTTGGCCCCCTTCTTTCATTTGTTTTCTGTATTCCTTTTTTGAGAGGATTCTTCAAACTTGTCACGCCTCATTTGTACACCCGTGAATTCTTTTCTTTCACACTTATGCCATGTCACAACCACCCCCTCCCCCCTTAACATTGTATAGCTGCAGTCTTTTCCTGAACTTTTTTGTTTCTTTCATCTCTCCCCCCTGTTTGTGCACTTGACTGCCACTTTTTTTGCAGGACGTCCCATAGCCTTTGATCACCAGGTCTTTGTGGCTTTCCCAGATTTTTCAATGGAAATGGTTTAATACTCCCCCTCCCCTTTTCCCATCTTCTCTGGACCTACCTTTCTGGTCAAATCCACCCCTGCTGTTCTCTGCCTTTTTCCTCCGCATCTCCTTTTTTTTTACCCATTTACTTTTTGTTTTCATCAAACTCCAGCCTCATTTTTTTTTCTTTTATTTTATGAGCCATGTTTTCTGCATTCCACCCCTTTTTCCTTTTCCAAGCTTTTTCCTTTGTCCAATTTCTTCTGTTTCCCCAGGATTTTTTTTTGTCTTTCTTTCCATGTTGATTTCATGTTTTTTTTTGTGGTGGTAAGGAGTGTTGGTTCGTGATTTTGGCTGTGTTTGTGTTTTATGGAGTCAATCTGTCTTTTCAGGAATTCTTCATTTCTAGGGCCAAGTTTGCAAGGTCAATCAGCCTGCACCCAATGGTGGTTCTCGCTGCCCCCCGCTGTTAGTGATTGTTGGATAGGGGGAAGTTGGTTCCGGAGTGCGTTTTTTCTAATCCAACCCCTTCTCTCCAAGTCCACATTTATGTGAATTATTTCCACTCTCCTCGTCTCTCATGTTCCCTAATATTCTTTTTACCGGTAGAAGCGTCCCCTACCTTTTGCTCCTGCCTTATGTATATCCCATTGAGTATGGACACCCCTGTTTGCTCTTCGACCCCCCCTCCCCCTTAGTTTCACATATGAACCTACTAACGCCTACTTTTCTCCAACGTTTTGGTGCAATCCCTGGCCTTTTTGCCACCCTCTCGTCCTTATCCTGCATCTTAATGGTCAGACCTTTTTTTCTGAGTTTATCAGTACAGTTTTTCGCAACACGTCTCAGCGATGCAAATATTTTTTTTTTCTCCCCAAGCGATATGAATTATGCGAGCCTCAAGCGATGCATCCCCTTCCCCCCTCTCTCGAGAGTTCCCTACGGTTCTCCCCCCCCTTGTTCTTTCGCCACTTCCCTTGCTGGGAAAGGTTCGTTTTTTTCAAAAACTCTTCCAAGATGGTTCTTCCCTCTATCCCATCACGCATCCTTATACTTCCCACTCATCCTCCCCTACCTTTTCCCTAAGTCCAAACTCCTCTTCCCCCCACAGATGGATCCTGGCTGCTCAAAGGGATATGTTAGATTTCCAAAGTTTTTTTTGATTCCCGACTTATTAAATGCCTAAATCTCCGCGAATACTCTCCGAACGCCTGCTCTTTCTCACCCGTACTATCAAGGCCTATGGGATAATTCTTTTTTCTCCCCGGTTTTTTTTTCAACGTCCTCCAATTTTGAGGAGCCTCTGCATTCGCTTCCCCACAGTCCCCCCTTCAATTTTCTTCGATCTTTTTCCCTCCCTTTCCTCCCCTTCCCTTCTCTCTTTGATACTTTTGTTGTTGGTGTTTTCTATATTCCATGCTTTTGAAGTTTCCTCTTTCGGGTTCCGGGGTGTTGACCAGGAGATGTACGCCTCCCACCCCATTGCAGTAATTTTTTTAAACCACCTCAAAAGAGGCTTCTGATCCTTCTCTTTCCTTTGACTTCTTTTCCTACCAATCCATTTGCTTATCCTTCTCTTCTTGATGTTTTTTTTTTTCTTCCCCCGTTCTCTTCTTCATGTTCCCCTCTACCCTTTGATTCTTGACAGGCCATCTGGTTTCCTCCCATAGTTTTCTTTCTAGGACGGTTTACAATTGAGGGTCCCTAGGGAGGATTCGTCGACTGTTTGCTTTTCTGTGATCGGGGAACCCCAACACGTTTAAGTGCCCCCTTTCTCTATAGTCAAGAATAAACAATTCGCCCCTTCAAGTCTCTTAGAGCGGTCTTCCCCCCCCTTTGTGAATAAGTCTTCTCGCCCCTCTCTGTGGCGTTCTTTAATACGCTGCGCTGGTACGCTCAAGAGTCCGCCTTTCGATCATCGATTCCCTCCCCCCCCTTTTTTGAGAAAGTACTGATACACGTCGACTATTTTTGTTTTCCTTTTTCTGATTTAGCTTCGTAGTAGTTGGCACTTTCCCCCCCTCCCCTTCCTGGCCTTTCCCCGAAGACTATTACTGACTCTTAGCTTATCTTTTCTCCTCAAGTAACCCCCCTTCTTTTGGTGTTAAGTTTTTGAGGAAGAGAACCATTTCCCCCGAGAGTCCAGGGGATTGCCTGTCCCCCCCTTCTCTACGTCTCCACCGTCGACCTCTGGCAGTATCACCCTTGACTTGAGTATTCCAAATAAAGTTTTGGAATTGAATCTGGTGTTTTAAGAAGAGGACCACTCTTTCCACATTAAACACTATCCCCATCCACTCTTTCCATTCTCTAGACCCCCCTTGCGTCTTGTGATTCCCCTATTATATTTCTCTTTCCCTTTCTTCCCCCGCCTTCCCACTCCACTTCCACAACCTCACCCCTCCCCAAAACTTTCCAACCCCCCCCCCCCCTCCTCCCCTCCATAACCCCACAACTTTAAACTTCCCCCGACATTTTGCCAAGGCCCTCCCACGTTGGTCCCCTGACTTCCCCCAATGGCTTTGAGAAGGTCTTTCATGGCTCAGGGCTCATCAGTTCCCTTAAAATTTTCGTAGTGTTTTTTCCTACCTCCATCTCCCAGGACAATCCTTCTTCCTTTTGAATGACCCCGGATCCAGCCGCTGTTTTACTTCCTTTCACTATTCCCCCATGAAGGCGGGTCTCCAGTTGCCATGGGGACCCACTCATTGCACCACAATCACATGGTGAATCTTCAATTCTTTTTTTGAGACTTTTTCCCCCGAATTCTCTTGTTCTTCTTTGCAGACTTTCCCCCCTGGTTTCTGTTGTACCCTTTCCCAACCTTTTCTTCGTCCCAAAGACCTCACCCTAGACAAGTTTGTTTTGTTGTTTTGTTTGCACCTGATAGGTAATAACCCTTCACCATGATCCTTTTTTTCCCAGTTGAAAGGCCATCATCCATACAGAATCTGACACACCTTGTAACGGCGCACCTCCCTCGTTTTTTTTTCCAAAACAAGATGATTAACCAAACCCACACAGAGCTCCCCTTTTTCCCCCTCAACTCATCACCTGTCTATTGTGTCCCCCCTTCACTTCTTCCCTCTGTTCCACTTGCTCTTGAAGAACATTTGGAGAGGGTCTTTCTAAAAAGGAAAATGTTGCTCATCCGCCGGTCCCGGACCGATCTACACATCTCTTTGATACCCTCCCCCCACAATTTGGCTAATTATTGGATGAATGATCTAAGTTCGCCCCTTCACACCGACTACTTTTCTCCCCCCCAATCTCCCCGTATATCCCAACCCCCTCGCTTCATTCAGGCTCTTCCTTTTATTTCCTTTTTCCCCCCCTGGTCCCCCGTTGACCAAAGTACTTTATTAATAGAGTTCTCATGTCCCCAAACCCTTTTATCCGTTCTTAACCAAAACCCATTTTTTTAACCCCCTACCCCGATTTTTTCCTTTGCTTACTAGGCATACCTCTATCAAACTCTACTTTTTGAATGTCCCTTTTTCCTGCCCCCATTATCCTCCCTCCACTGGCCTTACGCTTATGGCACCCCGAGATTTTAAATCTAATCTCTTTAACCCTCTTACTCAAGAATGCAATGGCATCCTCTCTCCCCTGTGTCCTTGTAGTCTCCTCTTTTTCTCCAGTCCCATGTCATTTGGCACTGTCTCCGTTTTCAGAGATCTCTCCTCCCTCTGTAGTCCGTTATGGGTTGGACTTGGCTTCTTCCCGTCCTTGGACAGGCACCTCCCCCCCCTTTTACCCTAAGGGAAGCCATTGTGTCTATATGTTCCTCCACCTCTCTCCTTCTCCCCTTATTACTCTTATCTTATGTATTGTTGGGTTTTGTCCCCTTCCCTCTTAAGAGCTTTTTTTTTTTTCGGTCGTCTAGTCCAAAAAAGTGGACGGTGTCTCGTTTAAATACCTAGTATACTACCAGATCATTGCCTCTTTTTCTCATGTTTCTTCTCTCTTGGTTTGGAGTTTATAATTTGTGCATTCTTCATTTCTTCCCTGAGTCGCCCCCCCTTCCTAGCCTGGTTTTCCTTTGGCTCATCTAGCTGATTAGAGTTTCTTTTCTTTACCGGATACCCAAGCATTTTGCCTTTTTCCCCTCCCCTGTCAAGAAACACAATTCCTGATTTCCTCTGGTTTTTCTCCTTCCAGATTTTTCTTTTTCTGTAGACGGGTAATTGTTGCTTTTTTCGGTCTTCTTGTTCCTTTTTCGAGTGATTGTGAATTCCTTAGGTTCCTGTCCTTTTTGATGATTGCCTTGTCTTCCCCAATCATGTCCCCCAGGGACTTTAGCTTTCTTGTCGGGACCTAATCATGCTCCCCCACAAATGATTGTATAGGGTGAATTCTGTTTCTTCTCTTCTTTTTCTTTTTGTGCTATCAGCATCACAAGTTGACTTGACTTCTCTCTGTGTTTTTTTTCCTCCCAACAGATAATGAATCTGGCACCAGGTCTTTGTTGGCACAGTTTTCTCTTCAGTAATCATAAAATTCAACCTTCTGAGAGGCTCCCATGTTTTTTCCCTTTTCCCCACCCCTGTGCTGTCATCTTCGTCCCCTTCTCTGGTTCGTTGGAGACCCGTACTTGGAGTCTCATCAACTACAGGCCTTTGGCAGAGACAACTTTTCAGCGCTTTTGGGCAATGATATCGAATAGGCATCCACTTCTTTTTGCTTGTCCCTTTTTTCTTCTTCCTTTTGAATTTCATTTTTATTGTTGTCCTCGGGATTCTGTTCTGACTGGATCTTTTTGGGTGTTGGACCGGAGTGTGGTGCTGAGGGTGCTTTATTTATGTGGTGTAGGTTTTTTCCTTGATTTCCCAGGCCCTTTCCTGCAAGGATACGCGAGACTCAATCCCTCCCTCAACACCCCCTCCTCCCCTAGGTGGGGTTCTAGAGTACAACTCTTTGAGAGTTTTTGTGGTTTTTTTCCAAGAGTGGGTCCAATTCTTTTCATGCCACCCGTCGTGTACCCCTTTTGGGAATTATTCCTATCTCGTCTCAAAGTCATTGAATCTATCCTTCTTCTCTGTTTTTTCCATAAACTAAACTCTTCTCCCTTCTCTAAGACAGTAGTATGCACCCAGGTCTTTCTTCCTCCACCCCCCTTTTCCCCCACACTAGATTAGAACCTACTAACCGGGTTAGTTTCTCTTCCCCCTGCATTCAGGTTGCTTCCCCCCGCTTTAACACTTTTCTCACGAAGAAGATATAAGCAGGCCTGGGCTTCCAGTTTCATGTCCCTCCTTTGTATTTCTTCTGAAAACAGCCTCTCAATCTAGCTTTTCCTTCTCTCCCTTCGCACAAGCGACAATTATTTCCTTACCCCCCTCCTCTTTCTTCCCAAGCGCCCCTATATAGCGATTGTGGCATGGTTTTTAGAACACTTCCTCCTTGAAGTTTTTTTTGTTATCTTCTTAAAATTTTTTTCCCAACCTTTCTCTCAACCCCCCCCTTCCAACGCATCATGTCACAGCCTAAAAAGTCCTTCTTTTCTCCGGTCCCACCTAGTCTGGTGCAAAAGATGGATCTCTTTTAATTTCTCCTTGTATTGTAGATCCCAACGGAACTGACCCCCCCCCTCTTTCCCCCCAGTCTGAACTTGATGGCGCCCCCTCGACTGGATTGCGGAGCCACAGGACTCCGACTAGAACGCTTCCCCCCCTTTACTGGCTGTTGTTCAAAAACAAGTCTCCTCCCCCAACTTGTGTCTTGCTCTGGCCTTCGTCCCCCCACAGGTCCTTAATATCTTCCCCCCCCAATATTTCCCCCCCTCCTCTATTCATCCTTGTGTTGTGAGAGAGTATGTTCTTAGACCCTCCCCTTCCTTATAAGTTTTTTTTTGTGTAGAAGGCTGTAGCTCCTACCCCCCTCTTCCAGTATCCAATAGCTTTTTTCAACAACAGCCCCTCTTCTCTTTAATAGGATTGCGTCCCCTTTTTTGATAAACTCAAGGAGGCTATCCCTTAGCTTCGCGAGCAGCATTGCTTCTCTTCTTTTGTACATTTTTTTTATAAATAGTCACCTTTTTTTGGCTGCCCGACCCCTTTTTTTCTCTTCTAGGACTTAAACGAGCGGTGGGGGATGTGACTCTGTTTGATTTTCCTTCTTGGACCCCCCAACAAATTTTGTAGCAGTGTACCACTCTTTTACTCCTCCTCGGAATTTTTCCATTTAGAGTGGCCTCCTACTTCCTCAACGCTAGAATGGGTGGCGCTGTGTGACTCGCTCTCCATACCCAGTTCAGCGTCGCTTGTCGATGGCTAGGAGCTGCCGCTTGAGGAGCTTACCCAGATTCCTTTCCCCAACTTCTTTGCTTTCCTGCGCTGTAAGACGTCTTCGGTTATATGCCTTTTTTTTTTTCCCCCCCCGTGCAGCAGAGGTAATACTGACGCTTTTTTCCATTTTCTTTACCCCTTTGGGAAGTGGTTTAAGAGGACCTCCTTGGGCCCCCCCCTCAATGTATTACATAATTGGAGTGAACGGACCCGTTTTTTGAGACCTCTCCTCTTCCCTTTGATATATACTCTGAGACGAGGAGCTTGTTTAAATTTCCCCCCCCCTGCTTGTTTTTCAGGGCGGAAGCGATGCCTCTTGACCCACATCACCCACTATCCACCAAACTTTTCTATAGCACCCCTCTTTTAGGGGGTTGAATTTCTATTTCTTTAAGCATCAACTTCTAAACCCCCCTCACTAATCATCACCAACCCAAACCTCACTCAAAAGTCCCCCTCCTTCCTTCCTTTCCAACACTCTTTTCAACTCCCCCTTCAATTTGCCAATCCCATCCAATCCAAAATCTGCCACATACACCTTTTACTCTTGCTAAGGGTAAGACCTTCTTCCCGTTGCCCCCCCTGAGGGGCAGGGAGTTGATGAGAACTCATAAGGGTTTTCCGCAGGAGCTGATGACAATTATAACGCGTGGGTGGTTTACCTAGAGATCCCCATTGATTTTTTCCTCGAGACAATTACCCCGTGCCCCCTTCCCCCCCCCAACTGAACGTTCCCCAGATCAATGCCTATTTTCCTTGTATCTTTTGAAACTAGTTTTCTTTTCTTTTTCCCTTCATGCCACCCTGGGTGGATGCTTTGCTATGCCAACCCCCCTATTACGCTAAAGACATTAACCCTACTTTTTGTTCGTTTTTTGGTCGTCCCTCCGAGGACTACAGCACTTTGTCCCCCTTTATAGTGTCCTTTTTACAGGAATCATCTCCCGGCTTCCGACTTCCCCTTTCTATGATGCACCCGAGTGGCAAAAAGCTTCCCTATACCCCCCCTTCAGATCACCAATTACCTTCTAAAGTCCACTCCGTGGAAAACAGGCACCATTGGATAACGATGAAATTGTCTAACCCCTTTGGGGACCCTTTTCCTACTTTCATACTGTATTCTCCTTCCAGGCGCCTCATACACAGATTTTCCTCTCAAACCCTTTCTATTATTTGGAGATGCCGACTCAGGAGCCACTTCACACCCCCACTGTTGACCCCCCATACGTCTAAACATCTTATCCACCCCCTCCCTTTTCCTCTTGGAGTAGTTCATATATATTTCCTATCCCTTGTTTAAAAACAAGTCACTTTTTAAGATCTCTAATCATGTCCCCAAAACCCCCTTCCCTTTTTCTCTTTCCCCCTCCCCCCCCTTAGCAAAATATATAGATGACCTCCCTCCTTTAGACTCCTCTATTAATTTATTCATCTTCCATCACTAGCCCATCAATTTCACCCCCCCCCCCCCCCCCCCCCCCCTGTGGAATCCTGACTTCCATGACTCTGCCTATCCCTCCATGGAAAATAAGATTTTTTAGTGGAGATTTTTGCTTCATCCTCCCCCCTCATTCAAAACAGCTTTTCAAATGGAATGGTCGACCTCTCCTCCTCCCCTCTTTGTTTTTGCTTGAGTCTGCCAGTGCCAATGTCCTTTTTGTCGCTGTTTTCCCTTATGAATTTTAAATCTCCTGCCATAAGGCTCTCCTTTTTCCTTTTGGGAGATTCACAAGAAGGAGGCCATTCCCCCCGTGCTCTCCTTGGCAGGCAGCATTTTGTTCCGAAGCAGTGGTCTCCCTGTTCCTGTCTAACATGTATGTACACATGGATGTCCTCCCCTTTTTTTCAGAATTTGATAAGAAGATTGTTTTGTTTTTTTCCCACATGTATAACAGTGACGTTCTTCTTGATAGGCGTTCTAATATATTACTACCATGCTCCTCTTTTGATAGACGAATGGGGTATAGTCCGGTTCCTCTTTTGTCTCTTCTTCCTTTTTTCCTGGTTCATTCCAATAATTCTGGTTTTTCATCTAGCTCATATTTTTAGATGCGTGCCTTGCATTTTCCCCTTCCCCCCTGATTTCATTGATGTTTGCCTTTCCCTCTTTTTGTCGTTCCTCAAACATTTGCATGCTTTAATCCAATGGAGTCAGTGAAGTTGATGAGGAGTCGGTATGGGTTCCTTTTCCTCTTGATGGTTAGAAGATTTTTTTGCCCTGATTGGTTTCCTCCCCTTTTTACCCTTTGGTTCATTCTGTATGGGACTGGGCAATGGTCACAGCAACTGTTTTTTACACAAAGTGACGGTCTATTGTTCTTTTCAACCTTTACTGAAACCTCCTATCTGCGGGTCTTTTTTTCTGGAGAAGGATTTGGATGCGCAGGTCACCCGTTTTGTCGTGTCCTTCAAGCTCATCTAGTTTTGATGCTGAAACCGTTTCTCTCCTCCCGAACATTTTTTTTTTGTTCCGATTGCTTTGCCCTGCCCTTTTCCCCCCTCCTTTTCCCCCAGTGTACAGTCTGATTTTTCTCCCTTTCTCAAACCCCCTTCTTCTCTGTTTCCATCAAGGCATCTGCTTGTCCTTTTCATTGGATAAATATTTCTTTCCCTTTGCCTCTCCTCCCGCCTGAGTCCTGCATTCTCATTGACCAGTTTCTTGATTTGGTCCTTGGCCCAATGTTTTAATTGGTGATTTGTGAAAAATGTGTTTTCCTTGGGCCTAGGGTTAGTGATTGTTTTGAGTTTGTATTAACCCCCTTCTTGTGTTGTTTATGGAGGGGTTTTGTGTGTGAGGGGTCCGACAGGTTGTTTTGGTGGTTTTGGTTTGCGGGGTGTTGGTTTTTTTTTGGGGGTTTCGGGCTGAGGTTTCATGCTCTTCTTCCCATAAGTCTCCCCCTCTGCAACCACAAGAGGTGGGGTTCTGATCCCCAAACTATGGTTGGCTCTTTTTTCCGGTTGTGGTCAAGAGGGTTGAGTTCCTTTCCCTCCCCCCCAGATGAACAACAAATTTAGTTAATTTATTACTATTTCCCTCTTGCTCTTACACGCTTCTCGGTTTCCCCAATACAACTTCCCGTTCGCTTAATAGTTATATAGACAGGTACACCCTGGTTATTTTCCGTCCCAAATAACCACATCCTTCGCCTCCCGTTAAGTCAGCGTCGTATACCTTTGTTTAATTACAACCTTATGCTGTGCCCTTTGACGACGTCTAAAGCAGCTCCTTAATGTCCCCCCCCTCCATCCCAGACCAGCCCCCAACAGCCTCGTCTTTGTACCCTCGCTTTCCCTGTTCAAATGCAGCTACGCCTCTGCCGCTTTGAATGCGACGAGCCTGCGTTGCTGCGCACAAGCTCCACTATCTAGCGATCCGTTAGACTAGTTCAACCCATGTTCTTTCCCCATGACCCTTTTCTTTTTTTCAAGGGGCCGCGTGGTTTTTTTGATATGTAAAAGTTTCCCAACACGTTTTTTTTCCTATAGAGTATTCCGTCTCCCACACGAATCCCCTCCTTTTTAACGCCTTTTCCTCTATTTTTTTCCTTTAGTTTTGAAAAACCAGTTCGCTGATCGATCCCAGGTTATGGTAGATCCCCCCCCCTTGTCCTGATTTTTTACCGATCACTTTTTTTTCACTTTATCTCTTCTAAGCCCCCCCCCCTTGTATGGATAAACAAGAGTCTCCTGGCAAGCGTTCAAACTCACCTCAGGTGTGTTGCACAGTGAACTTACTGCCCCCGCTGTTGTTGAGGTTTTATGATCCCCTTCCCGGGATGCCCATCTGTCGGCCGACAAAAGGCC